>OLPK01000075.1_pt1 | contig 121641 bp, 114 predicted proteins | sample 1672261 | NCBI WGS metagenome assembly OLPK01 (sample SAMEA3136665, study PRJEB25190) | human gut metagenome
TAAAGTATACAAAAAGAGCGATGACTTCTTATGAAGTTCATCGCTTTTTTCATGGTCTGGAAATTAGTTTTTTCCCAGACACTTTTTACGTCTATTATAACTTTTCAGTTAATTTAACATCTGGATATTTGTCGTGGAAGAAACGTTCTGCAAATTCATTTTCAAATAAGAATAATGGATTGCCATAGCGGTCCTTAACCAGCAAGTTACGGCTGTTAGACATTCTTGGATCAAGTTGATCTGGATCAATCCAACGAGCCACACGGTGACCGATACTGTTCATTTCAACTTCTGAATTATATTCGTTCTTCATTCTGAATTGGAATACTTCAAATTGCAATTGACCAACAGCACCTAAAATGTATTCATCAGTTTGGTAATTGCGGTAAAGCTGAATGGCACCTTCTTGAACCAACTGGTTCATCCCCTTATGGAATGACTTCTGCTTCATCACGTTCTTAGCAGTTACACGCATGAACAATTCAGGGGTAAATTCCGGAAGTGGTGGATAAACAATCTTACGCTTGCCAGCATAAATACTGTCACCAATTTGGAAATTACCAGTATCATACAAACCAACGATATCACCTGCAACCGCATCTGAAACTTGCACACGTTCACTAGACATGAACTCTGTTGCATTATTCAAACGGATTGGCTTATCAGTTCTAGCTAAGGTTACATCCAAGCCCTTCTTAAATTCACCACTACCAATACGAACAAAGGCAATACGGTCACGGTGGTGTGGGTTCATGTTAGCCTGAATCTTGAAGACAAAGCCTGAAAAATCAGGATCTTCTGGGCTCAATTCTTCATCCCCATTTACAGTATGGCTTTCTGGAGCTGGAGCCAAATCAACGAAGCTATTCAAGAATGTTTCTACACCAAAGTTGGTCAAAGCTGAACCAAAGAAGACAGGAGTTTGATCACCCATCGCAATCTTTTCACGGTCAAACTTGTTACCAGCTTCCTTAATCAAGTCGATTTCATCAAGGGTATCCTTAAATTGTGGATCTTGACTAAGTGGTTCACTATCAGGCAAAGTACCTTCATCGTTCAATGGTAAGAAACGATCTTGACCATCTTTACGGTAAAGTTCAACGCGTTTGCTAGCAATATCGTAAAGACCCTTCAAGGTTTGACCTGAACCAATTGGCCAGTTCATTGCCACACCTTCGATGCCAAGCAAATCTTCTAGTTCAGCAATCAAATCTAGTGGTGGACGACCATCACGGTCAAGCTTGTTCATAAAGGTAAAAATTGGAATACCACGTTTTTTAACAACCTTAAACAATTTCTTAGTTTGAGGTTCGATACCCTTAGCTGAGTCAATTACCATGACTGCTGAGTCAACGGCCATCAATGTACGGTAAGTATCTTCAGAGAAGTCTTGGTGACCTGGCGTATCCAAAATATTGATCCGCTTGCCCTTATATTCAAACTGCATAACTGAACTAGTAACGGAAATACCACGCTTTTTTTCGATTTCCATCCAGTCACTAGTTGCGTAGTTACCTGTCTTACGTGCCTTAACGGTACCTGCCTTACGAATTACCCCACCAAAAAGCAGCATTTGTTCAGTAATAGTCGTTTTACCTGCGTCAGGGTGTGAAATAATCGCAAAGGTTCTTCTTTTATTTACTTTATCTGCTAACTCTTTATCCATTAGTCCTTTTTATCTTCTTCCTTTTTTAGTCCATCTTCTGACAGCAATACTGTCAACAATCTCGAGCCCTTCATTCTTCTGGTGGTAAGCGTCTTGCCATCTCCAATATCAACTGTCAACTTTTCCCCTTTTGCTGGAATTACCTTTAGAGTATTGATAACGTACCCAGCTACTGTATCGACATCTTCCATTTCAAGATGCGTACCAAATTGCTCGTTAAATTCATCAAGTGGCATCTTGCCGTAAATAATGTATTTATGAGGTGCAATTTGATTATACAAAACTTCTGTATGATCGACTTCATCATCGATATCACCGACGATCTCTTCAACCAAGTCTTCAATTGTTGCTAGACCAGTAACACCGCCATATTCGTCCATCAAAATAGCCAGCTGCCTTTGTGTCTGCTGCATTTCCATCAGCAAGTCTCCTAATTCAGCTGTTTCAAGTGCAAATAATGGTTCGATCATTACGTCTTCATAATCGAGATTTTCAAAGCCTTTTTGCTTAGCCATGCGCAAAACGCTTCTGATATGAATGACGCCAACGATCTTATCTTTATCTCGTTTATAAACTGGGACACGTGAATAAGGCTCACGTAAAATCTCATCCAAATTATCCTGAAGGCTCACTTCCGCATCAACCATGAATGCATCCGTTCTTGGCACCATTACTTCACGGGCCGTTTTACCTTGAAATTCAAGGATTCCTTCAAGCATTGAAAATTCTTTGTCGTCAATTTTATGACTATCATGTAAATTAACGATTTCTTTTTCTAAATGATCTTTAGTTTCTTCTTTTTTATCGCCTGATAGTTTATTTTTCAGGCGGTCAAAAAAATTATCCGCTCCAGGATCACTACTCATTTGTATACTCTCTTTCTTAAAAAGTCATCTAAATAAAGATATTATAGCATACAGCAAGTGTCATTATGTTAAAATAGCACATAAGACTAAGGAGGTTGGATACAATGAAAAAAAGCCACGTCTTGCTTGTTTTCACATTTTTATTGCTTATCCCATATATTTGCAGTCTAGCAATTATTGGTATTGGCTATAATGCATTGGTACTGCACTCAGCAGAGATCTGCCGTACGATCATCGGAGCTTTAGTTGGCTCAATCATCATGTTTGCTGTTAAGGCAACAATTCAACGTCCAGTTGATTTATTAGCCGTTCAAACCAATGATGGCTTGTTAAAACAACTTTTGCGTTTCTTCAGTATTAGACGACGCTACTTCTTGCTGTTCGCTAATATTGTTCTAGACTTCATTTTATGCTTTGCATCAACATATCTAGTCCGTTCAATTATGACCCTAGACCAAATCGTAGGCAATTCAATCGGATTCGTGTTGTTGATTATGTTCGTTTCAACTTGTCTTGGAGCTTACGTCGAATACGACAACTTATCAATCGATCCGCAACAACATTAATTTTTATTTATTCACTGACCTTTAAGTAGAAATCTTGGGTCAGTCTTTTTGTATCCAGATCAAGATCCCAAACCATGTATGGTGTATCGCTGTCACCTAAGTTTTGGTAAACCTTAACACCGTTGTCCATTACTTTTTTAACAAAAGTAGAAACAGTGCTAGTTAAAGGCAAATTGAAGAAAACAAGGTTTTGATTTTCTTGAACTTCTTCATCAACTTCAGCTTTAGGCAAGTCAAATTTCATCAAGCCAGTTGGCACTTTGCTATCTGCATTAGCGATCACGCCGTACCAGTACATGAAATTATCTTCTCCTGAGACGATCAATGCAGTACGTTTATTTTCTAAGTCGTTGTCAGCTAAAAACTTTTGAAAAGTTTCATCATTTTCCATTTGTTGGTTAGCTTCCATGAAACTCTTTTGTGCATTCATCAAGCTAGATGGAAAAGGACGACCTACAAATATTTTTTCATCGATAGTTTTCTTCATTTTTTCTCCTCAACTAATATTCAGCTAATTCACTTAAATCAATTACTTCGCCATTTAAGAAAGCATCAATTTCTCCTGATGAAAAGCCATGACTGAATAAATACTTTTTGATCTTAAATTTGCGCTCTGTTTCATCAAAACGACGGAATCTCTTATATGCCTTAATGCCCTGCTTTTTTAAAGCTTCCATTTGCATATCTTCATCATCTGCCAAATCCAAAGAAGAAATGATTTCGCTGCTAATGCCGCCATCAAAACCATGAGCCAGCAGTTTGCTTCTCATCTTGCGTTCAATTTCTCTTTGTGAGATTTTTCCTACTTGATGCACCATTGACTTAATCACTCTCTGGCCGACGTCAATCCAATCCTCATCATCTATTTCATCAAGCTCTACCTGACTAATTTCGGGATCAACACCTTTTTGCGTTAATTTGCGGAGCAGGCTCTTAGGACCATCGGAACCAACACGAAGGTCATTTTTGATAAAAAGTCTAACATATTGTCGGTCATCCAAATAGCCCAATTCATTTAACTGACTAACAGCGCTATTGGCTGCTTCATCGGAAATCTCGTGCTTTTTCAAATACTGTAAAACTTCAAACACGGTTCGAGGCTCATAACTCAAAAAATGAGCGGCTAAATCACTGGCTTTAGCATCTGCATCAAATTGACGAACTTGTTCAATTTGATCATCATTTAGTTCTTTTCCTTTTAGTAAAATAAATTCAGCTATAGTCTTTTCACTAGCAGAAAAAGCATACTTGCCATCCAAAAAAATATTATAACGTCCTGGGCGCCGTTGTGCACTTACTTTGGTTATCAACACTTGTTTTCACCTCGCAATATTCTAAATTACATGCTAGCAAATTTTTGTAATGCTTGCTAAGAACTTTTTTTAGGTAGTACAATTAGTAGCAATGTAATTTAGTTTTTAGTAGAAAGAATAAGGATAATGAATAGAAAATTTTCCAAGAATAAACAACGCGAAAAAGATGTCATCATTACCATTAAACGCTTAGGCATCAATGGTGAAGGCATCGGTTATTACAAAAAGAAGATCATCTTCATCCCTGGTGCTTTGCCAGGTGAAGTAGTCGTAGCCAAAATCGTGAAGAGCTACCCTCATTACATTGAAGGCGAATTAGTACGCATTAAAGAAAAAAGCCCTGATCGTGTGGACTTCCCTGAAGGCGTTGATCCAGAAATCGGCGGTTTAGAGCTATCGCATTTGTCCTACGACAAGCAACTTGAATTCAAGCGCAACAATATGCTTGAGTCACTTAAGAAATATCACCCACGTGGCTACGCTAAATACAAGGTTAAAAAGACTATTCCTGCTCCAGATCCATGGCACTACCGCAACAAGGCACAATATCAAATTGAAAGCGTCCATGGCAAAACCAAGTTGGGTCTTTTTGCACCAAATTCTCACCGTCTAATTGACTTGCCTAAGATGCCAACCCAAAATGAAGACACCCAAAAAACAGAACGTGAAATTAAGGAATTAATCGAAAAATTGCACGTTCCAGTCGCAAACTATCGTCGTCATTTGCCAGGTATTAAGACAGTGGTTGTTCGTCAATCAGAAGCTACTAAAGAAATTCAAGTTACCTTAATTACTATCGACCACAAGCTCAAGAACTTGATCCCACTTGCAAAAGAAATCATGAAGCTCGATCATGTAGTCAGCGTTTATCAAAACGAAACTGAATGGCAAAACCCACAAGTTTGGGGCAACAAGACTGAAAAGTTATTGGGCAAAAAACAAATCGTCGAAGAAATTTTGGGCAAGAAATTCGCTTTGTCTCCACGTGCTTTCTTCCAACTCAACCCTGTTCAAACCGTTAACCTTTATTCAGAAGCCTTAAAATACCTTGACTTAACTCCAGATCAAACTTTAATCGATGCCTATAGTGGTGTAGGTACACTCGGCATTTTAGCAGCTGATCGCGTTAAGCAAGTTATCGGTATTGAAACTATTCCTGAAGCAGTTAAGGATGCGCAATACAACGTTGAATTGAACCACATTAAAAACGCTGATTACATTCAAGGTGCTACCGAAAAGGTATTGCCTGAATTGCAAAACAGCGGCGTATCAATCGACGCTTTGATCGTGGACCCACCAAGAACTGGTTTAGCAAAGAGTTTGATCAAGACAATCTTACGCGTTAAACCAGAAACCTTTGTCTACATTTCATGTAATCCTTCAACTTTAGCTCAAGATTTAGTTTTACTTAGCGAAGCATACGACGTTCGCTTAATCCAAAATGTCGATATGTTGCCACAAACACCTCGTTGTGAAGCTATTGCTAAATTAGTTTTACGTAAATAATAACAATAATAAGCCTAGTCAAACGACTAGGCTTTTTTTGTGCCATAAAAAAAGCAGCTGCCGGACAATACTGTCTCTTTGCAGCCGCAATTTCAAGTGGATGAGGCAGCTCATCAATTGATAGTCACGATTTTCAGTTGTTTGATTTGTGTTAAAACAATGGCTATCGCAACCAATATTAACATTCACTTGTTCGGGTCTTTACATAAAACGTAACTTTTTAATGAATTGGAGTTTTCTGCGAACAGCCACTGACAGTTAATAAATAACATTTAATTAAGTGATTTATGGCTGACACCTCTACATATAGAGAATCTTTCAAGTTTCCAATAATACAATTCTGGAGATAAAAACTTATTGTTCATTTTACATTTGTTAACTTTATTTCTACCTCTTCCACACCATTAATTATATCCGGTTGTGTAACCGCTTGCAATAATTAGAGCTTATATTTATCCAAAAAAGCCTTAACTGTCTTTTGATATTCCTTTTTATACATTGGATAAGACAAGGCATGTCCTGCTAAAGGCGCAATCCAGATTTCCTTTGGCGCATCAGTTGCAGCATAATTTTGATAAACCATTTCGGTCGGCACAAAATGATCCTTACCACCGTGAATAAACAAGAATGGTCTGGTATTCTTCTTTAACTGCTCAACCGATGAAGCCTGTCCCAAGAAAAAGCCATTCTTAACTTTATTGATTCCGCTAATAGCTTCAACCAAAGGCATACGAGCAATCTTATTTAAGTTGCACAAATTACCGGCTTGATACATGATCTCCTCTTTAACGCTTGAATAGCCGCAATCTTCGATAAATGCCTTAACCTGGCTAGGCAATTTCATACCGCTGACCATCATTGTGGTAGCACCGCCCATACTTTGGCCCATCACAATAATCTTGCTATCTTGACCATTTTTGGCAATCACTTGCCTAATCCAATTGCGAATATCTTCTTTTTCAACCCAGCCATAGCCGATATATTTACCAGCACTTCTGCCTTGCGCACGAGCATCAGGCAAAAGCACATTATAACCAAAATCATAGAACATTTTGGCAAAACCGCCCATGCTATCGCTATCACTCATAAAACCATGTAGCAAAATAGCCGTTTTATCTGAATCATGATTTAAATATTGGGCAAATAGCGTCAAGCCACTTTTAGTTTCAAGACTCCATTTTTCTTTTGGAAAATCTCTAAACCAAACTTTATTGCGATAAAGTGAATCTTTACCTGATAACTTTTTTGAATCCGGCTTTTTATTAAATGGCGTCATTGCCATCTTAAAGAAATAGTCACTAGCAATTGCAAAACCAGTACCTGCTACTAGAAGTGATGTTAATAATAGCTTTTTCTTCATATGCGTGCACTTTCTAAATAAATTAAGCTGTTTTATTTTATAATTATCAAAAGAATATTGAATATTGAATATTTTTACTTTAATTATACGAGAAAAATGCGCTTAACGGACTTATTACAATTAATTGATGATCTTAATCTCAATACAAGTTTTTATTTAAAAATAGCTGGTAAAACTATGCCCTGGGGCAAATTAACTTTAGCAGGAGAAAAATGTCTGCTTTATCCAGGACAAAAAGCTTTAACCAAAAAGAAAATAGTAAAATTAGTGGGCAAAATGCATGGCCGCGGCATCCCTCTTATCGCCGTAGTAGCCGAAAAAGAATATCCTCTTTTTGGCCTGCAAATAGTTGAAGATGAACGCAAAGCAATCTTGCTCTAATAAAAAACGTTTGGCTAAGCCAAACGTTTTATTTTTTCTATCTTTATGCTACTTTTCTTTGTATTGACGTACATGGTCCTTAGTACCTGCGAAATACCAAGTACCCTTTTCATCATCACTATCTAATTCCTGACCATCTTCTGGATCTTCTAAGGCAGCATTGAAGACATCTTCATATTCAGGAATAGTCAACTTCTTACGACGGTCGAGTAGTGCCATATCCTTGGCCTGATCAATTTCATTTTCATAGTCTGTGACCAAGTTGCCACTGTAGAATTCACCCATCGCACCTGAGCCATATGAAAATAGCCCAACTAATGAACCTGCGGCCAAGTTGGCATTTTCAAGCAGACTAAGCAAACTCAAATATAATGATGCAGTATAAACATTACCAACGCGACGTGATAATTGCTTGGCAGCTTCAAAACTATTTTCTAGTTTCTTAGTCGTCTCTTCATCTTGACCTTCTACCGCAATTCTGTTTGCCTTAAGCGCCATCTTAGTAAATGGCATGTGATAAGTAATCGCATCAAAATCACTAGTCTTAAGATTCTTTTGCTTTTTGTAGGCATTGAAAGTCTTAGTAAAGAAGTCCAAGTAAACTTGAGTTGAATATTTTCCTTCAACCATCGCTACACGTGAGAAGTTTGGTCGCCAGAAGTCATTGATATCTTCGCTGTAAGCACTGTGACCATCGTTTAAAGCAACAATGCTTGGATCAGCCTTGATCAACATACTGATACTGCCGGCACCTTGCGTAACTTCACCCGGAGTACCTACACCATAACGCGCAATATCACTACCGATTACTATAGCGGTTTGATGAGGATGAACTCTAACAAAGTCACGCGCAATCATCAAGGCGGCAGTTAAACCAAAGCAAGCTTCCTTAACTTCAAAAGTTCTAACTTCTGGTTTTAACTTCAAAGCGGTTTTGACAAATAAAGAAGCAGACTTAGATTGGTCAACGCTACTTTCTGTACCAAAGACCAACAGACCAACCTTATCCTTGTCGATGCGGTTAATATAACGCATGGTGGCGTTGATCCCCATTGAAACTGCATCTTGAGTTTGGTCAGCAACACTCATTTCATTTTGACCAATTCCAATCAAGAATTTGTTAGGATCTTGGTTTCTTGCATGTGCCAAATCAACCATATCGACATACTTATTTGGCGTAAAAAATCCAATCTTATCAATACCTACTTGCATTATTTTTCCTCTCTTAATTTCTCCAAAATATCCTTTGCATGACTTTCTGAATAATTCTTTTCTTGAATCATCCTATTTAAAACAGTCTTTTTCTCTTCTTTAGTCGCTTTCAGCTCAGCTACTACGTTGCGAGCCTGCAATTTCATATGACCTGCTTGAATGCCCACTGTTGAAATAGCTAACAAAGCAGCCAAATTATTGGCTAACCCAATACTGGTGATAATTTCACCCAAAACTTTGCTGGTGATATCTTTACCTAAAATGGCAAAGCTTTGTTGGACATCGCGGCGAGCCTTGATTGAACCACCCACAACACCAATTGCCATCGGTAAGGTTAATTCACCCACCAACTTGTCATCCTTCATTGTCCATTTTGACAAACTGCGATATTGTCCGTCTTGATTTGCTAAAACGGCAGTAGCATTTTCAATTGCTCGGTAGTCATTGCCGGTCGCTATTAAAACAGCGTCGACGCCATTCATGATCCCCTTGTTATTGGTTACCGCACGATACGGATCTTCATAGCCAATTTGACTAAGCAAAACAATCCGTTCAGCCACTTTTTCGCCACCGATAGTCGCTGGATCAATTTTTACTTCAGCCTTGGTCAATTGACTCGGATAGTTAGACAAAATGGCGAAAAGTTTTTCTTCAACATGATCCAACTGTCCTAATTTTGCACTCAAAAATTCAAGAATTGAATTAGTCTTATTAGCTCCCATAGCTTCGGCTGGATCTACCAAAACTTTAAGATAAACTAAATTACCTTGTTGTCTAGCCGAAATAGAGCGAGTACCACCACCATGACCAACCAAGCTGGCAAATTTTTGATTAGCCAAATCAACTAAATTAGAAAATTCATCTTTCAAGTCTGCCAAAGAAAATTGTTCATCAACCTTTAAAACAATTTGACCATAGATCCCATCCCTATGGCTGACAGTACTTACGCCGCCGTTTTTGACAAAAATACTGGCACCGTGATTTGCAGCAGCGACTACAGATGGTTCCTCGGTTGCCATTGGCACCATGTATTTTTGTCCATCAATAATCAAGTTTTGAACTACACCTAATGGCAAACGCAGTTGACCAATCACGTTTTCGCTCAATTCATCCAAACGTTTTAATACCTGGTCATCAATATCTTCTAATTCAAGGCCTTCGTCTTGTAAAAGTTTTCTTCTTTGCTCAGGCTGTAATTGATAAAACTTCATTAGGCATTCTCGATTTCATAAGCAACCGCTTGGCCACCACCGATACACAAGGTAACCAAAGCTCTCTTGCCATTTCTATTCTTTAATCCACTAATTGCGGAAGCTACTAAACGCGTACCTGTTGCACCTAATGGGTGACCTAATGCAATCGCGCCGCCCATAATATTCAATTTATCCATTGGAATGTGCAAGTCTCTTGCCACTGCAAGGCCTTGAGCAGCAAAAGCTTCGTTTAATTCGATGATGTCGTAATCATCAATTTTGCGGCCAGTCTTAGCTAACAACTTCTTAACGGCATAGTAAGGAGTATAGCCCATGTAAGCCGGATCAAAACCGGCTTCCGCAAATGCACCTAACTTAGCAATTGGAGTTAAATGCAATTCTTCCATCTTTTCTTTAGTAGCAAGTACTAACATGCTGGCACCATCATTCAATGGGGATGAATTGCCGGCTGTTACTTGACCATCTTCCTTAAAGACGGGCTTTAAGTTGCTTAAGGCTTCAAGACTAGTATCAGGACGAATTGATTCATCATGATCCAAGGTTTGACCGTTAAGTTCAACCTTTAAAATTTCATTTTTGAAAAAGCCAGATTTAGTTGCTTTTGTTGCAAGTTGGTGTGAACGTAAACTGAATTCGTCCATTTCTTTGCGCGAAACATGATATCTCTCAGCAACGTTTTCAGCTGTAATTCCCATGTGTTTGCCAGAAAAAGCATCCATTAAGGCATCGTTGATCATCGTACTGGTTAAGTGATCTGCTGGATCAGCCTTGTATTCTTTTTTAACAAAGTATGGTGCGCGTGTCATGTTTTCACTACCACCAACAGCTACCAAATCCAAGTCGCCCATTTCCATTTGACCTTGGGCCAAACGAACAGCCTTTAAACTTGAACCACAAACTTCATTGATTGTCACTGCAGCTGACTCTTGCTTCATCCCTGAATTAAGAGCAACTTGACGGGCCATATTTTCACCAAGACCTGTACCTAAAACATTACCCATAAAAAGAGCTTGAACATCTTGCGGATTAATATTTCCCGCTTTCAAAGTCCCCTTTAATGCCATTACTCCCAACTCAATTGCGGAAGTATCCTTAAAAAAGCCACGATACTTGCCAAAAGGTGTTCTTTTGGCTGCAACAATATATATATCCTTCACTTATTTATTCTCTCCATCATGTAAAATTCGATAAATATGATCATAACAAAAAATTATTAAGAATACATAAAAAAGACTACGCTTTCGTGTAGTCTGTCAGAATCTTTAAAGATCATTTACTTTTTGGCTTTATCTTCAGCTTCAAATTGCTTGCCTAAGCGTTGAATATAAGCACGAAGTTGTTCCTTAATTTCAGGGTGCTTCAAACCATATTCAATTGAAGTTTCAAGGTAGCCTTCCTTGTTACCAACATCGTGACGTTCACCCTTAAATACATGAGCAAAAACTCTTTGCGTCTTGTTCATCGTATCAATGGCATCAGTCAATTGAATTTCGCCGCCACGACCAGGTTTTTGATGAGCTAAAATACCAAAAATTTCTGGTGTAAGGAGGTAGCGACCAATAATTGCGTAATCACTAGGTGCCTTATCAATGTCTGGCTTTTCAACGAATGACTTAACGTTGATCAAACCTGGCATAATTTCGTTTTCTGGTTCAATTACACCGTATTTTGAAACCTCCTTATGTGGTACTGGCATAACGGCAATGGTTGATGCATGAGTCTTGTTGTAGCGATCAATCAATTGCTTAGTAAGTGGCGTTTCATCGTCCATCAAGTCGTCACCTAACATAACGACAAATGGTTCATCCCCTACGAAACTGCGAGCACGGTAAATAGCGTCACCTAAGCCAGCTGGATGTGGTTGTCTAGTGTAGTATAAATTAACGCCAAGATTAGTAATGCCTTGAGTTAATTTCAAAAGTTCGTTCTTGCCCTTTTCAGCTAAGTCTTGTTCAAGTTCTGGGTTAGAATCAAAGTGATCTTCAATTGGGCGCTTGTTTTTGCCGATAACGATCAAAATATCTTCGATACCAGACTTCTTAGCTTCTTCAACGATAAATTGAATAGTTGGTTTATCAACGATTGGCAGCATTTCCTTAGGTAAAGCCTTAGTAGCAGGTAAGAATCGAGTACCTAAGCCGGCTGCAGGAATAACAGCTTTTCTTACTTTCATTGATGCAAATACACTTTCTTTTTTCTATCTTATGAAATAATCATAGCAAATTTATTAATCTTCAGCTACTTTTGTTTTCTTCTATCTTGAATATAACTTGCTACCCTACCAGCAGAATATTCTAACTCTCCTTCGCGATTGTGCACGATTGTCGCATTTACGCCTACGCCAAGCAGGAATAAGATTGCCGCTATATTTAGCCACAGCATAAAGATAATAAAAGTACCAATGATGCCGTAATTTTCCCAGGTAATCGGGAAGTGATGCAAATAAAAGCTAAATAAAAACGACAGTGCTAGCCAGCCAATCACAGTTACAATTACCCCTGGCCAAATTACTCTTTTCTTCAGCTTAATATTTGGCAATACATAGTTGAGATAGTAAACAGCCAAGATCATCATTAAAAGCACAACTGGATAACGATAACTAAAAATCTTGTCGATTTCTTCTACAGGCAATTGAAAAATTGGACTCAAAAAATGCAATAGCTGCTGACCAAAGACTAATGCTAAAGTAGCGCCTGTAAAAAGTATGATCATTAGCGTCGTAAATGCGATTGTAATCATTCTAGTCCAAAGGAAATTAACTATGGAAAGTTTAAGTTCAATTTGTCGGACGCCATATAATCTATTTTCGCCTAACCGAATCGCGTTAACCAAACTGGAAAACGACCAAACGGCCAACACAATACCAAAAGACATATATCCGGTCGAAGTCGTTTTTAGCAGCGAATTAATAATCGGCATAATGTACTTTGATATCTGATCTGGAAACACAAAGTCCAAATAATTAGCAATCGGTGCCGTATCAATGTGAAACAACGGCAAAATGTTCCCAATAATAATGATGATGGGAAAAATCGAAAACAAAATATAGTAGGCAATGACGATCGAACTATCGAGAATTTCACCTTGAGACAGAATGGTACGTAAAGTAAGAAAAAATTGGCCCAGCTTGGAATCGAGTCGATTCTTATTTTTCATTCAAAAACCTAATCGTCCATTTCGTCAAAGTGAGGAATGTACTTTTCTAAACCATCGTAAGGACGTTGTAAAGTCAAAATCTTAGGACCATCTTTGGTAATGGCAAAGGTGTGTTCAAATTGAGCTGCGTTTGAACCATCTGGAGTTGCGTAGTAAACCCAGTCATCGTTAGGATCATCAACAGTTCTTTGGTCAATGTGCCAATCGCCACCTGCTTCAACCATTGGTTCACAGGTGATAGTCATACCTTCACGAAGACGGATACCGTGACCAGCCTTACCCCAGTGTGGTACTTCTGGATCTTCGTGGATTGATGGTTGAATACCGTGACCGATTAATTCACGAACGTCACCGTAATGGTTTTCGTCTTCAACCCAGTGTTGAATTGCGGCACCAATATCACCAATTCTGTTACCTAAAACGGCTTGATCGATACCAAGATACATAGCCTTCTTAGTTACTTCAATTAACTTCTTATCAGCGTCTGAAATTTTACCTACTGGGTAAGTAGTACATGAGTCTGATTCATAACCGTTCAAGTTGCAGGTAACATCCACCTTAACAATGTCGCCTTCCTTTAAAATGCGGTCTTTTCTAGGAGTTTGGTGAGCAATTTCATCATTAACTGAAATACAAGTACCGTATTTGTAGCCTTCAAAACCTTGTTCTGAAAGACGGCCGCCACGGCTCTTAACGAAGTCTTGGCAGAATTCTTCGATTTCCCAGGTTGAGATGCCTGGCTTGATAACATCGCGCAAGCCTTCAAACATTGTGGCAAGAAGGTGGCCTGAAGCTTGCATGCCTTTAAGTTCACGAATTGATTTAATTGTAATCAAAATAATTTCTCCTTTAAAAAAATATATTCTCTCCTATTATAACGTTTTAATGAAGATTTTTAAAAGTTTAGCTAAAAACGCCTAGTTTCATGTATAATAAGGTGTCGTATAACGCAGTGAAAGGTATGAAAAATCATGAAAGCAAGAATTGTCTACGCCAGTATGACTGGTAATGATGAAGATATGGCAGATATTTTAGAGGAAGATCTACAAGATTATGGCGTTGATGTTGAAACAAGCGATGTAGGTTTCACCGATGCAAGCGATTATTTAGATAGCGATCTTTGCATTTTCATCACTTACACTTACGGTGAAGGTGTAATGACCGACGAAATTGCAGACTTTTATGACGAATTAAAGAAGCTTGATCTTACCGATAAGTACTTTGCAGTGATGGGATCAGGTGACAAGACTTATGGCGAACACTTCTGTGAGAATGTATTCGACTTCGAAAAGGCATTCAAGGCTTGTCATGCCACAGAAATCACCAAACCTGTTACCATCGAAAACGCACCTGACGATGATGCGATCGATTTAATCGATCAAGCTGCAAAAGAAATGGCCGATAAATTAAATGACTAAAAATAAAAAAGAAGTTACTATTGGTGATCAAGCTCAGATTCGCAAATTAGGACAAAAGCTAATCAAAAGGCACCGTAATTTATGGGTCTACACGATTTTTGGCTTTGTAGCTGCGCTGATCAATACTGTAGTCTTCATGGTTCTACACTCTTGGTGGCACAACGTAATGGTGATTTCCAACACCATTGCGTTCATCATTTCCAACTTGGCTTCGTTTTACTTTAACCAAAAAGCCGTTTTTATTAACAACGTAGATCATGAACACAGTACGTGGCACAAGCTAATTGTTTTCTTTACTTACAGAGTAATCAGTTTAATTCCCGATACCTTAATCATGTTGGTTGGTTTGTCCTGGCTTCACTTAAATGCCCTCTTGGTTAAAATTATTGACCAAGTTTTAGTCGGAATTTTCAATTATCTAACTACTAGATCTGTCTTTCAAAAACAAGAACATACCATGATTGAACGTGCAAAAAGGCGCATTCAAGAACAAAAAGCAAAAAAGAAGCAGTAAAAACTGCTTCTTTTTTCTATTCAAAATCTGCTGGCTTAGCTACTTCGTCTTTATGGAAGTAGTAGTAAATGTCATCCATGATGCGATCACTAGCATAACCATCACCGTATGGGTTCTTGGCGTTAGCCATCTTGTCATATGCTTCTTTATTTTCAAGAAGTTTAAGCATACTTTCTCTTACTTTATCTACTTCAGTCCCAACCAGCTTCAAAGTACCAGCCTTCACACCTTCTGGACGTTCAGTTGTGTCACGCAATACAAGCACTGGCTTACCAAGACTAGGCGCTTCTTCTTGTACGCCGCCTGAATCAGTCATGATAAAGTAACTGCGTTTAGCCAAGTTATGGAAGTCAACAACGTCAAGCGGTTCAATCAAGTGAATGCGAGGATCGCCGCCTAAAACTTCGTTAGCTACTTGTTGCACTCTTGGCGACAAGTGCACTGGATAAATAATTTCCACATCAGGATGTGAATCGATTACTTGACGCATCACTTTGAAGACGCGACGCATTGGCTCACCTTGGTTTTCACGACGGTGCATAGTAACCAAGATTACTTTATTGCCAGGAGTAATATCATCCATTACTGCGTGGTGGTAATCTTTTTGCACGGTTTGTTCCAAAGCATCAATTGCAGTGTTACCAGTTACGAAAATATTGTCAGCCTTATGATTTTCCTTAAGCAAATTACTCTTGGACAATTCGGTTGGCGCAAAATGCAAGTCAGTTAAATCGTCAGTCATTTGACGGTTCATTTCTTCAGGATATGGCGAATACTTATTCCAAGTTCTCAGCCCTGCTTCCACGTGACCCAAAGTCGTTTGTTGGTAAAATGTCGCAAGAGCTGCCGCAAAACTTGTAGTCGTGTCGCCGTGAACCAAAACAATATCTGGCTTTTCCTCTTTAATCACTTTAGATAAATCAATCATTACCTTAGAAGTAATTTCTTCCAAAGTCTGATTCTTATGCATGATATTGAAGTCATAATCAGGTTTAATATTAAAAATATCAAGCACTTGATCAAGCATTTCACGGTGCTGTGCACTAACAACGGTCACTTCTTCAAAGCGGTCGTCTTTTTTTAATTTCAAAACAAGTGGTGCCATCTTAATTGCTTCTGGACGCGTGCCAAAAACAGTCATTACTTTAATTTTTTGCATAAAAAAATCCTCCGAAAACCTAATCTTACTATAACTGATTTAGGACTATCTTGCACTCCATTTATACAATATGCTTTAATAAATATGTCACTAAAGAAAGACGGGTATATTTATGAATAATGGTTTATTAGTTTTAATTACAACCGCACTTGTAATCATCATCGGTTGTTTCTGTTTAGTCTTCGGCTTAGATAAATCCAAGCTACCTAGAACAAGAAGAAGACTGCTTTACACTGCATTAATTTGCGTATTCCTTGTTTGGGGACTAATTACTTTTATCATGCTCAATCCAATGGGCTAAATTAAAAGCCATCTGAAAAAATCAGATGGCTTTTTTCGATGACCCCGGTGAGATTCGAACTCACCTCTACGGTTTAGGAGACCATTGTTCTATCCAGATGAACTACGGGGCCAAAACACAAGATTAACTTTACCAGAAATTAGGTAAATAGTTAATCTTTTTTCTTAAATTAAAATTGTGTAGTAAAGAAAGTCTTAGGATTGTTGGTATCTGCGATCTTATCAGCCGCAATTACGAATGGACTCCAAATAGCAAACGCAATTAACATATCAATAATACTCAAAACGATTGCACGCCAGTCATAGTTACATGCCAAAAACGGTCCAATAATCGGCGGCATGATGCTTGGCACCGCCACTTGTACCGGATTGACCAAGCCCATGACACTAACCCAGTATGAAAAAGCAACGTTTACAACCGGCGTCAGCAAAAATGGAATTAAGTAAACCGGATTAAGCACTACGGGCAGTCCCAGCAAGATCGGCTCACCAATGTTAAAGATACCTGGTGCTAACGTAATTTTAGCAATCGTACGATAATCGCTTCGCTTTGAAAATACCAAAATGGCGACAATCAACATCAGGGTACCACCGGCACCACCAAACCAGGCAAATACGTCAAACGAGCCTCTTACCCAAACGTAAGGTGGCACTTTTCCACTAGTCGCAGCCGTGATGTTGCCGTTTTGAGCTGTCAGCCAAATAGAATCAAGAATTGGTGATAACACACCCAAGCCATTGATACCAAAGAACCAAAAGACTTGAACCATCAAGGTAACTAATAATACGGTACCGAAGCCTTGACCCCATTTTACTAATGGCATTTGGATGGTAGTTAATAGCCAATCGCCAAAATAGTTGCCCGTTGCCACTTGGAACAGATAATTAATTCCACCGATACTAAAAATAGACACCATCGCTGGAATCAACGAATCAAAGGCAGCCTGTTCCGCATGAGGCAAATTGGTGGACAAATGCAACATAAACCTTGCCTTGTAGCAGGCATAATAGATAGCAAACCCCAGTGAGCCAAACAAGATCGCCGTAAACAAACCTGTCGTTGAAAATTGACTGATATCAAAGGCGCTTTTAATTACGACGCTTTCACCATGAAATCTAACCTTGGCATAGTTGGCAATGCTCAATGAAAAAGATGACAGTGAAACAATTGCCGCAGCCAGCCGATTGCCTTCAAAGTTTTTAGCTAGTTGATAACCTAATGCGAGTGCAAAGAAGCAGGCATACAGTGAAAAGGTACCACGCCAAACTAAATCGCTAATTGAAACTAGTGGCTGCATCGCAAAGGCAAAAGTATTCCAGCCTAAATGAACCTTAGCTGCCGTGATTAAACTTTTGATTAAGACTGCCAGCGAGCCAGCAATTGTAATTGGCATCAGAGAAATAAAGGCATCCCTCAATGCCACTAACCATCTTACCTGGCCTAATCTGTTAGCTACCGGCAACACGTAATCTTCTAGCCACTTTACTAACCGACTCATTTATTCACCTTCAAATAATGTGGGTGATACCCCTTATTCTTATTACGCTTCTTTTTGCCCTTCTTTTTCTTATTCTTAACTACCTTGTTAGCATTAGCTGCTTTTTCTTTTTCTTCGTCTTTTTGCTTTTTATCCTTCGGCTTAGTAGTCGTCAAATGGTAGCCTGCAAAGTAGACTCTTTCCAATTTTATTTGATCTGCCAATAGTTTCTTTAAATCTCTGAAGTCGTGATCATCACCTAAAGTAACGACATAACCTTCCGCATTCATACGGCCAGTACGACCGGCACGGTGCAAATAAGTATTGGTTTCACTTGGAATTTCATAATTGATCACATACGTAAGATCAGGAATATCCAAACCACGTGCAGCCAAATCTGTTGCCAAAAGCAATTTAGTTTTACCTGTAGCTAAATCTTGCAAAGCCTGCTCACGCTTTTGCTTACCAAATTCGTTTGATAATAGTTCAAATCGAGTCTTAGTATGACCAAAGATTCCGGCAAAACGCATCATTGTCTTGTTTGAATCAAAGAACAAAATCCCCTTGAATTGATCAAGCTTGGTCATTCTTTGTAAAAATTCAATCTTGTGTTGGTTATCAACTTGCAAGAAATAATGCTTGGTTGTAGATTTTTGTTCATTTCTGACATCGACTAAAAGAAAATGACGGTTAAAGATTTCTTCTGCATCCCTAGTGATTTCAGAATCAGTAGCTCCAAACAATAATACTTGGCTGTCGGGACCCAAGTTTTGTCCTAATGAAGACAATAATTCTAGTTTGGTAAATTCCAAGATATCATCAGCTTCGTCAATAATTAAAGTCTTAATCTGACCAAGCTTAATTCGGCCACTAGAAAAGAAATCAAAAAATCTTCCTGGCGTCGCCACAATTACTTCTGGATGTTTTTTCTTCAAGTTGTCTTCTTGGCGCTTACGGTTGCCGGCACCAACTAGACTTGCACCCTTTAAGCCTAACGCGTGCACAAATGGATTGATGGCATGGCGAATCTGGACGGCCAGTTCAGTTGTTGGCGCGATAATGACTACACTGTTGGCGTTGCCTTTTTGCGCTCTTTCCAAACTAGGCAGTGCATAGGCCAAAGTCTTACCCGTTCCAGTTTTAGCTAAACCGACTAAAGAAGCACCATTTCTAATGGCATCATAAGTTTCTTTTTGAATCAAAGTCGGCTTTTCTTTATGTTGCTTAATTAATACTTGTTTTGTTTCTTCTTGATACATTATTGTGTTAATTGTCCATATTTCTGTCTATATTGACCAACGGTTCCGTTATACGCATACATTGTAACGCCTTTTTCTAGACCATTGACGTTCTTGACGCGTCCGTTAGTTGTATAACGCCAAAATGAATACTTCAATTTATCCGGCGTTTTTCCATCGACTGACATAAATTTTGTTTGTGGCGTGAAGTATTTATGATACTTATAGTCCACGTCAACAATTACCTCTTTTTTGCGCTGCTCAAGCATGCTGGCAAACTGGCTCATCGACTCTAAATAACGCTTGCTGCGGCTAGTTACGGCCGGCTCAAGCAGGATTGGCAGGCTGCCCGTGTTATCGCCCACTTTTTCAAAAAAGTAGCGGTAATGCTGCAAGGGCGTCGATTCATTACTATATAGAATCATACTGCCAAAAGCAAGCTTGGTTCCCAAAATCTGATCACGATAGGATAGATAATTTTCATCAAAGTATGATCTGCCTTGCGTTGATTTTAAATAAACGAAGGAAATACCGTTCGCCTGCAATTTATGCAAATCCACATAGTCAACATCTTGGTTAAGCTGAATCCCAATTGCACTCGAGTTAGAATTCGGCGGAAGAGTGGTTTGTCTTTTAAAATTAAAAAAGCCAATTAAAAGAAATGCAATCGCTAATAACAGTAAAGTTATAATTGCTGGCAAAGTATATTTATGATGATACCTTTTCATTTCTTTTCCCCCTGCTATTATTTTACCCGAACCTAATCGTCACACCAATACTTGTAACATGGATGTGCTAAAATAATTTAGATATTTATTTTACGAAGGTGAAGTATGTGAAAAGACAAATTTCTTTTGGTCAAGCATTGGCAACTGTAGTTGGATCCGTAATTGGAGCCGGTGTTTTCTTCAAGATCGGCGTAATTACGGCCCAAACTGGCAGCAGTTCCATGACGATTTTTGTTTGGGTGCTAGCCGGGATTATTTCAATTGCTTCTGGCTTAACCATTTCAGAAATTGCGGCGAGTTTAAAAATTAATGGTGCGATTAAGTATTTAGATTATACTTATGGCCGCGTCTGGGGCTTCTTATTTGGCTGGGCGCAAATGATCGTTTACTTTCCTGCACAAATCGGGGCGCTGAGTTCAATCTTTGGCGTACAGTTTGTCTCCTTATTTGGCATTGAGGCCAAGTATGCGAATCTAGTCGCAATTTTACTGGTATTATTTTTACTAGGCATCAACCTAATTGGAACTAAATTTTCAAGCAAAATGCAGTCGGTTATTACTGTTTTAAAGATCATCCCCATTGCTTTAATCATCATTTGGGGAATGTTTAATCAAAATAAGATTGCTGCTCCGCTCTTGCCATTAACAGTTGGCGCCGGCAAATCATTCTCAGGTGCAATCAGCCAAGGTTTGCTTTCTGCTTTATTTGCTTTTGAAGGCTGGATCGTCGTTACTAATTTAGCTAACGAAGTTAAAAATCCAGAACGTGACCTTTCAAAAGCGATTATCTTTGGCCTGTCTGCGATCACATTGATTTATATTTTAATCAACTATACTTTCTTGACGATCTTGCCAATCCACGAACTTGTTAACAACAATAATGCGGCCTTTGAGGCTTCGATGAAATTGTTTGGTCAGTTCGGCGGCAAATTGGTAACGGTAGGAATTCTGATCTCGGTTTACGGGGCTGTTAATGCCTTTATGCTCACGGGGATGCGGACACCTTACATTTTGGCTCAAGACAACTTATTGCCATTCTCTGAAAAAATCGGTAAGGCCAATATTCATACCGGTGTGCCAGTCTTTGGTGCTTTAATCGTCGATGCAATTGCCATCATCATGATTCTGCTAGGCAACTTCTCAGTCTTAACCGACATGTTGGTCTTCGTTATGTGGCTCTTCAACACCATGCTTTCAATTGCCGTGATCATTTTGCGCAAGCGTGAACCAGAACTTACTCGTCCATTTAAAGTACCTTGGTATCCAATCATTCCACTTATTTCAATTATAGGTGGTATCTTCATCGTCGTTTCCACGATTATCAATCAGTTCATCCTATCGCTTATTGGTATTAGTTTGACTTTGCTAGGTTTGCCAATTTACTACTACAAACAAAAACAAAATCGCAATTAAAAAAATCTATCGCAAAATTTGCGATAGATATTTTTTTGCTCTTTAAAATTACTTGTTAACGTATTTTTGGATAACTTCAGGTTTCAATACACCAACGTAAGGAAGATTACGATACATATTCAAGAAGTCCAAGCCGTAACCAACTACGAATTCGTTACCAACCTTTGAGCCGTAGTAATCAACGTCTACGTCGACGTTTCTACGAGCTTCCTTATTAAGCATAGCACAGCACTTAACACTCTTAGCGCCACGGCCCTTAATCAGATCCTTCATGAACTTTAAAGTAAGACCAGTATCAACAATATCTTCAATAATTAATACATCACGATCTTTTACATCAGCTGCAAGGTCTGTAACAACCTTGATCTTACCAGTTGATTCAAAGCCATCACCATAACTAGATACATCTAAGAAATCTAATTGGTGAGCAACATCCATTTGTCTGGTTAAATCTGTTAAGAAATAAATTGCACCCTTAAGTGCACCGACAACTAATGGCTTCTTGCCAGCATAATCTTCAGTTAATTGCTTGCCAAGTCGCACGCACATTTCATGAATATCGTCTTCAGAAAATAACTTGTGATCAATAATATCGTTAATATTGTCGCCTTTAACCATTTAATCTACCCTTCAATCCTATATAATTAACTATTCTGATAATTGAAATTATAACATCTTTATACAAAAAAAGCGTCAAATTCGACGCTTTCACTGAATATTCATTATTTTTCCGTCTTGGATTGATCGGAATCGGCTTTCTTATTCTTCTTAATTGGTTCCACAATAAACCAACGCATGAATCCTTGCTCAATACTGTCAAGCACGAACTTGTAGCCTTCAAGCTCAACTGATTCGCCCTTCTTTAAGTTAGGATAATGTTCCATCATATAACCACCGATAGTAATGATGTCGCTATCTTGGAAGGCCTTCAAATCAGTGTGGAAGTAACGTTCAAAGTCATACAAGGTAGTTTTACCAGAAACGTGAACATTACCTTCCTTATCCTTGATGATGTAGTCATCAGAAACATCATCAATTTCATCTTTAACAGAACCAAAGAGTTCTTCATAAATATCCTTATCCGTCACGATACCACTGGTACCACCGTATTCATCAACAACCAAGACGACTGGCGTGTGCTTAGAAATCATTAAATGCAAGATATCTTGAATTGGCATTGATTCTGGCACAGTAATGATTGTTCTGATGATTCTTGTTACGGGAACCTTAGCATCAATTTGGCTTTGTTGGACGATATCGTAAGCGTAGACGTAACCTACAACATCATCCTTATCATTGTCGCGGACAACAGGAAAACGGCTGTAGCCTTCTTCTAGGTACTTCTTCAAAGCATAGGCAATCGTATCAGTGGAATCAAGAACAGACAATCTAGTTCTGTCTGTCATGATATCCTTGGCGATCTTATCATTTAACTCGAAGGCTCTTTCCATGTAGGTGAGGTCTTCTTTATCAAGAGAGCCGCCATGCACAGCGTTACGTGACAATTTGATGATTTCGGATTGAGAATATACTTCGTTTTCTTCATCGGCTGGGGCAAAACCCATCAACTTCAAAATACCGTTAGAACTAGTATTAAGCAGCCAAACAAATGGATAAACGATTGTGTGGAAGATATGTAGCGGCGTTACAATCATCATCATCATGCCCACAGGCTTATCAATCGCAATATTCTTAGGTACGACTTCTGTTAACACAACTTCCAAGTAAGTTAACAAGATCACACCCAAAATGGCACTTACTGACTTAATAAGTGACTCACTCATTGGAGTTAAATGGAATAAATCTTCCAAGATAACTGCAAACGTATCTGCAGAGAACCAACCCAATACTACACCAACAAGAGTAGTACCAACCTGAGTGGTCGACAAATATTCATTCAAGTTGTGCGTCATATGAAGTGCACATTGCAGCTTTTTCTTATTGCCTTGACCCTTAGCCAACATATCTTCAAGCTGACTTGGTCTTGTTTGTACTAAAGCAAATTCTGCAGCAACAAAGAATGAAGCAACTATAAAAATTAATACAGTTGCAACTAAATTAGTTACTATTTGAGCTGTACTCAAAACATTCTCACCTTTTTTTACAAATTATTTACAAACATTAACTAATCTATATTTTACCATTTATGACCAAAAAAGTTCATTCTACAGAGCTTGCTTTTATACTTTCTAATTACTTACTTTATAAATTTTATTAAATGGTACACGCTTAGGAATAAAGACTGGATCATTGATTTCCGCGTTTTTATCGATGTAGCCTACGGCAATGGCCATTCCTACGTATTCATCTTCTGGAATACCAGCATATTTTCTTACCAAATCAGGATATGACACCATTGAGTGAGCTGGCATAATACCTAAACCGCGGTTAACAGCTAACAACATAATGCTTTGTGCAAAAATCCCTAAGTCAAAAACTGACCAAGCTGGTGATTTTCTTGGAATAGTTAAAAAGATAATTGCTGGTGCATTAAACATGTTCTTATTAGCTTCAGTAAACAAGTTCAACTTGTTTCTAAAGAAGAAACTTTGGGATGCACCCATAGTAGCCATATTGCTACTTGGGAAAGTATCCCAATCAAGTGAAAGCATTGAAGCAAAATCTTCGTTTGGCTTAACCTTGTTATCAGAATTTTCGATTGCGGCCTTTTTAAACTCTGCTAAAGCATCCCCCATCAAGACATATGCACGCCAAGGCTGAGAGTTAAGCAATGATGGAGATTGTTGTGCTTGTTCAACAATTTCAGCAATAGCTTTCTCAGGCACTTTCCTGTTGGTAAATTTCCGTGTTACATGTTCATTTTGAAAAACTTCTTTAAAATTCATTTTTCACCAAACCCTTCTAAAAAATTACTCGACAATATTTACTTTTGTTCTGCTTCTTTTCGTTCTTGCTCTTGCTTCTTTAAAAAGGCACTCATTGCCCGATCATTTTTACGCATGGCAACAAAAGCAGTAATAGTCATCGTCAGTCCGCCAATACAAATTAATAGCAATCCTACTGGAAATAAAAATACGGCACCATTGGGTATAAATGAGGCCTTAATGACCCAGCAAGCAATCCCTGCCAGCATAAATATTATTCCTACAATAATTGCCTTAGTATTTGGACGATATTTTTTCATCGGCTAAACCCTCGCTTCCTATATTACCTATATCTTAACAAAAATTGCCAAAAAAAAGCTTAACTTCCGTTAAGAAGCTAAGCTTTTCAACTATCTTTTTTTAATTAGCACTATAAAAAGTTCTATATAAGAGAGGGGGAAAGCAACTAATTAAATTCAACAGTTTGTACTTTTTGGGAATGTTCAACTGTACCCTTTTCAACAGGAGTAACTGATTTAACCATATCCATGTTGGTGTAAACAACGATACAGCTATCATCATAGCCCTTATCTGTAATTTGCTTGAAATCCATGGTTGCTAAAGGTTGGCCTTGTTCCACCTTATCGCCTTGTTTAACATCTACTGTAAACGGAGCACCTTTTAATTCTACTGTATCAAGACCCAAGTGGATCAGAATTTCCAATCCCTCGTCAGTTTTAATGCCAATGGCGTGTTTGGTTGGGAAAAGCGTTGAAATAGTACCAGCAACTGGTGCATAAATTTGAGTATCATTAGGCTTAATTGCAAAACCGTCACCCAACATTTTTGTTGAAAAGACATCATCATTTACATCAGTAATTGGCATTACTGTACCATCAACTACTGCATCTACTTCTAAACCTTTATTCTTTTTCTTAAAGAAATTAAACATAATTCATAACCTCTGGATTTCTAAAATTCAAGTAACAATATCAACACAAGACATCCGGCAAGGATTACAGCTGATGCGATTGAAATAGCTATAATCACGGGATTTACATTATCTTGCGTCTTCTTCAAAGCAGTTGCCTTGTACATTCCCAAGATAGCTAAAATTGCACAAAGCAAGTTGCCGACAACAATCTGTCCAATTAACTGACTCACCATAAAGAAGCGATAAGTCTGGCGGTTAACCATGAACTTCTTTTTATTAAGCAGTAAGTAGTAACCTAACACAAAGTCTACAATCGCAATGATTGTCCCAATTGCGACGGCCGGCTGCTTCATAATAATCGACTGAATCGATTCTCTCGAAGCTCCACTGCGCATCGCGATCAATGCCCAGAATAATAATGGAGCAATGAAAAGTATGTAAGAATACCAATTAATAATTTTCTTGGCATCCAAATGCATGCTCTGTGTCATTCGGCCGAAAAAGTTTTCCACTTTTTGTTTGCTAATTGCCCACATTAATCTCAACATCCTCCCCTTGGTTTTGTTGCCAAGCTACATATTCACTAATAAGCAAGTCAATCAGATAGTAAGCAGGAGTAAAAGCAACCTTGCCACTCTTAAAATCAGCGTCGTCAGTAAAAGCGATTGTTGGAAAATAAATATTATGCTGAGCAAGCGAAGCTAATTTGTTTTGCATCATGTTAGTGAAGGAAACATATTTAAACTTATCGTTAATTAATTCCAACTTCGTAATCTCTTCATTGATGGTGTTGTTATCACCAGTGAAAGAGATGATGAATAAGACGTCGCCTTTTTTAGCAAAACGGGCTGCTGCTTTTAACTCATCAAGAGCTGATGGCAAAACTGTTGCATTCTTACCTACCACAAAGAGTTCGTGAGCTAGGTATTGTGCAATCAGTTCTTGCTGCCAACCAGTAGAATAAATGTAGATAGTACTTGCATTATCCAAATCACGATACAAACTATTGAAGTCTCGTTGTTTGAAATACTTTAAGACATCTATATTTACCTTGCTAAGCTCTTTTGCAAAATTATTTTCAATTTTGATTGGCTTTTGATTTGATTCAGCGAGTTCCACTAAATCAAATTTCAGTTCACTGTAACCACTCAAGCCAAGCTTTTTACATAAACGAAATATTGCTGATTCGGATACATATAGCTTTTTAGCTAACTTGGCTAGACTTAATTTGCTACAGTCATTTGGATTATTTAATACGTACTGAATGATCTGTTTTTCAGAGTCATTCAGTTTAGTATTACTGTTATAGACCATTGATCTTAAATTTGCCATAATTGCTGTGTCCTTATCAATATATAATTTATATATTAATAATACCACAAGCGCTTACAGTTATAGTAATTGTTTCATCTGATCAACAACTTGATCGGCATCCAATCCAACAACAATGTCAATTTCGTTGTCGTCTCTGCGTTGTACTTCGTATGAATCTGCGATCTTCTTGAATTCAGAATCTGGAGCCACTTTATTAGTGTCAAAGACGTGGGTTCTTACTCTAGTTGAGCAAGCGATAACGTCCTTAATGTTTTCATTACCACCAAGAAGGTCAACGATACCTGTAGCTCTCTCAATGTATGGATTATCTTGTTCAGTTGAAACCTTAGCGTCACCGCCGCTTTGTTGCATCAATTGAGTCATTTCGTCCAAAACTTGAGGAACGTCAAGACCCACAATAACTTGTAATGCTTTACCGTGGTGAACAACGTTAACGGCCTTGTTAGCCTTAAATTGTGAATCTGGAGCAACCTTGCTTGGATCAGCAACAGATACACGTAATCTAGTAGCACATGATGACAATTCAGTAATGTTTGAAGCACCACCTAATAAGTCAAGGTATGCAGTAGCTCTTGCGATGTAAGGGTCGTTTGCATCCTTACCTGCTGCCTTAGCAGCCATCTTTTGCTTGTATTCTTTCTTGTTGATAAGTTTAACGTCTTCGTCATCAGCTTCACGACCTGGAGTGATGTAGTTGAACTTTTCAATCATGATCTTGAATACGAAGTAAGTAATGATACCGAAGATAATACCAACGATAAATTGCATTACATATGTTTGCCAGTGGTGTTCCCAAAGTGGCAACCAGTTCATTGATGCGATACCAATGGCACCGTCTGACATGAAACCTCTTAAGCCGAATGCCCACATAACAGTGTTCATCGTAGCTGACAATACTGAGTAAACTACCCAAAGTACAGGTGCAGCGAACAAATAAGTAAAGTCAATAGGTTCAGTAATACCTGCTAAAACAGAAGTTAAAGCAGCTGGAATAAGCAAAGCTGAAGTTTGCTTCTTCTTGTTCTTCTTAGCAGTTGCGTAGAAGGCAAGACAGATAAATGGTACTAAGAATACCTTTTCGTTACCGTAAAGTTGGAATCCTTCAACTGAAGCGATTTGTGAAAGTGGTTTAGTACTTGCAGCGTATTCAGCAAGGTGTTTCAACCAGTATGGTTGCAAACCGCCGGCAACAACGGCTGGACCGAATTGGAATGGAATGTATACCAAGTGGTGAAGACCAGTAGGAATCAATACACGGTTCAAGAATTGGTAAATCCAAACACCGATAAATCCACTACCTACGATGAAGTGTTGCATGCTGGTGATACCCATTTGAACTTTTGGCCAGCCCCAGCAAGTAATGAGTGCTAAAGGAATCATTACAAAGAATGCTAAAGCGTAGACATAAGTTGAACCTTGGAAAGTACCAAGCCAGTCAGGCAACTTCTTGTCGAAGTACTTGTTGTGTAACCATACAACGATCAAAGCAACAACCAAGGCACCTAAAATACTAGTGTCAAGAGTCTTGATACCAGCAATGTTAGTTAAACCGTGGTTAGTAGCGTTAGCAACAATTTGAATCTTGTCAAAGTTAGGAATGCCAAATGCTGCACCCCAGTGGGTAAGCATTGCACCGATGAAGTAGTTGTAAGTCAAGTAAGCAATAACTGCTTCCATGGCTGCTCTACCTCTAGCCTTGTTGGCTAAACCGATTGGCAAACCTACAGTAAACAAAATACCTTCTTGGTTGAACACTGTCCAACCACCAGCTGAAATTGTGTCCCAAACTGAGTTCCATGTAGTTCCCGGGTTGGCAATTGAACCAAACAGAGTCGGGTTATTGAACAAACTACCTAAAGCTACGACAATACCCGCAAACGAGAACAGCATAACTGGGACGAACATAGCGGCCCCAAACCGCTGAATCTTTTGCATCATAATAATTTACCTCTCAAAGAAAGAAATTAAATAAATTAACTGATTCTTGCTTACACCTATATCTTATTTCATTAAATCCAGTTAGTTGGAAGGTGCTCAAGAACAACTAACATCTACTTATGAAATAGCTCATAAGTATTACTCCTCGAATAAATCGATCGAGATAGAAACCTAAGTGATATCAAATTTAGATCTTGCTCTATCTCTCGTAGCTAGCTTACATTTTATTTATACCATAGCTTCCTCCTTATGTAAGCGTTTTTACAAATGCTGACTTGGTGTTTCATAGCATTGCGGGATTATTTCACTTGCCGAAATTTATTTCGACGCTTATGGCCCATCTAGACCAATTATTTCAAGGTCCTTCAGCCCTTTACTGGTCTATGTTTAACATTTTGCTTTACATACGCTTTTGGTCTGTCAAGAAATATGCTATTCATATAAGCTATCAATACACATAAAAATAAATGCAAAATATTTCGGTTTATCTGAAACAAAAGAAACGAGTGCAAAATTTCACACTCGTTTCTTTATTTATTCAATTAACTAATTTTCTAGCAAACGCATAATATTTTGTTCCATTACCAATCTTCTTTGCCCTGTTAGCATCCAAATAGTTATGGCAATAGGAACAACCACTTGAACTAATAAATTGAGCCAGTCGTTTGCATCCCCTCTCCAAGTTTGCGCCGTCATGCCGCCAACTTGAGCATAATTCAAGAAATCATTAGCAAAGTGGAACAACATTGGTACCCGGATTTTGACAGTATACAAATATAAGACAGCAAACAATAATCCTGCAGCTCAGCATAAGTTGCCTGAGATAAGGTTGCAGCGAATTTTTGCATCCCTAAGTTGGTAAAATGCATCAACCCCAAAATCACCGAACTAATAATAATTGTCCATTCCAGCCGATACTTATTTTTAGCTAAACCGGCAATCAATGCGATAATCATCAATAGCGGAAGGTTTCCTCAAAAATTCCTGCTTCAAGTGCCCTAAGCCAGATATTCCACTTTTTTATATCCATCAATCTACATTCTCCTTTTTCTTTGCTCAACATTATTATCTAATTATTGGCTCAGAATAAGACTAAGAATTCTAATTCGGTCATTTTTGACTCCTGTTCGGTAAAAAAATCGGTATCAATACTGATACCGATTTTTTATCTATTAATCTTTCAAATATTCCACCAATCCTGGCAAAATCTTTTTTCCTTCTTCACGCCCAACTTCATACACACGCTTGATCTCACTCTTATCTGACTCGACAGTACCGATATTAAGCGGATATGGCGGTCTAATTACAAAAGTCTGGCCATCATCCTCATCTCGCTGTATCTCGTCTAAAACGGCGTTATAGTCCTCCGCTCTAGTCGCCAATTTCTTCAAAACAGCAGGATATTCACGCAAAACTACCTTTTCAATCGGAAACAGCTTGCTCTGCTTCTTGCGATATTCCTTAGGCTGTGTCGTAATTACTACCTTTTTATCAAAATTATTTTTCATTAAAAAATCATACGGAACAGAATCCGAAACACCACCATCAAAATAGTAGTGGCCACCTATTGCAACAGGATTAGCAAAAAATGGAATCGATGATGATGCTCTAATCCACTCTAGGTCAACATAGCCAGCATCTCTCAACTTATGGTAAACCGGCTCACCCGTTGCCGCATCCGTTGTCACGCACCAAAATTGCATTGGATTTTCAACAAAAGTTTTCTTATCAAACACATCCAACTTATCAGGAATAATATGGAAACAAAAATTCCCCGCATATAAATTGCCTGATCTGCGCCATGACTTCCAGCTAGCATAATAAGGCTTGCCAGCAAAACGCAGATTATAACGCAATACTCTTCCAATTTGCTTTGACTTCATATTCACGCCAAAAGCTGCACCAGCTGAAACGCCAACCGCTGCGTCAAACGTAACGTTATTTTCCATTAACACGTCGAGCACGCCTGCAGTAAAAAGTCCCCGCATTGCGCCACCTTCTAGAACCAATCCGCTTGCCATATTTTCCTTTCCAAAAACAAAAAGACCTATGTTTCTAACATAGGTCTAATTTATTCTTATTTAGAAATTACTTCAAGCCCTTCCATTTCCATTCGGTAACTTCTGGCATATCTTTACCATTATCACGAATGTATTGGTGGTGCTTTTCAAGCAAGTCATCCATGTGACTAATAAAGTCTGCATGCTTGCCCTTTAATTTTTCAACGCTTTCAACAGCATCCTTTGCAAGGTCGAATCTGTCAAGGTGATTCAAGACACGCATGTCAAATGGAGTGGTAATGTCACCATTTTCTTCGTAGCAGTGGATGTGAACGTTGTAACGCTTACGGTCGAACCAGATTGATTGCATCATGCTCTTGTAGCCATGCCATGCAAAGATTACTGGAACATCCTTTGGGAATAAGCGGTCAAATTCTTCATCAGAAATAGCATTCTTGTTGTCCTTTGGTGACATTAACTTCATCACGTCGACAACGTTGATGTAACGGATCTTAAGATCTGGGAACTTGTCGTGCAAAATGTCAATGGCTGCCAAAGTTTCGATAGTTGGTTCAGTTTCAGTTGAAGCAAAGACAACATCTGGCTTTGCACCCTTATCAGTTGAAGCCCAGTCAATGTAGCCTAAGCCCTTGTCAACCAACTTTTGAGCTTCTTCAATTGAGAACCATTGTGGACGAGGTTGCTTTGAAGTTACCAAAACGTTGATGCATTCACGATCCTTAAAGGCCTTGTCACCAACAGCAAGCAAAGTGTTAGTATCTGATGGCAAGTATTCATGAATCAAATCTGGACGATTCTTTTCGTATAAGTGAGTCAAAATACCTGGATCTTGGTGAGTGTAACCGTTGTGGTCTTGTTGGAACACAGTTGAGGTAGCAACAAAGTTAAGTGATGGGTAATCATGACGCCAGTATTGTTCCTTAGCTTTTCTAAGCCACTTCATGTGTTGTGTAAGCATTGAGTCTACTACACGACCAAATGCTTCGTAAGTTGCGAAGAAACCATGACGACCAGTTAATACGTAGCCTTCAAGGAAGCCTTCATCTTGGTGTTCTGATAATTGTGAATCGATCACACGACCACTTGGAGCCAAGTTTTCATCATTTGGTTCGTGGATTTCTGGTTCCCATTGACGCTTTTGGTTATCCAAAAGTTGGAACAAACGGTTTGACTTAGATTCATCAGGACCAAAGCCGCGGAAAGTGGTTGGGTTAAGCTTAGCAACTTCATCTAAGTATTTAGCCCATTCAACCATGTCTTGAGCTTCCATTGAACCTGGCTTGTCAAACTTAAGAGCAAAGTCACGGTAGTCTGGCAAGTTCAAACGCTTAGGATCTTTACCACCATTAGTGATTGGGTTCATTGCCATACGGTGGTCGCCTTCAGCAGTGTTTTCAGTAACAATTTCCTTAGGTGAACCATCTTCGTTGAATAATTCTTCAGGCTTGTAGCTTTCAAGCCAATCAGTCAACATGTCGGCATGCTTCATATCACCTTGTGAGACAGGAATTGGAATTTGGTGTGCTCTAAATGAGTTTTCAATTGGGTTACCATCAAGATCCTTCTTTGGACCAGTCCAACCCTTTGGGCATTGGAAGATAATCAATGGCCAGTGTGGCAAACTTGCATCGTTATTTTCACGAGCATGCTTTTGAATGGACTTGATTTCTTCGATTACTTCGTCCATGGTCTTAGCCATTTCTTCGTGGACTTGCATTGGATCCTTTTCACCATCGAAACGGCCACCCTTAAATACTGAAACAAAGTGTGGATCCCAACCCATACCACGGAAGTATTCGGTTAATTCTTCATCACTCATGCGTGAAACGATAGTTGGGTTAGAAATCTTGAAGCCATTGATTTGAAGGATCGGTAAAACAGCACCATCTTTAATTGGGTTGATGAACTTGTCACTGAACCAACTTGCTGCAAGTGGGCCTGTTTCAGCTTCACCATCACCAATTTCAACGGCAGCAATTACGTCTGGGTTATCCAAAACAGCACCAACACCGTGTGAAAGTGAGTAACCTAATTCCCCACCTTCGTGGATTGAGCCCGGGGTTTCAGGAGCAGCGTGAGAAGCAACACCACCTGGAAAACTGAAGCGTTTGAACAACTTAGCCATACCCTTTTCGTCTTGGGTAATTTCTGGATAACGTTCAGTGTATGAACCATCAAGGTATGAGTTAGAAACCATTACTTGGCCACCGTGACCTGAACCTTCAATGTAGAACATGTCCAAATTGTATTTCTTAAGGACACGGTTTAAGTGAGCATAAATAAAGTTTTGTGGAGCAATGGTACCCCAGTGACCAATTGGCTTTGGCTTAACGTCTTCAGCTGTCAAAGGTTTCTTAAGTAGTGGATTCTTCATTAAGAATAATTGTCCAACTGATAAATAATTGGCAGCGCGCCAGTAAGCATCGACGCTCTTTAAATATTCTTTTGAGTCGTAATTCGTCATTTTTTCTCCTTTGAGCAAGTTTAAGTACTCTATTTTGTAATCCTTTTCTTTATACTTATATCATACCAATTATTATTCATAATTCAATCATTTTTATAATTGGATCCTACCAATTTAAATAAGTCTTAATTTTTAAATCCGAATAGCCTTATAGTTGAACTGATCATCTTTTTATAATTGAATATAAGTGTTTATACTTTGATATGCTTAAAAGCACTGATTAATAAATATAAAGTACTGATTAAGCAATTACAATTTATTATAAAAATGCTAGATTTATTCATGGAGAGAGAAAATGACTCAAGAAGAACGATTAATTCAAATTAAAAAGCTATTGAAAGAAAAACATCAGCTTTCAACTAGAATGATTGCCCAACATTTTAATGTATCTTTTGATACTGCACGTCGTGATGTAATTCATTTAACGACAACTGGACAAGCAATCCGAGTACACGGCGGGCTGATGGAAATCAATCAAAATAGCGTACCTGATTTTTTAGCTAGAAACGAAGTCCAATCTCCAATCAAACTCAAGATGGCTAAAATGGCTAAACGATTCGTTCATCCTGGTCAATGTGATTTTATTGGTTCTTCTACTATTTTGAAGCAACTTTGTCCTATGCTTAACGGAATCGATATGCAAGTAGTTACTAATTCAATCGACAATGCTTTAAGCATGTTAACAACCGAAATCCCTTCTGTTAGATTGCTAGGCGGATTAATCAATAAGTCGCAGCGCTACATTTACTCGGAAGTCGCTCTTGAAACGATTCGTAAGATTCATTTCAATACAGCTTTCATTGGTGCTTCCCGCATTAGAGCAGATGGCGTATATGCGCCAAAAATGGAAGACGCGGAAATTGTACGTACGGCAATTGCACGCGCTAATCAAGTTGTTTTAGTAGCAGAAAAATATAAATTCACTAATGATTCATCTTCTCCATATATGTCCGCTCCATTGGATAAGGTGGATGTCTTAATAACAGATACTCCTTTAACCAATGAGCAGAGAAGTTGGTTTAATCATAAAACACAAATCCTACCGGTTTTAAAGGAGTGATTATGATGTTCGGCATTTTTAAACATAGCTCAGATACCAAAGAGGTTTATCAAGATTTAAAAAAATTCTATAATAGTTTTTTCAGCAATATTTATAATGAAATGAATATTGGACGCTATCGTCCTATTCGCGATGCTATTGGACTGGTTATTAACAAATTCGATAGTAATGACCATCCACTTGAATATACAAGTAAATTAGTAATGTATATTGAAGCCAAGGTAGCATTGAATCATTTACATTTAACCCCTGATCAAGAAAAAATAATGAAAAACTTAACAGAAAAAACAAAATATGTAAATCTTTCTTACGTTTATTTAAGTCCAATTAATTCAGCAGAACAATTTGTTAAGATCTAAAGTGAAAAGTATATCTGCTCTAGATCAAAAAAATGAAATCCAAAAAGCCGGGTAGAACATTTACTCGGCTTTTTACTTTATAATAGTAAATAAATAGAAAAGATATAGATTTTATAAAAAGAGGACAAATTAAATGAGCAAATTACCTTTTAAAGTTATTGCCGTAGACATGGATGGTACATTCATGCGTGATAATCAGACTTTTGATCATAAAAGATTTGACCGAATTTTAGATCAAATTCATGAAAATAAAGCCCACTTTATTGTTTCAAGTGGTCGGCCATATTCTCGTTTGAGAAAAGATTTCACTGGATTTTTAGATAGAATCGATATGATTGCCGACAATGGCTCACTTCTTATTCAAGATGACAACATTATTAGCACTCACCTATTAACTCACAAAACTACAATGGAATTACTAGAATTTATTCAAATTCATTATCCTGAGAGTTCCGTCATCGTCACTGGTATCAATAGCTCATATACAACGATGGATGCATCCCCTGCCTTTAAACAAACAATGAACTTCTACTATCCTGATCGTGTGGAAGTACCCGACTTAATGACTGCCGTAAGTCCTCATGATCAAATTACCAAGCTGACCTTGAGCTATCAACATGATTTTTCAGAGGAACTAGAGCGTGAATTTAATACTCATCATGCGGAAAAAATCCACTGTACTTCAAGCGGATTCGGCTTGCTTGATATTGTCCCTTACAGTGTAAATAAAGGAAATGCATTAAAATACTTCTTACGTTACTTCGATGCTAAGCCTAGCGAATTAATTGCGTTTGGCGATGGCATGAATGACAAAGAAATGCTGGAACTTGCTGGCTATAGCTACGCTATGGAAAATGCTGAGCCTGCACTTAGAAAGGTAGCTAAATATATTGCACCAAGCAATAATGATGATGGTGTTTTACAAGTATTAGATAAATATCTAAATAATTAATCAAAAAACTAGACGAAAAATCGTCTAGTTTTTTATTTACCCAAATTAACAAAGGTATTAAAATTCATGTAATGATAATGAACTCGCATGTTAGACACTTCAAACGGCGTTCCATCATCTAAAAAGAAAATACCCTCCATAACGCCGACTGGTTCATTTCCCTTTAAATGCATTTGCTTTTGATCTTCAGCATTCGAAGGTTCAACCGTAATATTCAAAAACGCCTTAGTTACGGTTTGGCTTTGCTCATCTTCTAAATAATTAAACAAAGAGCTCTGCAACGTTTCAGGCTTCAATTCCGGCATAATCTTAATAGGCAAATACCCTGTTTCAATCAAAAATGGCTGTTCATCGAGTAAACGTAGGCGCTTGAATTCATAAACAAAAGCATTTTCATTTAAAAATAAGTCTTCCGCAATTTCCTTAGTGGCCTTAATCACTTGAAAATCTAACAGCTTTATTTTCTGCTTTTTACCAGGCACCTTAAAACTATCGGTGATTCCCAAATTCGAGCCGTCATAACGAAACATGGCCTGATTTTTTAAATACAGTGGGTTAATAAACGTGCCACTGCCTCGCTTTTTAAAAATGATTCCTTGCTGGGCCAATAATTCTAGGGCTCGCTTCATCGATGAACGACTAACGTCATAATGCTTAGCTAAACTACGCTCATCGGGAATCCGCATCCCATTATATTTATTATTTAAAATATTTTGTTTAATATCCTGCATTACTGTCCGATAAACGTAATCTGCCATTATTCTCTTCCTTGATCAGAATTTTTAATACTATCAATAAACCATTTTGAAAATTGATCTAAATCTACATCTGTTGCAATTTCTGCATTAACATTTTCTTGATCCATAAAATTAATTACACTTGCACCATATGTAAATTGACCGCGCAATTCAATCTCTACGTTAGCTTTTTTCAGGGTAAACATTTCCGGATGAAGTAAAATTCCCACAGCTGTTGGATCATAGATTTTAATGCGAGGATCACCATCTGGCTCATGAATGTGTGAAAATAATGAGTAAAGCATGTTGCCGACTTCACCGCATTCCTTTACCTTACTCATTTGATCTTGGGTTAAATGAGCCTTATTGCCGATTTCAAGGGGAGCCACTTTAATTGGCAAACCACTGTGAAAGACAACTTGAGCAGCTTCAGGGTCTCCTGCAATATTGTATTCTGCAAGTGGACTATGATTACCGCGACCAATGTTACCACCCATGATCACGATTTGATCAATATTTTTCTTTACTTCTGGGTATTGCTTAAATAGCAAAGCATAATCAGTTAATGGACCAATGCCAAGCAAAGTTACTTTTTCAGGGCTATTCTTAATTTCTTCAGCCATGACAGTTGCGGCAAGGCCTGGCTTAACCAAACTGCGATCTGCTTCTTCAAAATCAAAACCAGCAATGCCCGTTTTGCCATGTACTGATGCTGCACTAATCATTGGTGCAACTAACGGTTGATTGGCCCCCACTACTACAGGAACTTTAGTATGCAAAAACTTTTCCAAATTCAAAGCATTTTGCAAAGTATATTCAAGTGCAACGTTGCCCCAGGTTGGCACGATCATTCTGACATCAAGTTCTTTGGCAAAAAGACTAATTGTCATTGCTGCAATATCATCAATACCCGGATCTGTACTAATGATTAAAGGTTTTTTGTTCATAAAATTTACCTCTTCTAAGCGTATTCATCACCTTAATGATACAAAAACCGAACCAATAATTAAAGTGGTTCGATCTAATCTAAATGAAAAAGCCTAGCTTGGCTAGACTTTTTTCATTTACTTTTTAGTTTGTTTCTTAGGTTTAATTCGCTTAATATAGCTTTCTTGATGCTTGCCTAAGATCAATGGTACTCGTTCTACCACAGTATCTGCATACTCTAAACCAAACCAAGAAGCTGGGTTAGAAGATAGATTTTGCAACCAGACTCTAGCCTCGACCATAAACTTCTCATAACCAGTCAATTTAGTTAATGGACTAATTACATCATTAACAATGACGAAGGAGAAGTCACCTACATCACGCCCTGGGGTGGTGGTGTATTTCTGGGGTTGAGGTTCAATCGTACTGTCTGCGATCAAATCATGAACGATTTGCCGTAAGTAGACGTTAACGCTAGTTTGTTTCTTAAATCCTAAATAAAGCTGAATGTTGATCACGTTCTTAGTGCCATATGTATTAACTGCATATTCGGCAGTGAATGGTTCGTTAGTTACGTTAACAGTGACGAACCAGTAAGCCTTAGCACGCTTAGGACGTTTATCCAAAATAGAGTACAAGATTTCACGTTTGATGAACTTGTTGTACTTAACGTTGGCCATGTAAACCAAGTTGGTTGCATAAGTTGGGTAATCTTCATCGTGACTTAAGTTAGTAAGCATATCGGTATATTCGTCTAAACGAACGTAAGCATTCTTAGCCTCACGCTTATCACGAATCTTATTTCCATAAAACCAAACATACATGATTGCCAAGATAAAGCCAGCAATTAAAACAGTTACGTAACCGCCGTGTAAGAATTTAGTCAAACTGGAGATTAAGAACATCCCTTCAATAAAAGCAAATGCAATCAAAAAGATCAAGCGTAAGTAAAGTGGTTTGCCTTTTTTACCCAAGTATTCAAACAATAATATTGTAGTCATCAACATAGTGACAGTAATTGCCAAACCATATGCTGCTTCCATGTGGTGTGAAGTTCTGAATAAGAACACAATTGCTACAGTTACCACACAGATCATTTTGTTAATTGATGGAATATAAATTTGTCCTTTTTCAGTTGAAGGATAAATAATATTCATTTTTGGTAAAAACTTTAAACTGCTGGCCTCAGCGACCAAAGTAAACGATCCAGTAATCAATGCCTGGGAAGCAATGATAGCTGCGATCGTAGCCAAGGCAATGGCAAAAAGACGCAAATTGCTAGGAACAACTTCAAAGAATGGATTGAAGTCACCATTACCAGCATGATAGCTAGCATTATGCAAAATCCAAGCGCCTTGGCCTAGGTAGTTTAATGAAAGACAAACAAATACATATGGCCAAGAGCCCATAATATTCGCTTTACCTACGTGTCCAACATCCGAATATAACGCTTCAGCACCAGTAGTAGCCAAGAAGACAGAACCCAAAATTAGGATTCCGACTTTATTAGCTGGACTAAACAAAATTCGAATAGCATAAATGGGATTAATCGCTTCCAAAAGACTCCAATCATGGCTCAAGTTAGCAATGCCAACTACTCCTAAAAAGGTAAACCATACCAACATAATTGGACCAAATGCTTTACCAATAACGCTGGTTCCCATCCTCTGAATTGAGAATAGAATTACCAAAATGATGATAGTAATCATAATTACAACTTCTTGAGAAGGAACCGGAATCACATCACCAAAGCGCATATTCTTTAGCCCTTCAATCGAAGTGGTAACGGTCACTGCTGGTGTCAAAGTACCATCGGCAAGCAGAGCTGCACCACCAATCAGAGCCGGGATAACCAGCCACTTGGCTCTTTTTCTAACTAAAGCATAAAGAGAGAAGATTCCTCCTTCGCCATGATTAGTTGCCTTCAAAGCAATCATGACATATTTGACAGTAGTCAACAAAGTTACTGTCCAAAGAATTAACGAGATTGAACCAACGATCAATTCTCGATTAACGTTGGCAATCCCGCCATTTTCAGTCACAATTGATTTCATTACATATAACGGACTTGTTCCAATATCACCATACACAATACCTATGGCGATCAACAATCCCGCAAAACTCATCTTTTGCTTTTTAGTAATTTTATTCATGTCTAATAATCCTCTACAACACTTAAAAATAAAATCTTCACTAGTATAGATAATTAATCCAGTGTTTACAATAAAAATATATTTTTAACAAAAGATATTAAAAAAGGCAAAATAAAAAATGGTTAAAGTTAACCATTTTTGCTAAAAATTATTATTTAATCTTATCTTCAATCGTACCATCGCTATGAGCAATAATTACTTCATCACACATATCAAGGAACAAACCATGTTCAACTACACCAACAGTATGATCAAGGTAGTCTGCTAAACCATGAGGGGCAGGAATTGGATCAACTGCTAAATCAATGATGTAGTTACCATAGTGAGTGATGTAACGCTTGTCACCATCCATCCGCCATTGTGGCTTCAAACCTTCTTGTTCAAAGCGTCTGAAGTTTTGCTCACAAGAGATTGGTAATACTTCAACAGGAAGAGGGAATCCGCTCAAACGGTGAACCAACTTAGATTCATCAACGATCCAAACGATCTTCTTTGAGTTGATGGCAACGTTCTTTTCAAGGGTTAAAGCACCGCCACCGCCCTTGATACCATCAAGGTTGTCGGCAACACGGTCTGAGCCATCAACAGTCAAATCGGCCTGATCGATGTCCGCAAGTTCACTAACTTTAAAGCCTAAGCCTTCAAGTTGCTTCTTACTTCTGTTACTGGTAGTAACAATGGCCTTAAGTTTTAAGCCATCTTCATCCTTGCGTTTGCCCAAAGCATCAATGAAAAATGCGACAGTAGATCCAGTACCAACACCTAAGATCATCCCGCTCTTTACCATGTCGGCTGCTTTTTCGGCAACTTCTTTTTTCAAACGATCTTGCTCAGTCTTATCCATTATTCCTCATCCTCCATTGCTTGCTTTACTTCTTGTTCAGTAGGAATTGATGGTTGTGCACCCAAACGTTGCACAGCAATTGATGAAGCACGGCTAGCAATCTTAGCAGCTTCTTCAAAGTTAGACATATCGGCATTCAAGTTACTTGCAAAGTAACCGATAAAGGTGTCACCGGCACCAGTAGTATCGGTAGCATCTACCTTGTAAGCCGGTACTAATGTTTCAACATCTGGTGTAGAAATATATGCACCTTTATCACCATAAGTAATAATGACGTTCTTTACGCCAAGCAAGTGCAATTTTTCAGCGTTAGTAGCCAAAGTAGAATTATCTTTAATTGGAATACCTGTGATCTTAGCACTTTCAGTTTCATTGGGCATGATGATATCAGTATATTTCAATAAGTCTGCTGGAATCTTATCAATTGCAGGAGCAGGATTCAAAATAGTAACCTTGCCTGCCTTTTTAGCCATCTTGAAAGCTGAAGTAGTAACATCAATTGGCGTTTCAAATTGAGCAATAATGCAGTCCCAATTATTAATCAAATCGCTAGCGGCCTTAAGATCTTCAACGGTCAATTCATAGTTGGCACCGTGGTCGATAATAATATCGTTTTGACCAGCTTCATTTAAAGTAATGTAAGCATGGCCAGTCTTGGCACCCATCGTGGTTTGAACATAAGTGGTGTCGACACCGTAGCTCTTCAATTGGTGGGTAATGTAGCCACCATCGCTGTCTTCACCTACACGGTTAATAAAGTAAGTCTCTGCGCCACTCTTAGCTGCAGCAATGGCTTGGTTAGCACCCTTACCACCACCAGCAGTAGTAACATCTGTGGCATTAATCGTTTCACCAGGTTTTGGGAAATCCTTTACGTGCAATGTGGTATCAACATTGCTTGATCCAATAACTACAATCTTCTTCATGAGCATCCCTTCTTAGAAATGTATTTAATCCTTTCTAATTATAACAAAAAAACGCATTCAGTATTTCGAATGCGTTTTTTGAAATCCTAATGTAAAATACCGCCGTTTACAAAGCCCTTGAGACGTTCGGCTTCCCACTTTAAAGTATCGGAATCGTCGACTTGCGAAATCTTGTAACCAACAAAATAAGGTGAAGCATAAAAACGTGGGATGATCTTGCAGCAAGTACCTTCGCCATCGTTAATTGGATAAAAGAATAAGTTGTAGGAATCTACACCGTGTGACAAAACTGAACGAACATATTGCGTCCCCTTTTGAATTAAATCAGCCCAGGTATCTAAGTTCGTATTGTCACGTGTAATAATGTTCACTTCTTGGTAGCCTTGCACAGGATAAGCGGATAAATTCATTTCAACTGAACCGGACTTGCCCACCTCAAAGCCTTTAAAGTTATCAGGCTCAATGTCGTTATAACCATCTTTGTGGTAAAGCCCAACGATCTGCATGTGTGGGTGAGTCAAAGAACCGTCGGATTTGGGACCGAAGTTCTTGTACCATAACACACTCTTGTATCTGCCTGAATTGTACATCTTTTGGAAACATTTCAAGGCAAACTTCATCAATTCTTGATTGTCTTCACGCGTATAAGTGGAAATATCACCTTGGTGGTCGCTTGATTCGATTAAAATTGTTTGATCGGTATCCTTCAAAGTTGGGTACTTGTTTTTCAGCCAGATCTTGTCACCGTCTTTATCGAAAATATTAACTAAATGACGTACATCACAAAAGGGACAGCCAGCGCTTTGGTTACCTTGACGATTGCCGTAGTCGTAGTCATAAGGCTTACGCTTACCGATTGAATATTCATAAACTAAAGGGTTTTTATCCATAATTCTCACCTGCTAAATCAACTACTAAATCTCATCTTGATATCTATTTTCTCTATTATCAATTTAAAAATATTATATTAAATTTGTCTATGAATAGTACGTATAATTATGTTAAACTTCTACTTGAAGGAAAGAAATATTGAGAGGCAAAAAAAGAATGAAATTCTACAAAAAGCTCGCACTTGTTAGTGCAGCAGCACTTGGCTTAGTTGGACTTAGTGCATGTTCAAACAATAATAATTCTAGTTCAAGTTCTTCTGCAAAGATCCCTACTAAGATCAGCAAGAAGACTACTGTTAACTTCTGGTATTCATTAACTGGTACTTCACAAAGTGCTTTAAAAAAGTTAACTAAGGACTTTGAAAAGAAGAACCCTAACATCACCATTAAGTTGCAAAGCCAAGGTGGTAACTACTCTGACTTGCAAGCAAAGCTTGTGTCAGGTTTACAATCACCAAAGGACTTGCCAACTATTACGCAAGCTTACCCAGGTTGGCTTTACAATGCGGCTAAGAACAACATGCTTGTTAACTTAACTCCATACGTTAACAACAAGTCAGTCGGCTGGGGCTCATACAAGAACAGTGGGATTAAGAAGGCACTTTGGGATGGTGCCAACATTGGCGGTACTCAATACGGTGTACCATTTAACAAGTCTGTTGAAGTACTTTTCTACAACAAGACTTTGCTTGATAAATATGGCGTAAAGGTACCAAGCAACATGAGTCAACTTGCTAGTGCATCTGCTGAAATTTACCGTAAGAGTCACCACAAGGTACGCGGTATGGGCTTCGACGCACTTAACAACTACTACATGATGCAAATGAAGGAAACTTACGGCAAGGACTTCAACAAGAACTTGAACTTTGCAGCTAAGGATTCTGTCAAGGCTATCAACTACTACGCAAATGGTGTTAAGGCTGGTTACTTCATGCAAGCTGGTACACAAAAGTACATGTCAACTCCATTCAACAATGGTCAAGTTGCCATGTTCATCGGTTCTACTGCTAACGAAGCTTACCTTAAGCAAGGACTTAAGAAGGGCTACGTTTACGGTGTAGCTGCTCGTCCAAGTCAAATGAACGTACAACAAGGTACTGACATCTACATGTTCAAGAAGGCTAGCGCAATGCAAAAGGCTGCCGCATTCAAGTACCTTAAGTTTTTAACTTCTAAGTCATCACAACTTTACTGGGCAAAGCAAACTGGTTACATGCCAGTTAACACTGCTGCTTTGAACGACTCAGCTTACCAACAAGCTAAGGACAGCAAGATTCCAGCAATTTTATCTAAGACTTCTAAGAAACTTTACTTCTTACCTGTTACTAAGAATTCCATCACTGCATATGACCAAGTTAATGTAAATATGCAAAATATTTTGGCTAAGGCAAGCAAGGGTCAAAACTGGACCAGTGATATTAAGGCTGGTAAGGCTAAGCTTGACGCTTCTTGGAAGCAATAAAGATAGATTAATTTAGATAAGCAAAAGGACATCCGTGAAGGATGCCCTTTTTATGTGGTCAGAATGTCGGACTCTAAATTATTCACTCAAAGCCCATACTAAATTACACCATTATTTTGAAAATTAGTGTACAGAATTCCCACTACTGGGAAATATTTCCTACCTCAACACATAGCAAGTATTATCCTTACCCAAGTCATACTGATCAAAGAGCTTACCAATCTCCACATTAAAATTCTGAATCAAATCATGCTGATTCTCCGCACTAAACTTCCGCGCAAACTCCTCAATCACTACATCCCTACTCTTCTCAAAATCTTCCACCGACTCTGCTCCAAGCACTGCAGCACTAATATCCGACTCCTCGGGCAAAAACCGTAAATCATGATCAAAAACCAACTTATAGCCATAATGATTATCATCATTTTTCAAATAAAAAACGAATTCCACCTCATCAGGGTTCTTCTTCATTTGCCCCGTCAATTCCTTGAACTTCATAAAGTTCACGAAGAAATCATAAAAGTCGCCATAAAAATCTTCATCGAAATGATCAATCACTTTATCATTAATTACTTGCTTTGCTGCTAATTCATCTAGTTCCACTTATCTTCATCCTTTAACAATTCATTCTTAAATAGTTCAGCCAACTTCACCAGGCTCTTATGATCTGGATAACGCTTCGTCAGCTCATCTATCTTCTCCGTTGCCATCTTCTTAATCTCATCGCTAGAGCTGATTTTTTCGATAAAGTCCGTCAATTCACCCGACCGGCTAAGCAGCTTATGCTCACTGCGGCTTTCTGCTAAAAACGCCTGGTCAATCTTACGCAACTTCAAGCTGCCATCCGGATTAAACTGGTAGCCGCCCCACATGTGCTGCTTAATCGGCTGCATTGGCTCACTATCAACATAGCATAACTTACCAACCATATGGTGCGTTTCCGTAATGCCCAAAGTTACCGGATCATAAATATCCACATAGTTAAAAATCCGTTCGCGCATTTGTGCTACACGTCTTCTCTCCTTCGGTGTAAGCAATAACCAAATATTGGTACCTTCATACAAATAAGCTGCCGCTATCGCCTCCGGATGCGTACAATTAGCCAAAGCAAACTGCGCATTAATTGAACCCAAGGAATGTCCATAAATATAGAATCTGCTTCCTCTAAATTGATTAATCACGTGGTTCAAAAACGTGCTTGCCGTCTTTAACTGACTCGGAATGCGTCTTTCCTGTGATAGCATCGCCCTTAAAATCGGGATATTCGTCTTAAACCATTCATCACGCCAAGTCTGCGGAGTGCCTTTTTTGATGCCATAAGATCCCTTAAACAGGATCGTAATTTCACTAGGATTACTAATGACGAACGCACTCATCCCGTCTTTAGCATGTTCTACTCGGCAAACAACGCCAACATGGTATTGGCCAATCGTTATGCTATCGCCTAATTGCAAATGTTCATAAGATTTCTTAGTTAATTCGACCCGTTCACGGTCGGTTAATTGTTCGTTTATGCCCATGATATTTTTCCTACTAAAAAAACTAACCTTACCACCATAGTAGCATGAGTTAGTTTTTTGAATAAGATTATAACCACTAATTGTTGTACTTCTTTTGTAAGTAGTTGGCCACTTGTGACAAGCAGAAGCAGACGATGAAGTACATTACCGCAATGATTACGTAAATTGGAATCAAGTAAGTCGTGTTTTGACTGTAGATGATTTGTGCATGGTAAAGAAGTTCTGGCAACACGATGATTGTTGCAAGTGAAGTATCCTTAACCAAGGATACGAACTGTGACAAAAGCGCAGGAATCATGTTGTGCAAAGCTTGTGGCATAATTACGTGATACATTGCTTGGCCATATGACATCCCGTTTGAACGAGCACCTTCCATTTGACCTGGGTCAACTGAGCCAATACCTGAACGAACGATTTCGGCTAACATCGCACCTTCGAAAATTACCAAGGCCGTAATCGAAGCCGTCGTTGGGTTCGTGACGATCCCCAATTGTGGCAAACCAAAGTAAGTAAAGAAGATGATCAAAAGTAGCGGCAAGTTGCGAATGATATCGATAATAAAGCCCACGATTGCGGAAAGATATTTCACCTTCATGTAACGGATAAGTCCTAAGATCAAACCCACTACAAAACTAAGCGCAATTGAAATAAGTGATACATAAATCGTTACCCAAAGACCTTGTAATAAGAAGCGGATATCGACCCATGAATAAGCATGAATAAAAGTTTCCATTTTCTATCCCCTCCCTATTAGTTAGCCAATTTCTTTTCAAGGTGACGCATGTAATAACTGAGTGGCAAAGTCAAGATCAAGTAAAACAGACCAACAATGATATAAGTATCAATCGTTTGGAAAGTTGAAAATGCAATCAGCTGTGCTTGGTACATTAAGTCAAAACCAGCTACAAAGGCCAAAACTGAAGAGTTTTTAACTAAGTTTACAAATTGGTTGCCAAGTGGTGGAATCACAATCTTCATTGCTTGTGGCAAAATAACGTAACGCATTGCTTGCGTATAAGTCATCCCGTTAGAACGGGCACCTTCCATTTGTCCCGTACCAATCGAATTAATCCCGGCACGAACCGTTTCTGCAATAAAGGCAGAAGTATATAAAGTTAAGCCAATTGTACCTGCCTGAAAACCTGAAAGTTTCACAATATAGCGTGGCACAATTAAGTAGAAGATCATTACGATAACCAATAACGGGATGTTTCGGAAAATCGCAATATAAACTTTAGCAATTACGCGACCAAATTTAGGTGGAGCAACTTTAAGTAGTGCGAAGAATACACCTAAGATTAAACTAAAAATCAAAGCAATAATACTACATAAAATAGTATTCCAGAAGCCTGTTAAAAAGGCCCCCCAGTTGTTCGTAATAATTTGCCACATTATTTCAATACCCCCTTAAGACTAAAACCAGGAATTCCTGCGAACCACTTCTTGATCAAACGATTGTAAGTACCATTTGCTTCAAGTTCCTTAAGAGCCTTGTTAATGTGATCTGCCATCTCGGTTTGACCCTTGTTAACAGCGATACCATAAGGAGCATCACTATAAACGCCACCGACTAACTTGTAGCCTGGATTTTCTTGGGCAATACCGGCAAGCAAGCCGTTATCAGTAGTTAAAGCCACACCTTGGTTGGCCTTAAGTGCTGACATAGCTTGACCATAGTCATCATATTGAAGCACACGTGCCTTTGGTGCCGACTTATGCACATCATCAACTGCAGTAGTTCCTTTTACGGCAAGTACAGTTTTATTATTTAAATCTTTAACGTTAGTAATCTTGCTATTATTTGGTACAAGCAAAGATGAACCAGCTGGGAAATAGGCCTTGGTGAAAGTTACTTGCTTTGCACGCTCTGGCGTAATCGTCATTGTTGCCAAAACCGCGTCCACGTTACCATTCTTAAGTAGTGGAATTCTCGTGTTGGCAGTAGTAGTAACAAAGCTGGCTGTACCCTTTTTACCTAACATTTGTTTGGTTAAAGCCTTAGCCAGGTCCATTTCGAAGCCTTCGATCTTACCGCTTTTAACGTTGGTTAAACCGAACAATCTCGTATCTGCTCTAACGCCCCAAACAATATGCTTACTTGTTTCTACCTTTTGGTAAACATTTTGCTTACCCTTATTGCCGCATGCTGACAACGTGAAAGCTAGCAGCACTAATAAAGGTAAGAAAAGAAATTTTCTAAATTTTTTCATGGCGCGCCACCTTAGTCTTTAGAAATAATCTTGCTTAAAAATTGACGAGCACGTTCTGTATTAGGATGATCGAAGAATTCACCTGGTTTACGATCTTCCAAAATGTGACCTTGATCTAAGAAGATCAAGCGATTACTTACTTTTCTAGCGAAGCCCATTTCGTGAGTAACCACAACCATTGTGATACCTTGTTCGGCAACGAAGCGCATAACTTCAAGCACTTCTTCGATCATTTCTGGGTCCAAGGCACTAGTTGGTTCGTCGAACAAAATAACCTTTGGATCCATGGCAAGTGATCTAGCGATGGCTACACGTTGTTGTTGACCACCTGACAATTGACGTGGGTATGAATTAATCTTGTCAGCCATACCAACTTTTTCAAGATATTGCATAGCAATCTTACGGTTTTCATCGTCAGGACGCTTCAAAACGATCTTAGGAGCGAGCATAACATTTTCAAGCACAGTGTGGTTGTTGTAAAGATTGAAGTGTTGGAACACCATACCGACATTCTTACGAATCTTGTTAATGTCTGTCTTTTTATCGGCTAAGTCATAACCAGTCACAATAAGTTGACCACTGTTGATTGGTTCTAAGCCGTTCATCGTTCTAATTAAAGTACTCTTACCAGAGCCTGATGGACCAATAATTGAAACCACTTGGCCTTCATCAATTTTCAAGTTAATATCTTTCAATGCATGAAGCTTTCCGTAGTACTTATTAACATGCTTAAATTCAATAATTGCTGTCATGGTTTATATCTTTCCTCCATTTTTTCATAATAATATTATTCTACCTTTTTTTAAGTCAAAACTAAACCTATATCCAAGCTAAAATGATACATTTGTAGAGAAATTTGTTGTTTTTATTCGCTTTTAGGCAATATTTCTTTCTATTTCTCAAGTGAAAACATCTCAATTTAGCTCTTTTACGAATTTATTTCAAGAAATGACTATGGCTCTTTTTTGAGTATAAAAAAAGCCTTCATCCCTTGTGCAGGGACGAAAGCTTTCCGCGGTACCACCCAAATTGTCTATCAAAAATAGACCTCCTCATAAAGCACAGTCATGCTTTACCGGCGTGGTAACGTACCGGAGACGTCTCAACCTACTATAAGAATTGTTAGTTCGGTGAGCTGCTAAAAGTGTTATTCAATAATTCAGGGTCTACTGGCTTCCCACTAACGCCAATTCACTGTAAGAATGGATTATCTACTCTTCTTTTTCATAGCTTTTTAATTTCTTTATATGTATTTAACAGTATTTTTTCTAAAAAAGCAAGTAATATTTGTACGTTATCAAATGAATCCGTTTTTAACGCAATTTTTTACTGTTAATATTCGGAAAATGCTTTAAAATGTTATTGATATGTAGAAAAATAAAGGAGTTATTTATGGGAAAACTTGAAAAACCCGTTATTATCGGAATTGCTGGTGGTTCAGGAAGTGGCAAAACTACCATTGCCCACGAGATTGCTGACAATATTAATGACACTGATCATGACCGTATTATGATCATGACGCAGGACTCATACTACAAAGACAACACCGGCGTATCAATGGATGACAGAATGAAGATCAACTACGATCACCCTGACGCTTTTGATATGCCTCTACTTGAAGCACAACTTAGTCAATTGATGCACAGAAAGCCAATTGAAATGCCAACTTATGATTTCACTGCTCACACAAGAAGCGATGAAACCATTCACGTTGAACCTGCCGACATCATTATTCTAGAAGGTATCTTAGTTTTATTTAACGAGGATATCCGTAACTTAATGGATATCAAGGTTTACGTTGATACTGATGACGACATTCGTTTTATCCGTCGTCTTGAACGTGACATGAAGGAACGTGGTCGTTCACTTGATTCAGTTATCAACCAATACTTAGGCACAGTTAAGCCAATGTACAACCAATTTATCGAACCAACTAAGCGTTACGCCGACATCATCGTTCCTGAAGGCGGAGAAAACGACGTAGCTATCGATATGTTAACTACAAAGATTCAATCAGTTTTGAATCAATAGAAAATAAAAAAATAGCATGGGAAAATTGCCCATGCTATTTTTGCACTTTCAATTATTTATTTTCATCATCCAAAATTCTGTTGTACTTCTTGGCAAAGAAGACCAGAAGCAAGACACTGGCAATGACATAAATGACAGCTGCAATGTAGTAAGCATTAGCATAGCCATTTGGTGTATTGAACAAGTAGAATTCAGTGAACAAACCATCGATGACACCCACAATGGCATAGGCGATCATGATAATAAACTGATTGGTCGTTACACAGGTTAAAGCCATAAAGATCGCGGTCATTGGCGGCAAAATAAACAAGATCTTACGATAACCCCACTTGTGCACCGTTGCGATTATAATGGACATCAAAATCGCAGTTGCTGCATTAAAAATGTTTAACCCGGAAATCAGGTGCGGCGCAACGATTTTATAATATGACAAAGCTGCATCGTTGGTAATCCCAGTAACCGCACCTAAAATGCCATAAATCCACAATAAATAATGACATTATGCTTATAACGCGGATTCCAGTTCCTTATGGCTTCCGCCTCAGATTCTTTTTCTTCATTAGATCGTTTCATATTATCCCCTTCTTTATGAAAGCACATACATCTTTCAACTTCATTCTAGCATAGTTATATGTATACGTTAAAAAGGGATTGGTTATAGTTACTTTGTCTTAGGCTTAAGTGCTTTATCAAATAAATTAGTGATTAATTTGACCAAAACACCATCAAACAATAATGAAGAAATCATACTGGTGATAAACATCAAGATTTGCAAACTTGGACGATAGTGACTCCAGCCAAAGATGAAATATGATGGGATAAAACCACCAAGGTTGGCAAAGAAGGCACCAGTTAAAACGCTAGCCCAAGAAAATCTTTCATAGCGGGACTTTTTAGGGAAAAAGCCGATTTCATTAGTAGCACCTTGAATTAAACCTTCCAAGATGGTAAGTGTGCCCCATTGGCCACCAATCGCCATTTCTACTGTCGCAGCAATTAATTCGCCGATCGTACCGGAACCCACTGTGGGCACAAAGTACATTGCAAGCGGTGCTGCCATGTACCAAAGACCCGTGAAGATATTATCCACAACTGGTGCATAACCCGTTGGCAAAAAACTCAACTTCACCAAGTTATACACATTGTTGAAACCATAGGTGTAGATAACCCCCATGATGATCCCAATCAAGGCTACTAAAATAATCGACTTAACATTCCATTTCGATGAACGTGTAAACATAAAAAATACTCCTAACTAACTATTCTAGCCAGTAGGAGTACATTAATAATCTATTTTAATTTACACTTTCCTTATCGCAAGCATTACCTTGTTCAAGTTCAAAGGGTATTTCTCAGCTTATTCAAGCACCCCTAGTGACTAACTATTCAATTAGTCTCAGTATACCACTTTAACTAAATGATGTCTGGTCTGTGTAAAGTTTGTAGTAAAATCCTTTTTCTTTCAAAAGTTGTTCGTGACTGCCCTCTTCGATGACGTTACCGTCTTTTAAGACGACAATCTTGTTGGAATTCAAAATTGTCTTCAAACGGTGCGCAATCACGAAACTAGTTCTCCCTGCAATCACGGCATTCATCGCCTTTTGAATCTTCTCTTCAGTCACAGTATCAACGTTTGAAGTAGCTTCATCCAAGATCAAGAAGTCTGGATCAGTCAAAATCGTTCTCGCAATTGAAACTAGCTGCTTTTGACCAGTTGAAAAGACCGAACTGCTGTCGTTTACTTCAGTGTTATAGCCGTCAGGCAAGCTTTCGATAAAGTCGTGGATATTAGCCTGCTTAGCTGCAGAAATTACTTCATCCATTGAAGCATCCGGCTTACCGTAACAGATATTGTCGGCAATCGTACCGCTGAATAAAACAGAATCCTGGAGCACGATCCCAACGTTATCACGCAGCGACTTCAATTGAATATCACGCACGTCCGTACCATCGAACGTTACCTTACCGGAATTGACATCGTAGAAACGGTTAAGCAAGTTCATGATAGTAGTTTTACCCGAACCGGTTGGTCCAACTAGGGCCACAGACTGACCCTTATCTACGGAAATGTTCACACCGTGCAAGATTTCCTTATTCTTGTCATAGCCAAAGTGAACATCTTCAAGCTTAACGCCATTCTTTAAGCCGTGAATTTGCTTACCATTTGGCACATCATCTTCATCTTTTTGTTCTTCAACTGTCGCAAGTCTTCTAGCACCAGTTAAGGCAAGTTGGATCATAGAGTAGATTGAAGTAATTTGCGTTAAAGGTTGGAAGTAAGTTTGTGAGTATTCAACGAAAGTTACGATTAAACCAAGACCGATTGCTTGCGTAACTTGTCCTGAAATAATCATCCAGGCACCCATGGCAATAACGATCGCCAAGTTAAGCAAGTTCAAACCGTTCATTAATGGGAACAAGATACCTGAGTAGAATTGTCCCTTGAACATAGCGTTTCTTACGCGATTGTTGTAGGTCTTAAAACCGCCGATTGATTCTTTACGCAAGTTGTTGATAATAATTACCTTTTCACCGTTGATTTGTTCAGTGATGTAACCATTCAAGTCCCCGATTTCATCTTGTTGTTTATCAAGATATACACGAGCTTTTTTCATAATTAAAACACTGACGATCAAGATTAATGGCGTGGCGGCAATGGTCGTCCAAGCAAGTTGAGCATTAACCATAAACATAACCACAATTGTTCCAATGAACATGATTCCCTGGGAAACTATTCCAGCAATCGCGTTGTTCATCGCGTTGAAAATGTTGTCCAGGTCAGAAGTAAAGAGTGAAAGCAGCTTACCGTCCTGGTGCGTATCAAAGTAACGCACGAGCATTCTTTGTAACTTAGCGAAAAGATTTTCACGCATATCATTGGTTGAGTCCGCGTCAAATTTGGACATGACCATGCAAGAAATAAAGATGGCAACTTGACTCAATACGTAAAAGGCCAGCATTGACCATAATGCACCATAGAAAGTATTTAAACTAGCAGTACCTTTTCTTAAATCGGATAAGTATGTGGTCAAATCAGTTACGGCTCTACCCAAGAAAGTTGGCGCGATAACTTGTGCACCACTTGAAACTAGGGAAAGAACAACAACGATGGTGATACCTTTCCAGTAGGGCTTTAAATATTTAACAAAGTACTTGATTTCTTTTCTTGTGTCTCCCATTATTCCACCCCTTTCTTGCCTTTTTGCGTCTTGAAGATTTCTTGGTAAACAGGTGAAGTCTTAAGCAATTCTTCGTGAGTCCCTTGAGCAACCAACTTACCATCATCCAAAACTAAAATAGTATCTGCATGAACTACTGAGACGATCTTTTCCGCAATGATGAAGGTCGTTGTATCTGGCAAGTCATGTTCTAAGGCTTGTTGAACCTTCTTTTCGGATTCGGCATCAAGGGCTGAAGTTGAATCGTCCAAAATCAAAATTGGTGATTTAGCGATCAAACCACGAGCAATTGATAATCTTTGCTTTTGACCACCAGAGAAGTTGGTAGAACGTTCTTCAACTTCGTGATCATATGAGTCGTTATAGCGTTCAATAAATTCTGAAGCTTGCGCCATGTTGGCAGCACGTTGCAATTCATGTAAATGTGCATGTGATTTACCTTGACGCAAGTTGGAAGCGATCGTTCCTGAGAATAAAACGGCACGCTGCAAGACGAATGAAACGGTGCTACGCAAAGCGTCTTCAGTTACATCTTTAACGTTTTCGCCACCGATTTTGATTTCACCCTTGGTTGGATCGTAAAGTCGGGCGATCAATTGGGCCAAAGTAGACTTACCTGAACCGGTCGCACCAACGATACCCACCATTTCACCAGGCTTAATTTTGAAAGAAATATCCTTCAAGGTTTCATCATCACCATCAGGATAAGTGAAGGAAACGTGATCAAATTCGACGCTACCCTTCAAAGGTTGAGTTGAACCTTCAGTAACGAACTTAACGTCTGGTTCGGTATCAAGCACTTCTTTAATACGGCCAAGAGAAATGTTACCTCTGGCAAATTGCATCATGGTCATTCCGGCGATCATGATGGTCCAAAGAAGTGTCAAAATATAGTTAACAAAAGGACTAACTACGGCGACATCGGTTGGGTGCTGTGTAATGCTGCGGCCAATTAAGTAAACAACCAAAGTAATTACCAGGTAAGCAATCAATTGGAAGGCTGGCATAATGGCAGAAAACCAGTAACCAATTACGATGTTGTAGTCATTCAACTTATCTGAGGTCTGATCAAACTTCTTAATTTCTTGTGGACCTTGGTTAAAGGACTTAACTACACGTACACCTTGTAAAGTTTCTTGTGCTTGACCAGAAATTTTATCCATGGTCTTTTGGAACTTTTCAAACAAGCTATTCATTTGGCGTAATACGTAAGTATCAAAAACCATGATCAAGACGACCATCACAACTGTTGCCCACCAGTAACGTGGAATGATGACAATACAGAAAATGAAGGAACCGACGATTAAAATCGGCATTCTAAGCAGCTGCATAAAAAGCTGCATAATCATGTTCATGATCTGGTTCATGTCGTTGATGAGTCGTGTAGTAAGTGACCCTGCTGAGAACTTTTCGATATTACCAAAAGAAAAGCTTTGAATCTTAGCATATGTATCTTCACGCAAGTCACTCGTTACACCCTGGGCGATACGGGCAGCGTAGTAAACGTTGAAAATACCTGAAATAATTGCCACAATTCCTAAAACGATTAAGATAATCCCGTAGCGAATGACTGATTGTCTTTGATCAGCCATGATTGCACGTTGAATATTTTCAAGTAAACGTGGTTGATAAAGTGTCGCAAACGCTGATACGATAATCGCTACAAAAGCCGCAAAAACATCTTTTTTATAGCGTTTAAAGTACGGCATTAAGATTTTAAAAGTCTGCATTAATTACTCCTTTCTTCAGTTAAGAAATGCCAAAAAGTATTACTCCATTCTTCATTTAAAGCAGTGAGTTGCTTCATTTTTTCTTTGCCTAATTTTTTAGCTGTTTTATCTTCAATCTCAAATAAAGAATGCAATTTTTCATGAGCAAATTTTTCACCAGTTGGTGTTAATTCACAAAAGCAGACTCGCTTGTCTTGTGGGTCAACTGTCATCGATAAATAGCCCGATTCAATTAACTGCTTGATCCCCTTGTTGATTGACTGTTTGGGCAAATCCGTTAAATCAACTAGTTGCTTTTGAGTTAACTTCTTATGAATGGTTAACTCATATAAAATCATACTTAAGTAACTAGTCATTCCATGGGTTTGATCCCAATAGTCATAGCCATGACTGCCATGAACAATTGCTAAATTTAACTTCGCTGTATCGCTAATATCCATTTTCTCGCCTCTATATTTAGTCTCTGCATGTACTAAAACATATTAGTACACGTGTGGACTATTATCAAATAAATTTTAAGAAATAATTTAAAATGAAAATATCTTTCCTTAAAAAAAAGAACCGTCTGCTATAATTAAAAAATCAATATCCAGACAAGGTGGAGGTATATGAATAGAAAAAAATTCTACTTAACTTTTTTAATTGCTTTAATTACTATCACACTATCTGCATGTGGCCAAAAGAAAAATGAGAGTGTTTATCAAACGGTTAGACAAACTAAGACCATCAATTGGGGCGTCAAAGCAGATACGCCACTGTTTGGCTCAATGAGCGTCAAAAACAGTAAAATTCGTGGTTTTGAAATCGACTTAGCCGAAGCTTTAACGCATAAGATGCTTGGTAAAAATGCCAAGGCCAACTTTGTCACAACGACCGCAAACACTAAGATTCAATTATTAAAAAATAAAAATATCGATGCAGTCATTGCCGCTATGACAATCACGCCGGAACGTAAAAAGCAGGTCAACTTTAGCAACCCCTACTTTCCTGCTGGCCAATCAATTATGGTTGCTAAAAACAGTAAAATAAAGAACGTCAAAGACTTAAATAATAAACGCGTACTCATCGTTAAAGGAACGACAGCCGCTGATGCCGTGCATAAATTTGCACCGAAAGCAGAGATCTTGCAGTTTGACGATTATGGTCAGGCCTTTGCCGCATTAAAGGCAGACCAAGGGGATGCTTTAGTTACAGATAATGGTATTTTAGCCGGCATCTTGCACGATAACCCTGGCTACAAGCTAACTGGTGGCACCTTTACCAACCAGCCATATGGTATTGCCGTCAACAAAGGACAAACGGCAATGATGAAGCACATCAATACTGCTTTAGATGAATTAAAAAAGGACGGTACTTACACCCGTCTTGCTAAAAAATGGTTCGGCAATATTCCTGGCTTCAACATCAAAGAAATTGAGCAATATTAAAAAGCATAGAACTAGCAATTCGTTAGCTCTATGCTTTTTTATACAAATCATTATTTCCCAGTAAATAGTTTAACCTAGGCCACTCGAAAATAGCAACTTTGGCTATTCATGTGCCGCATACATTGCACGCCAAGTTTCTTCCATCTTGGCCAGGCCATGCCAATCTCCTACTTAGCACATCATATATAGTTCATATGCTGGATCATAAACAGCTGGATTATCCTTATTCTCTTTCAAGTAAGCCCAACAATATCGATTAACATGAAACGAAAACGTTCAATTTCATTACGATTAAAGAAGACCTCAAAGTACTTAGCTACTAATTTCTTAAGCTCAATATGATAAGCATTCTTAAGCAAATCAGGCTGATCACGGTAACTAAGCAAAGTATCCTCGGCAATGCCGGTTTCTTTGCTTAAAGTGCCCAGATCTACGCTTTCATCGGTTAATAGCTGAGTGCAACGCTCAACATCATTCATAATATGCGGCCGGTGCTTCATCTTAGACATGAGAACCGGTTTATTTAGTTCCGCAATAATATTATGAGCGGCCTTCTTCATCAATAAGAGCGCTTTATCTTCAGGAAGACTTTGCTTAACTACTTTTCCAACAACATAGGTGCGGTCCGTAACTTCATATTTTTGTGTAACTTGATTGAACTTGTTGCCGCACACATCACTAATTGCAACGCCATCTGTGGCTGCTTGGTCATAGTCAAAAAAGATATGTTTTTTATCACCGGTAATTGGTGAAAACGGCAAGTTATCAGTAGTAAAAACCTGAACATAAACGGAATAGTTCAATTCGTCATCCTTGAACATTTTAATTGCACGATCTTCCATAAAATCTTCATAGATCATATCTTGTTTTTGCATGATAAGTCTCCCCTCCTTTCTCTATCTACAGCCGTACTATAACAAAAAATTAGTTAAAAATATTAAATTTATAACTAATTTTTAAGCTAAATAGTTACCTGCTGCAAGATATAAGTCATACCATTCTTGTCTAGTAAGCTCAATATCGCTGCCTTTTGCGGAATCTTTAATGTGTTCTGGATTCATTGAACCAACTAGCATTTGCATGTTCGCAGGGTGACGTAAGATCCAGGCTGCTGCGATGGCATTCTTACCTACGTTGTATTTGTCAGCTAACTTTTGCAATTCCGCATTCAGTTTAGGGAAGCCGTCATTGTTAATGAAAGCACCTTCAAACATCCCATATTGGAATGGTGACCAGGTTTGAACAGTTACGTGGTGCAAGCGAGCATAATCCAAGAATTGGCCATCACGATCAATAGAAGGATTATCAAGCATGTTCATGTGCATCCCGAAGTCAATCATTCCTGTGTGCTTCAAACCAAACTGCAATTGGTTAAACATCAAACGTTGACTGAGTGAATTTTGCAACAATTCAAATTGGGCAGAATCAAAATTGGAAACACCGAAGAAACGTACTTTACCACTAGCTTGAAGTTGATCGAAGGCTTCTGCCACTTCTTCTGGATCAAATAAGGCATCAGGTCTGTGAAGTACCAAGGCGTCAAGATAGTCGATCCCCATTCTATCCAAAATGCCATCGACACCTTTCAGAATATGCTCTTTTGAAAAATCATAGCGTTTACCAGGAACAATGCCTGTCTTAGATTGGATAAACAAATCTTCACGTTTAAGATTCATTTGCTTCAAAGCCTGACCAAATACTTCTTCAGATTTGCCACCGCCATAAATATCGGCAGAATCGATAAAGTTGATGTCTGAATCATAAGCGGCTTGAATGGCAACCTGAGCTTCGGGAATGCTCTTTTTGTCCATTCGCATAATACCTAAGGCCATGGCAGGAATATCCAAAGTGGTGCAACCCATCTTTATTTGCTTCATAATGTAAGTCCTTTCATTACTATTTTGCCTTTATTATGCGCTATTTTTGAGCAAAATAAAACTGATTTATCTAATTGATAAATCAGCTTTTACTTATTAATAGATTTTTTCAACTTGTTCTTGAATGCTGTCCTTGTCCAAGAATTCATCGTAAGTTGTGTCTTGGCGGCTAACGATACCCTTAGGACCAACTTCAATAATGTGGTTAGCAATAGTTTGAATGAATTCGTGGTCGTGAGAAGTGAACAAAATTGAACCAGGATATGCAACCAAAGCATCGTTCAATGCGGTGATTGATTCCAAATCAAGGTGGTTAGTTGGATCGTCCATGATTAAAACATTGGCTGGTTCAAGCATCATGCGTGACAATTGGCAACGTACCTTTTCCCCACCGGATAAAACTTTGATCTTCTTTTCAATTTCATCGCCACTGAAGAGCATTCTACCTAAGAAGCCACGCAAGAAAGTATTGTCATCTTGTTCTTTAGTGGCATATTGACGAAGCCAATCAAGAATAGTCAAATTATCGTTGTTGAAGTTAGCGTTCAAGTCACGCGCCATGTAATTAAAGGCAGTAGTTTGACCCCAAGTTACTGTACCTGAATCAGGCTTAATCTTACCGGCAACGATATCAAGTAATGCAGTAGTAGCCAAGGCGTTACGTGATAAAAAGGCCACCTTATCTCCAGGACGTACGATAAATGAAACGTTGTCCAAAATCTTTTCACCATCAACTGAATAAGAAACGTTTTCTACCTTAACTAAGTCATTACCCAAATCGCGGTGCATTTCAAATTTAACGAATGGATACTTACGTGAAGATGGCTTGATGTCATCTAAAGTGATCTTATCAAGTTGCTTCTTACGTGAAGTAGCTTGGCGAGACTTAGAAGCATTAGCTGAGAAACGAGCGATAAATTCTTGCAATTGCTTAATCTTTTCTTCTTTTTTAGCATTTTGGTTAGCTGCAAGTTCGTTAGCCAACTTGCTTGATTCGTACCAGAAGTCGTAGTTACCAACGTAAAGTTGAATCTTGCCACGGTCAACGTCACACATTTCAGTACATACTTGGTTTAAGAAGTGACGGTCGTGGGAAACTACGATCACGATATTAGGATAATCTGCTAAGAAGTTTTCCAACCATTCAACGGTGTGCACGTCAAGACCGTTAGTAGGTTCGTCGAGTAAAAGAATGTCAGGATTACCAAAGAGCGCTTGAGCAAGAAGCACCTTAACCTTTTCGGATTCTGGCAATTCCTTCATGAGTGTTTGATGCTCTTCTTCAGGGATGCCTAAAGATTGCAATAGTTTTGAAGCATCGGCTTCGGCGTTCCAGCCATCGAGTTCAGCAAATTTACTTTCAAGTTCAGCTGCCTTAACCCCATCTTCATCACTAAAATCAGTTTTAGCATAAAGGGCATCCTTGTCCTTCATTACTTGGTAAAGTTCTTTATGTCCTTGAATTACGGTGTCCATTACGGAAAAATCATCAAAGGCGAAGTGGTCCTGATTCAAGCTAGACATACGCTCATTAGGATCGATACTAATTGAACCTGTAGTTGGTTCAAGCTTGCCTTCTAATAATTTAAGAAAAGTTGACTTGCCGGCACCATTTGCACCAATTACGCCGTAGCAGTTGCCCGGAGTAAATTTTAAATTTACGTCTTCATAAAGTGTGCGGCCGCCAAATTTAAGACTTAAGTCGGATACTGTAATCAATCGTTATACCTCACTTTTAATATAAAATAATGTCTAAGTATAGCAAAAAAGCAAGCTCTAATAAATAGAAAACCTGCTTTTTTAATTTTTATTAAGATTAAAACTTTTTGAAACTGTCTAACTTTTCCTGGGTAATATCACGAATAACTGCAGTAGCTAAATCAACAGATGCCTTGAAGTCCTTGTAACTACTGAAGCAATATGGTGAGTGTTCATAACGAACTGGAATACCAATAACGATCGTTGGTGCACCATTTTCGTAGTAAATTGCGGCACCGTCTTGGCCACCACCAGTTCTAACTGAACGAGTGTATGGAATGTTGATCTTGTCAGCCAAGTCGCAAGCATATTGTTGGAACTTAGGGTTTGGCAAGAAAGTAGTATCCATATCGCGAAGCATTGGTCCACGCTTTAAACCGGTTTGTGAAAGCCAATCAGGAGTGAAGGTGTCATCTGCTGGACAGCTTTCAAGTACAATACATAGATCTGGCTTAACTTTTCTAGCAGTTACGTAAGCTCCGCGAAGACCTACTTCTTCTTGGCTAGACAAAGCGGCAACAACATCAAAGTTAGTTTCTTCACCCTTCAAGTTGTCCAAAACGTCAATCATCGCACCGGCACCAAAACGGTCGTCGAAGTCTTTACCAAAGAACAAACCAGATTTTTCGTGGTATTCGCATTTTACATCAACAAAGATTGGACAACCTGTGTCGATCTTGTAGTCTTTAATTGTTTCTTCACGGCTGCTTGAACCAACATCAATTGACATATCGGCAACGTCAGGCACGTTGTTTCTTTCAGCAGCAGTCATAAAGTGTGGTGGCTTAGTTGCGACAACACCAGGGATGTATTCGCCATCGCGGTTTCTAACCTTAACCTTCAAAGCAGGGATATTGTATTTTACCCAGCCGCCGAGTGGAACAAACTTGATTAAACCATTTGGACGAACGGCCTGGGTGATGAAACCAACCGCATCTGAGTGGGCATCAAGTTGAATTACAGGACGGTTGCCCTTGTTTTCCTTCTTTGATGCATAAACATTGAGCATCCCGTCAGTCTCAATATTGGCTGTCTTTTCTGCATAGCTAGTAAAAAGTTTAACGAATTCTTCTTCAAAACCAGATGTAGCGTTAGCATCTGAGAATTCTTTAAGCATTTCGATTTCTTGTGCTTTTTCCATAATTTTCTCCTTCTGTAAGTCCTTACATCAAATTTTATCATAGTTCTTTATCTTTATTTTTTGCTAAACTAAAATTAGGAGGGTTTGCATCGTGAAAGAAAAACCTATTTGGAAGAAAAATCTATTCGTCTTATCGATCGCGGTCTTCATTGCAGGGATCGCATTTTCAGAAATTATGCCTTTCTTATCGTTATACATTAACACGTTAGGCAACTTCTCTCACCAACAACTTAACTTCTGGTCCGGGATCGTTTATTCTGGTACGTTCATCGTTTCAGCGGTTGTTTCTCCTTGGTGGGGCAAATTAGCTGATAAAAAAGGACGTAAACCAATGATTTTGCGGGCCGGAATCGGGATGTCCGTCGTTATCGCCTGCATGGGGTTAGTCCAAAATGTTTGGCAATTGCTTTTGCTTAGAATGCTGCAAGGTGTATTTGCCGGCTTTATTTCTAACTCTAATGCCTTAGTTGCCACCGAAACGCCGAAGACAAATTCTGGACAAGCTCTAGGAACGATTGCTTCAGCGACCACTGCCGGTACCTTGCTGGGACCACTTGTTGGTGGTGCTTTAACATCAATTTTTTCATACCGCATTACCTTTATGATCACTGGTGGCTTGCTCTTATTATGCTCAATCTTAGTTCTATTCTTCGTTCATGAAGACGACTTTAAGCCAGTTACCGCGAAAAAATTGGACAAGGCCAGCGGCGTAATTAAGTCGCTTCGTTCGCCTCATCTGATCTTTGGTTTGCTATTAACCACTTTAATTATTCAAGCAGCTAATAACTCCATTAACCCAATCGTTTCACTATATATCCGCCAATTACTTAATGGCCATGGCAACGTCGTCTTCATCTCTGGTGTTATCGCCGCCCTTCCTGGGATTGCTACTTTCCTAGTGGCCTCCCGCTTCGGTGCACTCGGTGATAAAATCGGTACTCACAAAATCATCGTGGCTGGTTTTATTGCGGCATCAATTTTCTTCTTCCTGACCGCTTTTGTACGAAACACAGTTGAATTAGGAATTTTGCGCTTCTTAGTTGGTTTTTCTGACGCTTGTTTATTCCCACAAGTACAAACGATGTTAACCAAAAACTCACCTGCCGCCGTTACTGGCCGTATCTTTTCATGGAACCAGTCGGCTATGTACATCGGCAACATCGTAGGACCGCTACTTGGTTCATTCGTATCAGGGATGTTCAACTATAGCATGGTCTTCATCGTCACCACGGTGATCGTATTAATCAATCTACTTTTGTTCAGAATCAACGTCATTCGCAATTTACAGTAAAAATAAAAGCTTGAGAAAAATCTCAAGCTTTTTATTCTGCCACTTTTTTGGCTTCATGTCTGTTATAAATAAAGTTAACTACGTACGCACAAATCATTAAAAACAGTGCCACATACATAATTTCGATAATTCCTGAATGGAAAATTCTTCTCATGATTGGCAATAATGCAGTTGGCAAACTCTTAGCCGATTCCGCATCACTCAACTTGTTCATCATGGTCATCGTAATGCCGCGATGGCCGGCGATTCCTCGAGCCAAAGCCAAGTTCATGATGACCCCATAAATGGCAGCCATCACAGTTTGAGCAAGAATTCGAATCAAGAAACTCAGTGACGTAGCCGGTGCCATATCTTTTTCACTGGCGTCAATCTGCACCTTGATCTGCAAAATAACAAAGATCGAACCTACACCTAAACCAGATAAAGCTGCAATGATCATCAAGATTTGATATGGCGTGTTCATTGGCACCAAGATCAAGCCTAAAACGGTAATGACGATCAAAGTAAAATCGATAATGAGCAAACGATAATTGCTAAAGTGACGCAAGAAATATGGCGCGCTTTGTGAACCGGCGATATCCAAAATGGAGTTAGGGATCAAGGTCATCCCACCGATTAAAGCGGAGGTCCCTAAAATGGCCTGCGACCACATTGGCAAATAAGTGTTAACTGAAATATAAGCACCCCATGCTAGGGCAAACAGGATAAAGTCGCCCACCAACGCTTTATTCATAAAAACACTCAACGGTACAACAGGACTATCTGCCTTCTTTTCCACAAAGATAAAGGCAACAAGTAAGGCAATTCCGATAATGACGAAAGCTGCAACCATGATACCACTAGCTAAACCCAGCATCTGAATTCCAACTAAAAAGCAGGACAAGCCAGCGATCAAAGTGAAGGCACCCATTTTGTCAAAGTGTACTTTTTCCTTAGCCTTGTGCACATCGCGATAAAAGATAAAACTCAAAATAATGGAAATCAGTCCTAATGGGACATTGATGTAGAAGACCCAGTGCCAAGAAAGGGCATCAACGATCCAGCCACCAACAAGCGGTCCCGCAATACATGCCGCACTGAAGCTGGCCGCAATGTAGCTCAAAATGACTGTTCTTCTTTTAATATTTGGATAAATATACCCAACGATGACATAAGGCAGTGAACCCATCCCGCCGGCACCAACGCCCATCAAGATCCGGGCAATTAAGAAGAAGTAAATGTTTGGCGCTACCCCTTCAAGCAGCGACCCTACAATAAAGAGGACAAGTGAAAGTTCAAAAGCAAATTTATTGCCCATTCTTTCACCTAATTTGCTCCAAATTGGTACTGAAACGGACATCCCCAGCAAGAAGCAGGCAACGATCCAGCCCATATATTGAATTCCGTGCAAGTCAGAAACAATCGCCGGAATTGCAGTATTAATAATGGTAGCGTCCAGTCCTGACATAATATTTGCTAAAAGCAAGGACCAAGTTACCATTGAAATTTGCTTTTTATTCATTCAATCTCACCCTTTTACTTAAAAACTTTCAACTAAAAATAGTATGCAGGATATCTTCCATAATTGTCAAAATGGTAAGCGATTTCATGATGAAATAAAAATATCATTTCAAAGGGAGCAATTTTTATGATCAAATTAATCGCTGTCGACATGGACGGAACTTTTTAAATTCACAAAGCAAATACAACGAAGCTAGATTCAAGGAAATTCATTCTAAGCTCGATGAAAAAGGCATTCACTTCGTCGTAGCTAGCGGCAACCAATATTATCAACTCGAGGATTTCTTCACCGATTACGATGATATCGACTATGTCGCTGAAAATGGCGCACTCATCCGTAATCCAGAAAAAGTTTATGCGGTACACTCTTACCCTACTGAAGCAGTTAAGGCAATCGAAAAATTCTTGTTTGATCAATTGCCTAACCTTAACTTCTTGGTCTGTGGTGAATAAGCAGCTTACGGCTTAGACATTTTGCCAGAACGATACTTCAAAACTTCTAGCCACTACTACCACCACCTAGAAAAAGTTAAGAGCTTCAGTGATATTCACGATAAGATTTTGAAGTTTGCTATCGAATGTCCTGATGAAAAAACTGACTATTTCGTTCAACTATTCAAAGATAATTTGAACCAATATAGCGCCGTTACAAGCAGCGGTCACGGCGACATCGATATTATTCAACCAGGTATCCACAAGGCCAACGGCTTAAAGGAACTCGGCGATATTTTGGGTATTAAGTTAAGCGAAATGTGTGCCTTCGGTGATGGCGGCAACGATTTGGAAATGCTGCGTGAAGTCGGCGATGGCGCTGCAATGAAGAACGCCGTTCCAGCAGTTCTTGAAGCGGTCAACCACGTAACTGACACTAACGACGACGAAGGAGTTTTGAATTACATCGAAAAGAACATTCTTTAGAATCTGCTTGACAATATCCGTTTTTGCTAGTTTAATATAAGAAAAGTATAGTGATGACCTTTAAAGTTAGTCCTGTGAGGCTAAGAAGGAAATCTGCGTGAGCTAGTCTTTTTTGTGCTAGCAGAAACAGAAGACCATCTTGGACTCAGTGTCCTTGGTGGTCTTTTTCTTTTGGTCATCCGAGAAAGGAAAAATATATGGCAAAAGAAATTGTTGATGCAATTAGTATGAAACGTGCCTTAATGCGAATGACCTACGAAATTATCGAACGCAACAAAGGTACGGAAAATTTAGTTTTAATCGGTATTAAAACTAGAGGCCTTTACTTAGCTCAAAGAATTGCTAAGAACCTTAAGAATCTTGAAGACGTTGATGTTCCCGTTGGAGCAATCGATGTTTCTCAATATCGTGATGACCTGCCAGAAAGCGAAAAGGAAAAGATGATTCATGGTCAACAACTCGACTTTGATGTCACTGACAAGAACGTTGTTGTAGTTGATGACGTTTTGTTCACCGGTAGAACAATTAGAGCTGCCCTTGACGCAATCATGGATCAAGGTCGCCCAGCTAAGATCAACTTGGCCGTTTTAATCGACCGTGGTCACCGTGAATTGCCAATTCGCCCTGACTTTATCGGTAAGAACATCCCTACCGCAATGGATGAGGAAGTTAAAGTATCAATGACCGAAGTCGATGATAAAGACGGCATTGATATCATGAACAAATAGGAGTATTTGAATGAGTGAAAAAGAAAAGTTTAGAAACCCGGACGCGATTTTAGACGTCTACGAAAAGCCTGAACTTGGTCAAGGTATCCTGCTCTCCTTGCAGCATATGTTTGCCATGTTCGGTTCTACCGTTTTGGTTCCAATCTTAATCGGAATCAACCCAAGTATCGCCCTGCTTTCATCAGGTGTCGGTACTTTAGTCCACATGATCTTGACCCACTTTAAGATCCCAGCATACTTAGGTTCAAGTTTTGCCTTCGTTGCGACTATGCAAGCATTGATGAAGACTGACGGCTATCCTGCAGTTGCTCAAGGTGCGATTGCTTCTGGTTTAGTTTACGTAATCGTGGCTTTGATCATTGCCAAGGTTGGTTCTGGTTGGGTTAACAAGGTTTTGCCACCAATCGTGGTTGGACCAATCATTATCGTTATTGGTTTGTCACTTGCTACTACTGCCGCAAACGACGCCATGATGAACCACCAAAAGTATGACTTAACTTACTTCGGTGTTGCCATCTTCACTTTGGTAATGACTTTGATCTTCCAAATGTGCTTCAAGGGCTTCACTAGTTTGGTTTCCATCATGCTTGGAATCATTTGTGGCTATGTTCTCTCTTGTTTCTTGGGCATCGTTGACTTCTCAGGCGTTGAAAAAGCTGCCTGGTTCTCAGTGCCAGCCCTTGACGTAATGGGCATCAGCTACCACTTCAAATGGTACCCAGCAGCCATCCTTGCGATGGCACCAATTGCCTTCGTTACGATGACTGAACACATGGGCCACATTATGGTGCTTAACTCATTGACTAAGCGTAACTTCTTCAAGAACCCTGGTCTTCACAGAACCATGATGGGTGACGGTATTTCCACAATTATTGCCGGTTTCATCGGTGGTCCTCCTACCACTTCTTACGGTGAAAATATCGGTGTGTTAGCCATGACTAAGGTTCACTCAGTTTGGGTCCTTGCTGGTGCCGCAGTTTGTGCCATCATCTTCAGTTTTGTTGGTAAGCTTGCTGCCTTGATTGAATCAATTCCAATGCCAGTTATCGGTGGTATTTCATTCTTGCTCTTTGGTACTATCGCTTCAAACGGTTTGAAAATTTTGGTTGATGACCAAATCGACTTTGGCGAAAAGCGTAACATGTTGATTGCTTCAGTTATCTTGGTTATCGGTATTGGTGGTGCTTACCTCCAATTGGGTAACTTCCAATTAACTTCAGTTGCTCTTTCCACTATTATCGGGATGCTTTTGAACTGGTTATTACCTAAGAAGGCTGCTAGTGAAAAGGCACTTGAAGAAAAGAATAAGCAAAAACAAGACGGTAAGATTTACCAATAAATGTAGAATTTAACTGACTATAAAAAACAGGAGTCCTAAATTTGGACTCCTGTTTTTTATAGTCTTTTATCTAAAACTCTCAACAATTTCTGGATCCATTTCATCCTCTAAAATACTGTGACCTTGATCCAAGGTCTTGATCTTCTTCATATCTTCAGCATCTAATTCAAAATCGAAAACATCGAAGTTTTCTGCCAATCTCTTCTTATGAACTGACTTTGGAATCACTACATAGTTTCTTTGCAAGAACCATCTCAGCATTACTTGAGCAGTAGTTTTATGATGCTTTGCAGCAATTTCTTCTAGAACTGGATTGGTAAAGATATGGTTGGCTCCTTCCGCAAATGGTGCCCAGGCTTCAGGCTGCACGCCCTCTTTTTCCATGTACTTTTGTGACTTCCACTCTTGGTTCCAGACGTTAGTTTCAATCTGGTTCACGGCTGGTTTCACATCATTAAAAGTAATCAGATCGGCAAGGCGTTCATTCCAAAAGCTGCTGACGCCGATCGCACGAATGCGACCTTCTTTGTATAAGCGTTCAAGTGCGCGCCAGGTGCCGTAATAATCGTTGTATGGCTTGTGGATCAGATAAAGATCGATGTAATCGAGTTGCAGTTTCTTCATTGAATCATCGAAGGCCTTGAGCGTGTTGTCGTAGCCGTAATCATTGACCCAGATTTTTGAAGTAACGAAGATGTCTTCACGTGGGACGTTGCTACGCTTGATTGCATCCCCGACTGCCTGTTCATTACCGTAAATTTGTGCTGTATCAACCAGACGATAGCCGATTTCTAGACCATCTTCGACGACTTGTTGCGTTTGTGCGAGATCATCGATTTGATAGACGCCGAAGCCAAGGCGTGGCATTTTTACTCCATTGTTTAATGTGACGAAATTTTCCATGTTGTTTTCCTCTGAAAGATAATTTTTAACTTATTTTAGCATCTATTTCCTGGGAAAAGAAAAAAGACGATCATTTTCACAGAATAATTACAAAAAGAGGAGAGATATAAAAAATCTCTCCTCTTTTTGCATACCAATCTAAACTTTATTAATAAATACTATTTATTTTATTTAAAAATCAACTTATTTTCTTTAATCCACTGATCTTTATTAGCGATTCGGTAATAAACTTCACCTTTAATAACCTTTTTACGATCAAATCTATAATTATGACCAGCAATTACATACTTATTTATATGCTTACCATTAGAGTTTGAAACATGAACTTTACGATTCTTACGACCTGCAATAGTAGCATGCATGTTAATTTGGATTGTGAATTTTTCAACGTTTCCAACTTTTACAAATCTATTTTTACCAATACGATAAAATCTTCCGCCCTTAATTCTATATACTTTAGCATTATCTAACACTTTAATTAAACTACGCTTTTTAAGGGAAATTTTCTTTCCATTCTTCTTAGCAACTTTATGGTTTGAAGTGTAAACATATGCTTTACGTATAACCCTTACTGCCTTACTTTCTTTATCTGCATTAGAAGTTTTAGTAGTCGGAGTTAAAATGGATCCCTGGTGCTCATTAGTTGCGTTATTATCTGTAACAAATTGTGAATCTGAATTATTATTAGCTACATTTACATTAGTGTTATTTGAACTTGAGCTGTTTTCATCACCAATTGTTTGAGAATAATTATTTTCATTTTGCTTATTTGCTTGTGCCTCTGCTAATTGAGCATTAGTTAATTCGGCTTGAGCATTATCCAAAGCACTTTTAGCTTCTTTTAAAGCTGATTGTGCTCTAGCAATGGTATCATTGTATTCTTTTTGAACTGATGCCAAATTACTTTGAGCATTTTCATTAATTTTATCTAATTCTTGAAGTTTTTCTTGTGCATCTTTAGCATTCTGAGCAGCAGTTTCGGCTTCTTGGTTAGCAATGATTAAAGCATTAGTAGCGTTAGTGAAATCATCAACCTTCTTTTGTAAAGCTGTGGCAGTTTGTTTAAGTTGATCTAATTCTGTTTGTAAATTATTAAGCTTATCAGACTTTTGTTTAACTGCAAAATCCAAAGTTTGTTGTTGCGTTTTAGCAGTAGCGAGAACTTGCTGTGCAAGTTGCTGTGCAATAGTATCTTTTCTTAAATTATCAGTTGCTTGTTTTTGAGCTTTAACAGCATTTGCTAATTCTTGAGTAGCTTGTTTCTGTTTATTTAATGCTGCTTCAACATTCTTTTCACTTATTTGAGCTTTTTCAAAAATATCCTTAGCAGCATTATATTGAGAAGTTATACCATCAAATTCATTTTTAGCTTTATCAGCTGCGGTTTGCTTTTCTTTCTGAGTTGCAGTAGCGGTGTTGACTGCTTCATTTGCTTCACTTAAGGCCTTATCGGCCACGTCCTTATTCTTTTGTGCTTGAGTTAATGATTTTTGAGCTTCATCGACTGCTGTTTGTTTTTCCTTCTTAGTTGCGGTAGTCGTTTTTACTCCATTATTTGCTTCGCTTAAGGCCTTATCTGCTGTTTCTTTACCCTTTTGAGCTTGGGTTAAAGCATCTTGAGCTTCATCGACTGCCGTTTGTTTTTCCTTCTGGGTTGCAGTAGTCGTTTTTACTCCATCATTTGCATCGTTTAAGGCCTTATCTGCTGCATCTTTATTCTTTTGAGCTTGGGTTAAACCATTTTTTGCACCATCGGCTGCGTCTTGCTTTTCTTTCTGGTTTGAAGTAGCTGTGTTAACTGCTTCATTTGCTTCACTTAACGCCTTATCTGCCACGTCCTTATTCTTTTGAGCTTCATTTAATTTATCTGTAGCAGATTCATACTGATCACTAGCTGATTTATAGTCCGGATTCTTTTTGCTTCCTCATTGGCTTGATCTACAGCAGTATCAGCGGCATTTTTCGCATCAGTTTTTGTTTGTAGCTCGGAATTAGCCCGATTTAACTTTTGAGTATCATCGGAGACTGCTTTAGATTTATTATCAAAATCTTGTTGATCTTTATTTACTTCTTCCTGTTTTTTCTTTGCATCACTTTGAGTTTTATTTAAATCGGATTGAGCTGAATCTACTTCTTTTTGTTTAGCATCCCGAGCAGAATTGGCTTTATCCAGGCCACCATTCACAGCCTCTTGAGCATTTTCTCAGCTTGTTCCTTTACCTTTTGAGCTTGATCGAGATTATTTTGAGCTGTTTCATTTTCAGCTTTGGCTTGTTCATTTAATTTAACTTGAGAATCATAATTTGCCTTAGCTTGTTCAGCATTAGTCTCAGCTTGATTTAGCTTACTATTTTCACTTTGTTGAATTTGATTCCAAGCATCATTTGCTTTTTTATATTGATCTTGTGCTACTTGATAATTTTTTTGAATAGTAGCTATGTCTGCATTGCTACTTTCTTTAACGACAGAGCTATTCTCGACATTAGAACTCGCAGCTTAAACTTTATTATTAGTTTGTGTCCCTACTAAAGCTACTGCAGATAAAGCTAGTGCTATGGCACTAGTTACTTCTACCTTCTTTATTCCCATATATTACAACCTTTAACTTTCTTTTACTCGTTCTTCTAAAATTACGTCTTTATTTTATTTCTTTAGTATATTAATTTCAATAAACTTTGGTTTAAGAAAAGCTAAGAACATCTTTTAATTGAAATCCATTAACAAGTAGTTATTAATATAGGCGTTTAATAATCTCAGTGTATAAATCTCATTTCTATCAACTTTCCCATTCTACCACCAATGTAATCACTTACATAATAAATATACTAGACCAATAATAATTAATTCAATACAAATGTGTGATACTGCCTTTTTGTTAATTAGACCAATTGGTGTATAATATCTATTTGTTATGTACAAAAGGAGAAGAAAGAATGGCAAATTTTTTACTTGTCAGTCATGGCGAATACGCTAAGGCAACCAAAGCCAGCGTAGAAATGATTGCCGGCGAACACAAAAACGTCAAGGCAATCGCGTTCAAACAAACCATGAATCAAGATGACTTACTTGAAGAGATTACTAAAGCAGCCAGCGAGTTCGATGAAGCACCAACTATCCTCGTCGATATTGCAGGTGGTACGCCAGCCAACACGGCGCAACGCTACCAACAAAAGCATCCCGACGTTGCGGTTTACAGCGGTTTATCAATGCCGCTACTGCTCGCTGTCGTTATGGGCACGCCAATCGATGAAGCAATTAAGCAAGCAATCGACAACATGGCACCTGTTGGTTTAACCAAGAAAAAGGAAGAACCAAAGAAGACAATTAAGAAGGAAGAAACGCCTAACAAGAACGTGACCCTAACTCCTCACACGATGCAAAACGTGCGTATCGACGAACGGTTAATTCACGGTCAAGTTGCAACTATGTGGACCAACGCCTTGAAATTAACTCGCATCATGGTTGTCGGTGATGACATCGTTAAAAATGACGTGCTCAAGACCGGCCTTAAGACTGCCTGTCCACACGGCGTTCACCTCAGTATTCTTACTGCTCACGGTGCAGCTCGCAGAATTAACTCTGGCAAATACGTTGGTCAAACCGTTTTATTACTGGTTAAGAACCCCGGCGTATTGCGTCAACTTGTCGACTTTGATGTAAAACTACCTGAAATCAACGTCGGCAACATGTCAACTAAGCCTCACTCACGCCAAGTCGCTAAGAGTGTCGCAGTGCTTGATAAAGATGTAGAAGACTTTGAATATTTGGATCAAAAGGGATGCCACATCTACCATCAAATGGTACCTAGTGAACCTAAAGAAGATTTTATGGAAATGATTAAGTAAGGAGTTAAAAATGACAATAGCTTGGTGGCAAATTTTACTATTAACTTGCCTAGCTTTTTGGGTAATTATCGATCAATTAACTGTATCGATTTTGAACAATCCTTTAGCCATTGGTATGGTTTCAGGAATTATTATGGGTGACATCACTACAGGTCTTGCCGTAGGATCCACCCTGCAATTGATGGTCCTTGGGGTATCAACCTATGGTGGTGCTTCAATGCCTGACTTTATGACTGGTGCGATCGTTGGTACCGTTTATGCCGTTTTATCTGGTAAAGGTATTCAATTTGCGATCGGTTTAGCCGTTCCAGTTGGTTTATTAATGGTGCAACTCGATGTGCTTGCTCGATTCATCAACACCATCTTCCAACACAGAATGGACAAATTTATTAAGGAAAACAATCCAGATGCAGCCGCAAGAAACGCCCTTTGGGGAACTTTCTCATGGGGACTTTCACGTGCGATCCCTGTCTTCATTCTTTTAATTGTTGGTAACGATGTTGTCAGAATGATCTTACACATCATCCCTACTTGGTTAACTAACGGTCTTAAAGTTTCCGGTGGTATCTTACCTGTTGTTGGTATCGCTATCTTGCTTAGATACTTACCAACTAAGCGTTTCATTTCATATTTAGCAATTGGTTTTATCGCAGCTTCCTACATGAAGATTCCGATGCTTGGTGTTGCCTTACTAGGTGCAGCTCTTGCCTACATTCACTACCAACGCGAAGTTGCTAAATTAGAAGAAAAACCTGCTACTACAAACACAAATAATACAGAAAGTGAGGAATATGAAAATGACGAAGGCGAATACGAAAACTAATTCAGGTAAGTTAACCAAGAGAGATTTATTCAGAGCTAACTGGCGTTGGCTTTGGGGCAGTCAATTATCTTGGAACTACGAAAGAATGATGGCACCTGGTTACTTCTACGCTGTCTTGCCTTTTCTTAAGCGCTGGTACAAAGACGACGAATTAGTCGAAATGATGCAGATGCAAACTCAATTTTTCAACGTTAACGCTTATGTTGGTAACTTCATCATTGGTGTTGACTTAGCCCTTGAAGAAAGTCAAGGTATAAAGTCTAAAGATACTGTTGCTGGTATTAAGACTGGTTTAATGGGACCACTTGCCGGTATTGGTGACACGATCTTTAGTGCGATTATTCCAACTATCTGTGGTTCAATTGGTGCTTACATGGGACTTAGAGGCAATCCACTTGGTTCTATCCTTTGGATCCTTGTTGATCTTATCATCTTGTTCCTTCGTTTTTCATTCTTGCCAATGGGTTACTACCAAGGTACTAAGTTGATCGATTCAGCTTCTGGTAAGTTGAATGCTATCACTGACTCAGCTATTTTGCTTGGTGTAACGGTGGTTGGTGCGTTGATCCCTACCGTTATTAAGGCGAAAGTACCATACGTTTTCCATACCGGTAAAATCACGCTGAAGATGCAAACAATTTTAAACCAAATCATGCCATCCTTGGTACCAGTACTACTCGTAACACTTGTTTACTGGCTACTTGGTAAGAAAGGCGTTACATCAACTAAGATGATCTGGTTCGTCTTGATCCTCGGTATCATCTTATCATACTTCCACATTTTGGGTTAAAGACAAAAAAGAAGCTCCTTACGGAGCTCTTTTTTAATGCTTATGTTTATTTCTCAAGTAAACTATTCCCCCGGCAATAAGAACAATAATTCCCGCAAAGAGAAATAAATAGCCGACCAGAATCAAATAGAAGTTTTCGTGTAAAAAGCCTTGCTTATCAACGTATTCTACCGAATTAGCCTTGATAAAGAAACAAACAAATCCAAGAATCATCAAGAATCCACCAATCAAGGTCGTAATCATATTGTACTTAGCTTTGCGGTTTTCATCAGTATCTTTAATCAATTTTTGTGTCATCTTGTTCATATTATCGTCTCCTAAAATTAACTGATCTAGTGAGATGTGAAAGACACGATTGATCTCGATCAACATTTCTAAGTCGAGCAAATTGCGGTTATTTTTCCAGTTGGACACCGCCTGTCTTGTAACGTGCAATTTTTTGCATACTGCACCTGCGACAGATTATTTTCCTTTCTTAGCTGCTTAATTTGATCACTAAATTCCATCTCTTTCACCTCATAAATTAATTTTGGCAGAACTATATAAACCTAACAAGAAAGCACTGCTTGCATAAACGACAGCAGTGCTTTCCTTTTTATTTCTCGACCCTAGCTTGATAAAAGCCAAAGCTCATTTGACGTAAAATTTTAATGAAACTATTTTTATCTAATCTTTCACCAGTCGTCAAAGCTTCAAATTCTCCATCTGGATCCTTCAACTTCTGGTCTGTTCTATGGAAACCATTTCTCTCGTAGAACTTCAGCCGACTAACACGTTGCTTGTAATTTTTTACCTTCTTAGTTACCGGTTCAATATCGATCACGATTTGCTTATCTGGGAAGTTATCTTCCAGCATAGTCAAAATCTTGGAACCATATCCTTGTCCGCGCAACTTTTCACTGACTGCTAAATAAGTCAGGTAGACGGTGTTGTCATTTTCAGCATAATAGGTAATGCCGCAGAACTTGCCATCATCATAAATTGCGTGAAACTTTACATTACGGTGAAGTGACATTGCTAATAGTGAAAACATTGAGAATCTTTCCCATTCAGGGAATGCCTTCATGTACAACTGCTTAGCGTCACGATATGCTTTTGTACCCCATCGGGCGGGCTTAGAATCTAAAATAGTATCCTTCTTTTCTATTAAACTAAAAAATATAATATTTTTACACACATATTTTATCAAAAAAATACGATAACAAGCAAAAAGAACAGATCATTCGACCTGTTCTTTTTATCTATGTTATATAATTTTCATTTAAATCAACTTGTACTTCTTAAGCAATTCTTCTACGTAGGTGCCTTTAACCTTCTTGAGCATCCCCTTAATTGCCAACTTCTCAGGCATTGGCAAATCAAGATCTTTGAGCTTCTTTTGATCGTTCAAGTAGTACATCGCATTCATCAACATTCTGACATCAAAGGCAGAAGCAAATACTTCAGGTACGCCACGATCAATATCAAGCAATGTATAGACAGCTTCCATCGCAGTTCTAACTGAATATTCAGTAGTAAAGACGGTGTCTCTTGGTGTTTCTGCAAAGTTACCGATGAAGGCTAAGTTCTTTGAATGATCTGGAACTACCTTCGGTCTGTCGCCTAATGCTCTTGGCATAAAATATGAAGTAATATATGGCATGTGTGCTGGAATAGTAGTTGCAGCTGCAGCCATTTCAGGAATTCTTTCTTCAGGAACACCCATGTGGTAAAGCCATTCTTCACACAATTCAATGCCATTACAGTCAGGCATGGTCTTTTCTACATAATTACCCTTAGTGTCTGAGAACAAACCATAAAGCCAAACAATCAATTCATTTGGCTTTTGTGCCTTAAAGTGTGGTTGACGACTAATTGAGTAACCTAATAACCAGTTAGAATCCTTAATCGTAGTTGGACCACTAGTAACAATTGAGCCACTATGTGGATCCTTCTTATTAACTGCTTCAATAAATGGCACGATATCATTATTCTTAAAGGTAATCGTAGCTGACATTCTCCAGTTAGCCTTTGGAATATCCTTGCAGAAGACCTCTGGATGACCAAAGTCTTCATCTTGAGCAGCTAAATTCTTCCATAATTGCCAGCTCGCACCTAATTCATGCTCTTCTGGAGCTGGGTGGAGGTTGTCACCATAAGTGGTGCTTTCAGTAATTGAACCGTTAGTAACAAAGACAAGGTCGTTTTCAGTTAAATCAATTGTCTTTTTTTCACCCTTTTCAGTTAAGATAATTTGTTTAGCAACTTTTTCACCATTTGAACGGTTAACAAACACATTATCTACAACCGTATCATAGTGGAATTGTACGCCATGATCTTTCAAGTATTTAACCATTGGCAGAATTAATGATTCATATTGGTTATACTTGGTAAAGCGTAGTGATGACAAGTTCTTAAGAGTAGCAACGTGTTGAACGAAACGCATCAAGTAACGACGCATTTCCATTGCACTTGCCCATGGCTCAAAGGCAAACATAGTTGACCAGTAAAGCCAGAAGTTAGATTGGAAGAATTCCTTGTCAAAGACCTCATTAATCTTCTTGTTTTGCAAATCTTTTTCTGGAGTTAAGCAAAGATCAACGATTTCTTTGACAGCCTTTGGAGTAAGGAGCAATTGGCCATCTGTTGGGAGAGCTTCGCCGCGGTTAACGATGACACGAGTCTTAGCGTAACTTGGATCTCTTCTGTTCAAGCGGTAAAATTCATCAAGGACAGATTCGTCTTTGTTTTCTGGTGATGGAATTGATCTAAATAGGTCCCACAAACATTCAAAGTGTGGCTCCATTTCACGACCACCACGGATGATGTAACTTTCTTTTTGTTTATTATAAATACCGTCCATTGAGCCACCAGGCAGACCTAATTCTTCAAAGATATGAATTCTCTCACCCTTCATGTGACCGTCACGGATTAAAAATACAGCACTAGCAAGTGCGGCCAAACCTGAACCGACGATATATGCTGATTTTTGATCAACATCTTTTGGCTTACTTGCGTTTACGAAAGCTTCATAATTACCATTGCTATAATGCATAGATCAACACCTCTTTCAAATAATCCTTACACTTGTAACCATTTATAATAATAGTGTAAGCGTTTTCATTTGTCAATATTTACTTATAGAGGGATGAATTTCTATGAATATGAAAATCGTACGTACTCAGCAGCAGATTGAACAATCTCTTTTTTCATTGCTACCAAAAAAGTCTTACGCAGAGATCTCCATTGCTGAGATTACACGTAAGGCAGATGTTTCGCGGACTTCTTTTTACCGCAATTATGAAAATAAAGATTCAGTATTAGTACAATTTTTGGCTAATCAGTATCAAAAATTTATCGATGACATTAACGAGCATAAATTAAAGTCGCTGACTGAGCAGTTGACCGTTTACTTAATTTTTTCAAAGAGAATCCAAGTACTATGAAAACCTTGCTTGATGCGGGATTCGAAGGCAGTTTGCTTAACTTGCAAACGCGCTATTTAAGGAAGCTCTTCACCGTTTATCACCCGAATTTAAACTTGCCAGATTATGCTATTGCTTATCAGTCTGGCAGTATTTACATGCGGCTGGTCTGTCCCTTTTATACTAAAAAAGCTAATCCCAATCGGAATTAGCTTTTTCATTTACTATTGCAGTTTCTTCTGTTTTTTTGCCAAAGTTGAAGTAAAAGTTCAAAACAAGCGCAATGACCAGCAAAATCACTGATACCAACATAATCTCCTTAATACCTGAATGTAAAATGTTTCTCATCGTTGGTACTAAATTTTGTGGCAACAATTTCGCATTCTTAGCATCACTCAACTTGTTCATCATCGTCATCGTAATGCCTGGATGACTGCTTACACCACTAGCCAAATTCAAGTTCATGATTACGCCATACACAGCGGCCATCACAGTCTGCGCCAAAATTCTAATCAAATATGAAGTTGAGGTAGCCGTGGCCATGTTCTTAAGTCCAGCGTCGATTTGCACCTTCAATTGCAAGGCAACGAAGATAAAACCAACTCCGATACCTGAAAAAGCACCGATAGCAGCCAAAAGTTGGATCGGCGTGTGCAAGTCCGCAAAGAACATGCCTGCCGAAGAAATAAGCATTGCAAAAATACCGATGAAGACCAGCTTAAAGGTGGTCAAGTGATCTTGAATTGCAGCCACGCTTTGTGAAGCAATGATTTCCACAATTGAGTTTGGAATCAAGGTCATCCCACCAAGAAGTGCTGATAAACCGAGAAGCGCCTGTGCCCACATTGGCAAATAAGTGTTAACGGCGATAAATGCGCCCCAAGTGAAGGCAAATAAAAGAAAGTCACCATCTAGATCTTTATTCTTGAACAAAGACACCGGAATAATTGGATTTTGCGCATGATTTTCACGGATAAAAAACAATACGATAAAGACCAAGCTGACGATGATCAAACTAATGACAATCCAGCTAGCGGTCAAACCGACTAATTGCACGCCCATCAAGAATGGAAGCAATCCGATTACCAATAAACTTGCGCCTGGAATATCGAAGACTGGCGTTTGCTTTGGCGTAACTGGCTTGTAGTAGATCAAGCAGATTAAAAATGCAATCAAGCCAATTGGGATATTGATGTAGAAGACCCAGTGCCATGAAAAAGCATCGATCAGCCAACCACCAATAAGTGGCCCTAAAATAGCGGCACCGTTCCAACTAGCGGTTAAATAGCCCAGGACCTTAGTTCTAGTCTTAATGTTTTTAAAAACGTAACCAGCGATGATATAAGGTAGTGACCCCATACCACCGGCACCAACACCCATGATAAATCTAGAACATAGGAAGAAGATGATATTTGGCGCCATACCTTGCAAGACAGAACCGATAACAAACAGTGCCAGTGAGATTTCAAAGGCACGTTTATTGGTGATCTTTTCCCCTACCTTGGTCCAGATGGGAATGGAAATGGACATCCCCAGCAAAAAGATAGCGACAATCCAACCCATGAATTGGATTCCGTGCAGGGATGCAACAATCGCTGGAATCGCCGTGTTAATAATCGTACCATCTAGTCCAGACATCACATTGCCCAGCATCAACGCGATGGTAACCATCGTAACTTGCTTCTTATTCATTCAAACCCCTCTCAACTTCAAAATAAAAACGCTAGATAAATCATCATCTAACGTTTTTGGGTAAAAAAATATGGAGGATACAGGGCTCGAACCTGTGACCTCCTGCTTGTAAGGCAGATGCTCTCCCAGCTGAGCTAATCCTCCATTATGGGGCGGAATGTGGGATTCGAACCCACGCATGCTGGATCCACAAACCAGTGTGTTAACCCCTTCACCAATTCCGCCATATTACGGTCCATGTGGGATTTGAACCCACGATCTCCTCCGTGACAGGGAGGCGAGATAAACCACTGCTCCAATGGACCAATCAAAGGAGGATGTGGGATTTGAACCCACGCGCGGCAGAACCGCCTAACGGTTTTCAAAACCGTCCCCTTAAGCCACTTGGGTAATCCTCCATAGCCGAACAGATATTATTATACTAGACTGAGGAAAAAGCGCAAGTGTTTTTTGTAAAAAAATACAGATATTGCAATTTAAGCAATATCTGCAGTCTTTTTTAGTCACGTAAATTCTTTTGGTAGAGCAAGTATTTGTATTCTTTGCCGACGATTTCAACGAATCTTTCGGTTGCGATGTTGCGCCAGCCGAAGTGTTCATAAAATCCTTGAGCCTTTTCATTACCATCAAGGCACCATAAATAAATCTTGCCGTAGCCCATCTTCTTCAATTCGTTTTCTGCGGCGTTAAGCAAGGTCTTGCCGACATTATAACCTTGAAAATCTGGTTCAACGTATAAGGCCATCAATTCACCGCAACCAAGCATTCTGGTATCACGTGGGCGGCCATAGCTGACAGCAGCGCGCACAATATTTTTGTCGTCTTCAAAAATCAGATTGTGACGGCCGCTCTCATTAAATCTCTTAACCCAGGCATTTTCTGGAATATTGTCTAAAAATTCAGCGGGCAAAATTCCCTTATATACATCTTGCCAACATTTTTGAAAAAGTTTACTAGTTTGTCTTGCTTCGTCTTCAGAAATTAACGGTTTAATAATCATTTTTCTACTTTACTTCTTTGTCAAAACAGTAACGGCTTCAACATGTGGAGTCTGTGGGAACATATCAACGGGATCGATGCGATCAAATTCATAGCCCTGTTCTTGGAACAGTTGCAAATCACGGACCATGGTTGCAGGGTTACATGAAATATAAACAACCTTTTCAGGACCAGTCTTCGCAGTCGCATCAATAAATTCAGGCGTTAAACCTTTTCTAGGTGGGTCAACGAAAACAACATCGGTCTTAAGACCTTGCTTAGCCCAACGTGGCATAATTTCTTCGGCCTTACCCAAGTAATACTTAGCGTTATCGATGTCGTTCAACTTAGCATTATCCTTGGCATCTTTAATGGCATCCCGTACAACTTCGATTCCGCGGACCGCCTTCACGTGCTTAGCCACACTCAAGCCGATTGTCCCAATACCTGAATAAGCATCAATCACAACGTCGCTTGGCTTCAAATCAGCCTTCTTAATAGCCAAATCGTACAAGCGTGGTGTTTGCAATGAATTGATTTGGAAGAAACTTTGTGGTGAAATTCTGAATTTCAAATCACCAATTTGATCAGTAATTTGATCGTTACCCAAGACCAAGTAGTCCTTCTTACCCAAAATTACGTTGGTCTTCTTAGGGTTGTGGTTCAAAATCAAGCCAGTAACACCAGGAATTTGGCTCACTTCAGCAGCAACGCCCAAAAGTTGTGGGAAGTCATTGTGCAAGCAGACCAAAATGACCATGATCTCGCCAGTTGCCTTACTTCTACGCACATCAAGATAGCGTACTTCACCTTTATGATTGATTTCATCATAAGCAGGCACTCTATATTTACGTAAAATATCACGTACGGCAACAAGCACACGGTCGATTTCAGGATCAGTAGTAAAGAAATTAGTCAGTGGCACTAAGTCGTGTGAATGACGTCTGAAAAAGCCGATCTCAAGCTGACCATTGATTTCACGCACTGGCACTTGTGCCTTGTTACGGTAGCCTGTTTGTTCAGGACTTGGCAAAGTTTGCCCTACTTCAATGTCATCTAAGTGTGCCTTTTTAAGCAAGTTAACTACTTGATTACGCTTAAATTCAAGTTGCTTGTCATATTTGATATGTGCCAAAGATGCCAAGCCAGTTTGCACCCATTGGTTAAGCTTGATCTTTACTCGATCTGGGCTCTCTTTCTTAATTTTTTCGATTTTGGCAAAAGCAAAGTTCTTTTTGACCTTTAAAATTTTTGCACTAACGATTTCACCTGGAAGAGCGTTAGTAACGAAGACTGTCAAACCTTCATAGTGAGCAACCCCCATTGCTTCGTATGAGAGGTCGGTAATCTCTAAGTCAACAATTTGGTTTTTCTTCATGTATTATCTTCAACCTTTTTAATAAATCAATACTGTAATCATTATAATACTTGACTAGTTTTGTGTCTTGAAAATTATTTTTCATGAAAAGTATTGACATACATTTTTAATATTGCTATCATAATTTCCAACAATTAACGAAAACAGTAGCTACTTCGCTCAGCGTTCAGAGAACTGGTGGTAGGTGCGAACCAGACAGGCGAAGCTAGACGAATTACATCGTAATTTTTATCGCTCGGAAATATTCAGAACCGTTACCATCTGATAGAGATTCAAGTACTTAGACTTGAAAGAGTGGGTGGTACCACGGCTATCGTCGTCCCGTTGACTTAGGTCAGCGGGGCTTTTTTATTTGGAGGAATAGAAATATGGAAAAAAAGAAGGTATCTTTTGCAGAATCAATTATCATTCTGATAGTTCTACTAGCTATCTTGGGTGTTTCCGTAATTAAATTCGGTTTGTCCCCAGAAGTGCCAGTTTTGTTCACTGTACTACTTCTTACCTTTTGGGCAAGATTGCGCGGCTTTAGTTGGCAAGACGTTCAAAACGGGATTAAAGAAGGTATCGGCGTTGCGATCATTCCTATCTTCATCTTCATGTTGATCGGTGCCTTAATTGGTGTTTGGATCAAAGCCGGAATCATCCCTTCCATCATGGTTCTTGGTTTTAACATGATCAGTGGTAGTTTCTTCGTACCATCGGTCTTCATCGTTTGTTCAATCGTTGGTGTCGCCATCGGTAGTGGTTTTACCACCATCTCAACTGTCGGGATTGCCTTGTTTGGTATCGGTTCAAGTATGGGTGCCAACCCTGCCTTAGTTGCCGGTGCTATCATCTCCGGTGCGGTATTCGGCGATAAAATGTCTCCTTTGTCAGACTCAACCAACTTGTCATCAGCCGTTGCCGAAAGTGAACTTTTCTCACACATCAAGAACATGATGTGGTCCACTATTCCTTCATTCGTCGTATCACTTATTCTGTTCTGGATCTTGGGTAACAGCGGCCATATGGACCCAACCAAGATTGAACGTACCTCACAAGTTTTACAAAACAACTTCACCATTTCATGGTGGGCACTTTTGCCAATCGTTCTTATGTTGATCTGTGCTTGGCGTAAGATCCCTGCAATTCCTACCTTGTTCATGAACATTGCAATTACTGTGGTCATGATCTTTATCCAAAGTCCTCATGAATCTGCTCAATCATTGAACAACTTGATCATGAACGGTTTCGTTGCCAAAACTAGCGATGCTTCAGTTAACGCATTGCTTACCCGTGGTGGTATTTCCAGCATGATGGCTACTGTAGCGCTCATCATTTCAACTTTGTCACTTGGTGGGATGCTCATGAAGTTCAACATCGTGCAAAGTGCGATGGAACCACTCGTTAAGCATCTGAACAAACCTGGTCGTTTAATCACCGTAACTATTCTTTCAGGTATTTGTATCAACCTCTTCGTTGGTGAACAATACTTATCAGTAATTTTGCCTGGTCGTGCATTCAAGCCAGCCTTTGATAAAATCGGTCTTTCACCATTAGCACTTAGTCGTGTACTTGAAGATGGTGGTAGTGTTATCAACTACTTAATTCCTTGGGGCGTTGCCGGTTCATTCGCTGCATCTGCATTGGGTGTACCTGTGCTTCAATTCTTGCCATTCGTCTTCTTCAGCTTGTTATCACCTGTCTTCTCAATCTTTAGTGGTGTTACAGGCATCGGCTTAAAATGGGCTAAGAAAAACAAATAATTGGATATAACTAGATATTAAAAAGGGTCTGCAATTAATTTTGCAGGCCTTTTAATTATTCATATCATACATGCGAACTTGCGCTTTTTTATATTCTTTTGAATTACGATAATCATCATACAAAATATCCGTCACAATCACCTGATTATTTTGCTCTTCAAAAACAATTTTTTGTTGCAATTCAGAATTATCTTTGCGGCTTACCGAACTGCTTCGACTCAATCTTAAATCATCAAGTTCCCTATCAATAAAGGTCTTTTGCGAACCAGTTAAAATGTCATATTTCTTTTTAGCATTTTCTGTAAAGAATAATTTTCTCACTTCATCTGCCGCATAACTCTTATCAGGATGGTCGCTACGCTCGCCGCGCACTTCACTATCAGTATATTTCTTATCCATAAAAATCACTTCCTTATTTCAAGGATAGCAAGATCTTCAAGAAAGTGTTAAGTATTTGCCCAAAGATCCAAAAAATTTATAATTTTTAAACAAATACGTTAAAATAGATAAGACAATTAAATAGAAAGAGTGACATATATATGGACAACATGAACTTTTCAAGTCCTGAACGTCGCCAAGTTCACGACGTCTCAGAAGTTAATGGTTTTCTTTCCAAGATGTATAGCTACATGGGCTTAGCTGTTCTTGTATCAGCTATCACCGCATTTTTGACCATGACTGTTTTCAGAGCAGCTGTGATGCAAATGCCAACTGCATTGATGTGGATTATTCTGATCGTACCTCTTGGTTTATCAATGGGGATCAGCTTCAGAGCTACAAGAAATCCAGTTGCTGGCTTTGTAATGTTAATGATTCTGGCTGTCATCTACGGATTTGAATTTGCACTTTTAGCTGGTTTCTACACTGGCGCTCAAATCAGTACGGCATTCCTTTCTTCAGCTGCTGTCTTTGGTGCAATGGCCATCTTCGGTACATTTACTAAGAGAGATTTAAACAACTTAGGTTCTTACATGGGCGCTGCTTTGATTGGTTTGCTTGTAGCTATGATTGTTAATATTTTCTTGCGCAACTCAGTTGCTTCATTCGTATTCTCAATCATCGGTGTTATAATCTTCACTGGCTTGACCGCTTATGATGCACAAAAGATGAAGAGCATCTACAACAACTACGGCAGCCAAGTTCCTACTAACGGCCTTGCTGTATTGGGTGCTTTACAACTTTACTTAGACTTCATTAACATCTTCTTGTTCTTGCTTCAAATCTTTGGCATGGGCAACGACCGTAACTAATTTAATGAAGATAAGAAAATACCTGTTGGTTTTTACACCAACAGGATTTTTTATTGCTCTGTTTTTTCTTCTTTATTAGGAACCATGCTGCTCATCAATTCTACCGGAGACTGGTGTAAGAATGCCATAATGCTCTGACGCACATCATATGGTGAAAGAATATCGCCATAATTTAACAAAACTTCAACCAGCCCAATCATACTGTGAACGAAGACTTGGACATTAATTGTCATGAGGGTCCGTTCCTTTTCGGTGAGCTTTAACTGAGGATTCCCGGCCATAGTGCCAACACGCTGCATAAATTCATCGCAACTTGCTTTAAAGATTTTACGTAAATTGCAATATTAAAATTATTTAATTTGATATTTTTTCACCTTACCAAAAGGTTCCTTTTGTACATAGACAGTCCACTCTCCATGTGACTTTTGCGCACTAACTGAGTAATGACAAGCCATTTTGGTTGAATACTTTTGTGTGTCATTTTTCTAATAACCCTTTTCAGAATTAAATAGAAAAAATAAGAATCTAGGAAATTCCCAGATTCTTATCATCATTATTTACCAACGTAGAATTCAATTCTTTGTTGTAAATTATGGAATTCAACTGGACAATATCCACCAATTTCACCATCAAGGTTAACTGGCAAATCTCGTCCTGCATTCTTACCAATAAGTTCAGCCTTTAAGCTTCTAGTTTTGGTATAGATGATGTTAGGATCATCAACGTGCTTACCATTCAAAGCCAAAGCCATCAACTTCATCATGCTAACAGGATCTGAAGGCTTAACAACGATCAATTGGAAAAGTCCGTCACTAAGTTGCGCATCAGGCATAACTTGTTCAAAACCACCAATTGAGTTGGTCATTCCCAACAAGAACATTGAGAGCTTGCCTTCATAAACGCCATCATCATAAGTTAAACGCATTTCGTTCTCAGTTAAGTGAGGCAACATTTCTGCACCCTTAATGAGGTAAGCTGCATAACCTAAAGCTGATTTTACTTCGGATGGCACGCCATATGTTAATTCTGTTAAAGAACCGCTGGCAGCAATATTTACAAAATATTGAGTTTGATCACCAAAAACCGCTTTACCGATATCCATCTTGCGTGTCTTATTCTTCAAAATAACCTTTGCGGCATCCGGAATATTGTCACGTGGGATAGCTAATGCACGGGCATAATCGTTAGTCGTACCTGCTGGAATAATTGCCATCTTAGGTCTCTTATCTAAAAAGGCAATCCCATTAACTACTTCATTGATTGTCCCGTCACCACCGGCTGCAACGATCAGGTCAAAACCTTCTTTTGCAGCACGCGTAGCTTCATTGCGAGCACTATTTTGTTCAGGTGTAGTTCTAAACGCACTAGCTTCATAGCCAGCTTGCTCTAACACATCTAAAATATCGGCCACGTTTTTGGGCATCTGCTCGTGACCGGATACAGGATTATAAATTAATCTTGCTTTACTAGTCATAATTACTACCTTAACGTTCTAAAAATTAACGACTTTGCAATTCTTGGTTAAGCAACTTGTTAACCATCTTAGGGTTAGCCTTACCACGAGTTTGTTTCATGATTTGACCAACTAAGTAACCAATTGCACGGTCCTTACCATTCTTAAAGTCTTCTACTGATTGTGGGTTATCGTCAACAACCTTCTTAACCATTGGTGCTAAGACTGAAGTATCTGACAATTGAACCATACCATTATCTTCAACGTACTTCTTAGGATCAGTACCGTTAGCAATAGTTTCAGCAAAGACCTTCTTAGCGATCTTGGATGAAATAGTACCATCCTTGATCAACTGGATCATTTCTGCCAAGTGTTCTGGAGTAAGTTTAATGTCGTTCAAACCTACACGGTGGTCGTTCAAGTAACCATTTACTTGAGTGTTCATCCAGTTAGCAGCAAGAGTTGGATCAGCACCAGCTGCAACTGCTGCGTCGAAGAAGTCTGAACTTTCCTTAGTTTGAAGCAAAACATTTGCGTCGTATGGCTTCAAACCGTACTTGTTTACATAGTCATCGTAACGATCAAATGGGCTCTTTGGAAGTTCCTTAGCAATTTGATCGATCCATTCTTGACTAATGTGGTCAGGAGCAATATCTGGTTCTGGGAAGTAACGGTAGTCGGAATCACCTTCCTTAACACGTTCCAAAACAGTCTTACCAGTTGCTTCGTCGAAACGACGAGTTGAAAGTTGGATGTGACCACCAGCTAAAAGAACTTGTTCTTGACGCTTTTCTTCGTAAGCAAGTGAACGACGTACATGGTCAAATGAGTTCAAGTTCTTCATTTCAACCTTAGTACCAAGTTCCTTTTGACCTGCAGGACGGATGGAAATGTTGGTATCAACACGCATTGAACCTTCTTCCATCTTAACGTCTGAAGCACCAGTAAATTGAACGATCTTACGTAATTTTTCAAGGTATGCGTAAGCTTCTTCTGGGTCTTCCATGTCAGGTTCAGAAACAACTTCAAGAAGTGGAACACCTTGACGGTTTAAGTCAACGTATGAGAAACCGTTAGTTCCGTGAGTGTTCTTACCGGCATCTTCTTCGATGTGCATTTCGTGGATACCGATTCTCTTCTTCTTACCGCGAACTTCAACTTCGATGTAACCATCACGAGCAAGTGGTTGGAAGAACTGAGTAATCTGGTAAGCCTTTGGGTTATCAGGATAGAAGTAGTTCTTACGGTCAAAGTGAGTAGTTGGCAAAATGTGAGCATGAGTAGCAATGGCAACCATAATACCTAAACGGTAAACGTTCTTGTTAACCATTGGCAAAGTACCAGGCATAGCCCAGTCAATAACATTAGTCTCCGTGTTTTGTTCAGCACCGTAGGTTACTGGTGAAGGAGAGAAAATCTTGCTCTTTGTCTTTAATTCGAAGTGGACTTCAAGTCCGATAGTCGATTTAAAATTCATTCAATTAATCCTCCATTCCAGTTGGTGTTTTTTCGTAAAACTTGTTGCTGCGTTCAATAAAGTCAGCAGTCTTGAAGACGTTACCTTCATCAAAGCGCTTAGCCATAATTTGTAAGCCGACAGGCATACCATCAACTAAACCAGCTGGAACACTAGCTGCAGGAATACCTGCTAAGTTGGCAGAAATAGTCAAAATATCGTTGTTGTACATCTTGATTGGGTCAGAAACTTCTTCGCCAATACCAAATGCAGGTTCAGTAGTAGTAGGTCCAACGATTACGTCATTTTCGGCAAAGATCTTGTCAAAGTCATTGCAAATTAATGTTCTAACCTTAGCAGCTTGTCTGAAGAATCTGTCGTATGAACCGGCTGAAAGTGCAAATGAACCAAGCATGATACGACGCTTAACTTCTGTACCGAAGCCTTCTGAACGTGACTTAACGTAAACGTCAAGCAAGTTCTTAGTATCCTTAGCACGGTAGCCGTAACGAATACCATCGTATCTTTGCAAGTTTGATGAAGCTTCACTTGAAGCGATGATGTAGTAGTCAGGAACAACGTACTTAGTGTGTGGCAATGATACTTCGTTGATGATTGCGCCAGCATCCTTTAAAGTATCGATTTGCTTTTGGATAACTTCACGCATTTCACCGCTAACTGCTTCCATGTATTCCTTAGGAACAGCTACGCGAAGGCCCTTAACGTCTTGACCAATAAACTTGGTAAAGTCAGGAACTTCACGAGTTGAAACAGTTGAGTCGTGTTCGTCTGCACCAGCAATAACATTCAATACTTCTGCTGAGTCCTTAACGCGCTTAGTCATTACACCGATTTGGTCAAGTGAAGAACCAAATGCGATAAGACCCCAACGAGATACACGGCCGTAAGTTGGCTTAATACCAAAAATGCCGTTGAATGCAGCTGGTTGACGAATTGAACCACCAGTATCTGAACCAAGGGCTGCAACAACTTGACCACCGGCAACTGCAGCTGCAGAACCACCGGATGAACCACCAGGAACCTTGTCTAAGTTCCATGGGTTGTGAGTAGCACCGTAGTATGAGTGTTCAGTTGATGAACCCATAGCGAATTCATCCATGTTGGTCTTACCTACCAAGGTTACGCCAGCCTTCTTAAGCTTAGAAATAACTGTTGCGTCGTACATTGGCATGTAATTGTACAAAATGTGACTAGCAGCAGTAGTCTTAATACCGTTAGTGATAATGTTGTCCTTGATAGCAATTGGAATACCTGCTAACTTGCTCTTTGAGTAGTCAAGGTTTTCTGCAGGCTTTGCATCATCTAAAACAGTGATCCAAGCGTTTAACTTCTTATCTGTATCCTTAATGTTTGCCACAGTGTCTTTAGCTAACTTATCTGCTGACAAGTCACCGCTGGCAAGCTTTTTGTTTAATGAATCAATATCTTCGTTTAAGTAATTCATTACTCGTCCTCATCCTTATTAATAATTACAGGAACCTTAATGTAGCCGTTAGCCTTTTCAGGAACGTTTGCCATTAATGTTTCTCTAGTTTGTCCTTGCCAGTGTTCAGGTTTATCTTCTCTGAAGACAGTATCACGATCAACAACTTGGACAGTTTCATCAACACCTTCAGTATCAACTTCGCTAAGTTGATCAGCCATGTTGATGATTGATCCCATTTGATCAGTAAATTTATCTAATTCTTCCTCATTAAACGCAAGTCGCGAAAGAGTCGCAACGTGTTTAATGGTATCTTTTGTGATTTCCACGCAAATACCTCCTATTCGCCGCCATAAACATGGACTTGATAATCACTATCGCCGGTTTCCTTGGCAATTAATGCTTGAACATCGTCAACCGATCCAATCCTAATTTCAATTGGAATATTGTTAGGCAAATACTTCTTTGCTGTTGACAAAGCTAAACGAGTAAAACTTTGAATTTGCTCGTAGCCATAAAACTGGGTCGTTACTGAAATATTTTCTTGAGCCAGCTTGCCATTATCATAACGCAAAGTTGCCGTTACCCCACTAATATTAGGGAAATAATTTTGAATAGACGTCTTGAAATCATTAAAGTGCGATGCGTCGTTGCTATTAATTGCCTTTTCATTACCAGTTGTCGGTAAAATCTGTATTTTTTCCGACACGGATTTCCATTTAGTTATTTTACTACTATTAGACGCCGCTGTCCCGTAAGCGAAGTAAGTTCCGCCAACTAATGAGTCTTTTCCGGTCTTTGAGAACAAACCAACGGTAATTGGAATATTCTTCAAAGCCTTCTTTTTACGCAAACGAGCGACGATTTCATTAGCCATCTTCTCGCCTTGTGCGCGTTGTTCAGCTCTTGAAATATCGGTTTGGAATTCTGCACCATTCCGCTTCTTTTGGAAGTAGTCAACGGAATTCATGGCCAGACCCAAACTCATACCGCCAATTGAATACTTAGAACCGGAACCGGTCAAGTAATCTTGTTCAATAATTTCTTCCAAATAAATTGGATTTCTGGTATCAGTACCGGTCTTGCCGTTATTAACAGGGTTCAAGCCCTTGGGATTAGATTTTGATTTTCTGGTTAGCCAATCGGTAACCGTTGAAGAATCCAAATATTGACCTTCTTGGAAAACGTATTGGTTAGTTGAAAATTGATTCTTAGAAATTTGAATCAAACCACGTTCAAGTTCACGCGTATCTACTGAGTTGTCGTTATCAGTAGCAGTCAAACCAGAAATAGGGCTAGTAACGTAGCGGCCGTTCTTTAACAAAACGCTGTAGCCGCTATTGCCCGTATTAGTTGTTTGATAACTTTTTCTCTTAGTTGTAGAAGTAGTTGTCGCATTGTTGGCTAAACTTGAGTCCTTTAGTCTGCCACAGCCACTTAGGGTAATCATCACCCCAGCCAAAGCCATAATCTGCAAATATTTTTTCACAATAATTGTCCCTTTATTCAATTTGTGCGATTGCTTCTTCTTCGGTTAAAAGCGGAATTCCCAGTTGCTCGGCCTTATTGTACTTAGATCCGGCATCCTTACCATAAATTACATAATTGGTCTTCTTAGAAACTGAGCCGGTAACCTTAGCACCTAAGGCTTGCAACTTCTTGGTAAATTCACTTCTTGTATAATGCTCTAATTTTCCAGTTAATACAACCGTTTTATCTTTGAATGGGTTATCAGGTGCAGCTTCTTCATCTTCACCGAGGTAATCCATGTTCAAACCACTTTCGCGCAATTCTTCAATCAGCTTTTGTACTTCAGGCTGAGCAAAATACGTAGTCATCGATTCGGCAATCGTCATGCCTATTGTATCTATTGAAGCAATATCTTGCACCCCTTGAGCCATAATCTTTGACAGATTTTTAAATTTTTGGGCGATTAAACGGGCTGCTTTTGCTCCAACGTGATCAATTCCAAGGCCTGTAATTAACAATTCTACTGAATTTGACTTGGAATTATCAATTGCAGTAAGCAAATTATTGATCGATTTTTCCTTAAAGTGATCAAGCTCGGCCAAATCATTGGCAGTTAAGTGGTAAAGATCGGCAACGTTGTGCACCAAATCCTTGGCAATTAACTGCTTAACGATCTTAGGACCTAAGCCGGCAATATTCATCGCAGGACGCGATGCAAAGTGGGTAATTCCTTCTTCTACTTGGGCTGGACAAGATGGGTTAATGCAGCGAAGAGCTACTTCGTCTTCTAAGTGAACCAGTTTTTGACCACATGATGGACAAGTATCAGGAATCTTGTAAGGCTCTGAATCTGCTGGACGCTTTGCTAAAACAACTTCAGAAATTTCTGGAATGATGTCGCCGGCCTTGTGCAATTTAACCGTATCGCCAATGCGAACGCCCTTTTCATTTAAATAGTCAGGGTTGTGCAGCGAAGCTCTAGCAACAGTTGTACCAGCAAGTTGAACGGGATCCATCACAGCAGTTGGCGTTACGACACCGGTACGGCCAACCGTCCAAACGATGTCGCGGACAATTGTCTCTTGTTCTTCTGGTGGGAACTTATAAGCAATTTCCCAACGTGGCACTTTTACGGTATTACCCAATTCTTGTTCAATGTTTAAATCATCAATCTTCAATACGATCCCATCGATGCCATAGGTCAAACTGTTACGCTTAGCCGTATATTCATCAATAAAGTCAAAGATCTCATCAAGCGTAGCTAATTTACGACCGGTTTCATTAGTGTGAAAACCTAATTCGTGCATACGCTCAATGGCTTGGTGCTGGCTAGTAATACCTTCTGGTGGATTAACCCAAGTATAGATAAAGGTGCTCAGTTGACGCTTCTTCGTTACCTTAGGGTCAAGCTGACGGAGCGAACCGGCTGCGGCGTTACGTGGATTGGCAAAAACGCTCAAACCTTGTTCTTCACGCTCTTCGTTAAGCTTGGCAAAGGCTTCCTTGCCCATGTAACATTCGCCACGCACTTCCGTAGTCAAAGGCTCTGGCAAAGTTTGCGGAATGTCGGCAATGTAATGCGCGTTAGCCGTTACATCTTCACCTACATAACCGTTACCACGAGTCGAAGCACGAACCAACTTACCGTTTTCATATTCAAGCGATAATGACAAACCATCGATCTTTAATTCGACGTTGTATTCAACGGGGTGGCCAACCAATTTTTGCATCCGTTGGTCAAATTCTTTCAATTCTTCTTTTGAAAAGACATCCCCCATTGAAAGCATAGGAATCGGGTGCTCAACTTTAGTAAAATCGTTGTCAATTTGTCCACCAACTCTTTGCGTAATTGAATCGGGTGTGACTATCTCTGGGAACTCTTTTTCGAGTTCAAGCAAACGATTATAGCTTTGATCATAGACATTATCTTCAACTTCAGGTGCATCTTTTGAGTAGTATGCATCGGCCCATTCATTCAATTGGGTTCTAAGTGAAGCAGCCTCTTTTTTGGCTTCATCAAGAGTAATTTCTGCCATTTTTGCCCTCCTGATTAAAATCTCATTTATTCCAATTATACCTTCTTAATTGGCGCAAACGCAGCCAAAAATCTCTTAATGCCCTTACCTGGAAAGGCAATATCAAGTTCCATGTCTTCGCCAGTGCCATTGACCTTGGTTACTACGCCGCGGCCCCAAGCTTTGTGTTCTACTTGATCACCAACGCTCCAGCCCTTCTTTTCGGCACCGACAGCACCGCTGGCTTTTTTAGCAGTATAAACTGTGGCACGAGCACGTTCTGCCTTTCTAGCAAAAGGAGCAGAAGTAGCCGCAAAGCTGGACTTGATAAAACTGCCTTCGAGCTTTTCGTTTTCTTCTTTATGAAGGTCCTTAGAATCAATTTCATCCAAAAATCTTGAAGGCGGATTGTTCTGCATTCTGCCGTACATCATACGTGAGTAGGCATTAGTTAAGAACAGTTCTTGCTTGGCACGGGTAATACCAACATAAGCCAAACGTCGCTCTTCTTCTAATTCATTATCGTCCATCATTGATCTTTGCAATGGGAAGAGGCCATCTTCCATGCCGATCAAGAAGACAACTGGGAATTCTAGACCCTTAGCAGCGTGCAAAGTCATCAAGGCTACTTGGTTATCGTCTTCGTCTAGATCGTCTTGGTCGCTTAAAAGTGATACTTCAGCTAAGAAGTCGCTTAGTGGATTAGAATCATCTTCTTCAGGTTCGTAATGATCGTCAAAACGTTTGGTTACAGATAAGAATTCGTCCAAGTTCTCAAGACGTGTCTCAGATTCAATGGTATTTTCAGCCTTTAAAGCATCAGTATAATCAAAGTCTTCTAAGATTTTTTCGGTTAAACCGGTAACGCTGCTAGTTTGCGCATAAGCAATCGCATCCCTCAGCTTTGCGCCAAAGTCGCTCAACTTCTTAGCAGCTCGCGTACTAATTGGACTTTCTGCCACATGGTCCATCGCATCTAAAACGGTGTAGTGGTTGTCATCAGCAAATGTTAACAACTTATCCACAGTTGCAGCACCAATTCCACGCTTAGGCGTATTGATGATGCGGTTCATGCTCATCGTATCGGCAGGGTTAGCCACCAACTTCAAATAAGCCATGACATCCTTAATTTCTTTTCTGTCGTAGAACTTGTGACCACCAACAATTTGGTAAGGAATGTTTGACTTAACAAAAGCTTCTTCGACTGTACGCGATTGGGCGTTAGTACGATAAAGAATGGCAAAATTCTTGTAAGAACGGTGCTTGTCCTTAACTTCTTCTTGGATCTTGGAAATAATGTAGTGCGCTTCATCATCGCCGCTTTGAGCTTGGTAGTAAGTAACCTTTTGTCCTTCGCCTTGATCAGTCCACAAGTTCTTGTCCTTGCGGTTTTGGTTGTTCTTAATCACTGAGTTAGCGGCAGACAAAATGTGGCCAGTTGAACGGTAATTTTGTTCTAGCTTGACGGTTCTTACACCATCTTTTTGGTAATCATGCTCAAAGTTCATGATGTTTTCCATATTAGCGCCACGCCAGCCGTAAATTGACTGATCAGCATCCCCAACAACGCAGATATTCTTATATTGGGCAGCCAAAGCATGACACAATTGGTATTGTGCTTCGTTAGTATCCTGGTATTCGTCAACCAAAATATAGCGGAACTTGTTTTGGTAATAATGCAGCGTTTCTGGATCTTTTTTAAACAAAACCAAGGTCTGCATGATCAAATCGTCAAAGTCCATGATTTGATCTCTGCGCAATCTTCTTTGGTATTCCTTGTAGATCTTGGCCGCCATCTTTTCAAAAGGTGAAGAAGCAGTAGTTTCAAATGCTTCTGGATCAAGCAAGTCGTTCTTACCGTTAGAAATTGCAGCTAAAACGCCACGTGGGTCGTACATCTTAGGATTAATGTTCAAGTCCTTTTCGATGTGCTTCACCAAAGTCAATTGTTCAGCTGAGTCCGCAATTGAAAAGTTGTGGCTGTAGCCAATCTTGTCCGCATCCCTACGCAAAATTCTGACGCAGAGGGCATGGAAAGTTGACATCCAAATATTCTCGGCAGCTGGGCCAAGCAACTTTTGTTCACGTTCACGCATTTCAGTTGCGGCTTTGTTAGTGAAGGTAATGGCCAAAATATTCCATGGTGCCACTTGATTTTCTTCAACTAAGTAAGCAATACGCCTTGTCAACACAGAAGTTTTGCCTGAACCCGCGCCAGCAACAACCAAAAGCGGACCTTCGGTCGTCTCGACAGCTTTCTTTTGTTGCGGATTCAAACCAGCTAAGATAGATTTTTCGCTCATTATTGTCCCCTTCACAAAAAATAATTCATTAATGCAACTTAAACATTATACCAAAAAAGCAACGAACATTCGTTGCTTTAAAGATTTACTTATCATATTTTTCGAGGTCAAATTGTTCAATTAAATTAATCAATTTGTCAGCGTAATCCGGATCGGTCGCGTAGCCATCGGTAACCAAAGCCTTGGCCTGCGTCTTATAATCCTTTGACGCTAAAACGTGCTTATATTGGTCGTGGTTCCACGTTGTCCCGTTTTGGAATAATCTAGCATGGGCACGAATAGAAGCCTCGTATGAGTCGTATATTTGGAAACGCGCCTTCACAGTCACCCACTTGTCCTTAACGTATTCTTTTGTCGTCATCACGGCCGAAGTATTCGGGTTAGTCCCCTTAACGCCGAATAAGTTGTTGTACTTTTGCGATAAATCGCTTTGGCCATAATTACTTTCAAGGCAGGCCTGAGCAATCGTGATACTTGGCAAAAGATCATAAGACTTGTCGACCTCACGCGCAATTGGCCCGATCTTTTTAATAAAAGCTTTTCTTTGTTTAAGTAATTTTACCTGTTCTTGCTGGCGCTGCAACTGCGCTTGTCTGATCTGCTCAGATTGAATTGCATAGCGTCTGTAGTAACGAAAGCCCACGAAGGCAATCATCAACACAAACAAAATAATAAATACGCGAACAACTAACTTTACACTTTTTGGTATTCTTGATTTACGCTTTTTTGCCATAATTCCAATTCCTTTAATCCATTAATTAAAGTATATCCGAAAAATATATAAAAAAAAGAAGTCGCTCACTGCGACTTCTTAATTTGTGCGGGCGAGAAGACTCGAACTTCCACGATCTAAAGCGATCACAAGATCCTTAGTCTTGCGCGTCTGCCATTCCGCCACGCCCGCGGAACAGTAACTATAATAGACTAAATTCGAGTGATGTGCAAGTAAATTTCGAAAATAATTTAATTTTATTTATTATTTTCTTTAAAAAGTACGCGCTAAACGCAAGCGCCCCTTGCATTTGCCACACCTATAGCGGATCGTATTTATTCTGCGCATGCGTGGATATTTTAGCCTGCAGTTTTCACAGACATAAAGATATTTATATTTTTTCCGGCGTCTTAAACCAATATCAGGTGCGTAGCGACTGCCGCCTACCCTATTAAGCAGAATTTTAAAATCGCGATCTTTATGCTGGTAGCCTAGCCCCATTAAATGCAGATGGTAGTGACACAGTTCATGTTTAATGATGCCCACCAAATATTTTTGATTTTTTGCTTCTAAAAAATGCGCATTAATTTCAATATGATGGTCATCTAAATGATAGCGACCACCCGTTGTTCTCATCCGGTGATTAATTTTCACCATATGCAAAAAGGGACGATGAAAATAGTCCCTTGAAATTTGTTCTGTTAATTTTTGTAATTCCTCTTGTCTCATCGAATCCACTTCGCATATAAACCGGCACCTTTTGGCGTATTAATGTGGCGCTTCAAATCCGTTACGATCTTATGCTTAAAAGAGTGCTTGCCGTTCATCCAAGTTCCTGTAAACAAGTGAATGCTCTTAGAATCCGCCGATGGATTGCACAAAACGCCATCAGGATAAACGTGGATGCCCTCTTTGAGCATTTGCTCCTTATTGCCAATCTTTAAACCATATTTATCAATCAACATGTCGGTCACAGAAACACTGTTGACCCCGGCCATTTGATTGTTGACGTCGTATTCAAAGTTGCGGTCCTTATAGTAGTCCAAAATGTCCTGCATAAAAGGATGGCCCTTTTCTGCGCCAAAAATTGCGGCTGACAGATAATTATTATTTTCAAAGCCAATAAATGCCCGGTCATTTAAAAGCGGCGTTAAGTCGCTCACTACACGCACATCAGTATCCAAATAAATACCGCCCTGTTCATAAATAGCTTTGGCACGAATATAGTCAGACACAAAGGCCCATTTTTTAGCTTGATATGCCTGTTCAATATATTTATTTTCGTGCATATCAAAGTTGTCTTCGTTCCATTCCACAAATTTAAAATCAGGCAAATTCTTTTTCCAAGTCGCAATACATTCTTGGATGATCTTGCTCTTCGGATTATGCCCAACCCAAACATAATGAATTGTTTTAGGAATCATTTTTAACCTCGTTTAAAGAAATTTTTGACTAACTTGATAATGTCTTCGTTGAAGTCCAGCTTTAGTAAGAACATCAAACCTAGGTAAATTACTAACATGATAATTGATTTAACTGCCATGTTGAAAAAGGCTGAATGAATCAAGTTAGGCATAAACATGCCAACAGCTAACGTAATAATAGCGATCAAGAAATACTTTGGCACATCATGGAAGACATAAGCAAAGTCATAGCCGTCGCGCACTACCCACAAACGCAATACTAAAACTACGGCTTCCGTAATCAAAATAGCAATCATGGCACCCCAAGCGCCGTATGGACGGTCAAGGATGTAACTTAACACGATTTCAACGATCGCACCGATCACTACAGGAAAAGCATAATCCTTATCACGCTGGTTAGCTAAGGCAAACTGGTTGGCAAAAACACCACCGGTTGGAATCATGATGATGGTCAAAGTAAACCAAAACATGAGTGGCGTCATCGGAATATATTTATCACCAAAGAAGAACGGTACAAATTGCTTGGTATTAGCCATGATGATCACGGCAAACAATGTACCTAACATAACAGTAGCTTCCAGTGATTTTTTCATGACCACTTTTTGCGTCTCTTTGCCTTCACTGGCCATTTTAGGCATGATAACCAGGGAAATACTAGTGATAACGCCTAAAATCATGTTGGAGATACGCTGCGAGTTATCGTAGAAAGATACCTGTGCTGAACCGGCAAACAGACCTAAGATTGGTTTATCAAGCGAAGTATAAATCTGCGTCGCAATCTGCGGAATCATCAAAGTTCCGATCGCAATGGCCGTTTTCTTGAATTTGTAAAAATGAGCTACGGGTCTGCCAACGTAACGGTGGATGTCAAACCAAAAGACGAATGAACCCAGCATCGTTGATACCGACATAATCAGTAAGTACTTCCACAAATCGGCTGGTGATTTTACCCAAAGCAAAATCAAAACCACGCTGACCAGCCTTACCGCCGTGTTTTTCAAAACAACGCGACCGAAGTCGGCTAATCCTTGGAAGAACCAGGAAATATCGACCTGCGCTGAAATTAAATATGGCACCATGAGTAAAAGGTAGAACCAGTATTGAATGTGAAAGACTGTCGTTACAAAGACCGTAATGGCAATCGTAATTAAACCGGCAATACCTTGGAAGTACCAAAGACCCCAGAAGGCTCTAGTCAATTCTTCCGGCGTACCATAAGTCCGCGTACGCGAGATCGTCCGCATCCCTACATAAGAAACTGACAGGATACAAAAGATCATCAAAAACTGCACAGTGTTGTTAACACTGCTGTAGATCCCATAGGTTTTTGGTCCTAAAACTCTAGACAAATATGGCACCGTGATTAACGGCACCAAGACAATAAAAATTTGATAGATCGCGTTATAAAGAATATTTAAAAACGTTTTGCGCATATTCTACCCTCTATATTCTTGCGTCATATACTTAAAGACCTTTTCACAGTATGGTCCCTTTACTTGACTAGTCAAATGCAGCCAGTAAAGCCTACGGTTAGCAATTTGTTGGTTGTCCAAGTGATCAAGGTTGTTAATCAATTCTTGTTCAGAATTTACGCTGATCCCTGGCGTAATCTCGCTGTATGGTCCCATCAACAGGCCACGTGTTTTTTCATATTGCTTCAGGAAGTTGGTTACGAACACGATCGGCTTGTTTAAATGCAAATAGTCGAAGTAAATTGATGAGAAGTCGGTCATCAAGAAGTCGGTATCGCCGAGCAATTCGTACAAGTCATAGTCATGATCAAATAAGTAGTCATTGTTCAAAAATGCGATGTTAGAGTAATTACTCTTGAAAGCACTAAATAAGCGCATCTCGTAGGGATGCAATTTCACGATTAAATATTGGTGACGCCTTTTGAGCTCTTCATTTAACCTTTCGCCATCAAAATCTTCAAAGGCAAAGAAGTTTCCTTCCTTGATCTTATCCATGATGGTCTTATCTTCAAGCTCATATCTAAAAGTTGGCATGTAGATGCCGATTTGTGCTTGATCATCTTCAGTCTTGAACAGGTCTTTTAACAGCTGCTTTTTAGAAATTACTGGCGAATCAAGCAAGTCCAATCTAGGAAAACCAATTTTGTGGTACTTCTTAGTCTCAATTGCCATGCAGGCACTCATTAAGGTCTCGTATAAATCAGAACTTGAGGTCACGATATCAGCTGTTTTGTGCCACAGTTTTTCATTGCGCTTGTTGTCACGGTACTTAGTATTGTTGGCCATGATGCCCATTCGCTTCAGTGGAACACCGTGCCACAATTGCACATTAATCTGGTGTTTGCGCACCTTAAAAGGCTGGTGCGTGGTGATTACGTAACGCGCTGCCCCAATCTTTTGCCAAGTTTCCCACTTAAGGTGAGATGATGGCCATGGTTCAACCAATGTAGTGTTAAATTCAGGGTGGTTAACTAAGAGCCACTTGTAAAAAGCATAGCCATTTGAACCTGAACGACCCGAACCGTTTAACACCACGATCGTGTTGTCTTCCATTGTGGTAAAACGCGCACGAAACTTCATCCAGGCTAAATAAAGACGAAACAAAAAACTTTTCATTTAAACAACTTCCTAAAAAAATAATCTTACTTTTAAGCATAATAAAAAAGCTTGAACAAACTCAAGCTTTTTTATTTATTTTTGTTAAACTTTATTCTTTTCCCATTCTTCTTTGGAAGAATTTGACGATTTCCACAATCAAGATAATGCAGATACCAGCAACAAGGATGACTAACCATTGATCACCGTCAAGTTCAGTTACATCGAAGAACTTAGTCATGAATGGCAATTCAACGGCTGCCATAATCAAAGCTGAGATAATAATCGCACCATTGAACCATTTGTTGGCAAAAGTATGCTTTCTGAAAATTGATTGGTGAATAAACTTAGAGTTAATTGCGTGGAACAACTGAATAAGTCCCAAAGTAAGGAAGGCCATGGTTAAAGCATCCCCATGTTGCATGGATGGATCACCTACGTGTGGACCAACGTGAAGACCGATTTGGTAAGCACCCAAGACTAAGATACCTTCCAAAATACCTTGGTAAACAATGGAGCTAGCAACACCGCCGCTGAAGAAGTTAGAATTCTTACCACGAGGCTTACGCTTCATAATCCCATCTTCAACTGGTTCAACACCTAAGGCGATAGCTGGCAAAGTATCAGTTACCAAGTTGATCCAAAGAAGTTGTACTGGAGCCAAAATGTCCCAGCCAAGCATAGTCATCATGAAGACAGTTAAAACTTCACCAACGTTACAACTCATTAAGTACAAAATAGCTTTTTGGATGTTACTGAAGACCTTACGTCCTTGCTTAACAGCTTCAACGATCGTAGCGAAGTTATCATCGGCTAAAACCATATCACTGGCACCCTTTGATACTTCAGTACCAGTGATACCCATACCGATACCAATGTCGGCTTGCTTCAAACTTGGAGCATCATTAACACCGTCACCGGTCATAGCAACGATCTTGTTGTTTGCTTGCCATGCCTTAACGATTCTTACCTTGTGTTCTGGAGAAACACGGGCATAAACACTGTAGTCGCCAACGTGCTTGGTGAAGTAGTCGTCGCTCAATTTATCAAGTTCAGCACCGGTTAAAACGCGCTCGTCTTGACCTTTTCCAATAATACCCAAACGTTCTGCGATAGCTTGAGCAGTAGTTTGGTGGTCACCAGTGATCATAACGGTTCTAATACCAGCACTCTTAGCTTCGGCAACAGCGTCCTTAGCTTCACCACGTTCTGGGTCGATCATGCCGACAAGTCCAGCAAAGATCAAATCTTGTTCGACGTTGTCAGTGGACGGATCATTATAAAGTTTATCAACGGTCTTGTAAGCCAACCCCAGCACACGCAAAGCTTTCTTGGCCATATTCTTGTTAGTTTCAAGAATATTTTTCTTGTCTTCATCGGTGATTGGTTCAATCTTACCGTTAATATCAATCTTAGTAATACGCTTCAAAAGCATATCAGGAGCACCCTTAACGGCAACATAGTATTTATCACCATCTACGTTAACAGTACTCATCAATTTACGTTCTGAATCAAATGGTACTTCTTGGACACGCTTGTACTTTTTAAGCAAAGTTTCTACGTCAATACTTTGATCGAAGGCAAATTGAATCAAAGCAGTTTCGGTTGGGTCACCTAAAAGGTTACCACCGTTTTCAATTTGAGTATCGTTGGCTAAAACCATGGACAAAAGTGCAGGATTAGTTTCGCTAATCTCATCGCTGTTGTCGTGAACTGCGCCGTCATGGAAGACCTTTTCAACGGTCATTCTGTTTTGGGTCAAAGTACCAGTCTTATCTGAACAAATAATGTCGGTAGCACCCAAAGTTTCAACGGCAGGCAATTTTCTAACGATTGCCTTATGTTTAGCCATCGTTTGGGTTCCTAATGCCAAAATAATCGTAACAATAGCTGGAAGTCCTTCTGGAATTGCAGCTACGGCAAGTGATACGGCAACTAAGAACATGTTAATCATCAAAGTAGAATTACGGTCGGCTGGATTTGCTTTTAACACACCAACGGCAAAGACAATCACACAGATTGCCAAAATCATGATGGTTAAAGTCTTACCCAACTGGGTTAAGTTCTGCTTCAAAGGAGTGTCAGTTTCATCGGCATTGTTAAGCATTGTAGCGATCTTACCAACTTCGGTGTGCATCCCCGTGCTAACTACAATACCTTCACCACGTCCGTAAGTAACGTTAGTGTTGGAATATGCCATGTTCACACGGTCACCCAAAGCAATATCATCGCCAGATAAAGTCTCAATCTTCTTTTCAACTGGGACAGATTCACCAGTCAAGGCTGATTCTTCAATCTTCAAACTACTTGCCAAATTCAAACGCAAGTCAGCTGGAACAACGTCACCGGCTTCAAGCAAAACGATGTCGCCTGGTACCAATTCGGTACTTGGAATCGTAATGATTGCGTCGTTACGCCGGACATGCGCTTCCGGCGTGGCCATATCCTTTAGGGCTTCAATCGCAGCTTCACTTCTTGCCTCTTGAAAGACACCTAAAATGGCGTTCAAGATAACAACGATCATGATGATTGCTGCATCGGTCCATTCTTTAGCAACTACACCGGATAAAATGGCGGCGATGATCAAAACAATGATCATGAAATCCTTGAATTGATCGATGAAGCGCATAAACATGCTCTCCTTCTTTTTAGCAGCTAAAGCATTGGGGCCATACTTTTCAAGTCTGGCTTTGGCTTCGCTATCGCTTAGTCCGGCATCGAGGGATGTTTTTAGCTCTTTTTCCACATCGGGTACTGACTCGGTGTAATATTTCTTAGCCAATTTAGTTTCCTCCTTAATATAAACAAAAAGAGACTTACATGCTTGTAGCACATAAGTCTCACAAATTAAGATAAACCCAGAAGTATAATAGCTTCGGCTGTTGAGTTTATCGCAAGCAAATTGCCGTCACTCCCTTATGACAAGTTTATTATAAGAAAATTTTTAAACTTTCACAAGTTTTAGCGAATAATTTTACTTTTTGTAGAAATCATCGAAAACAGTAACTGGCAAATGACGCTTGTGTTTACTCTTGTTCCATAATTTTTCAATTTGGTTAGCAGCCTTGTCAGAAACTTCTTTTCCTTCAAGGTAATCGTCAATTTCCTTGTAAGTTACACCAAGTGCAACTTCGTCCGGCAAGTCTGGCTTTTCTTCTTCAAGGTCAGCAGTAGGTGCCTTTTCGTAAAGGTGTTCAGGACAACCTAATTCTTTCAAAAGCATCTTGCCTTGACGCTTGTCTAAACGGAACAATGGAGTCAAATCGGCAGCACCATCACCGAACTTAGTGTAGAAACCACAGAAGTTTTCAGCGGCGTGGTCAGTACCTACAACTGCACCGTTGTTAGCACCAGCGATAGCGTATTGAACGACCATTCTTTCACGGGCCTTGATGTTACCCTTGTTAAAGTCGGTAATCTTTTGGCCAGTTGCTTCAACTACCTTAACCATGGCGTCAACTGGTTCCTTGATGTTAACGATCAAATCTTGATCTGGGTGTTGAAACTTAACAGCATCAGCCGCATCATCTGCGTCAGCTTGAACACCGTATGGCAAACGAACAGCGATAAATTGGTAAGAATCATCGCCAGTTTCTTTACGCATTTCTTCCATTGCCATTTGGCATAACTTACCAGTCAAAGTTGAGTCTTGACCACCAGAAATACCTAAAACATATGACTTAAGAAATGGGTTAGCCTTCAAGTAATTCTTTAAGAAATCGATTGAACGTCTGATTTCCTTCTTAGGATCAATTTCAGGTTGAACATGCTCATAAGCAATAATTTCTTTTTGTAATTCTCTCATCGACCAATGCTTCTTTCTCTAATCTTACGACGAATGTCTTGAATAAGATTCATTTTACTTTCGTATAAGTTTTGTGACAAGTCTACTGGGTATTCTTGTGGATTCAAGCTACGCTTGTATTCATCCCATAAGCCATCAAGGTTGTCAGCACAGAACTTCTTAATTTCATCAAGGCTAGGTTGTTTGTAAACGAGCTTACCTTCCTTAAAGATATCGTGCAAAAGCGGAATAGCAGTGTAATCAGTAACCACCTTGTTGATGTAAGTGTATTGAGGGTGGAACATGAACAATGCATCAAACTTACGTGGGTCTTCGTCGTAGCGAGATACCCAGTCACCTTCATTTTTCTTAGCAGTGTTGGCACTGATACGCCATACTTGCTTCTTGCCTGGAGTAGAAACCTTGATTGCGTTTGAAGAAATCTTCAAAGTGTCACGCATTGCGTGAACGTCATCTTCCATGGCAACTAACTTGTAAACTGCGCCAAGGGCTGGTTGGTCATAAGCGGTAATAAACTTAGTACCGATACCCCAAACATCGATCTTGGCACCTTGCATCTTCAAGTTAGTGATGGTATTTTCGTCTAAATCATTTGAAGCAAAAATCTTAGCGTTAGGATAGCCGGCATCGTCCAATTCCTTACGAACTTGTTTAGAAATGTAAGCCATGTCGCCGGAGTCGATACGAACACCCAAGAAGTTGATCTTGTCGCCCATTTCGTTGGCAACCTTGATCGCGTTAGGCACACCACTTCTAACAGTGTCGTAAGTATCAACCAAGAAGACACAATCCTTGTGGGTTTCAGCGTATGCCTTGAAGGCTTCGTATTCGCTGCCGAATGCTTCAACTAAAGAGTGAGCATGAGTACCTGAAATTGGAATATTGAATAACTTACCAGCACGCACGTTACTAGTTGAGTCAAAACCGCCAATATAAGCGGCTCTAGTACCCCAAATAGCTGCGTCAGTTTCTTGAGCACGACGTGAACCAAATTCCATTATGCTGTCATCTTGAACAGCCAACTTAATACGTGCTGCTTTAGTAGCAAGTAAAGTCTGGAAGTTGATGATGTTCAAAATAGCAGTTTCAACTAATTGACATTGAGCAAGAGGACCTTCAACTTGAAGGATTGGTTCATTAGCGAAGACCAATTCCCCTTCTCTCATTGAACGGATGGTGAGCTTGAGCTTTAAATTGCGCAAGTAGTCAATAAAGTCATCATCGTAACCTTCTTGTTCTTTCAAATATTGAAGGTCGCTTTCCTTGAATTTTAAATTCTTCAAGTAATCGATGACGTGTTCAAGACCTGCGTAAACGGCATAACCGTTGCCGAACGGCTCTTTACGATAGAAGACTTCAAAAACGGCGTTGCGATCTGCGATGCCCTTCTTGAAGTAGGTGTACATCATGTTAATTTCGTATAAATCAGTGTGTAAAGCCAAAGAATCGTCTTTGTCTAATTCTGGGTAAAACATTGTTTCCCTTTCTGTTAATTAAAAAATTATGATTTTGTTTTTTATTATACAACCATTACGAACGTATGACTATTCTTCGACTCAAAACGTACGATATACAGCCAAAATTGAATCCAATTGATTCTTAATTGAAAAATGTTCTTCAGCGTAACGTTTTTCGGCATGAGCCATTTGACGGAGTTCCTTATTTGACTTGTTTACTGCTAAATTAACCTGCTTGGCAATGGAATCAATGTCGCCCACTTTAGCGATAAAACCATATTCTGGCCCAGGGATCATCTTATGAATGTCGCCTACGTCTGTGGATAAAATAGGAATTAAATTATCGGTTGCCTCTAAAAGCACAAGTGGAAAACTTTCGGAATATGAGGTCAAAACGGCAAGGTCGATGCGTTTATACAAGCTGCTCAATTGATGATGCGTCATAAAGCCGTGGAAAGTTACTTGTGGAGCCATGTTTAATTGTCTCGTCAAAGCCTTAAGCGGCTCAAGCTGACTGCCGTCGCCTGCGATGTGCAAACGAATATGCTGGTCGTTGAGCTGTTTAACCGCCTTAAGCAGCAATTCTTGGCCCTTTACCTTTTCGGTACGAGCAACGTTGATAATATTGAAGTATGTGTGTTCATATTTAGCAGGGATTTCGCTGTCGTTGTGGAAAACAATGCCGTTATAGATGACGTGCACCTTATTTTTATCCACCTGTGCTTTATTAATGAGCAATCTGGCAAAACACTCAGTCACCGCAAAAACACAGTCAGCCTTTCTTAAGGCACGGATATTCAAACTGGTGAAAATCTTGCCTAAAAGGCTGCGACCAGCAAAGTCCAAATAAGGATCAGAGTGCACCGTAATGCACCAAGTTGCCTTAATCTTCTTATGAATCAGTGAGAGAAATAAGTTGGCCCTAGCTCCGTGAGTATGCACGATGTCGTAGTCACCATCATTGATAAAGCGGGTTAATTTCTTCAAACTGGCTAAATCATAACGGCTATTTGCGCCCAAAACATGAGTCTCAATCCCGTGTTCACGTGCTGCCTGCGCAACAGGACCTTCTGCTAAAGTTAATAATTCGAAGTCCTTGCCTTCCTGTTTGGCCTCGGTTAATAAATTTACAATATGCGATAGGCCGCCGCCATTTTCAAGACCAGCATTTACATGCAAAACCTTCATTCTGTGATTATTTTCCTCTCTTCGATTGTTGAACTCGTGCTACGAACTGCGGCAAAACCAGCATTCGCTTGAAACGAGTTGGATTAGTAATTAAACGATAAAACCATTCTAAGTGCGTCTTTTGGAACGCTTCTGGCGCTCTTTTAACCATACCGGAAAAGACGTCAAAACTTCCGCCAACTCCCATCATTAGAGCAGGAAGTTCATTTCTGCGCAAAATTGCGAGTAGTTGCTCTTGCTTAGGAAAACCTAAGGCCGCAAAAACCATGTCTGGTTGGGTCTTGGCGATTCTGCGAGCTACCAGCTCTAAATCGTCGGTAAAGTAGCCGTCTTCGGCACCAACCAAGTTGATATTAGGATATTCCTTAGCCACTTTTGCTTGGACTGCGTGGATTACTTGTGGCTTAGCACCGATTAGGTAAACTCGACTGCCGCGGTCGTTAGCCACGCTCATTAACCAAGTAAAAAGATCATAGCCAGTTACTCGCTCAGGCAAAAGCTGCTTAAGCATCTTAGCTGCTTTAACAATGCCGATTCCATCAGCGGTAATGTAATCCGTGTCGTTTTTTAAGATTTTCATAAACTCGGGATTTTCATTAGCTGCCATCACGATTTCGGGATTGGCCGTTACTACAAAAGTAGATAAGTGATTATTCAATCGCTCAATAAATTCATTTTGAAATTGATTAAAAGTCTTATTATCAAAATCAACGCCTAAAACATTAACTTTGTCCATTTTTGTGCACCTCGCGCGTATTCTCATCTGTTTTCTATTTTACCATTTGATCAGACAAGTAAGTGAATGAAGTCCAAGTTTCATATTTTCTTTAAACATGATAAGATTGTTTTAATCAAAGGAGACAACATGAAGAGAGTAATTACTTATGGCACATTCGACCTGCTTCATTATGGTCATGTGCGCCTGCTTAAACGTGCAAAAGAATTAGGCGATTATCTAATCGTGGGGCTTTCAACTGATGAATTCAACGAATTCAAGAAGCACAAGGAAGCCTACAACACTTACCCAGAAAGAAAATACATCTTGGAAGCTATCCGCTACGTTGATAAGGTCATCCCTGAAAAAGACTGGGATCAGAAGATCGACGACGTGAAGAAATACAACATCGACACCTTCGTGATGGGTGACGACTGGAAAGGTAAATTCGACTTTTTGAAACCTTACTGTGACGTCGTTTACTTGCCAAGAACGCCAGGTATTTCAACTACCAAAATTAAAGAAGATTTGAAGTAAAACAAAAAGACTCCAATCCCATTCAAATTGTGAATGAGGTTGGAGTTTTATTTTGTCCTATCTATTACTTAGAGAAAGTGAATTCAAATCTTTCGGCTACATAGCGAGCACGCGTATATTCAAATGGTTGACCTGATGCCAGTTCAGTAACCTGACGTCTAGTAATTAAAGCTTCGCCCTTCTTAGCTTTTAACAAGCGCGCATCTTGTTCATTAGCAATTGAGGCAGAAATATGTTCAGTTACTCGGCCTATTTCAAAACCGCCACGCTTTTCAAGCGTTTCATAAAGGTGGCTGGAAACTTCTTCTTTTGAGAAGTCCTTAACCAAGTAGTAAGGCACAGTAACTACTTCATAACAAATTGGCACATCGTCAGCGTAACGAATTCTCTCCATGCGTAGAACCTTTTCGTCCTTCTTAAGCATCAGACGTTCCTTTTCTGACAATGATGGGTTGCCAATTTGGTAAGATGTCAACTTGCTGGAAGGAACTTGACCATTTGCCTTAGTAATATCGGTAAATGACATGATCCCTGACATTCTTTCCTGTACCTTTTGGCTAGCTACATAAGTACCGCTGCCCAGGCGCCGTTCAAGAATCCCCTCTTCTTCCAGTGTCTTGATTGCTTGACGCAAAGTCATTCTTGAAACGCCAAACTTCACTGATAATTGACGTTCAGCTGGAATTCTGTCTCCCACTTTGTACACATGATTTTCAATATCGCGCTTGATCTGATTATGGATCTTGATATACATAGGTTCTTCCATAATATGTCGCCCTCCAAAGTCCTCTAATACTACCTGTTATTATAAAGCAAATTGGTCTAGATTGCATTTAATACGGTAGAATAATTTTACCATGCTATTTTCTTTTAGCGGTCCATTGAACACCTAAAATGTACACATTCGGACGCTTATCACATTCCACGCTGAGCTTCTCACCTTTGTCGGCGATGACGTTGGTGTGCAACTTGGCTTCGTCTTGAATAGCCAAATCGGCGCCGTTGGGATGAAGCAGTAAATCATGACCGCGCAAGTTAGCGTTGCCGCTCAATGCCAAGAAGTATTCATAATCCATGTTGCCCATAAAGCTGACACGTGTTGCTTCACAGCTGGATTGATCTTGAAAATCACTGTGGGCGGTCACAGTTGAATTGCTCATTGTGACTTTTGCCTCATTAATAACCACCATGCGGTTGATGGTGCAGTTTTGGATAATCGTCCGCGTCTTTTTATCGATATAAACGCCGCCGTTGAACTTGCTGTTCATGATGTTGCTCCAGCAGTCGTCACTGAGGTAAAGACATGAATCATCCTTAGCACGCACCGTACTGTTGAGCATGTTCATCCAGGTTTGTCCGTGCAATAAAATATAATCGGCTTCGGAATTATTAATATCAAGTTCTGCGTTGGTTTTGGCAAAAGTGTTGATGCTACCGTGGATGTTGGAATTATTGATAATCGCGGTACCTTGTCCCTCTAAGGCCAAAGCACAGTATTTATCAGACTTGTAGTCGATTTCGGAATCATTCATTTCCAAACGGAAATTAGCATTTTCGTACATGGAAACAGAGCCGTTAATCACCTTAGTTGAATAAAGTTCAACGGTTACCTTCCCGTTCACAGCGATCGCAGCAGTGTCGGTGCCGTTACCCTTGATAAAGCAATTACGTAGCGTCAAATAACCATCACTTTCAACTGGGACGAAAAGACTGTTGTTGTCAGTGCTGGTATTAATGCATAAATTTTCTAAAGTGACATAGCGGCTATCATCTGAAACGCTGATGTAGCCTTCAATTGTCGTATCTTCTGGGACGGATCCTGTCCCTTTAATCGTAATATCTGTTAGTGTTAAGCCTTGTGGCAAATAGTAAAAGCCAGACCCCAGCATTAAAACGTCATCAGCACGCAAATCTTTTAACGCTTCGTGCCAACTGGTTTCGCTGCTTGAGCCGCCAACTCTGATTATTCTAGCCATTCAACATTCCCCTTACTCTAAAAAAGCCAATTACTATTATATTTGTTTTCTGCTAGCAATGGGTAACTTTTGCCTAGCAAAAATAGAACTTGATCAAATTGACCAAGTTCTACTCGTATTTTTAGACTTATTATTACTTGTTTTATTTAGTTTATTTCATCTTAACATTCCAGTAGTAAGCTACGTTGCCGTATGGTGAAAGCTTGAAGCCTTGTACGTTTGGCTTAAGCAAGTACGAAGCTCCTGCTTGATAAAGTGGAGTCGCAAAGGCATCCCTTTGGATCATTTGCCGTTCTGCATTAATCAAAGCTTGCAGTCTTTGCTTAGGATCGTTAGCGTAAGTTGAATGCACAAGATCGATTTGTTGCCAGAAGTTGCGGTTGCGGTAGTCTTGTTCCAAGTTGAATAGACCGCCGACAGTTAAGAAGTCGAGTGGATCTTCGTAACTTGGTTGCCAAGTACCATAGACAAAGTCGTAGTTGTGGTTAGTAGTGTTTGATAAACGTGACTTAAGTGGGATTGAACGCCCATTGATGGTCAAACCTGGCAAGTTACGCATCAAATCACTTTGGATGAATTCACCTACACGCTTAGCGTCGTCGATGTCGGAAGTAAGAAGTTCAAGAGCGATCTTCCATTCCTTACAAGCGTTTTTTACGTTGTAGGTAACCATGTCGCCGGCGTCTTTACGATAGTCGTTACCAGTTGACTTGTCGGTAATGAAGTTGGAAGCAACGATACCGTTAGCTGGACGACCAGCGTGGAGCACTGTGGCAACCAATTGCTTTTTGTTAATAGCCTGACTGATAGCACGTCTTACGTGAACGTTTCCGGTAGTCTTTCGCTTAAGGTCAAAAGTCATGTAGCCATTTGTTGGTGTTACTTGTGAGTGATAGTCTTTGTTGTTTTGATATTGTTTGACGAAGTCTGAACTAAGTGGAGCGTAGTCCAAGCTGCCACTTCTGAACAAGTTCACGCCAGTTGAGGTAGTTTGGATCACTTGCATGTTGACCTTGTCGAGTTTGACTGACTTCTTGTTCCAGTAAGTGTTGCTCTTTTGAAGCGTCCACTTAAGATTAGAGCCAGTCCAGCCCTTCACTGTGAATGGACCGTTGTAGACCAGGTTCCTGCTGGAAGTTCCGTATTTACTACCAAGCTTGTTAACTACCTTGGTATCCTGAGGATAAAATTGCGCACCCTCTAAGATTTCTGGCAAATATGGAATTGGATTAGCTAAAGTAACTTGAAGACGATATTTGCCTAAAGCCTTGATGCCGAGTGAGTTAACCTTGGCCTTGCCTTGGGTGATCTTGGTACCGTTCTTAATGATGGCGTAACTGTCGCTATCGAGGGATGAATTCTTAGGATCGACGGTTCTGCGCCAACCAGTAACGTAGTCTTGGGCGGTAATGGGATCGCCGTTAGACCACTTAACGTTTTTTCTTAAATTATAGGTATAAACTCTATTGCCGTTAGAAACTTTTACGCTAGTTGCCCCTGCAAGTTTAGCGCGGTTATTTTTGTCAAAATGGTAAAGACCTTCCATTGAGTTTTGTAAAGCTTCCGAACTAGTTGTATCGCCATACTTACTTGAATCCAGCGTGGAAATTTCGTTTGAAGTTGCTGTATTCATTACTTGTTTTGATGAGGATGAACCAGTATTTGAATTAGAACATGCTGCAAGTACCCCAGCTACAGTCATAGTTACAATTCCGAGTAAAAACTTATTTTTGTTCTTCACGTTATTTCCTTTCACTTACATTTTATTAGTGTACATGATGAAGGAAAAAATTAACAATACTTTGTCTCAATAGCTGCTATAGATTTTACCTATAGTAAATTTTTTAGACAGAAAAAAAGAAACGTCATAAGACGTTTCTTTCAAATTAGGGTTGGGTGTTCTTAAAGAACTATTGGGTTAGCTGGATTCGAACCAGCGCATGATGGTACCAAAAACCATTGCCTTACCACTTGGCTATAACCCAATACCAGCTGAGCTTTTTACTTGTTGCTCAACAATGGAGGAGGGTGGATTCGAACCGCCGAACTCAGAGAGAGCGGTTTTACAGACCGCCGCGTTTAGCCACTTCGCTACTCCTCCGTTAGCTGACTTAATTATAATAACGAATATCTAGTTCAAATGCAAGGGAAAATTGAAAAAAGTTTTCATTTTTTGCATTTGGCTAAAAAATGGGTAAAAACAAAAGTCGTTACTCATTTTTTGTGGAATTTAGAGTAACGGCTTTATTACTTTGCATTGAATCCAAATGCAAGCAAGTTATACTACATTTCTAATGTATCACATTTGATAATGGTTAACTACAAATTGAACTATTAATTATAATAGTAAAAACAAAAGCCATTACTTTTATTGTGGTTTCTAGAGTAATGACTTCTGTGCCTTTGCATTGAATCAAAATGCAATTATGGCAAACTCTTCGTCTTTAATATATCAAAATTTACGCTCATTAACAACGCCACTCAACAGCGCCCATCTTAACGTTTTTATTAGCCTTGATTAATGCGGCACCATTGCCAATTTCTACACCACCGTCAAGAATTCCTTCGTCAGAACGAAGATTCAAGCTACCGGCGTCATAGTCCATCACCATGTTTGGTCCCATCATCGTCATATCGTATTTTGAAGTGTAAATCTTCAAGCCTTGATCGTTCTCAAGCTCTACAGGATAATCGGGATCAACTTGATCAACCCAGATAATTGAAAAGTGGGAACCAATGCTGCAGCCTCCACCCTTGATAGAATACTTGCCACCACCATCGTCGGTGATCAAAATCAAAGTCTTGTCTGCAATTTCTCTTCTCTTTAAGTAATCCATTGCCTTATCAGTGAATGTAATCTTTAACATAGGTCTCTCTCCTTTTCATTTTCGTTAATTAAATTATAGCGAAAAGTGTTAGTAAAGAAATTGATCTACATCAAGAAATGTAAATTTTTTTCAAAAGAAAAAAGCCATTGCTCTCAGGAGACCATGCAATGACTTCTTTACACCTTTAATATAACACCTTTCTCGTATTTTGTATCACCCAAAATATCAACTAATTATTGATAATACAAACATATTTTCGTATAATAACATTATCAAGTAAGTGAACGTATATTCGCTTAGCATAGTAAGGTGGGGATGCACATGTATGACTATAGATATGAACCACACAGGCTAGTCTTCATGATCGATAATAAGAGCTTCTTTGCAAGTTGCGAATCAATCAGATTGGGTTTGAATCCCATGAAGTCGGTGTTAGCCGTAATCTCTCGTCAGCCAGATTCCAGCTGGGGTTCTGGGTTAATCATGGCCGCATCCCCTTTGGCTAAGAAAAAATATGGGCTGCACAATGTAATGCGGGCAAGGAATTTACCGTCTAAAAAAGAAGCACCTGACTTGATGCTGGTGGACCCACATATGAATCTTTACATCAAGCGTAGCATGCAGGTGCTAGATATTTTCCATAGATATGCGGCGGACGAGGACATTCACATGTACTCTATCGATGAAGGCATGATCGATATGACTAATTCGTGGAAGCTTTTCGGCGATGATCCGTATTATGTCGCAAGAAAAATTCAAAAAGATATCCACGATACGCTGGGGCTGTACACGACCTGCGGCATTGGTGAAAATCCCTTGCTAGCCAAACTTGCTATGGATATTTCGGCTAAGCATCGCGAGTCGATGATCGACTTCTGGCATTATATCGATGTCCCTGATACGATCTGGCGCATCCCTAAGCTCGAAGACGTCTGGGGCATCAACACTAGAACGGCCGACCACTTGAGACGACTTGGCATCAACAACATGTACGACCTCGCCCACTCTAATCCGGAAATTATGAAAAGAGAATTCGGCGTGATTGGCGAGCAGCTCTATGCCATGAGTTGGGGCGTCGATCGCAGCATCATCAGGAATAAATATATTCCGAAAGCTAAAAGCTACAGCAATTCCCAGGTCTTGAATCGCGACTACTATGATCAAAGACAGATTGAGATCGTCATTCGTGAGATTGGTGAACAAGTAGCAGCGAGAATCAGGGCGCATAATCTGCGAACTGGTAAAATCGGCTTATTCATTGGTTATTCTTTTGATTCGATCGATCCGGACCATCCGCGTGGCGGCTTTAACGTGCAAAAGAAAATTACTCCGACTAACGATAATCATGATTTAACTACGCAGCCGATTGCTCTGTTTAGAAACAAATGGCAAGGAGAAGGCGTCAGGAATATTGGCGTTGATTATGGTGATCTGTCGCTGGACACTAGTCAGCAATTCAACTTGTTTGTTAAGCCGGATTTGCAGTTGAAGCGGAAGACTTTAGATAAAACGGTTGATAGTCTGCGGAAAAAATACGGCTTCTCTAGTGTGGTGAAGGCCTCTAGCCTGCTGCCAGGAGCGACAGCGATCAGACGTAGCAAACTCGTAGGCGGCCACAATGGAGGTAACGCTTATGAGTAGCGAGTTTGATAAAAGAGTTGAGGAATTCTTTAGGACCTATCAGGATCGAGGGATGAAAAAATGGGCTGGCTTCTACTTGAGTGACCACACGGTAAAGATTAATCAGGAGCAGCGCAGAAGAGATACTGTCTACGTCAAAAAGAAGACGATGAGTCAGAAAGATATCAGGGCCATGTTAATGCGGTCTTTTGGTGAACATAGAAAAGTATCGGTGCAGTTGAAGGAGCTGTCTGTAGATAATGACTTGCAGGCTTATATTGTGGGCTTTGTCGAGGGCTATCAGGAAGATACGGCGATCATTTCGCGGAATCTGGTTCTGATTGATAATATTAATCATATTGAATTTATTGAATAAAAATTCTCCCTATATTGATTCTTATATCACGATAATTAATCTAAAATTTCACCTTGCAATAATAAATTTATGTTGTACACTGAACTTGTAAATTGAATACGGCGATGACGTTCGCCTTTAAACGAGCAAAATCTAATGACGTCTACTTCTACCTACACACTGGGTGTGTACAGAAAGTAGGCGTCTATTTGTTTTGCTCTTTTTTGTAGTTTTTGGAGGTACAAGAATTATGACTGTTTATGTTGAAAAAGTTCGTGCAATGGAAATTTTTGATTCACGTGGTAACCCAACTGTTGAAGTCCACGCATTCCTTTCCGATGGTACTGTTGCTAAGGCAGAAGTTCCATCAGGTGCTTCAACTGGTGAAAAAGAAGCGGTTGAACTTCGTGATGGCGGCTCACGTTTGGGCGGCAAAGGCGTTTTGAAAGCAGTCAACAACGTTAACACAGAAATCAATAAAGCTTTACAAGGTGCTGATCCATTCAATCAAGCTAAGATTGACCGTACGATGATTGAACTAGATGGCACTCCTAATAAGGCTCGTTTAGGTGCCAATGCAATCTTGGGTGTTTCAATGGCAATTGCTCGCGCTGCCGCCAAGTCTAAGCATGAACCACTCTACCGTTACCTTGGTGGCTGCGACTTAGAACTCCCACAAACTTTCCACAACGTAATCAATGGTGGTAAGCACGCTGACAACGGTATTGATATCCAAGAGTTCATGATTACACCAGTTAAGAAGACTTCATTCCGTGATGGCTTTGAAAAGATCGTTAACACCTATCACACTTTGAAGAAAGTTATTGAAGATGCTGGCTTTGAAACTGGCTTAGGTGACGAAGGTGGTTTTGCTCCTAACCTTAACAGTTCTGAAGAAGCCTTGAAGATGCTTCATGAAGCTATTGTTAAGGCTGGTTACAAACCAGGTGAAGATATCGCTATTGCATTCGATGCCGCCGCAAGTTCCTTCTACAATGCAAATGATGGTAAGTATCACTTCGAAGGACATGTTTGGGATGGCGAGCAAATGATTGATTTCTACGAAAAGCTCTTTAAGGAATTCCCAGAAATCATCTCTGCTGAAGACCCATTCGATGAAAATGATTGGGACAACTTCGAAAAATTCACTGCTAAGTTCGGCAAGCAAATGCAAGTAGTGGCTGATGATAATGTATGTACTAACCCTAAGCTAGTTAGAAAAGCCATCAAGGACAAGCTTTGCAACGCTGTTTTAATTAAGTTGAACCAAATTGGTACGGTTACTGAAACCCTTGAAACCATTAGATTAGCAAGAAAGAACAACTTCACTACGATGGTTTCTCACCGTTCAGGTGAAACTGGCGACACCTTTATCGCTGACTTCACTGTTGCTACTAACGCTGCAGAACTTAAGTCAGGTGCTCCAGCTCGTTCAGAACGTGTTGAAAAGTACAACCGCTTGCTTGAAATCGAAGAAGAGATTGGTGTCAAAGATGAACGTTTAGCACATTTTCCAAACAACATTGATTTGGACTAATATTTGCTAATTATTAATACAAACTCCCTCAATCAAAAACCAAACTAAAAAAACCACGCTGAATTGGAGCGTGGTTTCTGTTGTTATTCAATTTTTATTTATTCAGTTTTTACATCAATTTTATTGAGCTGCGCTCAAGTTAGCTGCCTTGATGTAACGCTTGTTGTTGTTTCTGCAGCCTTCAATTCTGTAGTACTTCTTACCGTTCTTGAATCTCATTGCAGGACCGTAAGTAGTTACAGTTTGGCCTTTGTACATCTTACCAGTACCTGGGGTACGACGGTATGATGACCAGTAAATGTAAGCGTTGTGGGTCAAGGTACGCTTGTTACCAGTAATGTTGGTTACACGAACGTATTCATCCTTGTTAGCAACCTTGTAGTAAGTCTTGCCGTTGATGGTTACAACAGTTGGAACGACATCAATGTTGTCATATGCGTAATACATGTGGCCTAAATAGTTACCGTTCTTGTCGTAAGCACGTGAGTCAATCATTACTGGGTAAGTCTTAACGTTAGTATCACCAGCCGGTTTTACAAGTGCTGAAGTTTTTACCCACATATTACTACCATTAGCATCTGATTTAGACTTGGTTGAAACTTGTGAGTATGAAACATTACCAATTGTTTCAGTCTTGTCTGAAACGTAAACTTGGTCGCCATCTTTGAATGTGGTTGAATTACTCAAAACATTACCACCGTAAATGCTGTAAGTTGGAATTGAACTTGCACCATTAGCATATAAAGTTTGCTTTTGACTTGAAGTAATCAAAACAGTATAAGTTGCAGTGGTCTTCTTACCAGTGTTACCAGTTGCAGTTAAAGTTACGTTGTAGTAACGACCTGCTTCTGAAGTATTAACCGGGTTGGAAGTTGCTTCAATACTTGCGTAAGTTGAGTTATCTTTACTTTGTTGTGCTGAAATAGAAATTGTATCACCATTACTGTTAGTGAAGCTCAATGGATTGAAGCTTGAACCAACAGCAACTTGAAATACTTGGCCATTTAAGCTAGCACTTTGTGCTTGACCGCCCTTAGTCCAATTAATTTGTGGATTTTGAGTGGTATCTACCGGAGCGGAAGCACCTTCTGGCACCATAGGAATTTGAATAGTAGCAGTTTGATTGTTAGCACTTGCACTTAAAGTAATATTAAATGAAGTGCTTGGTACCTTATCAATTTCCTCGTAAGATTTTTCACCCTTCTTAGAAGGATTAATGGTCTTAGTGGTTACACCATTATTCTTCAATTGATTAATGAAGTCTTGTTCATTAATAGTAACATTTTCGCCACCAGCATAGTTATCTTTGTGGAATTGAACGGCTTTAGAAATTTTACTAATTAAATCTGAAACTTTATCACCACTCTTAAAACTTACAGTAGTACGAACAACGTTACCTAAAGGATTACTTTGAGTAGATTCACCAATAATTTCATTATTATAAGTGAAATATGGTTTATTTTGAGGTGCTTGGGTGTTTGTATTAGTAGTATTTGCACCAGTACCTGTTGATGAGCCAACATTTACAGCAGTATCAGCATTAACTGGAATAGCCGTAGAAACGACCGGAGCAACAGCTAACAAAGCAGCAGCTGCAACACTAACAATTCTTAAATTCTTCTTCATTATGTGGTCTCCTTTTCAGAAAAATCATTATGCAAGCGATCGATAAGAAATATTCTCGCTATCTTTATCCCTCACTCGCTTGTGAATCCTATTATACCATTTTTCCTATTATTGTATAAAAACAACGCTTAGATCAGGTACGCGATCTTCAGGGCTACCCTCCCCTTAGACCGCTACAGATATCCTATAACTAAAACGTTAAACTGTAGTTACCACACTATTACAATTTTAATTCATAAATTTACAGTTTTGTGAATTTCGTCTCAAACTATTGACTTTTAATCCACCAATGAGTTATTTTTATTCATTTTTAACTAAAAGATCTTCTTCCTTAACGAAAGCCAACTTTTGAATAAAAATGTAACGCATGAGGTAGCCAAGCAGCAGTGGCATCCCCGCAAAAATCGCTACCAAGAACACAATCGTAATCGGACCACTCGCCATATTTTGGTAAGCCGCAAGCGGACCAATCAATCCTGCTGAACCGAAGCCAGCAGAGTTAGCCGTACCTGTGATGTTGAAGATCGCACCAACCAAGCCGGCAATCCCAGCGGACACAACCACTGGCACGAACAACTTAGGATTTCTCAAAATATTAGCCATCTGAATCTTAGGCGTACCCAAGAAGTGCGCAATCGTTGTCCCAAAGCCGTTAACCTTGCTACTCATAATAGCCAAAGTAAACGCACCGGCGGTGATGCCTAGGTTGGCACTACCTGACGCAATACCTTCGATTCCGATCGCCATCGCAATCCCCACAGAGGAAATCGGAGAAACGATCAATGCCGCAAAGATCGCACCCATAAACATACCCATCACAAGTGGTTGGAAGTCAGTCAAAACAGAAACGATGCTACCAATCATGCCTGTAATCATCTTGGTGTAAGGCAGTGCAAATTGACCAAGCCCTCCAGCAAACACAGCTACTGACAATGGCAGGAAGAGCACAGTGTAGCTGCCAAGCTTTGGCGTTAAGTACTTAACCAGCGTTGCCGCAATAAAGATCGTAAGCGCAATGTTGATGACATCCCCTGATCCGTTCAACATAATGTGGCCGTTTTTCATTTCAAACGCACCACTGGCAATCATCGCAGCTGCCGCAACTGACCCCGACTGAATCAAGTTGAGCTTGAGCAGGTATGACACACACAGACCGGCAAACACAGCCAGCAAGTTTTGCATCAATGTCGTCATCGTCAAGATATCTTGCGCACCTGGCCAAAAGCTGGACATTCCTTTCATCAGCTCATTAATCAGCGCACCCGGCACCAGCGCGATCACCACGCCAGAACTCACACCATTCAATATGTTTAAAAGGTTTTCTTTGAAATCTTTTCGCATAGGTCCTTTCCTCGTTTCGTTAAAAATAAAAAGCCCCAGAGTATATCTCTGGAGCTTTATTTAGTCTATTCCGGAACTAGCTCGCAGAATTTTTGCATACCAAAAAAGTATTAAAAATTCTCATCCTAGTTTTCCCTTATATGTAATATTATACTTGAACTTTATTCACAATCATAGTTAAGAATGTGTTAAGTTATCTTCTTTTGCGATCTGCGGCTAACCCGATGATTGCGGCGAGGGATGCGATGCCGAGGCCGAGCCATGCTAAGGAAGCGGTACTCTTTTCACTGATTTGTGGCAAGTGCATGTGACCACTCTTATCAACGTAACCAACTGCTTGACCTTTAGCGTTGAGGATTTGGCCCTTGGTGTTAATGGTGTAGCCATTTGGTAAAGTTTCACCACCATGAGCTGCTACGCCCTTTGGGCGAGCAGTATTTTCAGCATGTGGCATTACGTTGTTTGTAGTGCCGTTAGCCTTGTTTCTACCTTTAATAGTTTCGCCATGAACTGAAGAGTTGTAATTGTAACCCTTTCCCTTCTTTGGAGCTGCCGGCTTATTTGTGTGTTTCTTAGCTGGTTCAGTTGGCTGGGCTGGCTGGCTTGGCTTTGCAGGTTTAGTTAGTTGTACCAGCTTTGTTGGCTGAACAGGTTTGGTTGGTTGTACTGGAATTGTAGGTTCGGTAGGGCCTGGATTGGTTGGTTGAACCGGTTCAGTAGCTTCGTTGACTGAGTAGGCTTGTCTGGATTCGACTTAGGTCCATAAATACCAGTTACATCTTGCAAAGCAATTAATGAAGCTGGATCAATATCTTGTCCATCAACTCTAGTGCTTGTTTTTACAACATTGCCAAATGGGCTGAGTTTTTGAGCCAATGCGGCAGTCAAAGCAGCCTGATCCTTATAAACGAAGTCCATCGGAACAGTTGTTGTCGTGCTGCCATTGTTGATGGTCAAGTAATCGAAATTTTGACGACCAGTTACATCATTGCCATTTCCGTCAGTCCAGTGTTGTCCATTCAAAGCACTTAAAGCTGTAGCATCACTGAAGACAACAATTGGCTGATTTCCTCTAGAGTCGCTAACCTGGAGGGCATTCTCACCTGTTGGCAATGTAGCGCCAGTAAGAACGATTTCGACTGGACGTCTTAAGTTAGCAAACATGTCTTGACCACCACGGAGAGTTGCCCATGAAGCTAAGACCATAAATGCTGAAATTGCTGATGGAGTGTTAACGATAGCACCAGTATCATCAAATAGATGTAACTTGCTGAGATCCCAGCCGCTTAAGTTGATGTAAGTTGCACCAGAGCCATCAAACATTGAAGCAGCAATCTGTAAGTTAACTGATTTAGTTGCTTGGCTTAAATCAACCCGGTTCAAAACAGGGGTATCCATAAACATACCACGCATACTGTGAGCATGTGTAAAGTCCCAATGCTCAATACCTTTGATCTCTTGAAGAGGTTCACAGCCTGTAAACATCATGGCGAAGCTGTAATTTAAGTCAGATACTGTACCAACCTTATTAGTGTTCCAATGTGAAAGATCACCAACGTGAGTCAAAGCATAGTCATTTTGGAATAAATATGACATATCTTTAACACTACTTACATCCCAATTAGAAATGAAGCTGAGATCTTTAACTTTATTCATTTCTTGGAACATACCACTTCATGCTTTCATCAGATGAAGTATTCCAATTTGCCATATTAGCCATTGCATCGGAATCAAAAGTTAACTTCTTGCAGAGGCTAAACATGTGATCAGTTAAAGTGACATGATCAAGTTTCCAATTTGTAAATTTACCAACTGAAGTTAAGTTCTGTTGACCCCAGAACATTGATTGCATGTCAGTGCCACTTGAAGTTTTCCAATTTGAAAGATCTAATTTAGTTAAACTTCCTGTTGGAACAAAGGGCCCTATCTCAACAGGCACACCGCCTAAATGGAACATGTGACTAAAGTCTTGGACATTACGAACGTCCCAATTTTCAAGACCTTTGATTTCTTTTAATGGAGCTGAAGTAATGTCTGTTCTAGTGTTTGCAAACATCCAGCCCATTTTTTCAACGTTGCCGGTATTCCAATCTGAAAGATCAAGACTAGAACGGCCAATGTTTTGGAACAAACCACTCATATCAGTGACATGACTAGTTCTAAAGTCACTGACATCAATGCTTGAATCATTTTTATGATTATTAAGATAATGCCTTAAACCTGTATTGTTAAAGTCAAAACCTTTAGGAACCAAAGCAGAATCTTTAAACATATCATCTTGCTTTGCATTATGAGCATTCAAGTGAGAAAGATCCTTAACTGTGGTTAAGTTCTTGTCACCATTGAACATGTTGTCCATAAATTGAACTTTAGAGGTATCCCAACCTGAAATATCACTAATTGAGATCAAAGCTGGATCATTACTAAACATATTGCCCATGTTAGTTACATTGCTTATGTCCCGAGTTTCTAATCCAGTAATATGTTGGACATTTGGAAGATTTTAGAACACCTGGCTCATATCAGTTACACCTGAAGTGTTCCAACCAGAAACGTCAATAGTAGTACTGTCACCTAAATTGTTGACTAAATCATTAACTTTAGTTCTAATACTGGTGTCGTCTAAAGCCACTCCTTCTGATGCAGGAACGATTTTTCTTCCTTAAGAGTTTTAGGATCTACTGCACCATTTTTTAGCTTGATCAACCTTAAGAGTTTGATCCTTAGTAGCTACAGAATCTTGAGCTTTATCAGTAGCTGCTTTAGTAGTATCTGTAGGAACTGCTGGTTTCTCAACATCAGTGCTCTTACCAGCATCCCCTTCAGTGGCTGGAGTCTTAGCATCTTTGTCACTTACAGTTACAGGTGTAGCTGGTGTTTCGGCTTGCTTAGTAGCATCTGTAGGAGCTTCAGTCTTATCTGCAGCTGATGTTTCGTCAGCTGGCTCTGTAGTCTTTTCTTCCTTTACATCTGCATTTGTAGTTGGATCAGTAGCAGCTTTATCATCTGTTACAGGAGTTTCAACTTTTACATCCTCTGTCTTAACATCATTCTTTGCTTCACTAGTAGAAGCATCAACCTTTTCAGAAGCAGCTTGCACTGCAGTATCATTGGCATCAGCATGTACAGTTTGTGTACCAAAGCCTAACAAACTTAATCCAATTAATACACTAGCAGCACCAATAGTTAACTTACGAATAGAAAAGAGTTGTTGAATATTTCTCATTTTGCGTCCCCCGAAGACAACCTAATGTTTAATCCCTTATCAAAACATTAACTTATTCTTTTTATTATATAAAGTGTGTTATCTTTCTTCATCCCTTATCATATTTGTTACTTATAGTAAGTTAAAGTGTTTATGCAATTTTTCTACTATAAAATTTATAACAATTAAAAAACGCCATATAAAAGGAATATCAACTCATAACAAAGCTGTTTTTTAATACAAAAAAAGACCGAGCTCATCACTCGGTCTAAATTATTTAATTAAGCCTTATTTTCCTTAACGTACTGCTCCAGTCGCTTTAAACCTTCCTTAATATTGTCCATCGAAGTTGCGTAAGACAAACGAATATAGCCTTCGCCGCCCTTAGCAAAGAATGAACCAGCAACCACAGCCACGCGGCCTTTCTCAGCTAAATCATAGATGAACTTGGTATCATCTTGTTTAAGCCCTGCCGGAATCTTAGCAAAAATGTAGAAGGCACCCTTTGGCTTGACGCATTCAAAGCCCAATTTGGTTAAACCATCATAAAGCACATCGCGACGCTTCTGGAATTCTTTTTTCATTGGCAAAGCATCATCTTTGCCGTTAGCCAGGGCCTCTTCAGCCGCATCCTGCATTGGCGTTGGCTCCGTCGTGGTAATCGCTTGATGAATCTTGGCAATTTGATCCAAAATCGGCTTAGGTGCAGCCACCACACCGATCCGGTAACCTGTCATCGCCCATGCCTTGGACACACCGTTCATCAATACAACTTGATCACGCAAGGTCTTTTCCATCGAAGCATGTGGCTGATCATAATTGAGTTCGCTGTAAATTTCATCGGCAAGAACAAAGATTGGCTTGTCACGCACCACATCAGCTAATGCATCGAGCTCATCTTGCGTGTACATAACGCCCGTTGGGTTTGTTGGATAGTTCATCACCAATGCCTTTACTCGATCGCCGTATTTGTCCAAAGCTGCTTGCAATTTATCCGGCGTTAATTTGAAGTCATCGTCAGAAGTGTCGATTTGTTCAACCGTTGCACCCATGGATAGGGCATCCCCAATATAAAGCGGAAAAATTGGTGTTGGCACCAAAACAACGTCGCCTGGATTAAGCACCGCAGTCAAAAAGTCGTAGATCGACTCCGTTACCCCATTGGTGATCAAAATTTCGCTTGGGTCGTATTTTTGTCCATATTTTTCAGCTAAAAAATCGGCTGCCGCCTTGCGCAAACCTGGAGTCCCGTTAGATGGCGCATAGTGCGAGTGGTTGTTAGCGATGCTGGCTTCGGCCGCTTTTTTAATATGCTCTGGTGTGTTAAAGTCAGGCTCACCAATTGTGAATTTGATAATGTCGGGAATTTTGTTGGTGTAAGCCGCAAAGGCTAAAATCTGCCCTGGCTTTTGTTCAACCAAGCCTTTTTTCATGTGTTTTGTTAAGTCGACCATAGTTTTTCCTCCCTATATCGAACTAAATTAATTCAAATATAGGTGTCTTTTTAATCCTTGTCAAAAGAAAAATTAATTCTTACTTTTGCTTTTTTCATTCTATTTAAAATGCACGTTAAACCAAATAACTACTAAAGCATAAATGCTATAAATAATCGCAACTGGTGGATAAGTTGCTTGCCATTTAACTAGCAACAGGACAATTAAAATTATTGCTAAAACAATCGTCAATATTCTTAAACGTGGAACATATGACAAAATCGCGATCATTAAGATTAAAACTATATCTGCTACTAAGCTGGCAAAATCCATCAGATATGATTTGATCGTAAATTGCAATAATAAATTGAACATTTAGGCTGTTTGATAGATTTTATCTAAT
>OLPK01000079.1_pt1 | contig 119479 bp, 118 predicted proteins | sample 1672261 | NCBI WGS metagenome assembly OLPK01 (sample SAMEA3136665, study PRJEB25190) | human gut metagenome
TAAGTCCTTAGTCGCATAATATCAATAAAGTGTCCGAAAAATGCGGGTCACTACAAACTGGTTCTTTTTCATTCATAAAATCAAATTGCTTTTGAAATGCACGACCCTCTCTCAAGTCATAAACAGAGCCTAAAACAGGCGTAAGTGCAAATGGACGCAAAGTATTAATATCTTTGGTTTTATTTGCATAAATACGATGCATTTCTGGTTTAATCTCAAGAATCTTATCTATGTATGATAGACTAATCTCATCGACATAGCCTTTAAGCGTAAAACCTACGCTGCTTAGCGTCTCTCTGCCGCGTAAAGCAGTTAAACAAACGCGGTTATTGCCTTTAATGTTACGGTAAAAGTTCTTTTGGTTAGTAGTTGCGAAGATTAACCGTCCATCTTCATTAAAGTCAATGTCAACAATATTGGTGTGAGGTTCACCATTTTGGTCAACCGTACCAAAAATTGCAGAGTGAAAACAAGAAACGATTAAATCTAAAAAGTCATTATTAGTTAAATTGGTGTCTAAATTGGGAACATGTTGTCTCATAATCTTTATCCATTCTATTTTAACTTTAACTATATTTTTATGTGTAAGTATACCTGAGATTAAAACATAATACTATTTTAATGCTTATGAAATATATCAATTTTTTCTTAATCGTTTGCCAAAAATCCATTTTTTCGATAAAATTTTAACTAACTTAAAATAAGAAAAGAGGATGAGTATGGACTTAGATTACAAGAAACTAGCTCAAGCAAAAAAGGATGATATTTTACGTGACTTGGATGAATTAATCGCAATTGATTCTTCCGAAGACTTAAACAACACTTCTAAAGAATATCCTGTTGGCCCAGGTCCCGTTAAGGCAATGAAGAAGTTCTTGTCTTTTGCTGAACGCGACGGCTTCCACATTAAGAACGTTGACAACTATGCTGGCCGTGTTGATTACGGTGAAGGTAACAAGCATCTTGGCATTATCGGTCACATGGACGTTGTTCCCGCCGGTGATGGCTGGGTAACCGATCCTTTCAAAATGATCATCAAGGACGATAAAATTATCGGTCGTGGTTCTGCCGATGACAAAGGCCCAGCATTAGCTGCTTACTACGGTATGCTTTTACTTAAAGAAGCTGGTTTTGAACCTAAGAAGAAAATCGACTTTATTGTCGGTACCAATGAAGAAACCAACTGGGTAGGTATTGATTACTACTTAAAGCATGAACATACTCCAGACCAAGTTTTCTCTCCTGATGCCGAATACCCAATCATCAATGGTGAACAAGGGATCTACACTTTAGTACTTAACTTTAAGGATGATCAAGAAAAAGGCGCTGTCATTCTTAAATCCTTCAAGGCAGGTATCGCAGAAAACGTTACCCCACAAAAGGCTTATGCTACTATTCAAGCAGATGATCTTGATGAAATTAAAGCCAAATTCGAGCAATTCTTGACTGACAACAAGCTTGAAGGTCAATTCGATATCAACGATAACATTGCTAAGATTGAACTCACTGGTCAAGGTGCGCACGCTTCAGCTCCTCAAGTTGGCCGCAATGCTGCAACTTTCTTAGGTCTCTTCTTAGATCAATTTGACTTTGCTGGTCGTGATAAAAACTATCTTCACTTCTTAGCCGACGTTGAACACGAAGACTTCCAAGGTAAAAAGCTTGGCGTCTTCCATCATGATGATCTAATGGGCGATTTATCCTCCGCTCCTTCAATTTTTGAATACACTGAAGATGGCGCGGCTATTCTTAAAGACAACATTCGTTACCCACAAGGCACTGATCCAGACAAGATGGTTAAGCAAGTTAGCGAAAAATTTGGCGACATTTTAACTCCAAGCTTTGCTTCATTTGAAGAACCTCACTACGTACCTGGTGATGATCCATTAGTTAAGACCTTGCTTGCAGTTTATGAACGTCAAACTGGTAAGAAAGGCCATGAAGTTGTCATCGGTGGTGGTACTTACGGACGACTCTTTAAGCATGGTGTCGCATATGGTGCCCAACCTGAAGATGCGCCAATGGTCATGCACCAAGCTAACGAATACATGAAAGTTGACGATTTGATCAACTCAATTGCTATTTATGCAGAAGCAATCTACGAATTAACTAAAGACTAATAATCAAAAAGGCATCCTTGCAAAACGCAAAGATGCTTTTTCTATGCAAAAATATGACCCAAGTAATATCCTAGAAATACTAGAACTACACCGCCTATGTATGATGCTAGTGCGTAGAAAACTAGTCCACGATAATTTTTGCTTTTATATAATTCAACTAATTCCGTATTCATGGTTGAAAAAGTAGTGTAACCACCTAAAGCACCTGTCCCTACAACAGCATAAACAAAGACATTTGCTTTAATGCCAAATACAAAACCTAAAATAAAGGCACCTGTTAAATTAATAAACAAAGTTGGGATAGGCAAATTAGAAAACTTTTTGCCGATCCATTCCCAGTGCTTTTTACCATAATTAGTGATTGCATACCGAATCATGGCACCAATTGATGCTCCAATACCAGCTAATAATAAATTCAACTTAATCTTCCCTTCTCAATAACTGACCTACAGCTTTACCAACGCCCATGCCTAAATAAGCGAAAAAAAAGCCAAAGACGATCGATGCCAAAAAGTAAATTAATGCCGTACCAGGCAAATTAGCCTGAATATTTTTCAAGATATCCAAATTAAAAGTTGAAAAAGTCGTAAAGGCTCCAATAAAGCCGGTACCTAATCCAACCGTCAACCATTGGTACATTGTTTTAAATTCCATAAAGAAATACGTGAAAAATGCTAATAAAAAGCAGCCAATAATATTTCCCCAGAAAGTACCATAAAAGCTAAAAACAGCATTTAAACTTGCACGTGCCACTCCGCCAAAGAAAGCGAAAAATGCCACACTAATATAGTTACTAATTTTCGTAGACAAATACAATTCCTCCAAACAAAAAACGCCTACTCTACCCCTATGGGACAAAGTAGACGTCATTAGATTTCTCGGTTAATGGTGAACGTCATCACCTATTTAATTAATATATTAAATATACAACAATCACCAAAATCATTCAAGTGCAAATTTAGTAACAATATACTTGAAAATGATATAATTAATCCAAAAGAAAGGGTGAGCACAATGAATTTTCCTTATGAAAAAGAATTCCGCACGTATTGTAAGCAAAAGAAAAAACTAGCCGATTCAACCATTTCTCTAGCAGATAAATCCGTTACGACTTTTTGGAATTACTATGCGGCTAACGTTGATTCAGATGCAAATGTCAACGATGTTAGAGCTGGTGACATCCGCAATTTTTTGGCTTCTCTTGAAACTAAACTGCATTTCAAAAGCAACACAGTTAACAAATACCTAAGTCACATTAAGATGTACTTTGTTTTCTTAAGTGAATACGACTATATCATCACCTACCCGCTCTTAAGTCTGCGTGGCAATAAATTTGATCGCAAGCAAAAATATATTATCAATTGGATGCCCTATTTGCCTGATTTAATCAAAATTAAGGATATTCATCCCGAAACCGTAAAAATGATGGCGGCCATTGCGGCTGGATTCAAACCAAAAGAAATCGTTGTTTTAAAAACCAATGATTTGCTTAAGCACGTAGATAATGATGAAGTTAAGCAATATATCAAAGATCATACTGATTATTCCAAAAGTGCTGATCCTTATATTTTTGCTCGTAAAAATGGTGAGCCCTACGCCTCAGACTTCAATATCAATCAGAGAATTGCACCTGACAGACAAATAATTGGGATGCAGCTAACAACGCATAAATTGCGTATGAGCTTCGTTTATTCGATTCTTTCTGATCACCAGTTGTCTGATAACCAGATATTGAAGACTTTACGCATAACCCTTAAATCACTTACCTATTATCGTAAGAATATGACTCTTTATGTTGAAACCGAAGATTTTAAATTAGACTAAAAAAGGCGACTGTTCTAGTTGAACAATCGTCTTTTGTTTTATCTAATTCCTTGGTGCTGGACCTCTGCCTCGATGATTATTATTCAAAACATATTCTTCAATCAACTGCAGCACTTGGTTGTTTTGTGGAAGTTCCGAGTGTTGGGCTAAGCGTCCTGTTACCGTAATCTGCGTATAGTGCTTCACAGCACCTTGATAGATGTATTTTCCGGCTTCTACACTAGAAACAGGAACAATCCCATCAGCCACGTAATTCTTCGTCCCAGCGACTGAATACATCGTCAAATAACTAGGCAGTTTCTTTCTGTTTTTAATAAAGTCTTTGAGCATTTGCGTAGGACGGTTTGACGTTTCCGCAAAGTTATATGGTGAACCGATTGTCATCAAAACCTTGATTCTGATCAAACGATTACTTGTCGTATTAAAGTAATTTTCCAAAAATGCAGTATAAATCAAACCACCATTGGAGTGCCCTACTGCCTTGAAGTTATTGAAATTATAGCGCCGCTTCAGTTCATTAAAAGCCATATTAAACCAGCGGGCTTGCTTCTTAATATTGCTATAGCCATCATGATTATTCTGGAAGCCGACAACAATAAATGGTTCATTGTCGTTACGTCTAATTCTTCCAGTAAAAATCATCTGGCCATTTTCTTTAACATAGACTTTAAGCAAACTATGGTTTTTACGATCTCTTTGATTGATTTTTTGCACCAAAGTATCAAAACGATTTACTGAAGCAGAACTCCCTGGAATCATAATTACTGGTGACATGCGTGAATCACGCCGCATCTGTAATTTGTTAGCATTTTGATTAGCATAAACTGCGGCCGGAATCGCACAAACAATAGTTGCCACTAAAATCAATATTGGGTAAAGCCATCTTTTATATTTTTTCATTTTAAACTTGCCTCGTATTTATTAGCTACTTGATTATCTAACTTAACAAAAGGTACATAGATTAAGACATCTACTATTAAAATGAAAATCGTATAAATTAAAGCTACGACATTACCTCCTGTTCCCATCAATGGTGCTAAAATTCCTGGCGTACCGTCTGGAACTGGATAAACCAATGGTGGGAACAATTTAATCCAAATGGCGATACTGCCCAAAAGCATATTAACAATTGGACTTAAAACAAATGGAATGACATAAATAGGATTCAAGATTGTTGGAATACCGACTACCAGTGAGAAATTAACATTAAAGAATACTGGTACGGAACTTCTCATTGCAATTGCTCTTTTTTGTTTTTTATTACTAAACAAAATCAAAGCAATGACTAAGGCCAAGGTAGCTCCTACACCACCAATTCCTCCAAAGCCGTTGAAAAGTGATTGCAAAGTATATGGATAAGGAATGTTCCAAGGTGTCTTATGCGATAGGGCATATGACAAATTGGCAATTGATTCATTACCAAAAATATTGCTGCTAAAGTTTAAAGTACCAGCATATCCTAACCAAATCGTAAAAGTAGTGATCAATGAAATTAAAATCGACAAACCATAACTACTATGTTGGTTAGCTACTATCGACACGCTTTGAGCAACTATTCTGTCCATCTGGTATTGCCTGTATGTAGCAAAGCCCAAGTGAATAACTAGCGCACAAGCTAAAACAATCAGCAGTGGTTTGATATTAACGATAATCGTTTTAACGAGGTCTCTATCCTTACCCTCTGGTATATCGTGGCCAAATTTGGCAAATACCCAACCTACAAAATAACCAACAATGATCCCGAAAATAAACCATGTGGCATTATAATAATTCATTTCATACTGCTGCGTATTACGGATCGTATGAATAAACATCAAAATATACGATGCAACGCTCGCTACGCCTACGATATTCGAATTTTTACCATAATGGCGCATAGTTAACTCGGCACTAATAAAAGCCGCATAGAGCGCTAAAACGCCGGTTGTCGCTAAACTTACATCGCTAACGATCGCACTAGCAAAATTATGTGCTGGAAACCACTTAATAATGTTGGTTAAACGCCCAAAGAAACTATTAGTCGTTAAAAAACTATTAGCTAAGGCCCAGCAATATGTTCCAATTAAGGCAAACGGAAAGATCGAGACCATCGTTTGCTGTAATATTTTAATAAAAGTTAACTGCTTGTATTTGACTAGTAGATCAACTATCTTATTCTCATTCATATTTCCACCCTTTTCTTTTCCTTACAAATATACATTTTTAGGTGAAATTGAACACGAAAAAAGACGTTTAAAAATTTAAACGCCTCATAGTTCATATTATTCAGGATCTGAATCTGAGTGGTAAGTAATACTGAACCCTGCTTGGAATTCCTTGCCTGGTTCCAAGTGATTCATGCCATATTTATCTTCCAATTTGCCGTCCGCATCATTACGGTCTGCGATACCCCACCATGGTTCGATGCAGACATAATTTGCAGTCTTTGGATATTGTGACCAAATACCAACGAATGGAGCGTTTCTAGTCCAAACATTAATGTGGAACTTGCTCTTGTCAGTTCTAAGTGAAACTTTATTATCATGTCCGTGCAATTCATAAATTAAGGCATCGTTCTTAAATAGGTCGTCGCTCAATCCAATCATACTATCGGTTGAAGCCAATGAACGGTTTTCCCAATCAAGGCTAGCATCCTTAAGAGGAATTCTAACACGTGCTACTGATGGGTGCATGTCGAAGTAGTAGTCTTCCTTCTTTTCACCGTTCTTAGTTGGTAAATTGAAGCCTGGGTGGCCACCAACACCGAAAATCATTGTTTCATCGGATTTGTTAACAACACTGAAGTTTTCTTCAAGCAAGTTATTCATCAAGTTGTAGTTAACTCTGAATTCAAACTTGAATGGGTAAATCTTGCGTGTTTCTTCATTGTCCTTTAATAAGAAAGTAATGCTTTCTTGAGTATGATTTTCAACTTCAAAGTCACAGTTTCTAGCAAAACCGTGTTGACCCATGTGATAAGTCTTGCCTTTATATGTGTATTCATCGTTCTTTAAACGACCAACAATTGGGAAAAGAATAGGTGCATGTCTGCCCCAAATTTCAGGATCAGCTTGCCACATATATTCTTCACCAGTATGAGCGCCTTTTACGCTCTGAATTTCTGCACCGTGGTCTGAGATAACCACTTTGATCATATTATTTTCAATTGTATAATTCATACTATTTATCCCTACCTATCAAATCAAATAACAAAAATCGGAATGTAATCGCTTTTACTCTATTCTAACATAATGACCCGATAAGTTAGAGCAAATTTTAGCCAAGAAAAAAAGCAGTCAACAGACTGCTTTTTAATTTCTACAAGATAAACTTAGTTAAGTCCTTATTAGTAATGATATCGCCTAACTTGTCTTCAACGTAGGCTTCAGTGATGGTAATTTCACCCATTTCCATGTCAGGACCTTCGTAAAGAACATCTTCAAGCAACTTTTCAAGAATAGTTGAAAGACGTCTTGCACCGATGTTATCAGTACCTTGGTTTACACTGAAGGCAATTTCAGCAATCTTGTCAACTGCTTCTTGAGTGAAGACTAACTTAATGCCATCGGCCTTCATTAAAGCAACATATTGCTTAAGCAATGAGTTTTGTGGATCCTTCAAGATCTTTACGAAATCATCCTTAGTCAAAGCGTTCAATTCAACACGGATTGGAAAACGACCTTGCAATTCAGGAATCAAATCACTTGGCTTGCTTTCAGCAAAGGCACCAGCGGCAATAAAGAGAATATGATCAGTTGAAACAGGACCATACTTAGTGTTTACAGTTGAACCTTCAACGATTGGCAAGATATCTCTTTGAACACCTTCACGGGAAACTTCACCAGAATTACGCTTGTTACCAGCAATAATCTTATCAATTTCGTCAATAAAGATAATACCGTTGTTTTGACTTCTTTCGATCGCACTTTGGTAAATAGTATCGTAATCGACCATCTTGCGTGATTCTTCTTGAATTAAGACTTCACGTGCTTCTCTTACTGGCAAGGTACGCTTAACTTTCTTCTTTGGCATAATGTCATTAAGCATTGAACCCATGTCCATGCCCATTTGACCCATCATGTCGCTCATTGGGTTTGCCTTAGGAGCTTGTTCAACTTCAATAGTAACTTCACGATCTTCAAGAAGTCCCTTGTTCAACTTTTCAGCAACATCCATTCTTTGGTTGCGTACTTCATCAGTAACTTCTTCTTCGTCATTATTATTTTGGTTGTTGCCACCCATCAGCATTGACATCATGTCTTGCATTTGTTGCATTTGGCTTTCACGATTTTCGCGTTTAACACCAGGTGCAAGAAGACGTACCAATTGCTTATTTGCCTCTTTAGTAGCTTGTGGCTTTACGCGTTCAAATTGGTCCTTTTCTTCCATGCGAACAGCTTCACTGACCAAATCGCGGACCATTGATTCAACGTCACGACCAACGTAACCAACTTCAGTAAATTTAGTTGCTTCAACCTTAACAAAAGGTGCATCAACAATATCTGCTAAACGACGAGCAATTTCAGTTTTACCTACACCAGTAGGACCTGCCATGAGCAAGTTCTTTGGTGTGATTTCCTTTTGCATCTCTTTGTTAAGTTGCATTCTACGGTAACGGTTGTAAAGTGCAATCGCTACTGACTTCTTTGCTTCATCTTGACCAATAATATATTCATTTAAAATTCTAACTATTTCTTTTGGAGTCTTAATAGCCATTATTTTTTCTCCTAAATTTCGTCAGTAATAATTTGATCATCAGTAAATACATCAATACCTGATGCAATTTTAACTGCTTCATGAGCAATTTCATCAGCCTTCATGTCTTTAGCATGACGAGTCATCGCAATAGCAGCAGCTTGAGCAAAGTTACCACCTGAACCAATTGCTACTACATTTTCATCTGGTTCAAGCACCTCACCATTACCTGAGATAAGTAGAAGGTCTTTATCGTTAAACGCAATTAGCATTGCATTCAATTTTTGCAAAGCGGGGTCTTTACGCCAATCTTGTGCCATTTCAACAGCAGCACGACGTAAATCACCGCTGTAGCTTTCAAGCTTGCCTTCAAGCATTTCTTGCAAGCTTACAGCATCAGCAACACCACCAGCAAAACCGATAACTACGCGGTCATGGTAAATTCTGCGAATCTTTCTTGCAGTTGCCTTAGCAATTACCTTTTCACCTAAGGTAACTTGACCATCACCTGCAATAGCAGTCTTGCCGTTAAATCTTACTGAACAAATTGTTGTCATTATTAAACCTCAACTTTCTTTATTACGAGGAAAATATTTTTCATAATCTGATTTTAGATGAGCTGTAGTCACATGCGTATAAATCTGAGTTGCAGATAAACTGCTGTGTCCTAATAATTCTTGGACGCTACGCATATCAGCGCCGTTATTTAGCATTGCCGTTGCAAACGTGTGTCGCAACTCATGTGGATGTACTTTACCACTAATCCCTGCTTGATTAAAAGTTTTTTGCATTACATATTGAATTCCACGATCACTAATTGCTTTTCCTTGATTACTCAAGAAAACATGCTGTTCATCTTTATCCTTTAGTAAACGCGGACGAGCATTATTCAAATAATTAAGCAGGGAGTTTTTAGTTCGATCATCAAAAGCAACATAACGATCCTTGTTGCCTTTCCCGTGAACTAAAATTGTCTTCAAGTCTAAATCAATCTGCGGCAAAGTCAAGCCACTAACTTCGCTGACCCGCATCCCCGTTGCATAAAACAGTTCAAACAAGGCCAGATTGCGCACAGTTAGCGGCTTGTCTCCTTGCAAAGAATCAAATACTTGCTTGATCTCTGGTTGGTAGAAAAATTGCGGCAGCTTTTTTTCGCCACGTCTGATGACAACTGTCTGAGTTGGATCTATTTTCACGATCCGTCTCCTAGTCAAAAAACGGTAAAACGAATGCAGACTAGACATTTGTCTTGCTTGACTGCTGCGGGCAAGCTTGCGGTCGCCCAAGTGCTGAATATAGATCTGAATATCGCGTTCAGTTACCTTTTTCCAGCCAGCAAAGCCACCGTTTTCCTGCCAAAACTTTTTTGCCTCATGCAGATCCGTAGCATAAGACGATATTGTCTTTTTACTATAGTACCGCTCAAATTGCAAGTAAGAGATAAATTGATCTAGTTCATCCATGTCATTTTTCATTAGTCTAGGACTTCTGCCTTAAATTTATCTAAACTAGCCAAGCCACGTTCACTAATCTTTTCATGACGTTCACGCTTTTTGCGAATCTTCTTGCCTTCAAGAGCTGGCAAAAGAGCAAAGCTGGCATTCATTGGTTGGAAATTCTTAGCACTTGTAGTGGTAATATAATTAGCCATTGAGCCTAATGCAGTATCCTTTGGAAAAGCAACAGTCTCTTCGCCTAATGCTTCCCTTGCTGCATTAATACCGGCAACTAAACCACTACCGGCACTTTCTACATAACCTTCGACACCAGTCATTTGACCAGCAAAGAACAAGCCTGGTCTATTTTGAGCTTCATAGCTAGCTGTTAAAACATCTGGAGAAGCCATGTAGGTGTTTCTGTGCATCTTGCCATAGCGAACGAAACGAGCATTTTCAAGACCTGGAATCATTGAGAAGACACGCTTTTGTTCGCCAAACTTCAAGTGAGTTTGAAAACCAACAATGTTGTACATTGAAGCAGCGGCATTATCTTGACGCAATTGAACTACAGCATATGGAGTTTCACCAGTATGAGGATCTTCCAAGCCTACTGGCTTTAATGGACCAAACAACATTGTTTTGGCACCACGAGCAGCCATCACTTCAATTGGCATGCATCCCTCAAACACGTCATTTTTCTCAAAACCGTGAAGTTGAGCAGTTTCCGCATTAATCAATTCATGAGCGAACTTTTCATATTGTTCCTTAGTCATTGGACAGTTCAAGTAAGCAGCTTCACCACGGTCATAACGAGACTTCTTGTAAACAATGTCCATATCGATTGAGTCCGCAGCCACAATTGGAGCTGCAGCATCAAAGAAATGAAGACTATCTGTACCAGAAAATTCTTGAATTTTTTCGGCTAAAGCATCGCTAGTCAATGGACCAGTAGCGATAACTGTAATGCCATCTTCTGGAATTTCGGTAATTTCTTCTTCATGAACAGTCACATTATCAAGATCGCGAAGCGTGTCGGTAACATACTTGCTAAAACTGTCACGGTCAACAGCCAATGCGCCACCTGCTGGAACTTGAGTCTTATCAGCAGCCTTCATGATCAATGAATCCAACTGACGCATTTCTTCTTTTAAAAGACCAACTGCATTTGACAATTGGTTGGAACGCATTGAGTTTGTACATACAAGCTCAGCGAATTCGCCAGTTTCATGTGCAGGCGTTTCCTTCTTGGGACGCATTTCATAGAGGTCAACATGGATTCCGCGCTTAGCTAATTGCCAAGTAGCTTCACTTCCGGCTAATCCCGCTCCAATTACGGTAACATTTTTTGGCATCAAATCACCTTTATTTCTTTATTTTTAAATTTTACTTATCAATTTCATCTTCTTGTGGATCTTCACGGTAGTCGCCGTTTGGACAAAGGATTACTGGGCCCTTCTTTGAGCGCTTTTCAACCAAGAAATGACCATCATTTGGACAGTTTCTGCCAATTGGCTTATCCCAAGAAACAAAATCACAGTCCGGGTAACGAGAACAACCATAGAATTTACGGTTTCTTCTTGACTTCTTTTCAACCACTTGACCCTTGCCACACTTTGGACAAACAACGCCAATTTCCTTAACGATTGGCTTAGTGTTGCGACAATCTGGGAAGCGTGAACAAGCATAGAACTTGCCATAACGACCCATCTTGATCACCATTGGGGCACCGCAAATATCACAGTTAAAGCCAGCTGGTTCATCCTTAATTTGAACCTTTTCGATTTCACTATCGGCTTTATCCAATTCCTTCTTGAAAGGTTGGTAATATTCATCGACAACGTTAACCCATTGCTTTTTACCATCTTCAACTTCATCAAGTTCGTCTTCAAGATGAGCAGTATAGTCAACGTTAGCAATATCTGGAAAGAATTGTTCAATCAAAGTATCAACAATTTCACCTAATTCTGTTGGAACGATTGAACGACCTTCAAGCTTGACATAGTAACGGCGTTGAATGGTATCAATGGTTGGAGCATAAGTTGATGGACGACCTACACCGTTTTCTTCCAAAGCATGAACCAAACTTGCTTCGGTATAACGTGCTGGTGGTTGAGTAAAGTGTTGCTTGTTGTCGGACTTAGTCATTTGGACCTTGTCGCCTTCTTCTAAGTCAGGCAAGTCAACGTTCTTTTCTTGTTGGTTATCGTAAACTTGGGTAAAACCAGCAAATTTCATCTTAGAACCAGTAGTTCTAAACATGACGCCATTTTGCACGATATCTGCCCTTACAGTGTCGTAAACAGCTGGCTTCATTTCGCTAGCAACGAATCTTGACCAAATCAACTTATACAGGCGATATTGCTCAGTTGTAAGCACGCTCTTAAGTGATTCTGGTGTTCTGTAAACGCTAGTTGGACGAATAGCTTCGTGGGCATCTTGAGCATCTTCTTGATTCTTGAAGTGTCTTTGACTCTTAGCCGCATATTCTGCACCATATTTTTCATGCAAAAACTTAGATGCTTCTTGTTGAGCAACAGGTGAAATACGTTTAGAGTCAGTTCTCATATAGGTAATCAAACCAACGGTTCCTTGCTTACCCAAACTAATTCCTTCATACAGTTGCTGTGCGATGCTCATTGTTCTACGAGTTCTGTAGCCCAAGCGCTTGTTAGCCTCTTGTTGCATAGTAGAAGTAGTAAATGGAGCTGCTGGTTGACGACGACGTTGTCTAGAAACCACTTTAGCAACTTCGAAATCTTTCTTTTTATCGATCTTTGCTAAAACTTCCTTAACAGCATCAATATTAGGCAATTCCTTCTTCTTGCTGTCAACGCCATAAAAGGCTGACTTAAAGCTGTCTTTACCCTTCTTGAAATCGGCATCGATTGACCAATATTCTTTTGGTTTGAATTCTTTGATTTCCTTTTCACGGTCAATAACAAGCTTCAAAGCAACAGACTGTACACGACCTGCACTCAAGCCTTTTTTAACTTTAGCCCAAAGAATTGGAGAAAGGGAATAACCCACGATTCTGTCCAAAACTCGACGAGCTTGTTGGGCATCAACCGTATCCATATCAATGGTACGAGGATGTTTAAAACTTTCTTTAACAGCGTCTTTGGTAACTTCGTTAAAAGTTACTCTGTTTTTGGCATTTTCATCCAAATTAAGTGCATGAGCTACGTGCCAAGCAATGGCTTCCCCTTCACGATCGGGGTCGGAAGCCAAATATACTTCTTTAGCCTTCTTAGCTTCACTCTTTAATTCTTTAATAGTGTCACCTTTACCACGAATAGAAATATATTTTGGCTTGTAATTATCGTCAAAATCGATCCCCATTTGAGATTTAGGCAAGTCACGAATATGGCCCTTTGAAGCGATTACATGATAGTTTCTACCTAAATATTTTTCAATTGTCTTGGCCTTTGCAGGTGACTCCACAATTACCAAGGTTTTCTTACGTTTTTTAGTTTTTGGTTTACTCTTTGCTTTAGTAGGCATTAAATGCCTCCTTATTAAAATATTATTTTATAATTACAGTCCACAGATTAATTAATACTTTATGAATTGTCAAATCTTTCCGTTTTTAAATTTGAAATTTACGATTGGAGTTGCTCCTGCTCCAATCAATTGATTTGGACCAGCAGAGAGCTCACTGGTTATCGCACCCGGCACCGCATAAATATCGCGGTTTTCTTGCAAAGCAATGCTTGCTGTAATTAATGAACCCGATTTTTCTTTAGCCTCTGTCACAATTACGCTTTTGCTTAAGCCAGCTAAAATTCTATTGCGCTCAGGAAAACGATATGGACGCGGCGGCGTATCAGGCAAATATTCACTAATTACTAGACCCTTTTGCTTAATTTGATTTTGCAGCCAGGTATTTTGTCTAGGATAGGAATAATTTAAACCGTTGCCAATCACCGCAATTGTTCGACCCTGATTATTCAAAGTCGTGTGATGTGCTAAAGCATCGACGCCTTTGGCCAAGCCACTAGCAATGACCATGTTCTGTTCAATTAAATTGGGTACCAGTTTTTCCATTACTTGTCTGCTGTAATTAGTTGGATAACGTGAACCTACAATTGTAACGATCTCTTTTGAAAGGAGTGAAGTATCGCCTTGAGCAAACAAAACAAGGGGCGGACGATAGATCTGGCGCAATTTTTCGGGATATTCTTCATCAAAAAAGCCAATCACATCGCACTGACAATAAATCTGCTTTACCAAGCGATCAAGATCTTTATCTCGAAAAGCCTTTAAGCACGCCTCCATTAATTGCTCGGGTAATTCCATTTCCTTGAGATCTTCTACTTCAATCGTTTTCTCACTATTCATCTGCTTAGCGACTGTCAGCAGTTTTACGTAACCAATTCCTTTTTGCAGTTTCAGTTTCAATAAAAATTCTGTCTTGTTCATAAAAGCCTCCACTGTTTATTACGCAAAAAATCGGTGTTTTCTTTTTAAAGATTTAATTTTTCTCAAAAAAGTCACTGACTGGCGCAAAAGTTTTACGATGAATGGCAGTAGGACCATATTTCTTCAAGGCTGCAATGTGTTCCTTGGTACCATAGCCGGCATTATTTTGAAAACCATATTGAGGATAAATTTTATCATAATCATCCATCAACTTGTCTCGAAACACCTTGGCCACAATAGAGGCAGCCGCAATCGAATTAGACTTAGCATCACCTTTAATCAATTTCACTTGAGGCAAATCAACCGGCACATTCATAGCATCAACCACCAAAGCATCAGGTTTTATATCAAGTGCCCGAACAGCTTGAGCCATTGCCTGTCTATCTGCTTCATAAATATTGATCTGATCAATAACCTGCGAACTTTTAACGCCGATTCCCACGCTTACTGCTTCTTCAAGAATCTTGGGATAAAGTGCTAACCGTCTTTCTGGCGTTAATTTCTTTGAATCATTAACATCAATTAGATCAAAATCATGATCGATAATCACGGCGGCAGTGACGACAGGACCTGCTAAAGGACCACGTCCAACTTCGTCAACGCCAGCCACCAATTGATTCTTAGCCCAGAATTCTTTCTCATAGGCAAAACGCTGCTCAAAGGCTTGCTTTTTCTCCAACAGTTTGACTTGTCTTTTACGATAGCTAACTAATAATTTTTGTACGCCACTACGCGGATCACTTTTTAATTCTGCGATTTGTTCTTCAGTAACGTCCGTTTTTAACAGCTCTTTTATCTCTTTAATGGTCATGGTCTATCAAGCGTAATCCTTCCAATAGCACACTTACGTAAACGTTGCAGCATAAATAATGAGAAGCGGTCGTAATCGTCACGCATTCCATATTTCTCTGTCATCGCCAGCAAAAGATCTGGATCTGCCATATTAGCAATATCGGCCTCATTTAACTTAGAAAACTTAACTAGGTCCTTAGCATAATATTCGCGTAAGTTTTTCAAAACATATAAAGCTACATCATCGGCATGGAAGACACTATCTTTAATCGCACCAAAAGCGGCTAATTTGTAGCCAACTTCTTGATCTGAAAACTTAGGCCACAAAATTCCTGGTGTATCTAACACTTGAATATTTGCACTAGTCTTTAGCCATTTTTGCCCTTTAGTAACACCTGGCTTATTGCCGACTTCTGCTACGTTGCGACCTACAAGCCGGTTAATTACAGTGGACTTGCCGCAGTTAGGAATTCCGGTTAAAGCGATCCTGATGGTTGGGTTGGAAGCTCCACGTGCTTCTAGTTTCTTGGTCTTTTCTGAAGCTGCTTTTTTAACTAAAGAAATTAGCTTTTGCATATTTGTATTATGCAAAGAATCAAGAGCTAACACATATTTATCAGGACCATTTAATTTTTTAGCCCATTCCTTGGTTAAAGCAGGATCTGCTAAATCAGCCTTATTCAAAATAATAATATGTGGCTTATTGCCCACCAATTCTTCAATCATTGGATTTCTCGAAGCCTCTGGAATTCTTGCATCTAGTACTTCGACTAAAACATCGATGAGGCCCATTTTATCTTCTAATTGGTTGCGGGCCTTGTTCATGTGTCCTGGATACCATTGAATTGTTGCCATAATATCTCTTCTTTCTAAATATAATTAATTTTCTTCATCGGTTAAGAAAACAATTTCGGCCATCAAAATTTCCCTATACAGAGTCAAGAAACCATGACGATATTCTTGTTCTCTTTGGGCTATTCTGCCTAAATAATTTCGTTCTTGTCTAAAAGCATAGCGGTAAACAACTGCTCTAAATTCCTTTTGATCATCCGGCAGTTCTTTTTGGCTTGCCGTATGCCTAATTTCTTTAATAAAATCTTCGACCGAAGTTTGATTCATTTGTGCTCTTAAGTCAAATTCCAACTGCTTACGAATTTTAACCGGCAAATAAATCTTGTCGATTTGCTTTAATGCATATTGCACCATTTCTACTCGAACTCGGTCAACTTCCGCTCTTTGAGAATAATCCGGCTTATCCTTTTCCAGCATAAATCTAAAAGCAATGGTTGGCACAATCATACTCAAAAGAATCAGAGTAATTTCACTAACCAAAATCAAATGGAAGTCAGCCAAATTGACATTTAATTCGCTCAAAGTATAAGCCAAGGCGAAGGTTACTGCACCGTGAATCCCACCTAAACTAAAGATCCACGCATCTTTAGAGCTAATCTTTTCTCTCAGCGTAAGAGAAAAACGACAATATAAGAATCTAATTGCCAAATTAGCAAAATAAAGAATTACACCGATAATAATCGCGTCGATAGTTTGCTGATTGAAAACATCTTCACGCATTGAGCGAATAATAATTATACCAAGTAATAGGAAAACAATTCCATTCAGAATATTGATGATTACTTCTGAAAAAGCATAACTATCATAGAAAACTACCGCATTCGTCAAACGACTGCGCTCAGATTCCACATTATGTACCAAACCAGCTGCTACGACCGCGATAATGCCTGAGACATCAATTTTTTCTGCTAAAAAGTAAATGACCAGTGGCGTTAAGAAATACAGCACCTCAATTGGCATTACGGCGCTGCTGGCCAAATGATGTTTAGATCTTAAACTAGATTGTCGCAAGAAGATTACGAAAACGGCGATCAAAACACCAAGAACGATTCCGCCACCAGCAGAATAAATAAAGTTGCCGATTGCTTCGCCTATGCGCAACTGCTTATGGATGTACCAATCAACCGCCATATTAAGCAAAATAATACCGGAAGCGTCATTGAATAAAGATTCATCTTTTAAGTAAAATTCTATTTTCTTGGGCAACTTAAGTCCATGAACCACTGACTCAGTTGCAGTTGCATCGGTTGGCGTAGAAATTGCCGCCAAAATAAAAGACAAAGGCAGCGAGACGCCAATACTTAAATAGATGCCAAAGGCGGCGGTTATCGTAGCTAAAATGAGCATGACCACGGTTAAGCCTAAGATAGCTCGCCAGCTGCGCAATACATTATACAACCGCGTCCGCTGTCCCTCGAAAAACAAAAGCGGAGCAACAATCACGCCCATAAAAATTTCCGAACTAAACCCTTCAATTATTTGATTGGTTTGCGGAATTAAGGCAATGGCCATCCCGATGAGCATCGCAATATAATTGACAGAGATTTTTCTAAACAAGCGCTGTTGAATCATGTTTGCAACAGCCACAGCAAACATGATAAAGCCGATAAAAACTATTACATTCATTGTTTTATTTCTAAATTTAATAAAAAAGCCCAGGCGAGTTTGAGGCTTGGGCTTAATACATCATTTTGTCTTCGTACATTCTGTATGCACGATCAAAAATTGACATGCTTGGTAAATAACTAGCATTAAGTTCTAAATAATCTGACAATTTCTCATAATTTTGTTCTTGCTTTGGAAAAGTCAAATCATGTTGTGCATTATTAGCAAATTGAACTACCTCATCTGTTGAATCAGCATCCCTTTGCGTCATCAAATAACGATAAAAACTTTCTCGATAAGCCATACATTACTCCAAATAATATAAAATTGCGTAAGCACCATTACCAGCATGAGTAGCAATAATTGGACTGGTTTCGGCAACCAAAACATTAATCTCAGGATTAATTTCTTTAATCTTAGCTGCTAATTCATGCATTGGTTCAGGCGTATCAACGTAAGAAATACCAACTTCTTTAATTCGATCCTTATTTTCAGCAATTTCATCCAAAACTCGTTTATCAAAGGCGCGACTAAATTTCTTGCCACGGCCTTTTTTAAAGACGTTCAATTCACCCTTAGGCATTTGCAATGCGATACGAATGTTTAACATGGTTGCAATTCTACCAGAAAGTGCACCAAGACGGCCGCCCTTGATTAAGTTTTGCAAATTGACAACCATCATTTTCAATTTTTGGTTATCTCTAATTTTTTCAACATGAGCGACAATTTCATCCATCGTCTTGCCAGCTTGAGCATCTTTAGCAGCTGCTAAAACTTGGAAGCCCTCTGCCCTATCAGTTAATTCTGAATCGATGATCGTAACATTGTCAGATTGTTCAGCAATCTCTACAGCTTGACGAGCTGCGTCAATTGTTCCACTCAATGATTTAGCTAAAAAAATGCCAATTACTTGGCTGCCATCTGCTGTCAAATTCTTGATCGTTTCAACAAAACGGCCAATTGGCGGCTGACTAGTTTTTGGAAGGTTTTCTGCTTCGTTCATCTTTTTGACAAAATCGCTTCTAGTGATATCTACTCCATCGACATACGACTTGCCATCAATAGTGATCGTTAACGGAACTACAGTAATATCATAATTTTCAATTTCTTCTTTTGTTAGTTGGACGGATGAATCCGTCATAACCTTGATCTTTGACAACGTATTCGCCTTCAATTCTAATTTATTTACCCGTTTTATGATAAAATATGAGCAATATATAATGTATTGTATCAAAAAATTTACTAATTAATAAAGGATTGATTGGATTGTTGCAAAATGAAAATTAGCAAACTCTGGCAAGAGCCTGAACATAGGTCAGACAGATATTATCTTTTAGACAATATTTTCAGTGCCATCAGTCATGGAATTGGCTTTGGCATATCAGTGGCTGGTTTGGTCATCTTAATTGTTAAGGCAGCTCATACCGGTAGCCCTATGAGAATCGTAACCTTTACTATTTACGGTTCATGTCTGGTTCTGCTTTACCTATTTTCAACACTATATCACAGCTTAATCTTTACCCGGGCAAAACATGTTTTTCAAATTTTTGATCATTCTTCGATCTTTTTGCTCATCGCTGGTTCCTACACCCCATATTCTCTTGTAGCAATCGGTGGTGCCTGGGGCTGGACCTTATTTGGCTTAATTTGGGGACTGACAGTTTTCGGCATTATCTACTACATCTTTAACCGCGGCAAGCATGTTATCTTGGACACGGTTTTATATGTAGCGATGGGCTGGCTGGTAATTCTATCAGGACCATATTTGTACAACCGTTTAAGTCCAACAGGATTTTGGCTGTTAGTTGGCGGCGGGATTGCCTACACAGTCGGTGCAATTTTGTTCAGCATGCGCAACGTCCCATTTATTCATACAATATGGCACTTATTCGTCATGCTGGGTTCAATTTTGATGTACTTTTCAGTTTTATTTTACGTTTAAAAAATGCGGTAGAAAATTCTACCGCATTTTTATTATTCACTTTTTTAATCTAAATCATCCAAATACTGTTCGATAGCTTCTTCACTATTTTCTATTTCACAAGCGACAACTTTTTTTCGAATTTGGTTAAGGGTACGGCCTAATTGAGCACCTGGACGCATCCCTCGCTTAATTAAGAAACGGCCATCTACTGCCAATTCACTTGGAGTTTTAATCGGCAAAGCCAAATAACGATCCACCAAAGCTTCAGAAGAAACAGGTTGACCCAAAATGTCAGCCACATCAATGGTATTGATAATTATATCTTCCCCAGCTTCAAACAATTCGTAATCAGTTGGCACATGATCTGCAATCAAATCAAACATTTTAATAATTTGTTCAACTTTTTCAGTCATGGCATTGGAGTTCTTCCAATCGCGCATAAATTTGCCAATGTTTTCATTAGGCACTTTAAGCAAGATAATAATTACTGCCCACAGGCTAGTTTCCATGGTTGGACTGAATTTTAATTGTGGGTAGACTTGCAATAAGTTCTTTTTACCAGCAAAATCGGGCACGTCTTCACTTAATTGCGTATCTAGGAATATTTGAAATGCCTGTCTTGAAAATGGTCCTAAGCCCATTTTGACAAATTCTTCGCGGATACGTTCAACTGAAATCTTCTTTAACAGCTCATGATTGTCTTTGATAGCCTGTTCAGTTTTTTCTTCTAGCTTAAATTCCAATTGACTCATGAATCTGACGGCACGCATCATTCTTAAGGCATCTTCATGGAATCTCTTTTCAGGATTGCCAACGGCACGAATGATATGATTCTTTAAATCTTCAATACCATTGAATAAATCAACGATATCACCGTGCATGTCCATCGCTAGGGCGTTAATCGTAAAATCTCTTCTCTTCAAATCTTCATCAAGGTTTTGAACAAAAGTTACGTGATCCGGTCTTCTAAAATCCTGATAACCGGATTCTGTTCTAAAAGTGGTGATTTCATAACTTTCACCGCCATATAAGACAGTTACGGTGCCATGTTTAATACCAGTATCAATTGATTTATCAAAAAGTTCCTTAACCTCTTCTGGATAAGCACTGGTAGTAATATCGACATCGTGGACATGTCTATGCAGTAAAACGTCTCTGACGGAGCCGCCGACAAAATAAGCCTCAAAGCCTGCATCTTCAAGCGTTCGCAGGACCGGCATTGCTTTAACGAATATTTCTGGTAAATTATCTATTCTAATCATTAATAAAATCTCAATTCTTATTCTTTTTAATTCTTTGTCTGTTAGAATGAAGGAAAAGACTTAAAGGAGGTAAGGCAAGATGAAAAGAATCAACAAAGCAACATTCATTGATCTTTTGATGATTGCACTTGGATGCGCCATCTACGGCATCAGCCTAGATATGATTTCCGTACCCAATAAACTAGCAGACGGAGGTTTAAGTGGTATATCGTTGATATTGCGCCACTTCTGGGGCATCAACATGGGTTTGTCGACCCTGATACTAAACATTCCTCTTATTTTATTAGGTTACCGTTTCATGGGTAAACGCCTTTTAGCGTATACAATTTGGGGAACGGTGTCTCTTTCCTTTTTCCTTTGGTTTTGGCGCTCAGTTCCTATTATAAAACAATTAGATTTAGAACACGACCTCTTCCTCTCAGCAATTTCTGCTGGTGTGCTTTCCGGGATCGGATTAGGACTGGTCTTTAGATATAATGGAACTTCTGGGGGAACTGATATTATTGCCAGAATTTGTCAGATTAAATTTGGTATTTCTTCTGGTAAAATGCTGCTGTTCTGCGACGCCGTAGTTTTGTTTGCTTCTCTATCATACTTGGATATCAAGCACATGATGTACACGCTGCTTGCGTCATTTATTTTATCCCGCGCGATGGACACAGTTCAACAAGGCGCCTACAGTGCTCGTGGTCTTTTGATTATCTCAGATAAATATGAACAGATTGGCCAAATGATTGACCTCAAGCTGGAACGCGGCTTTACCTATTTCAAAGCATTGGGTGGCTACAAACAAGATGAAAAAAGAGTAATCTACGTCGTAGTTGCACCACGTGAAATTCCTGCTATTAAACAATTAATCAAGCAGGAAGATCCTAATGCCTTCGTTTCAATTCTTGAAGTGCACGAAGCTCTGGGTGAAGGATTTACTTATAAGCAAAAACGCCACCACTTCTTCATCAGAAAATAAAAAGAACCGACTGAAAAGTCGGTTTATTTTTTTACAAATTATTATATAAGTCCTGCATTTCATCGTCCTCAGGGACAAGCTTCAAGTAGCGTTCAAGCAGTTGCTTAGTAATATCGCTATTATTTTGAGCATTGAAGAACATAATCATTTGACGCAAGAAATCAGGATTTTCTTTAAAGTCAGGGTAAGCCAATAAGAATTCGCTTTGAGCTTTTTCACTATTGTCGAGTCGTTCATAAGACAAGGCCATATTCCAGTGAGCTTGAGGTTCAATATTCTCATTATCCAAATCTTTGAACAAAGCGATGTTGCTGCTATCTTGATGCATATGAAGATACAAGTTAGATAGCTGCATACGCAAATCACTGTTGTCTGGAGCAATTTTTAGACCCTTTTCAAGCAAATCTCTGGCAGTATCCATTTCATTCAAATTAGCAGCGGCTCTGGCTCCTAATGAATACAAAGTTTCATCTAGTTCGTTATAAGCTAAACCGGCTTGTGCGGTCCGCAAAACTTGTTCGTTGTCGTGCTTATGTTCATAAGCTTGCGCTAATAATGGATATGCATTGACATAATCTGGGCTCTGTTCAATTACTTCATCTAAGAACTTAATTGCCTTGTCGTCATCGCCAACCGATAACATTACCAGCCCAGCTTCGTATTTGCTATCAATATCGAAAATGCTGTCGCTACGTTTTCTAATAATTTCAGCAGCTTGCTCATAGTTGCCCATTTTAGCATTTGTGGCAAAAAGACGCTGATTTAAGTTAACTTCGCCAAATGTTTCTTGTCGTTGAACTAAATCTTTATACAAGGCTAAAGCTTGTTCGTAGTCACCGCTTAAATAGTCTAATTCTGCTAAACCGAATTTAACCGCATCTTCTTCAGGTGCAATTTTCAGTGCTTGCAATAATTTATCCTTTGCTGTCTCAATTAAGCCGCTTGTTTGGTAATAATCAGCTTGAACAAGCAGACTATCCAGATAAGCAGAAGAGTCGTGAGAGACGCTATAAAGCAGCGACAAGCCATCGTCTTCATCGCCATCATTAAGTAAAATTTCTGCTAGATATACTTTAAACAAATCTTCTTTGGGAAATTTGACAATTAAGGCACGATATACTTCTTTAGCTAAATCAGTAAACCCTAAGCCCGTCAGGTTTTCAGCTAGTGATGCTAAAACTTCAGGATCATCATTATTTAGTGCTTCTTTTAAAAGGTGCTTACTCTGTGAAAAATCATGATTTTGAATCGAATCAAGCAATTGTTCAGAATAACTCATTGTTTTGCCTCCAATCAGACTATTATTGTACTAAAAAAAGACGCCGGAACAAAACCCAACGTCTTTTATTAGATGTTTAAGTAATTGACTACTTAACAGCTTCCTTAAGAGCCTTACCTGGCTTGAATGCAGGTACTTCACTTGCTGGGATTTCGATTTCATCACCAGTTTGTGGGTTACGACCCTTACGTGCTGCACGGTGGCGTACTTCAAAAGTACCAAAACCGATCAATTGTACCTTTTCACCCTTAGCAAGGTTGTCTTGGATTGAGCCAAAGATAGCATCAACAGCAGCAGCAACTTCCTTCTTAGTCAATTTAGTCTTTGAAGCAACTTCAGAAACTAATTCAGCTTTATTTGCCATAAATAATTCACCTCCTGAATTTGAACCCGAAGTCCAAAGTTTGTTCTTTGTTTTTAAAAAACAAGGAATAATGATCACGACTAATCATTGTTTCCTAGAAACCAAAATATCACAAAACCCTTATTACAACAAGGTTTTTTAGCAAATTTGGCAACTTTTTTATTACTTTCTCTTTCTAGGAATGATTTTTATCGGTGTTCCCGTAAAATCAAAGTTTTGACGCAATTGATTTATAAGGAATCTTTCATATGAAAAGTGCATCAATTCCGGATCATTTACAAAGACCACAAAAGTTGGCGGATTAGTGCTTACTTGGGTCATGTAGTAAACGCGAAGTCTCTTTCCTTTAACCATAGGCGTAGGAACAAGCTTGCTGGCTTCCAGCAATAAGTCGTTTAAGACACTTGATTGAATACGTTGGTTTTGGTTGTCATAAACTTCTTTGACCATTGATGGAATTTGATCGAGACGTTGACCAGTCTTAGCAGAAACAAACAAAATTGGAGCGTAATCCAAGTATTGGAATTCTTCTTTGATTTCACGTTCAAATTCTTTAGCACTGGTACTGTTCTTCTTAGGCAGATCCCATTTGTTAACCACAATGATTATTCCACGGCCTGCTTCATGCGCATATCCGGCCACGTGCTTGTCTTGTTCTCTAATGCCTGTACTTGCATCAAGAACCAGCAAAACCACGTCTGAGCGTTCAATAGCGCTCATAGCACGCAAGACAGAATACTTCTCGGTCTTTTCGTAGACCTTGCCGCGTCTTCTGATTCCGGCGGTGTCGACTACCTTGAATTTTACCCCATCTTTAGTAAAAGGCGTATCAACTGCGTCTCTAGTTGTACCTTCTTCGTTAGCAACAATAACTCGATCTTCACCGAGCAACTTGTTAACAATAGAAGATTTACCAACGTTTGGTCGACCAATTACGCTGAATGAAATGACATCCTCAGCTTGGGTGTCCTTATCTTCAGGGAATTTATCTACAATGGCATCAAGCAAGTCACCAATACCGGTACCATGACTACTTGATACAGGAATTGGATCGCCTAAACCTAAACTATAGAAATCATAGATATCATTTCTTTGTTCAGGGTTATCAGCCTTGTTTACAGCCAAGATAACTGGCTTTTGGGTACGGTAAAGCAAGTGAGCAACACGTTCATCAAGATCCGTCATATGATTTACTACACTAGTTAGCATAACGATAACGTCTGCTTCTTCAATAGCAATTTCAGCTTGTGCACGGATCTCCTCTTCGATTTTACCGCCTTCCCAGGTAATACCCCCAGTATCGATTAGATCGAATTTATGGCCCATCCATTCGGCTTGAGCGTAGTTTCTATCGCGAGTTACACCAGGCTTATCTTCAACAATTGCTAAGCGCTGATTAATAATTCTGTTAAAGAGCGTTGATTTACCGACGTTTGGTCGGCCCACAATCGCTACAACTGGTAAAGCCATTTTCACCCTCCTTTACAAATTAGAAAATAAAAAAGCCGACGTCTGTCGGCTTTTTTAATAGAAATGACTACTTACGGTCCTTTAATTGGTCACCAATGATGTCACCTAATGCAAAGCCGTTGTCATTGTCACTCATGTACTTCTTGTTTACTGAGTTTTCGTTACGTGAACGACGTGGACGAGAACTGTTGTTGTCTGATGAAGAAGTGTTTGAGTCAGCAGCCTTGATTGAAAGTGAAATTCTTCTGTCACTTGGGTCAATGTTCAAAACCTTAACCTTAACAGTTTGGCCAACCTTTAAAACATCGCTTGGCTTGTCAACGTGCTTGTTTGAGATTTCTGAAACGTGTACCAAACCTTGGATACCGTCAGCAACTTCAACAAAAGCACCAAAGTTAGTCAATGACTTAACTTCACCTTCAAAAACATCGCCTTCATTTAAGTTAGCAGTAGCTTGTTCAAAAGGAGAAGGTTCAGTTTGCTTAATAGACAGGGAAATACGATGTCTGTCATTGTCAATACCAATGACCTTAACCTTAACATCTTGACCAGCCTTTAAAGCATCGCTTGGCTTGTCAACGTGCTTGTAAGAAATTTCTGAAATGTGAACTAAACCGTCAACACCACCAACATCGATGAATGCACCGAAGTTAGTCAAACGTGATACCTTACCTTCGATAACGTCGCCAACAACTAATTGTGATGCAACCTTGTCGAATGCTTCTTCACGTTCTTCTTCAACTAAGTCCTTATGTGAAAGGATCAAACGGTTCTTGTTTGGATCGATTTCAGTAATCTTAAGCTTCATAGTCTTACCAATGTATGGCTTAAGATCTGAAACGTAACGGTTTGAAATTAATGAAGCTGGTAAGAAACCACGAGTACCAACATCAACAAGTAAACCACCACGTACTGATGAAGTTACAGTACCTTCGATAGCTTTGCCTTCTTCGAAGTCCTTTTGTAACTTGTCGTATGCTTCTCTTTCCTTTAAGCGGGTAACTGAGAAGAAGAATTCACCATTTTCCTTGTCGCCACCGGCTCTTCTTAATACTAAGGCCTTGAACTTGTCGCCAGGCTTAACTAAATCGCGTAAGTCTGCGTTACGATCTGAAGTGTATTCACGACGAGTGATAACACCTTCAACACCAGCGTTTTCAACGCCAACATCGATTTGGCCGTCTTCAACGTCTAATACTTCGACATTGACAATATCTCCGACCTCAACTCCTTGCATTTGCTTTAATGCGTCTAAAAATTGATTACTGTTTTCTGACATATGTACCTCCCAATATCACGTTCCATTTTAAATGAAAGTCAGATATTTTTCTACTATTTTGTGCTGTTTTTTAAAAAATTTTTTGAGTTTTTTTGATTTGAGCTAAAATTGCCTCTACAACCTGGTCGATCGACATATTTGTAGTGTCAATTTCAATTGCATCATCTGCCTTTTTAAGTGGCGAAATTTTACGGTGTGAATCCTTGTAATCTCTTGCTGCGATGTCTTTTTCAATTTCATCAACAGTTTGCTTTGATTCGATCCCACGTTCCTTAAGATCTAAAAGACGGCGTTCAGCACGTGATCTAGCAGAAGCTACCAAAAAGATCTTTAATTCAGCATTAGGCAATACTGTAGTTCCGATATCACGACCATCCATAATAACATTGGTCTTGCCTGCCATTTGACGTTGCAAACTAACCATCTTTTCACGAATCTTAGGTAAAGCGGAAACTTGTGATACGTTAGCTGAAATTTCTGGAGTTCTAATTTCTTTAGAAACGTCTTTTCCAGCTACGTAAACTTTTTGTTCACCATCTTCGGATCTTAATTCGATTCCATCTTCATCAATGGCTTTTAAGATTCCCGCTTCATCCCCGTAATCCAAATTATGATTACGAGCAATAACTGTACATGCACGGTACATTGCACCTGTGTCAATATATACAAATGACAACTTTTTAGCGATGATTTTAGCAACCGTGCTCTTTCCTGCTGATGCAGGACCATCAACTGCTACTTGCATTTCAACAAAAAAGAGATCTTACCGTCGACCTCTTTTATCCTTTCTGAAAGATTATTTCAACTTAAGTGTCTGGCCAATATTGACATTTGAAGTGTCTTTAAGATTATTTAACTTGGCTAATTGATCAACAGTGAGTCCATGTTTTTGCGCAATACTAGTCAAAGTATCACCGGTTTTAACTGTATAAATAGTCTTTTCCGATGAACTAGAACTAGTTTTGGCAGAATCATTGCTCTTTGAAGAAGCTGAGGAAGCTGAGGATTTTTTCTTAGCTTGAGAGCTCTTGCTCTTTGAACTTAAAGAAGTTTTCTTGACTGTTTGAACTTCAGTAGCTTTTTCAGAAGAATGATTTGAGGCTAAGCGATATACTATTGGAACAAGTGCAATTAAGATCACTGCTAGAATTACAATTGTTGCAATCCAGCGACCAGAGCCGTTAGGTCGATGATCTTTTGCGCTTCGCTTCTCAGTAGGACGCTCATAGTGCTTGTATGGACCTGTTGATTTTTTATCCATCTATAAATTCCTCCATTCACTTAACGGATTAATTCTAGCATATTTTACGAAGCTTTGAATATAAAAAAATCCATCAACTTTTGCAGCTGATGGAATATTTTTTTAGTTTAAATTAAATCTTTTACGGACAAATGGTTTAATCGTCGTAATCGTTGCTTCAAATAACAGGTAAACTGCCACACTGTTGATGACACCTTTTAACAAGTTGAATGGAACAATAATGCTAAAGATGTACGCCTTCATTGATGGCAAATGGAGCAATTGCCCCAAATATACTTTTTCCGTAAAGTGGTAAAGCGCACCATAACCATTAATTGCTGGCAAATTAGGCACTGCAGTAATTGCATAAACAGGAGTTAAAACAAAGGCATTAGCTACAGCTAAGATGCATGTCATTGCTAAAACACCAATGATTAATCCTACAACCGGCATTAAATGTCCTCTCAGCGTCTTTCTACTCTCAGGGGTTACTTTCCTACTAAAGAAATAAAATGGCAATGAAAACGACATAGATGCCAAAAACGCTGCTATTTCACCAATGACACTTGGAAGTGCAAAACCGCTAAAAATTAAACTCAAAATCATTCTGATCACAGCGATGATTATTCCTGGAACGGCTCCGAAAATAAACATCCCGATGGTAATAATGACGTCTGAAAAATCAAATTTCAAAAAGCCCACACCAGGCATAATTGGAAATTCGAATTTCATAACTACAAATGCAATACAGCCAATTAAGGCATATGCGACAACATTGGTTAAGTTACCAGATTTAGTTCTAGCTTTATCCATAACTTACTTTCCTTTCCAAGAAAAAAGGTCTATTGCTTCAGCAACAGACCCTTAAAAGTAAAGTAAGATTTTTATTGATCTGTCTTCTTCCATCTAGACTCTAACTATCGGTATCATAAAAGATTCAGCCACAAAAGTGGGTCGCGGACTCTCACCGCCGGTCGGGACTTTCACCCTGCCCTGAAGACAATAACCTGATATTCAATTTACAATTATAAGTTAATCCAAACGCATTAACTTGTCAACTTCATTTTTCGATAATTCCCGGTATTGACCGGAAGTAAGCGAATCCAAAGTTAAGAAAGCATATTTTTCTCGTGACAATTGTTCAACCAAATGGCCAACTGCCTTAAACATTCTTTTTACCTGGTGGTAATGACCTTCATGAATAGTCAATTGGACAATTTGAGTATCCTTACGCTTATCTGTTTTAAGCAATTTAACCTTGGCAGGAGCAGCCTTAAAATCATCCAGCTTAACACCATGGGTCAGAGTTTTAATCTCTTCTGGAGTCAAAATCCCTTTGATCTTGGCTACATAAACCTTTGAAACTTCGTTTCTTGGATGCATTAACAAGTTGGCTAATTTACCATCATTAGTCATTAATAAAAGACCAGAGGTATCGTAATCCAGACGACCTACGGGATATAAACGGTATGGTACGTCTTCAAAATAGTCCACTACTGTCTTTCGATCTTTGTCATCGCTAGCAGTTGAAACAACACCACGTGGCTTATAGAAAAGATAAGTGTGCAGACTTTCTCTTTCGATTGGTTCATCATCCACTGTGATATTGCTAAAAGTGTCGACCTTAGTACCTAATTTAGTAATAACTTTACCGTCGACTTTAACGCGTCCAGCAGTAATCATTTTTTCTGCTTTTCGTCTTGACGCAATGCCTGCTTCCGCAATAATTTTTTGCAGTCTTTCTGCCATTATTGTCCTTCTTTCTGAGTATCTTGATCTGTCTTCTTAGGATCAAACAAATCTATTTCTTCGTTATTCGCACTATCTTCAAAGTCTTCAATTAGTGGAAGATCAGCTAAACTTTGATAATTGAAGTATTGTAAAAAGTAATCAGTAGTCACATAAAGCTTTGGATGGCCTGGTGCTTCTTTCTTACCATTGGTTTCGATCAAACCGCGCCAAACCAAGGTCTGTAGCGCACCCGAAGAATTAACACCACGAATATCATCAATTTCTACTCTAGTTATTGGTTGACGATATGCGACAATTGCCAAAATTTCTAAAGCTGATTGGCTTAAGTTTTTCGTTAAATCTTTTTGGAAATATTTTTCAATTATTTCAGCTGTTTGAGGACTAGTAGTCAGCTTATAGGTGTGAGCTACATGAATTAACTGAATTCCAGAATCTTTGTTCGCAGCTAATCTTTGCTTAACTTTTTCTGCAATTTGCCCTAACTCTTCGCCATCTACTTCAAGAAGCGCAGTCAAATTTTGCTCTTCAATTCCGCTATCTCCAGCTGCATATAGAAGTGCTTCTAAATTTGCTTCCTTACTTGCCATTTACATCCGCTCTTTCTAAATCCAAATCACCGAATTCTCTTGCTTGCATAATATAAATTTCATGCTTTTTGCTTAATTCGAGCATCGCCAAAAACAATCCAATCACATCAGAAATAGACCGCATGCGATCAGCACAACTAAAAAAGCTGACTCTCTTTTTTTGCTCTAATCGCTCATGCAAATAATCAATCATATCGTTAATTGGCGTTTCTGCCACTTCGATTGAAGCGGTATTTGGCTTACGTATTTTTAAGCGTCGTAAAACCATACTAAAAGTCGTAGCTAATTCATCCGACGTAATTTGACCTTTAGGCAACGGCTGCACTTTAACCGATTTGGAGACACTAGCCTCTTTAGAAACCGTAATCGGCACTTCTTCGTTACGCTCTTTAAAATAGGCTGAAATCTTTTTAAACACTGAATATTGAATCAATTGCTGAACCAACTCATCACGTGGATCTTCTTCTGGTTCAACTTCATCTACAAAGTCATTTTGTGGTAATAAGTATTGTGACTTTATCCGCAATAAAGTCGAAGACATTACAAAGTATTCACCAGCAATTTGCAAATTTAGTTTTTGCATTTGCCCCAAGTATGCAAGATATTGACTCGTAATTTGGGCAATAGGAATATCATAAATATCGATTTTTTGTGACTGAATCAAGTGCAGCAATAAATCCAATGGACCTTCAAAATTAGGTAATTCTACTGTTAAATCTTTTTTATCCATCTGCTTCAACTGCCTTCAATAGGTCGGTATATTCGGGTACTGCCGTAATCCGCTTATTTGGATATTCATTCTTTAACTCGGCAAAAATATCCTTTTCATAACTAATTTCACGAAAACCTGGAGCAAGAGACAAGTAGCGAATAATAATGAACTTGTCTGTCATTTGTGTACCCAACACACCGACAACATTATTTTGCTTGTTACGGTACAAAAATAGCACGAAATCATTGTCTTCTTGATTCAAACTGATTTCTTCTTTTAGGTTTTCGATATTTTTGAAATCTGGCAAATATGAGAGCAACCCCATAGCCGTCTTTTCATAATCTTTTTTATATTGTATTAGCATAACTTTCACCTAAAGACGTGGATGAGTCTTTTGATACACTTGTAAAATATGTTTTTGCGACAAATTAGTATAGATTTGAGTGGTACTAATATCAGAGTGACCTAGAATCTCTTGCACAACTCTCAAATCTGCACCATTTTCTAATAAATGCGTCGCAAACGTATGACGCAAAGTGTGAGGCGTAACATCTTTAGTGATACCTGCCATTTGACAATATTTCTTAATCATTTGCCAAATAGCTTGCCTAGTTAATTTTCCTCCACGATTATTCAAGAAAAGATGTTCATCATTTTTCCCAGATTTAAGAATTAGTGGATCGCGAACTTGCTTTTGATACTTATCAATCCAGTGCAAAGCTACAGGACTAATTGGGATCAGTCTTTCCTTTGATCCCTTTCCTAAAACACGAATTAAGCCAAGATCTTCATGGATATCTTGTAATTCTAAATTAATCAATTCGCTAACCCGCATTCCTGTCGCATACAAAGTTTCCAAAATCGCACGATCCCGCAGACCCAATTTTTGTTCTACATCTGGTTGTTCTAACAAACGATTAACTTCTTCTCGACTCAAAGCAGTTGGCAGACGTCGCTCCTTTTTGGGTAAATCAATTTCCAGCATTGGATTTAACTTTTGAATATTTTGTCTTGCTAGCCATTGATAAAATTTACGCATGCTCGAAATAAGTCGACTAATCGAACTAGTTGCCTTATTCAAATCACGCTGTCTAGCTAAAAAGGCATCAACATCACTAGCTTCTGTTGGCCATGAAGACATCCCCTCTTTTTTGATAAAAGAAAGATATTCTTCGAGGTCTTGTCGATAAGCACTAATTGTATTGGTGCTCAAGCCTCGCTCAACTTGGCTAAAGCGTAAGTAATCGTCTATTTGATCCTGCAACTCATTATTCGTCATCGACATCCTCTTCTGGATCCTTAATCAAGGTGATTGTTCCTGCGTCTTTATTTTCTTCAATTAAGCCAGCTTTAAGCAAGTGACCTACAGCACGCTTAAAGGCTGACTTTGAAATACCAAAGTAAGATTTAATCTCTTGAGCATCAGACTTGTCGTAGAAAGGTAAAGTCTTAGTTTCACGTCTACGCAAACTCATCAAAATCATTTGTGCATCGTCGTCAATTTCTTCAAATGCTCGAGGCAAAGCACTCAGGTTCAAACGACCATATTGGCTGACACCAATGACTCTTCCCTTAAATTGTTCGCCTAAACGCATTGGACGAGGCATTTGGGAAGCGTGAACAAAGCCTAAGTAATAGTCGTCAGTTAAAACAAAGGCTCCAATTTCACGACTGGCATAAACAGTACAAAAGACATTTTGATTATTCATATTATTAGGGAAGTTAGCAGCTAATTGATCAAAAATGTTTTCATCAGCAAGCTTTGCCCAAATTCGATCCTTGTAGTCTGTTTCCAATCTAACCAATAAACGATCATCACGGCGTGGCCATCTTTCCTTTTCGCGTGGCAGATCGTCCATTGACAATACAACATCCTTATCAGGAAGGCCAACATCGACGAATACACCTAAACCAGGTCTTACTTCAGTGACCTTACCCCAGCCATATTGATCTGGTTGAGCAAACGGTAAAAATTGCGTCATTTCACGATCATGATGCTTATTGTCATAAATGAAGCCTTCAATTTCATCACCAACTTTAGGAATATCATCCTGAGTGATTTCCTGCTTCTTTAGTTCATAAGTAATTCCATCGATCTGAACATAATAAGCATTCTCATTTTCATCAATAATTTTTCCTTTTTCAACAGTTCCAAGCATATTTAGCGTCTCCTACTTTACATATTCTTATATATAAGTATAAGAGAAATTTGAGCAAAATAAAATAGCCAGCTCGAAAGCTGACTATTTTTTGATTAGCTAATCTTATTTTTTATATCTTTAAATTAAAGGTTTGAGATTTCACCTTGGTAGATAGCACCACGACGAGCGTCAACAGTAATAGTTGAACCATCAGAAATCTTTGAAGTTGCGTCAGTAGCACCAACAACAACTGGGATACCTAATGATAAGCCGATAACTGCTGCGTGTGAAGTTAAACCTGAAGCTTCAACAACTAAGCCTGAAGCCTTCTTAATAGCTGGGTTGTAGTCAGGGTCAGTAGTCTTAGCAACTAAGATGTCGCCTTCCTTAACTTTGCTGTTAGCTTCTTCTGCTGAGTTTGCTACAACGGCCTTGCCGATAACTGAACCGTTACCAACACCTAAACCTTGAACAAGCTTGTCACCGATGATTTGTAACTTCATCAAGTTAGTAGTACCTGAGTCACCAACTGGAACACCGGCAACGATGATTACAAGGTCGCCATCCTTAACAAAGCCCTTTTCCTTAGCTACCTTAGCAGCTACTTCAAACATGTCATCAGTTGACTTAGGCTTTTCAGTCAATACTGGTTGAACGCCCCAAACAATACCTAATGAGTGTTGAATCTTTTCGTCGAAGGTCAATGCAATGATGTCTGCGTTTGGACGGTACTTAGAAATCATACGTGCAGTGTAACCTGAATTAGTTGCAGTAATGATAGTCTTAACACCTAATTCTTGAGCAGTACGTACAACTGATTCACCAATAGCTTCGGTTACGTTTGAACCCTTGTAAGCTTCGAATCTTTGAAGTGCTAAAGTGTTACGCTTAAGCATTTGCTTTTCAGTACGTTCGTCAATTTCAGCCATAGCCTTAACAGCCTTAACTGGGTAAAGACCGTTTGCTGATTCACCTGAAAGCATAGTTGCGTCAGTACCATCAAGAACAGCGTTAGCAACGTCTGAAACTTCGGCACGAGTTGGACGTGGGTTTTCTTGCATTGAGTCAAGCATTTGGGTAGCAGTGATAACTGGCTTACCAAGTGCGTTAGCCTTACGGATTAAGCTTTTTTGTACAAATGGAACTTCCATGAATGGAATTTCAACACCCATGTCACCACGAGCAACCATCAAACCATCTGATACTTGCAAGATTTCGTCAGCGTTGTCAATACCTTCTTGTGATTCAATCTTAGGGAAGATCTTAACGTAGTCTGCACCTGCTTCTTCACAAAGCTTACGGATATCTAAGATATCTTGAGCTTTACGTGCAAATGAAGCAGTAATGAAGTTAATACCGAACTTCAAACCGAACTTGATGTCGTCAGTATCCTTTTCAGTGATACCTGGGAGGCGGATTTCAACGCCAGGAGCGTTAACACCCTTCTTTGAACCGATAACACCAGTGTTTTGAGCTTCACAAACTAATTCTCTCTTTGAGTCGTCCTTTTCCTTGATCAAAAGGTCAACCAAACCGTCATCGATTAATACGTGACCACCAACGTGAGTATCATCGTACAAACCATCGTAGGTAACGTGGATCATGTCCTTGTTACCCTTCTTGGTAGCATCCATTGATACACGGATCATGTCACCGGTGTTAATAGTAAACTTGCCACCTTCTTGTTCAGTGGTTCTGATTTCAGCACCCTTAGTGTCAAGGTCGATACCAAGAAGCAAACCAGTATCCTTTTCCACTTGACGAACCATCTTCATACGAGCAAGGTGTTCTGGGTGGTCACCGTGTGAGAAGTTGAAACGGAATACGTTTGCACCAGCTTTTGCTAAAGCGGTAATAGTTTCAATATCGTTTGAAGCTGGCCCTAAAGTACTAACAATCTTAGTTTTCTTCATTATTAAAAAAATCCTCTCCAAAAATCAACTAAATTAATATTTAGTCATTTCTTCATTTACATCCATAAGCGCATAGTCGCCTTGGTGTTTACCATCAAACAAATCAAGAATGTCGTGGGTTTCAAGTTTGCTATTCTCGATGCCGACAGCTAAACCGCCCTTCCCATCAAGAAGCAACTTAACAGCATAGTTACCCATCTTAGTAGCATTTACTCTATCTGTGACAGTAGGTGAGCCACCACGTTGCATATGTGCAAGGACATTAGCACGGGCATCAAAGTCACCGTATTTAAGTAATTCATCCTTAAATTTATCGGCAGCCATGACACCTTCTGCTAAGACAATGATACCATGATCTTTGCCATCTGCAAATCCGCGTTTAAGAGTTTCTGCAATTTCCTTAATGTCATAAGGACGTTCAGGAATTACAATAGCATCTGCGCCGCTTGCAACACCAACACGCATAGCAATATCACCACATTCACGACCCATTACGTTAACAATGAATACTCTGTGGTGACTACTTGCAGTGTCACGAATCTTATCAATTGCGTCCATAGCAGTACGACAAGCAGAATCAAAGCCGATCGTGTAGTCAGTGTAAGGAATATCGTTGTCGATAGTTCCTGGCAAACCAACTGAGTTTACGCCGTGGCGAGTTAAGGCCAAAGCACCGTGGTATGATCCGTCACCGCCAATAACGATAACTGCATCGATACCGTGCTTCTTCAATTGCTCTACACCCTTTTGTTGCACTTCTTCTTGTGCAAATTCAGGGAAACGAGCACTGTACAAGAATGTACCGCCTTCATTAATCTTGTGGTCAACATTTTCCGTAGTTAGCGGAACAAAGTCACCTGCAACCAAACCAGCGAAACCGTAACGAATTCCAAAGACTTCAAGGCCATGATGAATGGCAGTCTTTGTCACAGCTCTAATTGCTGCATTCATACCAGGGGCGTCTCCACCACTAGTTAAAATACCAATCCGTTTCATGAATTCACCTCATCATGATTATTTTGTGTAATTTCTCACATCAAATAAATATTAACATTTTTTGGTTCAAAAAGCTCATAAAAATTGCGCTAACTTAAGCTTTATTTTTGCAAATCTAATTGATAGCACTTACATCTGCGATAATTGTTTTTCTTTTAACAAAATTTAGTCTTTGAAGTTTACTTTTCGCAGATTAGTTAACAAATATTGCATTTTATTTTGATCAAAACGATCGCCCTGCGTCCGCAATCCAAGCAAATAAATATCGCCTATTTTCAGAACATCGTTAAACTTTTCATAAGCAGCTGGAAAAATGATAACCTCCTGCTGACTTGAAGAATCGGCAAAACCGGCAAAAGCCATCGTCTTGTCATTCTTAGTTCTAATTCTTTTAAGACTCATTAACTTGCCTACACCGATTCCTGATTCATTGAACTGGAACTGATTCAAAGGCAGGGCGTTAAACTTTTGCGCATATTTTTGAACGGCAACCAGCGGCGTTGTTGTCGTAGCAAAGCCCAAAACTTTTTCTTCCATTTCGGCTTTTTCACCGTTAGTTGGTATTTCAGCTGGCTTCAGTGGTGCATCCCCCAAAATCTCAGATAATGAAATATTCTGCCCCGTCAATTGCACATTTGCAATAATATCCTTACAGTTAGCCAACAATTCATTTCTGTTATCCTCAATCTGATCGAATGCTCCCGCCATGATCAAGGCTTCAATGGCATCAATTTGTAAAAATTTAGAATCTATTCTACGCAAGAAATCACTAAGTGATTTATACGGCTTAGTATTAGCCGCAATTTCTTTGGCAAAGTCTACACGCAAGCCTTTAATTGCCTTTAAGCCAACTAAAATATTGTTATTTTGCAACGTGTATTCTAATTGGCTGTGGTTGATATCAGGCGTTAGAACACGGATATTTGCTTCTTGAGCCTGCATTACATATTGCTGAGCCTTAGCCGAAGTAGAAGAATTTAACATTGCAGTATAGAAAGCTGCTGGATAATGTACTTTAAGATAAGCTAGCCAAAAGGCGATCTTGGTATAAGCCACAGCGTGAGAACGGTTAAAACCATAATTGGCAAACTGCTCAATGTAATGGTAAACGCGCTCACCTACTTCTTTAGCGTGCCCGTTTTTAACTACGCCAGCAATAAATTTGCTCTTTTCCTGCTCAATGACATCTTGCTTTTTCTTCGACATAGCCCGGCGCAAAATGTCGGCCTCTCCTAGTGAAAATCCAGCCAGAATTTGTGCCGTTTGCATAACTTGTTCCTGGTAAACCAAAATTCCGTAAGTTGGCTGCAGGATCTGCTTCAAACTTGGATCAGGATAGCGTACTGGTTCTTTGCCATTCTTTCTGGCAACGAACGTATCAATATTTTGCATTGGACCTGGACGATACAAAGCATTTACCGCTACAAGATCTTCAAAATTATCTGGATGAAGCTGACGCAAAACGCGTCTGATTCCTTCAGATTCAAATTGGAAAATCGCATCAGTTTTCCCCTGTTGGAATAATTCTAATGTCTTAGCGTCATTCAAAGGGATCTTATTAGGATCTATCTTAACTCCTTGGCTACGCACTAAGTCTAAGATATTGCCCAAAACAGTTAAGTTACGCAAGCCTAAGAAGTCAATTTTCAATAGACCCAAAGATTCAACGTATTTCTTAGTTTGTTGAGTAACAGGGATGCCAAGTGGACCCGCTTGCAAGCCTGAAATTCCGGCAATCGAATCATCACTAATGACTAATCCAGCCGCGTGAATTGAATAGTGTCGCGGCAACCCCTCTAATGCCATTGCCGTTCTGAAAAGCAGCTTATTTTCTTCTGTGGCATCAACAAGCAGTCGTAATTCACGTGATTCTTCGTAGGCTTGTTTTAACGTCATTTTTCCCTTAGAAAACGGAATAGCACGGGCCCATTTATTAACTTCAACCATTGTTAGACCAAAAACGCGGCCTACATCACGCAAGGCTTGCTTAGCAGCTAAAGTACCAAAAGTAAGAATCTGTGCCGCATGATCCATGCCATATTTTTGATACATGTACTTAATAACCGTATCTCGATGAATATCAGGAATATCCAGGTCGATATCAGGCATTTCATGTCTAGCTGGGTTTAAGAAACGTTCAAACAATAAATGGTATTTCAATGGGTCTACTTCTGTGATTCTTAATGAATAAGAGACAAGCGAACCACAAGCGGAACCTCTTCCAGGGCCCGTTGTAATTTTGACGCGGTGGCAATAATTGATGACATCCCAAACAATTAAGAAATAATCATCAAAGCCCATCTGATTAATAATTCGCAATTCATAGTTGAGGCGTTTTTGATATTCTGCCGGAATTTTTTCTTGTCCAAATCTTGCTTGCAGGCCTGTCTGAGCTAAGTAATGCAGATACTCCTCAGAAGTTGGAAACTTATTTTGGTGATATTTTGGTAAAACTGGCTTTTGAAAAATTACTTCTGCATTGCATTTTTCGGCAATTTTAGCAGTGTTATTAACCGCATCATCCAAATCAAAGCGATGGTATCTTTCAAGCATCTGTTCTGCATCAACCATATAATGCGAACCGTCTTGCTTAGCTAGTGGCACCATATCCTGCATCTTTTGACCTGAGCGAATGGCCCGCAAAGTCTTTTGTAAAAATTGATCGCGCGGTCTTAGATATTCGCTGTCTTCAACGGCAACTAATGGTAAATCGAACTGCTTACTTAAAGAGCGAACATAATCGAGATAGTCCTGAGCATTTTTGGCCGCATAAACGCCAAGATAAAAGTCAGGCACAATTTTCTTTAAATCACGCAAATAGTCACTGCCCAGTTGCTGGTTAGTTTCAAAAAGATAGACTAATTCACTTCTAGTATTAGCGGGAATAATTACCAATAAATCCTCTAAGTATTTGGTCAGTTCTTTGAGGGTTAAAATCTTATCGTTTTGACCATTTTCGGTTAATAAATTAATCGCACTAGAAAGCCGCAACAAATTATGATAGCCCGCATTAGTTTTCGCAAAGACCAGCAAATCATATTTTTGCGTGCTATCAATCAAGCCATTTAAGCGAATTTGCATCCCTAAAAGTGGCTTAATCCCCTCTTTTTTAGCAATTTCATAGAAGTTAACTAAACCATACGTTACGTTGATATCCGCCAAACCTACGGCACTATAGCCCTTTTCTTTGGCCGTCTTAATCAAATCCGCCACTTTGGTTGGACTATCTAGTAATGTAAATGAGCTTAGATTTTGCAGTGCAGCTATTTGCATAATAGTAACCACCTTTCGCCAAACTTGTATTAAATTTAGTATACCAAATTGCATCAATCGAGTTTGAAATTAGCTTCGGATTTTGATAAAATTCTACACGAAAGAAGGAATTAATATGGGTCGATATATCGTTACAATCGTATGGAGCGTAATCTACATGTTTATTGTAGGCTTTATTGCTGGTCCTTTAACCCAAAGTGCTTCATTTAACGTAACCGACATGAAAAACTGTGTCATTGTTGGCGTTATCTTTGGTATTCTTTTCTCAGCAATTATTGCAACCATTACTGCTCACACAAAAAAAGATAATAGTAAGTACAGCAAGTTAAAATAATTTATTAATTAAACAAAAATACACGTGAGAATCATTTATCTCACGTGTATTTTTTTGTCTTTTAATAGAACTTGTAATTCTTCTTAGTGTCTACTTGAACATCGCCATGAGTTAAGTATTCGCTAAACATTTGCACGTAATCCTTATCAAGAGTTGTTTCAATCTTATCCATGCTGTATTCCGGATAGAAGCCGCCGCCCATTGCACGGTAGTTGTTTACGGCCAAGTGATAAATCTGATCATCTTCAATTGGCTTGCCATGCAAAGTCAATTTAGTTAAGCGTTCACCTTCCGGCTTAGATAAATCGGCTTCATATTCGACAGGATAAAAGACATCAAAGTGATAAAGCATTGGCTTAGGTTTAATCCAGCGATCGATAAAAGTAATCTTGCCATCTTTATCCTTCTTCAAAAATCCTGCACTATGCTCAATAATATGACGCAGCTCTTTACCAGTTAATTTCACTCTGCATAATTGGTTAGCATATGGGTAGTTAAGTAAAATATCTCTCATCGTAACCGTCTTATCAAAGCCTTTAGCAGTCTCACTCATTACGGCAGTAGCTGAAACGTCTGCTTTGGTAAACCACAATTGCATCTGTTGAATCAAATTAATGAATGGTGCACCTTCAATTCTGCCCTTCATCGCATTTTCAATTCGAGCAGGCTTGTTTAAGTGAGCAATAGGTTGATCGAGCCATTCTTGCGTTCTCTTATCCAAATCAGCTACTTTTTCTACTACTGCTGGATCTGGATCATAATCGTTGGTGTCAATCAACTTGGTAGTCATATTAGTAATCTTCTTAGTTTGATCATCAATATGCAAAACTACTTCTGCTACTGCTTCGCCGCGGTAACCTGGTTGCACGATTGCAGTATCTTTAGTTACCACATTCAAACGACGGTGTTGGTGACCAGTTAAAAAGACATCTACTTCTGGAATCTCGGTTAAAATCTTGTAACCCTCATTTTCACCACGATGAGGTTCCGTGGCCTTGCCTGTTACTGGGTCACTTTCAAAACCGCCGTGATACATTACAGCCAAGACATCAACTTGAGGACGCAAAATTTTAGCATAATGCTTAATCTTTTCATAGGCGGAGGCAAACTTTAAGCCGGCAACATTTTTAGCTGGTTCCCAATGTGGAATATATTGCGTGGTAATCCCTAGAATACCAATCTTAAGTCCATTCTTTTCGATGATGACATATTCCTTGCCAAAGAATGGCACGTTGGTTTCAGCATCCAAAATATTGTCATTGATGATAGGTGCCTTATTTTGATCAACATAGTAGCTTAAATAATCAAGACCAAAGTTGAAGTCATGGTTACCAAGACAGCGTGCATCATAGCCAACTGCGTTGTATGCTTCGGTAAACTTCAACAAATCGTTATAATCACCCGTTGAATGGGTGTAAGAAGCTAATGGAGAACCTTGCAGGCAATCACCAGCATCTGTTACTACAACATGATCTGCACCGTATTTTTCCTTCTCTGACTTAATTACAGAGCTTACTCGGCTTAAGCTGATGGGTGCATCATAGTCGGTTTTATTATGGTAATCAGTTGGCAATAAAAAGCCATGCGTATCACTTGAGTGCAAAAATACTAATTTCATTGTTCTAAATCCTTTTCTTAGGCATAAAAAAAGACACCATCATTACAGGTGTCTTTTAATTAGTTATTGCCGTTATCGTTGCTGTTAACAACTTGACGACCCTTGTAATAACCTTTTGGTGAAACACGGTGGCTTAAGCGGTATTCACCAGTAGTTGCATCATAGTGCATTGCTGGAACACTCAACTTAATGTGACCACGACGTGAACGTTTCTTTTGTTTAGAAGTATGTCTTGCAGGAACTGCCATTTAATTGATCTCCTTTATTGTAGTCTTAAGCTTCAGGACTGAGCGCCCTGAATTACTCACGTGATTCAATGATACTATTCAATTAAGAATAAATCAAGATCTATTCAGTTTTCTTCTTGTTTTTATTCAAAAAAGCAACCTTGTTTTGTGCTTTATGCTCTTGGCTATCGCGTCCGAAAAACCAGGCAATAATCATTCCGATGATCACCATCACTACTAACACCACAATCAAGGGCAATCTAACCTTGAAAAAGCCAAAGTTAATAGCAACTGGTGAAGTATTAAGCACCACGAAAATTACTGCAATTAGGGCAACGACTGAGCCAATAATTAAGTTTCTTTGTTTTTCCATCGCCACTACTTCCTAGAAGCAAATCTCAAGGAAAGTTCATCACCGATGACTGGGAACAAGTTGTAAAGTTTAGCTAATACTGCCAAGCTAAGTGGTACATTAAGCTCACGCTTGTCACTGCCAAAGAAGTGAACCACTTGCCAAGCAACATCGTCTGGATCAAGCATAAACTCCTGAACGTTTTTGACGTAATTGCCAGACTTATCAGCAATGTTAAAGAAGTTAGTGTAAACAGGACCAGGGTTAACGGTCATTACCTTGACGCCAAATGGTTTAAGTTCTAGGCGCAATACATTTGAAAATTGAATGACTGCAGCCTTAGATGCGCTGTAAGCAGCTGATTTAGTAGTTGGCACCTTACCAGCGATTGAACCAAAGTTAATAATTTGACCAGTCTTTTGTTCCATCATGACACGGCCAACAAGTCTAGTGAAGTACATTAAGCCTAAGATGTTTACTTGGAACATGTTGGTTACGTCTTGCATCTTTTGTTCCATAAATTCTTCGAATTTACCAAAACCGGCACAGTTGACTAAGAAATCAATATGCTTTACTTGCTTGGTAATTTCATCAAAGGTCTTTTCAATATCATCAGGCTTACCCATATCTGTTGGGAAGACATAAGCTTCAGCACCTGATAATTCTCTAGCTTCTGCCGCAATTTCTTCCAGACGATCTTTTCTTCTGGCAATCAAAATGACAGTAGCACCACGGCCAGCACTTTCAAGAGCAATTGAACGACCAATGCCACTAGAAGCACCTGTAATAATAACAACTTTATTTCTTAGTGAATCTTTCATTATTCTGCGCCTTTCATCGGAATTTCAATACGATCAAAGTCATTTACCAAAACTGTATTTGGAAATACCTTCTTAGCTTGATTCTCTAATTTCTTAGCTTTTGCTCCCATATAACGAGCAGATATATGGTTCAAACACAACTTCTTAACATTTTCTTGTTTAGCAATTTTAGCTGCCTGAACAGAAGTTGAGTGGTAATAATTGCGAGCCATTTTGCTTTCGTCTCCAGCAAAAGTTGATTCATGAACTAAAACATCCGCATCTTTTGCTAAACGAGCAATGCTTGGCGTTGAGCGGGTATCGTAAATAATCGTGACGATGCGGCCAGGCTTTTCTGGTCCCAAGAAATCTTTTCCATTTAAGACGGTCCCATCAGCCAAGGTCACTTGCTCGCCTCGTTTTAGTTGACCAAGAATTGGCCCGTTAGGGATATTATACTTTGCTAATTTATCAATTAAAAGTTCACCTGGATGAGTAGCCTCAACTACTCTAAAACCAAAGCTTGGAATACGGTGATCTAGTCTGTCCGTATAAACGCGAAAGCCCTTGTCTTCACAAATTAATCCTGGTTCAGATAATTCAACAAACTTAATGGGATAAGAAACTTTGGTTCTTGATATTTGTAAAGACGTACGCACAAATTGCTCAATTCCAGCCGGACCATAAATCGTTAATGGTCCAACATCCCCTTGAAAAGAACGGGTTGATAGCAATCCTGGCAAGCCAAAAATATGATCGCCATGGTTATGTGAGATAAAAATTTTAGTGATTTTGCGTAGTCTAATATTTGTTCTTAAAATTTGATGCTGAGTAGCCTCCCCTACATCAAACAGCCAGATCCCGTTAAGTTCATCTAGTAGCTTTAACGCTACACAAGAAACATTGCGCTGCTTGGATGGCTGCCCTGCACCTGTTCCTAAAAATTGTAATTCCATGAAAATCCTATTTCTATCTTAAAATTTTGAATGTTTAACAATTGTTTTGGTAATAAACGCACTATAATATTTCGATCCTTTTATATTAGGGTGCGTGTGATCACCATAAAACCAATCTGGATGATTCTTCGAATATGAATACCAATCAATTATTATAAGATTATGATACCGTTTTGCACCTTGTCTTAGCAAATCATTCACCGGTTTTTGCCAATCTCTAGTTGGTACATGAACATTAATCCAGAAAACTTTTCTCTTAGGCCCAACTTGATGCATGATTCGATCTAAGTCATCCATCGAGAATGGTCCATTTGTGCCTAAACCAATCAATACGTTATCGGCTAAAACTCCCTGCTTTTGATAACTGTCAAGTAGGCCAAATGCAACATCTAATTGTCTAGAAACAGCCGCATCAACTAAGGCCTTAGGCATTAATTTCTTTAAGTTGTCACTTGAACCGGCCATGACAGAGTCGCCGATTGCAGTAACTTGAATTTTTTGTGCTAACTGCAAATCAAGCTGCGAAATACCATATTTAACATATGATTTATTAACTGGGTGCTTTTTAGCATCTTTTTCCGCTTGTCTAATGATTTTCGACTTATCTTCTTTTTTTTGCTTTTGCTTTTTTAACTTCTTGATCAGCTTAGCATTGTCGCTCTTTTGCTCTTTGGTATTCTTTTGAATTCTTTGAGCAAGTTGAGTCTTATTAAAATCTTCTGCCTTTGCTCTAGGTGAAACAGCAATAGCAATGCTACCTAAAATCAAAATAAATGCTGCAAAAACTGCTTGCGTCTTTTTGATGTAATCCTTAGTCTCTAAATCCAAAATTCGAGCAAAGTAGGCCTTGGTTTTACTCCACGTAATCTTGCCCATTGGCTTTTCAATTAAGCGGTAAGTAATTTCACTTACTAGCAAAATCAAGATGATTTCAATCACATGGTACAGTACCGGATGATCACCAATATTAGTAAATTTATCTTCAAAAAAGATCATGATTGGAAATTGGTAAAGATAAATCCCATAGCTTCTTGAACCAATCCAATCGAAAATGACATTAGTCATAATTCTATTCCAGTGACTGCCTGGATGCGCAATTACTCCGGCAAACACGCAGACAATCAAAGTAAACAAAAGCATCCCACCACAATAAGCAAATGCCTGTTGCGGATTCATTGCCTTTGAGAAGAACATGACCAGCATCAAAATAAAGGAAACTAGTCCAACCAAATCAAGTATTCGTGTATCCTTTTTGGTCACATTAGGATTCAGCTGCTCTATTGGCCAAATAACTGCTAATGCGGCTCCTAAACCTAATGAGAAGAACCGCGTATCCGTTCCATAATAGATACGGTTAATGTCAGCTTTCATTAAATATAGAACCAGCATTTCAATTGCAGATGCTAATGAAAGTCCAATCAAAATCCCAAAAATATTCTTCTTTTTCTTTACTAGTTTTACCAGTAAGAAAATGACAATCGGCCACAAAATGTAGAATTGCCCTTCTACTGACATCGTCCATAGGTTAATAAAAGGCGATTCATTAGCCGCAAAACGTTCAAAGTAGCTTTGACCATTATGAATTTGCCAAAAATTGTAGACATTCAGTAGGTTAGCCAGGACGATCTGATTCAGCTTAGCTAAAAGATTGCGTTGAAACAGAAAAATATACGCCGCACTGAACCATAAAACCGAAATCAGCTGCGGATAAATCTTCTTTATTCTACTTAAATAAAAGTGTTTATTATCGTAATCTCCCGTTCTGTCATATGAATTAAGTATATGATCCGTGACGAGGTAACCTGAGAGCACGAAAAAAATTGGCACACCCAGATATCCTCCCATAAACGAATTAGAATCAAGGTGATAGAGTATTACTCCGATCACCGCTAATGCTCTAAGTCCAGAATACCCTGTAATAAACCGATTTCTTCTCATAATCTATCTCTACTCACATATTATTGTACAAATTCAAAGACAAACTTGCCGATTGCAACATCGTCTCCGTTAACTGCACCCTTTTCACGCAAGGCATCATCTACGCCTAAACGCTTAAGTCTTCTAGCCAAACGCATGATACCATCTTGGTGATCCAAATTGGTCATTTGTACTAATCTCTCCAATTGCTCTCCCTTAACAACGAATTCATGCTCGCCAACTCTTTCAACAGTAAATTCGTTCTTTTGTGGTGCCTTGTACTTGTATTCCTTAGTATTTTCAACAGTCTTAGGTTCTTCTTGTGCACGTTCTTCTTCGACTTCGGCAACCAAGTTAGCAGTATCGCTCATCAACTTGGATACGCCTTGGTGCGTTACACTAGAAATTTCATAAACTGGTTCGTCATTACCTTCTTTTTGCAAAGCTTCCTTAAATTCCTTGAGCTTGTCTTCTGCACTTGGAATATCCATTTGTGAAGCGACAATTAATTCACGCTTCTTAGACAAATCAGTTTCATAATTTTGCAATTCCTTTCTGATGGTGTGATAGTCGTCAATTGCTTTGCGACCATTATTAGGATCCATTGATACTAAGTGCAAAATTACTTTAGTTCTTTCAACGTGGCGCAAGAATTGAATACCTAAACCCACACCTTGGCTAGCACCTTCAATTAAACCAGGCAAGTCAGCCATAGAGAAGTCACGACCATCAGGTAAAATTACCATCCCTAAGTTTGGAGTCAAAGTAGTAAATTGGTAAGCTGCAATCTTTGGCTTAGCTTTAGTTGTTACTGACAAAAGCGTAGATTTACCAACTGATGGGAAACCAACTAAACCTACATCAGCTAGTAACTTAAGTTCTAGGCGTAAAACGCGGTCTTCACCTGGTTCACCGTTTTCGGCAATTTCAGGTGCCGTATTAACACTAGTAGCGAAGTGAATATTACCACGACCGCCACGGCCACCGTGAGCTACAACTAATTCTTGTCCTTTTTCTACTAAATCACCGATTAATTCACCGGTATTAAAATCATAAACTGTTGTCCCAACAGGCACCTTTAAATAAAGGTCTTTAGCAGCTCTACCATATTGAGACTTGATGCGACCATTTTCGCCATTGTCCGCCTTAAATTTACGACGGTAGCGAAAATCCATCAATGTACGCAAACCGCTGTCAGCAACAAAAATAATGCTGCCGCCGCGACCACCGTCGCCGCCAGCTGGTCCGCCATTTGGAACGTACTTTTCGTGGCGGAAAGCCACCATGCCATCGCCGCCTTTTCCGGCTTGTACTTCAATTTTAGTCTGATCAACAAATGTTGGCATGTTTATCTCTTCCTTCCGTCTTAATCTAACTTTTATTACTATACCACACAAACGCGCATTCTTGGGCGTTTTCTAGGTTTACAGCGTCAATTTTATTGTCTGTGCTTGGGTCAAAGTAAGTCCGGCAGCTCGAAGCTCATCAACCGATGCCTCTTTAATCTTCTTTAATGAACCAAAGTTTCTGAGCAGCTTATTTCTACTCTTAGGACCAATGCCTTTAATCGAGTCTAATCGGCTTGATAAAGCATTCTTGGCATGACGTCTTCTATGGAAAGTAATGGCGAAGCGGTGCACTTCATCCTGAATTCTTGTCATTAAGTAAAAACCTTCTGACTTAGGATTAAGCGGGATCAGTTTCAACGGAATACCATTGATCGGATCGCCGAATAACAAGTGGTTTGTTCTGTGCTTATCATCTTTAACCATCCCGGCAACAGGAATATTTAGGTTTAATTCGTTACGCAAAACGTCTTCACAAGCATCTACTTGAATTTGACCACCATCCATCAGGATTAAATCAGGCATTTTTTTATTTTCACGTAAAAGTCGACCATATCGTCTTCTAACAACTTCCCTGGTGTTACGAACTTCATCGCCGCCATTTTGGTGTTCAACTTCACCCTTTAATTTGTACTTTCGGTACGAAGTTTTATCTGGTTCACCATCTTTAAAAACAACTAAGGCCGAAACTGGATCTGCACCTTGAATATGCGAGTGGTCAAAGCTTTCAATAATATGACCATATGGCAAACCTAGAGCATCAAAGATCTCTTTTTGCGCACCCTTAGTTTTACGATTACCTAATTCAAGTAGTCTAAACTTATCATCTAATTTCAACTTGGCATTATCTTTAGCCATATCAAGCAACGCTTTTTTCTGTCCTCTTTGCGGCGTTCTAACTGGAACTTTTAATACTTCCGCCAAAGTATCGTTATCAAGGCCAGTAGGAACTAAGACTTCCTTTGGCAAAACGCGGTTTCTTTGCCCATAAAATTGCACAATAAATGAAGTAAATGCATCTTCTGGATCAGTTGTATCCGTTAAAGGAAACATTCTGGTTTCTCTTCTAAGTAGCTTAGCCTGACGCAAGAAGAAAATCTGTATTGAAATCCAAGATTTATCAACGTAGTAGTTGAAGATATCGCGTTGAGTGTTGTCGTTAGAAATGATTTTCTGCTTTTCAACCGTTTCTTCAATATACTTCAATTGATCTCGAATTTCGGCTGCGCGTTCGAATTCCAACTGCTCAGAAGCCTTTTCCATCTTGGCGGTCAAGTCTTGCTTTACTTCTGCAATATCACCATTCAAAAAGCTCTTAATCTTCTTAATTTGCTCGTCATATTCTTTTTGCGGCACCTTTTTAAAGCAGGCCCCTAAACACTGCCCCATATGATAGTAAAGACACGGGCGGCCTTGGTAGCCATGGCAGCGTCTTAATGGATAAACTTTTTGGATAAACTTTAACGTAGCCTGGGCCGCATAAACGTTAGGATATGGGCCAAAGTAATAACCACCATCCTTATGCACGATACTGGTCAGGCGCGTTTGCGGATCATGTTCGCGCGTAATTTCAATGTAAGGATAGCCTGTCCCCTGCTTTAACTGCACGTTGTAATATGGCTGATATTTTTTAATTAAAGTAATTTCTAGTAAAAAAGCTTCCTTATCAGTAGAAACCGTAATAATGTCATAGTCTCGAATTTCACGCACTAATTCAGCACGCCGTCCTACTTGCTTACTCTTAAAGTATGAACGCACTCTATTTTTTAAATTTTTGGATTTACCAACATAAATAACCGTGCCATTGATATCTTTCATTAAGTAGCAGCCCGGTTTTTCTGGTAATAGCTTCAACTTATTCTCAATTAATTGTGTTGCCATTCTATCGCACCCCAATAAAAAATTCGCACTAAATAGTTTAACACAGCTTTTTTAAGAAGATATTAACTTTGCTTATAGAAATAGCTATCTAGACCAAAACTTGCTATATTAAAAGAAAACGCTTAGGAGAAATACCGATGACTAATATAGTTTTTGATTTAATTAACCAATTTGGCTACATGGCCATCAGCTTTTTAATTGCGGTTGAAAATATCTTCCCGCCTATTCCTTCAGAAGTAATCCTTTCATTTGCAGGATTTGCGACGCATCACTCGCAAATGACCGTTTCCTTAGTGATAATCGCCGCCACAATCGGTGCCACTTTAGGAGCAATCATTCTCTATTGGATCGGAACTTTACTGAGTGAGGACCGTCTTGAAAAAGTATTTAATCATAAAATGTTCAAGATGCTTGGTTTCAAAAAGGGTGATGTTAAAAAGGCAATTGCCTGGTTTGATAAATATGGAACAGGCGCAATTTTCTATGGTCGTTGCATCCCCGTTATCAGAAGTTTAATCTCTATTCCAGCAGGTACCGCTCACGTTAAGCTTTCCAAGTTTTTAATTTACACTACTCTTGGTAGTTTGATCTGGAACATCATTTTAGTTTCATTAGGATCCTACATGGGTGAAAATTGGCAAGTCATCGTGAATATCTTTGAAGAATACTCATTGATCATTGCCGTTTTCATCATCATTGCCCTTATCTATGGCTCATTTAAATGGTACAAAACAAAAATAAAGGCTGATTAGACTAAAAGCACTATTTTAATAGTGCTTTTTTGCCCTTCAAGAAATTAAAAATATCATGTAAAATTAATCTATCTTTACATATTACATAGAGGGGAATGTTGCGATGAAATTTCACATATTTAGAAAACAAAGCATTCAAAACTACTTAGGAAAAGATATCAAGTTTTCCAAAACAATGAATGCCCTCGACCTAATGTCACTTGGGGTTGGTGCAGTTATCGGGACTGGGATCTTTATTCTGCCTGGTACGGTAGCTGCTACAGCTGCTGGGCCTGGAGTTAGTTTGTCATTCATGGTCGCAGCAATCGTGTGCGCCTTTGCCGGAATGTGTTATGCCGAGTTTGCTTCCGCAATTCCAGTTGCTGGTAGTGCTTATTCATACGGTAACATCGTTTACGGCGAGTTCACCGGTTGGATCATTGGTTGGGCCTTAATCTTGGAATACATGCTATCTGTGGCTACCGTTGCCGCAGGTTGGTCATCATACTTTAGTTCATTTATTAGTCCGTTTGGCTTAAAAATTCCTAAGGCCGTTTCAGGGCCAATGAATTTGTCACATGGCGTTTACTTTGACCTTGTTTCTGTTTTAATAATTTTGATTATTAGTATCCTGCTGTCACGTGGAATGAAAAATTCCATCAAGATTAACGTTGTTGCGGTTTTCATTAAGATTGCGATTATTTTGATCTTCATCTTTGTGGGGATGCAATTTATTAAGTCAAGCAATTATCACCCATTCTTGCCATACCACGCTTCTGGTGTGATTAAAGGTGCAACTACCGTTTTCTTTGCTTTCTTAGGCTTTGACGTTGTTTCTTCATCAGCTGCCGAAGTTAAGAATCCTAAGAAGAATATGCCACTAGGCATTATTGGTACTCTAGCAATTGCGGCTGTCCTTTACTTTGGCGTTTCCATTGTCTTGACAGGAATGGTTAAATACACCAAGTTAAACGTAGCTAATCCGGTTGCTTTTGCCTTACAATATGTCCACCAAGACTGGGTAGCCGAATTATTATCATTTGGTGCCATGCTAGGAATGGCAACCATGATGCTCACGATGATCTATTCAAGTTCGCGTTTAATTTACGCCATGGCTAGAGATGGTCTTTTACCAGCAACTTTCAGTAAGCTTGATAAAAAGCACCATTCTCCTCAAAATGCCTTAGTTGCAGTAACAATTATTATTGCCTTAGGTGCGGCATTCTTCTCAGTAGATCAATTAGCCAACTTGGTTAACTTTGGCACATTATTTGCCTTCACCTTAGTATCATTTGGTATTTTAAAATTAAGAAAGAGGACAGATATCGTTAACGACGGTTTCAAGGTTCCTGGTTATCCATACCTGCCAATCATTTCTGGCTTAATCTGTATCTTTATGATTTGTCACTTAAGCTCAGAAGTTTACTTAATGGCTGCAATTTGGTTAATCCTTGGGACAGTTATCTACTTCGTTTATGGTTATCGTCACAGTCAACTAGAACATGAATAAAATAAAAAAAGCGGCTTAGCCGCTTTTTTGTTTTACTCTAACTTATTTTAGTTAACTTGGTTAACAGCTTTACCATCTTTGAAGAATGATAAAACATTGTTAGCTGCTTCTTTAGATAAATTGAATCTAGCAACGTGAGTAGCTGAGCCGACGTGTGGAGTCATGATTACGTTATCCATGTCTACCAATTCTTGCTTAGGATGTGGTTCATTTTCAAAGACATCTAAAGCTGCACCTGCAATCTCACCATTCTTTAAAGCGGCAATCAAAGCATCACTATCAACTAGTGAACCGCGAGCTACATTGATCAAATATGCCGTTTCTTTCATTTCTTTAAAGACATCAGCATTAATAATGTGGTAAGTTTCATCAGTTGCTGGAGCATGCAATGATAAAAAGTCGGCTTCCTTAATTAAGGTATCAAAGTCAACGTACTTAGCATTTAATTCTGCTTCTAATTCATTATCAAGTTGGTGACGATTGTGGTAAATAACCTTCATCCCCAATGCCTTAGCAAAACGAGCTACTTGTTGGCCAATTCTGCCCATACCTAAAATAGCTAAAGTCTTGCCTTCAATCGTGTAGCCTTGGTTATCATATTCGTCAGCATCTAAAAATACGCCTTCACGCAAAGCATGGTCATAATAGCGCAAGCGACGAGCTGAAGCCATAATCATGGTTAAAGTCAATTCAGCAGTTGGACGCAATACGCTCTTAGGACAGTTTGAAACAACAATTCCCTTTTCCTTAGCGTATTCCACATCTACATGATCAAAACCTACACCGTAAGTAGAAATTATCTTCAAATTCTTGGCAGCATCAATCATTTCTTTATCAAAAGCCATCTTTGCCACAATGACACCGTCATAATCTGCAATATGATCTAATACCCATTCACGATCATCATGTAAGCGATGGCCTGCTGGACCAACTGTAACATCGCATTCCTTTTCTAAATCAGTAAGCGAATCTTTTCTCAATCCACCCAAAATTAAAATCTTTGCTTTACTCATTATGAAGCCTCTATTCCATATCCTTTATAAAATTTTGTTAATTGCGACCGCCACTCCGTCATGATCACAATCTGCAGTAATTTCATCTGCATGCTTTTTAGTATAGTCCACTGCGTTGCCCATCGCCACACCTAAACCAGCATATTTTAACATTGGCATATCATTTGCTTGATCACCCAAAGCCATCACGTTTTCTGGTTTAACCTTAAGGTAATCACACAGGCGCTTAAGACCAGTTCCTTTATCAACGCCGGCTGCCGTTGCTTCAAAATAAAATGGTTCAGTTTTGGAGAAAACGACGCGATCTTTCATTTGCTCAAAAAGCGGACTGGTAATTTTACTATCCAAATAATCTGGATCATCAATGTACATGCATTTGATAATCGGTATTTGCTTCATTTCTTCTGGTGTACGATATGAGACTTCCAGTTTAACCACCCGCGAGTTATAAATCGTGTAGTGTCCTAAATCACGATTAGAGGTGTAAATTCGATCTAAACTAACGCTATGAAAATGCAGATTCAATTTGCGTGCAATTGCTTCTAGATCAACATAGTCTTCATATCTTAGCCCTTGTTTAAAAATTACTTGGCCACTGGTTGATTCAACTACTGCGCCATTAAAGCTGACTACATATTGGTTATCTTGATTGTTTAAACCTAATTCATCCAAATAACGTTGTGCACCAGATAATGGTCTTCCTGTGCAGATCACTATTTGTTTACCTTGATTTTTGGCATCTAACACTGCCTTTTTAACGGCAGGGGTAATTTCTTTTTTAGAGTTTACTAAAGTACCATCAATATCAATGGCGATTAAATCTATCTTTTTCATTTTTCTTTTTAAAATAAATAAAGCACCGCTTTTTCAGCAATGCTTATTAAACTGACATGGCCTGAGTGTTTTCTTTTAATTTAACTAGTTCGTCCATATCTTCTTTACTAATTTCAAAATCAACACTCAAGTTATCTTTCATTTCACTGACATTGTCACTCTTCGGTAAAACGATACAGCCTAGTTGCAAGTCGAAGGCAAGCATCAATTGTACAGGACTTACGCCATATTTTTTAGCATATTCATTGATCTTACGATCCTTAAGTAAACGTCCGTGAGCAAGTGGTGAATATGCTTCGATTTGAATTCCTAAGTTCTCACAATATTTCATCAAATCTGTTGGCACATGTCCAATATGAACTTCGATCTGGTTAACAGCTGGCTTAATCGTACCATTATTAACAATGTTAGCCACATCTTCTTGCAAGAAATTAGACACACCAATTGATCTAACTTTACCGGCCTTCAAAGTGACGGTCATTGGTTCTATTTACTTCAATCCAAGGCTGCGGTGAGTGAATCAGAAGCATGTCAATGTATTCTAAGCTGAAGCGATCCAAAGCTTTATCAATTGCCTTCTTAGTGCCCTCATAGTCTTTGACAGCAGTTGGCAATTTAGTTGTTAAATATATATCACTACGTTAAACATCGGAATTCCAAATTTCCTTGCCTACGCCATTCTGATTACCATAGTCTCTTGCGGTATCAAAAGCGCGGTAACCAACACTAATGGCCTGACGAACGACTTTTTTTACGTCATCATTATTGATTAGCCAAGTACCTAATTGTATCTGAGGAATCTTTATTCCGTTGTTAAGCGTTAAAGTTTTATCAGAGTACATACTGAACCTGCTGTGAATAGCATACACCAAATATTATTCAAATCCTATACATATACTTATAATTTTTACTTTTTAACAAAATTGTCATTTTAAACAACAGAGCAAAAAACGCGATGAAATAGGCTTTAGCGATATTTCTTTGCAGATTATCAATCATTTCTTAGACGAGATTTTATATACAAAAAAAGAAAGGGCTGATTTCATAAACCATCAACTCTTTCTCTTCAGTCTCTTAATTCCCGCAACCTATAATACTAGTTTTCTGTACTAAAACAAGCACAATTATCGTATCTTTGCACAATTTTGGTTATTTTTTATATTCATAGTCCTATTGCAATGCTATTTGTATAGATTGTTTGCGTTATGTTACAAAAATGTTACATTAATTATTTATGCATAAAGCTATTCACGTATATCAATAATTTCTTAGCAATTACTTTTTTACTCATCTCAGGCCATTCATCGATCGTGCCATCTTGCTTAAGGATAGTCACCTTATCATTATCATTGCCAAAGACATTTTGCGAAACGTCGTTAGCCACGATCAGATCTGCTCCTTTTTCATGCAGCTTCTTTTCCGCATTCTTTAGCAAATCATTTGTTTCAGCAGCAAAACCAACTACTAATTGCCCTGGATTTTTATGTTTGGCCACTTCACGTAAAATGTCTTTCGTTTTAACTAAAGTTAATTTCAAAGTAGCTTGATTTGCCTGCTTTTTCAATTTATGGTCGGCCACTTTAGCCATCTTCCAATCAGCTACGGCAGCCGCCATAATTAACACATCACTTTTGGTAAATTCATGCTTTACTTTTGTTAACATTTCTTCGCTACTTGCAGTATGATACAATTCAATCTTTTCATCTTGCGGCAAGGCAACTGTAACATTCCCATAAATTAATTTTACTTTTGCGCCCATCTCGGCAGCGGCTTGAGCAATAGAAATTCCCATTTTGCCACTAGAACGATTCCCAATAAAGCGAACTGGATCAATTGCTTCTTCTGTTCCTCCGGCGGTGACGATAATGGTTTTATCTTTTAAGATTTCTTTTTGTTGCAAAAAGTTTTCTACCCAAGCAGAGATTTGTTCTGTCTCAGGCATTCTACCTTTAGCAGCATATCCTTCCGCCAGCATTCCCACCGCTGGCTCCATAATCTGCACTTGATTTTCTTTTAAAAATTGCAAATTGCGTTGAGTAGCAGGATTACTCCACATCTGATCATTCATTGCAGGCACAACCAATTTTGGTGCGCTTGTTGCCAGAATCGTGGTACTAGCGGCATCATCAGCTAGACCATTAGCCATTTTAGCAATAAAGTTAGCCGTTGCTGGAACAACTAAGGCTAAGTCAGTCCAGCGAGCCAAATGAACATGCGGTATGCTAGCTTCATTTTCTTTTTTCCATAGATTATCCAATACTGGATACTTAGTCAATGCGGCCAATGTATTAGAAGTAACCAGACGTTCCGCATTTTTAGTCATTACTACCCGTACTTCATGACCACTTTTTTCAAGATTTCGCACGACTTGCACGGCTTTATACATAGCAATGCCGCCTGTCATATAGACTGCTACTTTTGCCATTTTTTATTCCTTCTTCTCAAACAAATTTATTTTTATTTTATCATTATTGCTAAAAATAGTAGAATAACGGTTAGGGATAAATTTTTGGAGGATAAAATGAAGCTTATAATAAAATTATCGCTGGTTGCCTTAAGTCTTGCTTCACTAGCTGGCTGTAGCAAGCAGGCACAACCAAAACCACCTAACAAAGAAATTACTACAGTTAAAGTAATTAATCAGCCAGTTTCTTTGAAAAAGAAGAATAGAGTTAAACCACCTACTAGACCTTTGCCGCTACTTCCATGGCAAAAACCAGTTCACGAAAAGAAAGCGATTTATACCAATTCTAATGGTATTTTAAAAGATAATTCTTAGAGGAGTGACATATAGTAACTTCTTTTTTGATTGAGTATAAAAAGGTTGTCATCTTCATTTCTGTACTTTAGAATCTATATTAATACAGAAAGGAACTTTACTTATATGCCAAATTTATCTAGTGATTTAAAATCAATTATCAATACTAACCTTAGTAACTTATCCGCTTCAAAAATTCGTGCATTTGATCAAAAAGTTTCAGGCATCCCTGGCATTATCAAGTTAACTATTGGTGAGCCTGATCTTGCTACACCAGATCATATTAAAAAGGCTGCCATTCGCGACATTAACGATGATGACTCACACTACGCACCACAAGCTGGTAAACCTCAACTACTTAAAGCAATCAGCTGCTACCTTGACCGTTCCATCGGTGTTCATTATGATCCCAAAGATGAAATCTGCGTCACTGTTGGTGCAACCGGTGCTTTAAACGACGTCTTTATGACTTTGCTTAATCCTGGGGACAAGATTATCGTTCCTACTCCAGTTTGGGCATTATACTTCCAGTTGATCAAGATGACTGGTGCTACCCCTATTCAACTTGATACTAAAAAAGACGGTTTCATTTTAACGCCTGAACATTTGCGTCACGTTTTAAACGGTCGCGGCAAGGGAGCAAAGGCAATCATCTTGACCGACCCATCCAACCCGACCGGCCGTGTTTATGCTAAAGAAACTTTGCAACAACTAGCCGAAGTAATTAAAGAATACAAAATCTATTCAATTACTGATGAGATCTACGCTGAACTCGTTTATGGCAATGCGGAACATCGTTCATTGTCCGAATATATTCCAGATCGCAATATTTTAATTTCTGGTTTATCTAAAGCATACGCAATGACTGGGTGGCGTTTAGGTTACATCGCTGCTCCTAAGCAAATCATGCAGAGCATTCAAAAAGTTAATGCCTTTTTAGTAACCTCTGTGACTGACAATGTGCAAATGGCTGCCGTTGAGGCATTGAACAATGGTCAAAGTGATCCTGCTGAAGCAAGAGCAATCTATGAAAAGCGGCTGCAATTTATGCAAACCGGCTTGGAAAAGCTTGGTTTTGAAATGGCTACGCCACAAGGTGCCTTTTATATCTTTGCCAAAATTCCTGAAAAATATGGCATCGATGATGAACAATTTGCTTTTGAATTGGCACAAAAGGCTAAAGTTGGCGTAACTCCTGGTCGTTATTTTGGTAAAGGCGGCGAAGGCTACGTAAGACTATCTTATGCATCATCAACTGAACAATTACACGAAAGTTTAAAGCGAATTACCGATTTCGTTAACGATTTATAAAATAAAAGCAAAAAATAGACTTCCTTTTCGGAAGTCTATTTTTTGCTTTTATTTAAAGATTACTTGTCCCAAGTTGAGTTTTCTTCGGCATCTTCTGCAGCCATCTTTTCAAGACGTTCTTCAGTTGCCTTAACACTGTCTTGGTACTTATCTTCAACTTCAATACCTAAGTCAGCTAATTGTTGATCTGCTACTGGAGCTGGAGCGTGCATCATTGGTTCTGAAGCACTAGCGTTCTTAGGGAATGCCAATACGTCACGAATATTATCCTTGTTAGCAAGCATCATAGCAAATCTGTCAAGACCAATTGCAAGACCTGCGTGTGGTGGGAAGCCCATGTCCAAAGCATCCATTAAGTAACCAAATTGTTCGTAAGCACGCTTCTTAGTGAAACCAAGTGCCTTAAACATGTTTTCTTGGATTGAACGCTTGTGGATACGGATTGAACCACCACCCATTTCGTCACCGTTCATAACGATGTCGTAACTACGTGCGTGTGCCTTGTGTGGTTCAGTAGTCAAAAGCTTTACACCTTCATCATCTGGCATGGTGAATGGGTGGTGAGCTGCTACCCAACGGCCAAGACCTTCATCGTATTCGAATAATGGCCAGTCAACAACCCAGACAAAGTCATAAACGCCCTTAGGAATAATACCAGTTTCCTTAGCGAATTCACGACGAAGGTGGTTCAATGAGTCACAAATTACCTTCCACTTGTCAGCAACAAATACTACTAATTCGCCGCCTTCAAGGTCGAATTCCTTCTTCAAAGCTTCCTTGTTGTCATCAGTCAAGAAACGAGCAACAGGACCTGAGAATTCATCATCTTCGTACTTAACCCAAGCTAAACCCTTAGCGTGGAAACGCTTGATGAAGTCAGCCTTCTTGTCAAGCTTCTTACGTGAGTATTCCTTAGCACCGTTCTTAACAGCAATACCCTTAACAAAGCCGCCATCAGCAATTGCACCTGAGAATACCTTGAAGTCGCTGTCCTTAAAGATTGAGCTTAAGTCATGGATAAGCATGCCGTAACGAGTATCAGGCTTGTCACTACCGTACTTGTTCATTGCGTCAGTCCAAGTAATACGCTTAATAGGAGTCTTAAGGTCAATCCCCTTAACATCCTTCATAATCTTCTTCAAAAGACCTTCAGTGTAGCCTTGGATAGTTTCTTCGTCAGCAAATGACATTTCCATATCGATTTGAGTAAATTCTGGTTGACGATCACCACGTAAGTCTTCGTCACGGAAACAACGTGCCAATTGGTAGTACTTATCAAAGCCAGCACCCATCAAAAGTTGCTTGAACAATTGTGGTGATTGTGGAAGTGCGTAGAAGCTACCTGGGTAAATTCTTGAAGGAACTAAGTAGTCACGTGCACCTTCTGGAGATGACTTACCTAAAATTGGAGTTTCAATATCGATAAAGCCGTTTTCGTCAAAGAATTCGTGAGTAGCACGCAAAATCTTTGAACGTAAGATAATAGCTTGTTGAACTTCTGGACGACGAAGATCAAGGTAACGGTACTTTAATCTAGTTTGTTCAGAAATATCAACACCATTCTTAATTTCAAACGGAGGGTTCTTAGCCTTGTTCAAGATGATGATTTCAGTAGCATCAACTTCTACTTGACCAGTCTTCATGTCAGGGTTTACTTCTGAACGCTTAACAACCTTACCCTTAACTTGAAGAACGTATTCGTTACCAAGTGAGTCAGCAATATCCATCAATTCCTTACCGGAATCCTTGTTAACAACGATTTGTACTAAACCTTCACGATCACGCAAATCGATGAAAACCAAGTTACCAAGGTTACGTACACGTTGTACCCAACCATAAAGGTTTACATCTTGGCCAATATATTTTTCAGTAATATTGCCACAATAGTCTGTTCTTTCTTCGATCTTTTCCATTGTTAATCCTCTAAATCCTTCATTACCTTACTCATATCATTGATGTCTTCAAGACTTAAATCAATGGTCTTACCATCAGCTAAACGCTTGATATTCAAAACGCCGTTTTCAAGTTCCTTTTCACCTAAAGTAATTACATACTTAGCATGATCACGGTCTGCCTTCTTGAATTGTGCCTTAAGCTTCTTTTGGTTAACATCAAAATCAGCTTCAAAGCCTTGCTTGCGCAAACTTCTAGTAATTTCAATAGCCTTTTGAGCAGTACCATCACCAATATTAGTGATGAAGAAATCAATGCCTCTATTTTCAAATAAAGCTGGATTCTGCTTTTCCAAAACAAGCATTAATCTTTCTTCACCAATACCGAAACCAACAGCTGGTGTAGCTGGGCCGTTGAATTCTTCAACTAAGTGATCGTAACGACCACCACCCAAAATAGTAGTAGCTGATTCCCAAAGGCTCTTATCTTCAACCATGAATTCAAAGATTACGCCAGTGTAGTAATCAAGACCACGAACCAAGTCATCGTCGATAACATAGTCAATGCCCAATTGATCAAGCATCTTCAAAATTGATTCGAAGTTTTGCTTTGAATCATCATCAAGGAAGTCACGAATCTTAGGAGCATCTGGCAAGAACTTCTTGTCGCGATCATCTTTAGAATCCAAAATACGTAATGGGTTATCACGCAATCTTCTTTGAGAATCTTCAGATAATTCATCCTTAACTGGAGTGAAGTAGTTTACAAGTGCATCGTGGTAATCCTTACGTACTTGTTCATTGCCCAAAGTATTGATGTGAAGTTGATAGTTCTTAACGCCTAATTCAGCAAGCAAGTCGTGACCCATCATAATGGTTTGAACATCAGCAAGTGGATTACTTGAACCGAAGCTTTCTACACCGATTTGGTGGAATTCACGTTGACGACCTGCTTGAGGACGTTCGTATCTAAAAGTAGATTCCATGTAAAATACGTTAAATGGCTTAACTACTTCTGGTGCGTACATCTTATCTTCAACGTAAGCACGAACTACCCCGGCAGTTCCTTCTGGACGAAGGGCAATATGACGACCACCCTTATCATTGAAGTCGTACATTTGCTTTTCTACGATTTCAGAACTATCACCGCTTGAACGTGAGAAAATTTCGTAGTTTTCAAAACTTGGCGTACGAATTTCACGGTAGTTGGCACGGTTGAAGAAATTCCTTGCAGTTTCTTCGACCTTTTGCCATGAACCGGATTGTTCAGGCAAAATATCGACTGTACCTTTTGGTTTTTGTACTCTCATTTAATCATCCTTTTTTATTTTGATAACTTTATTAATAAAAAAAGCGCCCTTGAACTAAAATCAAGGGCGCTTAAATTAGCACGGTACCACCTTTTTGGTTGCTGCGATTAACGCTCGCCAGACGATCCATTATCTGTTAAAGGTGTCACAGACCGCGATCTATCTGCTCTCTCACCACAATGAGCAGTCTCTTTAAATAGATCTTTGCTAATCTTCATTCTTTGTCATCGATAATTCTTTTTTAGCTTATATTTTTATTGTATTAAAGTCAACCTTTGAAAGCGATTTTCTCTAAAGATCTAACACAATTGTGAATGGACCATCGTTTTCTAAGCTAACTTGCATGTCGGCGCCAAATTCACCAGTCTCAACATGGAAGCCATCTTGCTCAAGCTCATGATTGAAATCTTCCCAAAGTTCTTTGGACTTTGGTGGACGCATTGCTTCAACAAAGCTAGGGCGATTACCCTTCTTAGTATTAGCAAGCAAAGTAAATTGACTAACGCTCAAAATTTCACCATGTACATCTTTTAAAGACAAGTTAGTTTTACCATCTTCATCTTCAAAAATACGCATTTTGGCAACCTTATCGGCTGCCTTTTTGACTACGGGAAGTTCATCCCCTTCTTTAATACCAACTAGTAGCAAAAATCCTTTGCCAATCTTGCCAACTGTCTCGCCAGCAATATCGACTTGCGCATGATTGACTCTTTGAATTACAACTCGCATTAATTATCTGACCTCTTTGTTTCATAAACATCTGGAATATCACGCAATTTGCTCAAGATTTCATCAAGCTGGTTAGCATTCTTAACCGCAACTGTGACATAAATATGAGCAATATTGTCTTCGTTAACCTTACCAGAAATATTATTGATGTTCTTGGTAAGTGAGTTCAACTTGTTAATGACGTCGCTAAGCAAGTTTGAACGGTTGTAGCCAAAGATTTCGATATTGGCATTGAATGATTGAACACTGTTTTCTTCAACATTCTCCCATTCAACATCAATCAAACGCCCTTGTTCTTCAGCTTCCTTGGTAATGTTGCGGCAATCGGTACGGTGAATAGTAACACCACGGCCCTTAGTAACATAACCGATAATCTTATCACCAGGAACTGGGTTACAGCACTTAGCCAAGTGAAGCATTAAGTCACTGACGCCTTGAATCATGACGCCATTCTTATGCTTAACCTTCATGACAGAATTTGAATTCTTCTTTGGCTGCTCTTCTTGAACAGATTGCTGACCAGAATTCAAAATCTTCTCTTCGAGTTCCTTTTGCTTTTGTTTCTCGTCTTCACGACGCAAGTCAACGGTCAAACGGTTAACAACGGCTTGAGCTGACAAATCGCCAAAACCAACTGCGGCATACAATTCTTCTTCAGTATGGTAATTGAAGTGGTCCAATAATCTTTCAATGTGCTCTTTATCCATGAAGTCTTTAGGAGCAAGTCCTTCTTCACGAATCATATTGGCTACCATTTGTTCACCGTGATTGATGCTTTCTTCACGGTCTTGTCCTCTGAAGTAGCGGCGAATCTTGTTGCGTGCTCTTGAGGTCTTAACCATGTCGGCCCAGTCACGAGATGGTGTGGCATTAGTTTGCGTCATAATTTCAATGACGTCACCATTTCTCAACTTGTAGTCAAGTGGCACCAACTTATTGTTAACCTTGGCACCAACTGCATGACTTCCTACTTGGGTATGAATTGCGTACGCAAAGTCCAAAGTTACAGAGCCCTTTGGCAATTCGTAAACTTCGCCCTTTGGCGTGAAGACGTAAACACGGTCAGAGAAGATATCACTCTTAACTGACTTCATAAATTCGCCGGCGTCCTTGGTTTCATCCTTCAATTCAAGGATTTCACGAACCATGTCTAGCTTTTCACCTGATGAAGTAGCTTCAACCCCATTGAAGTTGCCACGCTTATATGCCCAGTGGGCAGCAACACCGTATTCAGCAACTTGGTGCATAGCTTCAGTTCTGATTTGAATTTCAAGTGGACGACCGCCGGGTCCAATGATGGTAGTGTGAAGTGATTGATAGCCGTTTACCTTTGGCATAGCAATGTAGTCCTTGAAACGTCCTGGCATTGGCTTCCATTCGGTATGAACGGCACCCAAAACTGCGTAACAATCACGGACATTTTTAACAATTACACGAACAGCCAGCAAGTCATAGATCTCATCGAAGTCCTTGTGCTTATTCACCATCTTCTTGTAGATGGAGTAAATATGCTTTGGACGACCGTAAATTTCGTACTTGATGCCTAATTCATCTAAAGTTTTCTTAAGCGTTTTGATCGTATCAGCAATGTACTTTTCACGTTGACTTCTCTTAACATCCATCAAGTTAACAATACGGTAGTAAGCTTCAGGATTTAAGTAGTGGAAACTCATATCTTCCAGCTCCCACTTGATCGTCCCGATACCTAAACGATCGGCCAGCGGAGCATAAATATCCATGGTTTCTGAAGCAATTCTGCGTTGTTTGTCTGGACGCAGGTGCTGCAATGTGTGCATGTTGTGCAAACGGTCAGCCAATTTAACCATGATTACCCGCAGGTCCTTAGCCATCGCAATCAACATTTTACGGTGATTTTCAGCCAAAAATTCTTGGTGTGACTTATATTCGTACTTGTTTAACTTGGTTACGCCATCAACAATAAAAGCAACGTCTTCGCCAAATTTTTCTTTCAATTCATCATTGGTTACTGGCGTGTCTTCAACAGTATCGTGCAAAAATCCTGCAGCCACTGTATCTGGATCAAGGCCTAAGGTTGCAAGCGTTCCGGCAACTTGTGTAGGGTGAATAATATAAGGTTGGCCAGATGCCCTTTTTTGTCCAGCATGAGCTTTATTGGCAAACTCATATGCTTTCTCTACAAAAGCTACTTGCTTATCATTCATATATTTTTTGCAGGCATCAATTACCTGATCATGAGTCATTTCAACATATTTGGACATTAAGGTCATCCCCTCTAACGGTAAATATTTTTATTCAGTAGTCCGAAGAGTTCGATTATTAGATAAATCAAACCAAACATTAAATTATACAGAGCAAATTTTGGCAAAATCGCTAAATCGAACACGACTGGCATCAATATTAACCACCATCTGCTTAAGTTCAAACGACTGATTAAACTGCCTAAATGATAGGCAATCACGCCATTAATGATGAAAAACAGCAAACCAACTCTAAAAACTATTGGCAAACGGCAGATACTGAAAATGTATGGCAAAATTGCCACCAAAATACTCCACCAGACAAGCGGCATCCATGCATGGGCATTTAACTTCTTGATTACTGAAATTTCTTTTATCTTATCCCCAATTTTTTTCATTAAAAATTTGTGCCTCTCATCAAAGTTTAATTTAATTGATATTATTTTACCACGTTTATTTTTCTTTTCTAGTAATAGCTAACCCAATCCAGCGACCTTGTCTCATGGTCAAGTCAATTTTAAAACCATTCTCATCTAAGGCTTTTTCAATCTTAGGCAATTGTAAGTAATCAATACCTGAGAAGATGATTTGACCACCATCATTTAAGTGAGCATCCATTTGTGGAATCAAGTCGAGCAAGATTTCAGCTAAAATGTTAGCTACAATAATATCGAATTTACCCTTAACATCAGCAAGCAAACTAGTCTTTTGTACGCGAATGTTGGTTAAATCATTCAAAGCTGAGTTTTGTTTAGCTGCAGTCATTGATTCATCTGAAATATCGGTAGCTAAAACATCGGTTGCGCCAAGCTTGGAAGCAGCAATAGCCAAAATACCAGAACCAGTACCTACATCAACTACGCTCATTGGCTTAATCATGGCACGTTCAAGTCCCATCATAGCTAGTTGCGTAGTTTTGTGGTTACCTGTACCAAAGGCAAGACCTGGATCAAGCTTGATCAATTGTTGATCGCTAAAGGCAGGCTTGTAGTCTTCCCATTCAGGTACAATAGCCAAGTGTCTTGAAAAGTCGATTACGTGGTAATACTTTTGCCAAGCAGTGTTCCAGTCTTGATCCTTGATATAAGAAGTAGTGATCTTACCTTCACCGATATTTAAGCCATAACCTGCAAGTTCCTTGAGCTTAGCTTGGAATTTCTTAACAAGTTCATCTTTATCAGCTTCTTCATCAAAGTAGGCATAGAAATAGGTGTCCTTAGGCAAATCTTTGATGTCGTCCATCTCAACGACAGTCGAATCATGAAGCCAACCGGCTTGTTCAAAGTCGCTGCGCTTTCTTGATTCAATGCCGAGTGCATTTAAGTTGTCTTGAGCATAAACGCCTAAAGCATCTTCTACTTCATGACTTGTGTCAATTTTAATAATAAGTAACTTCATTAATATATAAACTCCTTTGGGATTTTCTTTGAGCAATGCTATCATGGTTAAAGGTGATAAATATGTCAAAGAAGAAAAATAAAAAGAATAAACTTGAGAAAACATTAGTCGAAAAAATATTAGACCAACATAAGGTCAAGTATCGTCAAGCCGAATTTGCGGTCACCAAAGATAAAGGTGGAGTTGCGCAAATGGACACCTCTATTCTAAGGGACAAAGAGCAATTCGTCTACAAAACCTTGGTATGTGAAGGAAATAAAACCGGCCCACTTGTCGGAGTTGTACCAGTTACTGAACATTTAAGCATGAAAAAACTTGCTAAGGTTTCTGGAAATAAGAAATGTGAAATGCTTCCTTTAAAGAAACTAGAAAAGACAACGGGTTACGTTCACGGTGCTAATACTCCTATTGGTATTCACTTTACGCACCACTTCCCTATCTATCTAGATAACACAATGAAGGAAACAGACGAAGTTGGTGTTTCAAGTGGCAAACTTGGACGCAGTGTTTTCTTAAATCCAGAAGACTTAGCCAAAGTTACAGAAGCTAAGTTTGCTGATCTGCTTGAATAAAAACGCTTACAATTTATTCAGCCATTGGACGATTTTTATGTTACACTTAATTTATGCCACATTTATAGAAGTAACATATATAGAGGAAGATGACTGAAATGAATATTTTATTGGGTATCATTGGTTTTACAGTTGCAATGATTGCCGCTTTCGTGGTAACCGCATTAGCAATCGCAAAATAAACAACGACTAAAATAATATTTATATTTAAAAAGGAGTAATTTTATATTGCTTCTTTTTTATATTATTAAATAAAGTCCCTACCAATCTGTAATTATAGCTATGCCCATATACTTCTATAAGATTTTTTGTATTTTCTGTGTAACTTTGTTATTTAAAAACGTTATTATAAAGGTGTTATAAAAAATCTTAATTCCCAAGAAAGGTTTAAATATTATGGAACATAAAAATGATTTAGATTTTAATGCCAAACTTTACGGTAAAAAAATTTGGTTTTCGTAAATTGGCAGCTGGCCTAGCTGCAGTAGCACTTATTACTACATTTTTCTTAAGCAATAGTCAACTTGTTCATGCAGACGAAAATAATGCATCTCAGCAAACTACTGAAGTTAAAGAAAATGCTCAAACAGTAGATTCCGATCAACAAAATATTTATAGTTACTTAACTACTCATCCAGATGAACAAACAGCTTTTGAGGATTATCTAAAAGCTCATTCAAATTCATCTGGCTTCTCTGTTGATCAATCAAGTGACGGTTCTTTTCATTTTCCTTCTAATGGTCAAAATGACACTTCTTATAGTAGACACGCCTACTTCATTCAAGTTGACGCCGCGGTTGAAAATCCCAGAAATTCACCAGTAATGAACTCGCTGCATCTGCGCAATTTCAATCGCTGAAGGAGTAAGATTTTCTTGACTAGTAATAAAATAATGCATTTCTCTTTCCTCATTTAGCAAAAAAGGACGAGCCACATGGTTCGTCCTTAAATATTAATCTGCATGTCTCCACTTCTTGTCAGTCAAGATACGAGCAGCAAGAAGTCCTAAAGGCAAAGCAATCACGATCATTAATGCTTCAGTAATCCAGAAGGCACCAATGTTGATGTTGGTAATCCCAAAATTGAATACTGCACGATACATGTATAGTCCTGGAACCATAATTACGATTGATGGAACCGTAATCGCAATTCTTGGAAAACCAACCTTCTGTCGTACAACACTTGCCAAAAGTCCAGCCAGTAGCGCACCGATAAAGGCTGCCAAAGCTGGAGCCATGTAAGCGTAGTCGACTAAACTCAAACGAAGCGTATTAGCCATCGCACCAATAATCGCTGCTGTTGCCGCCATATTTGGTCGACTGTTGAACATAATCGAGAAGCCGAATACCCCACAAAAGCTGGCAATCAAACGCAAGAATGTTAACATGCCTGGATCGATCTTAAGCTTAAGCATAGAACCTGGATGGAGATTCAAAACAGTAGCTACCGCCCAACCAGCCATAGTCGCAATCGTAATGATCAAAATTGCATAAGTAAGTCGTTCAAGTCCTGAACGCATATCCAGTTTGGACATGTCGAGTCCTGACGTAATGAATGGGAATCCCGGAATAACAAACAGCATGGCGCCAATATAACCATAGGCATGGTGGTGATCCAAGTGAAAGAGTAGCGTACCTAAATTGAAGCAGGCAAAGTAAACTACGCAGGCTACCGCAACTGCAACTGCAATTTTGGCTACCAAAGTGATTTTCCGTTTACCCATAAGTGAACGGACATAGTTACCGACTCCCGCCCCAAAAAAGGCACAAATAACTTCTGGCAAACCGCCACCTAACAAGAAAATAAATCCAGCACAAGCAAGACCAGAACTTAACCCAGCAATCACAGAAGAATAAGCCGACTTTTGATTGGCAATTTCACGCAAACGTTTATGAATTTGACCAATAGTCCATTGTCCATCACCAGCTTCGAATTGGCGGACAAATTTCTCCAACTCATTCAATTTGGTCATATTTACACCAGTAGCTGGCAAAGACAAGGTTTGCGAGTATGATTCATTATCAACGTCAAAGCAAGTATATTCAATCGATACCAAACCAATATCCGTTGAACAAGTGATGCCGAGCGTTCTTGCGATTGTGTCCATTGAATCACGCACACGCCAAGCTCCTGTACCGCAGCTTAAAAGCATGATGCCAACTCTACCTACAATCGAAGCTTTTTCAACTAGGGTTGCATCTTGGGCCAGTGTATCGTCATCACTCTTGAAGAACTCTTCCCATAGAATTTTCATATGGTGCTTTTCAGATAAATGACGTTCTTGTTCCTTTTCATTCATTGATATGATTACTTTCCTCTATCCTTGATTTTTAGTAAAATTATAGCTCTTTTATTCTACCACAGGATTTTTATCAAGTCCGGCATAAAATTTTATATTTTTAAAAATAAGTACTCTTTTTTTATTACTTTAAACTTATAATATTTTTTAGAGAGTAAGACAAATAGATATAAAGGAAGAAATTTAAAGTGGCACAATTAACAGATGAACAATTAGCCGATATTGCTCATGATTTTTATTTAAGCAAATTAAACATTGGCGAGATTTCACAAAAATACAATTTATCACGCTACTTAATTACTAAGGCGCTGGATGATGCCGAAATGCGCGGTATTGTTAAAATTCAAATTACCCAAGGCGTCAAACGCAATCAGTTATTAGAGCGCGAATTTCAGAAGAAATTTGGTTTAAAAGAAGTCTTCATCTTGCACTGCTATGAAGATAAGGAAGACGATAGTGAAGCTGTCATCAACTTTGCCTCTAAACAAATCGAAAACTACCTACAAAATACTAAGATAGCTGGCGTTAGTTGGGGGGCAACCATGCGCGGCGTAATCAATGATTTTTCTGAAGAAACTTTGACTAAGCTTTACTTCGTGCAGCTTTTAGGTCAACCAATCAACGCTAACCGATGTAAGAATCCATTAGCTCAAGAAGCAGCTGACAGTTTGCATGCACACAGTTTAAATCTGCCTGCACCTCTTTACACCATTAACCCTAAAATCATCCCTAATTTAAAGACAGAGCCTTACTTTAAGATAATTGAAAATTGTTATCACGATCTTGAATTGTTATTTACTGGCTTAGGAACCTTTGATGCTTTTAGAACCAATCAATTTTTACTAGCTAACTATGGACCAAAATTATTTAAAGACATTCCACAAGATAAGATAGCAGGTATGATTATGGGTCGCCCTTATGATATTGACGGTAATTTCTTCCCTTCTATTGAAAAGCATATCTGTGGTATCTCAATGGAAGATATTATGAAAACACCTATCCGTTTCTGTGTAGTAAGCAATCGTTTCAAGTCTGAAGCATTGCTTGGGGCTCTTCGCAGCGGCATTATTACTCACTTAGTAATTAACGACGCAATTGCAGAGAGAGTATTACAACAAGAAGACTAATTTTTTGGAGAAGAAAAATGAAAAAAAATAAATTCGATTTATGGATCGGGGGCATCAACCTATTCAACTGCATCTTGTTCATTGCTTCCTGGTTCGCCATTTTCGGTGCAACTTTTACCACTAGAATGGCGATGTTCTACTACCTATTTGCTTGGGCCGGCGTAATTATTAATGCTATTGCCGTTGTGCAAGCACACAACTTAAAGATCTCATTAGTTGGACCAATCTTAGGCGTTATTGGCAATGCATTGTATGGTTTCACCGCTGCCCTTGCACTACCTGCAGTTATTATTAATATCGTGTCTGCTTTCTTTATTTTTATGCAACACGACAACAAAAAGAAAGAATAAATAATGCCGCAACAAAAGTTGCGTTTTTTTCTTAACTTTTATATGTAAGCGATTTACAATGACGGTGAGGTGATATCTATAGAGTTTAGAATTTCTTGTATTCCAGATGCAGAGACCATGATGAACTTAGATGAGGTTGTTGCTGATTTTGATTTAAATGAGCAAAAGCCGGAAGATGTTAATGTAGAAAGGATCCCCAAAAATGATTAAAGGCGTCCGAAGAAAACTGAATAGAAAAATACATCCCTGAACTACCAAAAGTTTAAGGGATGTATTTTTTAGCCTAAATATGAAATAGCAACTTGAAGCTGTGCCAACTTCATTGCAGCTTGTGCAACGTTCTTACGGTCAACATCGACATAGATTTCAAAGTGATCGTCGTCAAACTGATAACCTGAGCCGATCGCAATTTCTTTTGCCGTTTCATTTAATTCTTCATCTTCACTGTTTGGATCAAGCTTGAACAAAATACGGCCACCATCACTAACACGACAATGGTCTTCAGCTTCTTCTACCCAGACATAAACCGTATCACCATAAGAATCGATCATCATCGTCGCAATTTGCCTTGTGTGATTATCTACCCAAATAACCTTGGTATTTTCAGCTACATAATCACCAATTTCTCTGTCTAGAGCCTTTGTTTCGTCTTGTTTCATCTTTTACCTCGTTTTGATCTCAGCTAATTTATAGCCTGAATCCTTGAACAATTTGAATTTATTCTTCAAGCCACTTGTAATATAGACTTTCTTATCTTTAGTGATAAAAATCGCGTCAGTACCCTTTTTATGTTCAATGTACTGGTAGCCTTTTTCAAGTCCTTTATCAAAAGTAGCAGTTGAAAGTGCATCCCCATCAACAGAATTCTTCGTCACAATAGAAACACCCATCAAATTATTTTGGAAAGGATAACCAGTCTTAGGGTCCATCAAATGACTATAGATCGTCTTGCCCACTTTTAAGTATCGTTCATAAATACCTGAAGTAACAATCGTCTTATTCATTTCTGGAATAGAACCAATTGCGGTACCGCGACTCTTTTTAGGATCTTGAATGCCTACCGTCCAATTACTATGATTGGTTGGTGAAGGACCCAATACATATACATTACCACCTAAATCGATAATTGCACTGGTTACGCCATCTTTAACTAAAACTTTTTTCACTTGGTCGGTAATATAGCCTTTGGCAATCCCGCCTAAGTCCAGTTTCATGTTTTTCCTAGTTAAATAAACAGTACGCTCAGCATCATTAAACTTAACATTGAGATAGTTAACCAGCGGCAAACGAGTATCAATTTGTTTTTGCGTTGGTTTATGCGCATCAGGGAAGCCAATCCGCCATAAACTCGTAATCGGCCCAATTGCCATATCAAAGGATTCGTGTGAGTTTTGGCTATAATAATATGCCTTCTTGCATAGGTCGTAGACATCCGCTGAAACTTTCACTGGCTTCTTTCCAGCTTCAGCGTTAATTTTATCTACTTCACTGCCCTTTTGGTTAACGGTAATTTCATCAGCCAATTTTTTAATTCGAGCAAAGCCATCATCTAAAGCCGCACTTTTATTCTTGTTATAAATCTTGATTGTACAAACAGTACCCATTAAGAACTGTGTATCTTCAGTTGGCTTAGTAGTTAAATTGGTTGTACTTTTATTCTGCGTTTTGCTTTTAGTGCTGCATCCCGTTACCACTGTCAGCAGCATCAACAAAAGCAAAAAAACTATAGGTAATTTTCTCTTCAATTTTAAATCTCCAATAAAAAAAGAGTAGTCTTTTATACTACTCTTTTAATCATTATCTCCATACAGATAAATTATTCTTTATAAAGAATATTGTCAACCTTAATTGTCTTAGTGTTACCCTTTTGAGCAGCGTTCAACAATTGTGATACGTAGGTAATAAAGTCGTTTGATGATTCAGTAGCACCTGATACTACTTGTACCTTCTCCATATCACCATCGTTGTCCAAGAATTCTTTTCTTAACTTCTTGATGTATTCCTTAGGACCAACTTTTGAGTACTTCTTCATTTGCTTTTCGTATGAAGCGTTTTGAGTCTTTGATTGACCCTTCTTGTTTACTTGGTCGTACTTAAGGTCTGAGATCTTACCATTCTTAATGGTCAAAGTGTAAACTTGGTGGTAACCGTGATCGTAGTTCAAGGTTTCAAGCTTGTAAGTACCATCCTTGTACTTAGCGTTGTTGTTAATGTGGATAGTTGCAGTAGCACCCTTTTGAGCAGCTTGTACTAATTGACTAGCATAGTTTCTCATGCTATCACTTGAGCTAGTAGCACCTGATACTACTTGAATGCCGTTAATGTTAGCACCGTTTGCCTTGAATTCCTTGCTCAAAGTGTTGATGTATTCCTTAGGACCAACCTTTGAGTACTTCTTCATTTGCTTTTCGTATGAAGCATCTTGGGTCTTTGACTTACCGTCTTTGTTTACTTGGTCATAAGTTGCGTCAGTAACCTTGCCACCCTTGACAGTCATTGACATCTTAACCTTGTAGCCATGGTCGTAGTTATCTTCAACTAACTTGTAAGTACCATCCTTTAATTTAGCACCAGCAATTTGCTTGCCCACTTTTTGCTTCTTAACAACTTGAGTAGTCTTAGCCTTGCTTGATGATGACTTGCTTGAGTTTGAGTTACTTGCAGTAGTTGAACATGCAGTCAACATCAATGTAGATAAGGTAGCTACAGAAATACCATAAATAATCTTTTTAGCTTTCATAAATAAACCCTCTATCTATATATACAAACTTAATATCTATGTGTATTCTATCACAAATACCACCATAAAGTTTTATCTTTTTATTATTTGTGATTTTGGCTCAGTACGAAATTTAATAACGCTTTATTATAATTCTAATAATATTCTTTACTTATAATTTATATTTATATGTGAAAAATAGCACTTTATCATATAGTTTTTTATTGTATAATTAGTTTGTATCTTGAATAAAAAAGTACATTTTTTCATATTTTAGAGGGGTGGAAATAATGACCCAAACCAACATCGTGGTTATAGGTGGTGGATTTGGTGGCTTGTATACCACTAAACACTTAGCAAAAAAACTCAAGAAAAATAAGGATGTAAAAATTACTTTAATTGATAAACATCCTTATATGACAATGATGACTTCTTTGCATGAAGTTGCCGCAGATCGTGTTGATCCAAGTGCACTTAAGTATGATTTACAAAGACTGTTTTCACGTAGAAAGCATGTCGATGTAGTTACCGATGAAGTTACCAAGATTGATCAAAAATCAAAAAAGGTTATTGGCAAGAATGGCGAATATCCTTATGATTACGCAGTTTTAGCCATTGGCTCTCAGCCAAATGACTTCGGTACGCCCGGCGTTAAAGAGTATGGCTTTACACTTGGCAGCTTAGATGATGCCGAAAGATTGCGTAACCACATTGATTTGATGGTTCACTTAGGTGCACAAGAACGTGACCCAGAAAGAAGAAAGCAATTCTTAAACTTCGTAATCGTTGGTACTGGTTTTACCGGTACTGAAATGGCTGGTGAACTTAACTCATGGAAGCCAGAATTAGCTAAACGCTATAACTTGCAACTGGATGAAATTAAGATTACCATGATGGAAATGGCACCAACTGTCATGAACATGCTTGATCGTGCTGATGCTGACAAGGCTGAAAAATACTTAACCAAGCACGGCGTAGACATCAAGGTCAACACTGGTGTAGTTGGTGTTCATGAAGATCACATCGATTTAAAGAGTGGTGACACCTTCCCTACTAGAACTTTAATCTGGACTGCTGGTGTTAAGGCTGTAGATTCTACTAAGGACTTCGGCTTTAAAACTGCTAGAGCTGGCAGAATCGTTGTTAACCAATACTCACAAATTCCAGATGATCCACACATCTACGTTATCGGAGACGTAGCTATGTATGACGAAAATGGTTCAGGCCGAGGCGAACCACAAGTTGTTCAAGGTGCTGAATCTGCTGGTAAATGTGCTTTCAAGAACATTTTGGCACAAATTAATGGCGGCGAACCTACCAAGTTCAAAGGTACTTACTCAGGCTTCATGGTTTCACTTGGGCCTAGCTGGGGTGTTGCTTCATTAATTAATACCTTCCACTTAAGTGGTTTCTTTGCCATCTTGATGAAAGACCTAGTAGACATGATTTACTTCATTGAAATCTACTCAGGCTACTACTTGTTCCATTATATCATGAATGAATGGTTCCGAATCAAGCGTCCAACTCTTTGGCGTGGCAACCTTAACCGTTACGGCAACGTTCTTTGGACTGTTCCACTTAGAATTTTCTTAGGAATGATGTGGCTGGTTGATTGTTGGTACAAAGTTCAAGGATCTGGTTCTTGGTTTAGCAACAAGCTTCAACTGCACTTCCCATGGCTTGCTCAAGCAGCTACTAGTGGTGCTACTTCAAAAGCAGCCGCAACTACCGCAGCTAGTGGCAAGGCAGCTGCCGCAAGTGCCAACGCTGTTCAATTCTCACTCAATTACGATTACGGTCACTCACCAATGGCTGTCTTTAACCAAATGCCAAGTTGGGTTCAATCAATGACTAAAGCTGTTATTCCTAACAGAGCTGCTGCCTTAAACGCACAAAAGATTATGACAGTTATCGAAATTTTATTAGGTGTGCTTTTAGTAATTGGTTTATGTACATTCCTTGCTGGTGGTATGAGTGCAGCATTCATCGCTATCTTCTGTTTGTCAGGCATGAACTACTGGGTAAACGTTTGGATGTTCTTCGCTGCAATTGCAGTCATGAATGGTTCCGGTAGATCATTTGGTCTTGACATGTGGTTCGTCCCATGGCTTGAAAAGACTCTTGGCAAAGCAAGATATGGAATCCTGCGGCCGATATATCATATCGACAAAAACGGCGTAAAGAATTAAAATATTACCAGTTAGTAAAAAGGTCCTATAGTTTTAAGCTATAAGACCTTTTTGATTGATATAGCGAGGTTAGCCAGCATGCGGAAAATAAAATTTGGAGACATTATTATTGCTGCTTTTTTGCTGGCGCTTAGTTTTATCCCCTTTTGCTTTTTAAAAACACACAAACAAGCAAATTCTAATCATGAGGAAATGGCAATTGTAAAAGTGAACAATAAAACAGTGAAAAAGTTAAATTTAAATCACAACACTGTCTGGACCTACGACAAAAATGGCCAAAGAAATGTGTTAGAAGTTCGCGACAAAAAGGTCCATGTGGTTGAAGCAAATTGCAAAGATCAAGTTTGTGTTAAAGAAGGCTGGAAGAGTAAGCCGGGACAGACTATCGTATGTTTGCCACATAAGTTTTTAGTAGAAATAAAACAAAGCGGTAAACATACCAGAGGCAATAAAGATTTTGATCACACGCTGGTAACTCCATAATGAAAGCAAAACAAACTTTACAACAAACTATATTTTTAGGTATTTTATGTGCAGAAGGCATCATTTTAGGCATCATTGAGCAAAGCTTGCCGCCAATTTTTGCCTTCGCTCCTGGCGCTAAGATCGGTTTAACCAACATCATAACAGTGATCGCATTGCTGATTCTGCCCTTTAGTGACTGTTTACTACTGGCCTTTTTACGTGTGACTCTGACAGCTCTAATTTCAGGGTCAGTTTCCACTTTTATTTATGCTTTTAGTGGTGCCTTTTTAAGTCTATTACTCATGAAAATATTCATGATCTTTTATCCGAAAATTCTTAGCATCATTGGCATTTCAATCGTTGGTGGCGTGATTCATAACTTGGGACAACTTTTAGTTGCAGCTCTTATCGCCAAAAGCTGGTATATCATGCTTTATCTCCCTATCCTTACGATCATGGGGATTTTAGCCGGTATCTTGGTCGGCGTCACTAGTTCTTATTTGATGCACTATATTAATGCACTATCTTTTATCAAAAATAAATTATTCATTACTGAAAGGTAATTATGGTCAACGAAGCAAAATTTTGGCAAGATATGCCAGAAATTCAACAGCAATTAAATCAAATCGATCCAATCATTCAAGATAATCTAGCTTCTGTTAAAGGAAAATTAGGCGATGCTTTGCGCTACGCCTTTTCTGCGAGTGGGAAGAAATTACGCCCTGCTTTTGTCCTTGAATTTGGTCAGCTGCAAAAGCCTGCTAAAAATGATAAGTTATTGAAGATTGCTACTTCTGTTGAAGTATTGCACAATGCGACGTTGATTCATGATGATATCATTGATGAGTCGCCTAATCGTCATGGTCGTGAGTCTATCCAAGCAAAATACGGCAAACAAATTGCTGTTTATGCTGGTGATTTTCTCTTTGCCCTATCCCTACGCATGCTCAGTAATAACACTTCTAAAATTACTAATTTGCGCGTTAACGGTAGTGCGATGCAAGATATTTTAGCTGGTGAAACCGAGCAGTTTGGCAATGAATATAATCTGCAAATCAGCAAGAAAGAATATCTTGAACAAATCAAAGGTAAAACTGCTATTCTATTTGGATACTCTTGCTTTATCGGTGCTTTAGAAGGCGGCTTTAAGCGAAGTGCTGCCAATCAAGCTAAAAAAATTGGTGAAGCTATCGGCATGGCCTTTCAGTTAAAAGATGATATTTTAGACTATACGGCTGAAAGCTCGGTGTTAAATAAGCCGGTACTAGCTGATGTGGTAAACGGTGTGTACACGGGACCTTTGATTTTTGCCTTAGAAAAAGATCCAGATAATAAATTACATGAGCTGGTTAAAAAAGGTAAAAAATTAACCACTGCAGATCTAAAAGAAATTGATCGTTTAGTTAAAGATAAAGGCGGCATTAGTGATGCAGAAGCAATGACAGTTAATTATACTGATACTGCGTTAGAGCTCTTAGAAAAGCATTTTAAGCATTGTCCGCGTCATGAAATCATCAAGCAAATGATCAATAAATTATTGCAACGACAATACTAAAAAGACTACTGAAACATAGTTTTTACTGTTTCAGTAGTCTTTTATTTCCCTCTTTTAGAAATTAAGCAATTTACCAACAAACATCGTAATCGCCTGCATCCCTATTACCATCCGATAATTAGCAAGCGAGGATAGAAAAGTCGTGCCTTTGCCAGGATTGGCAATGAAGCCTTCGACATTCTTTCTTACCTTAGGAATAGTAATTAATGTTAATAGCAACAAAATTGGTGCCATACGCAAAATAACAGCGAGCACAATCGCGATAAATGGCGTATAGCCCATAAAGCGATACAAGTTGAATGCCTTCTTTTTACCAAAAACAATTGGCAAAGTATAGCGATGATCCAACTTATCGTTTTCCATATCGGAAATATTATTAGCTAGCATGACCCCTGAGTTATACATCATCGATGGATAGCAAGCTAAAATAATTGCAATCATCGCTGTGAGCGACCCTTGAATACTAAAGGTAAAGCTACCATTAGCAATCTGCTTGAAATTTAGCGAAATCAACGTATTCCAATTGTTGTTCACATACGCGAACAAGAAAGGCATGCCCATCCCTTGCGAAATGCCACAGAATATTTCTCCCATTGGCGTTTTGTCAATTGGAAACGGTCCTGCAGTGTAGCAACAAACAATTAAAAATAATGCTCCACCAGCAAAGAAGAGGAACCAATTAGTTCTAAAGCAAAGCCAGATACCAGCAGCCGCAGAAATAATCATCATGATGACGATTACGCTGATCGCACTCGTCATCGAGATGTTTTCCTTTTCCATCACATTCTGCTTACGCGTTTGTTCAGTTTTAGCATGGCGATAGTCCATCACATTATTGATCCCAGTCACCATATTGTCCTGAATCATTTCAGCAAAAAAGAAAACCAAAGCATTCTGCCAATTCCAATTGCCTAAATAATAGAAAATAAATGCAGCCCCTAATGCATAGGCATACAAGGAAAGAATGGACGTTTTTATATCAACGAATTTAAAATATTTTTTTAATGACATTTTCTTTTCCAAAATAAATAGCCTGATTCAAAGAACCAGACTACTTCTAACAAAACTAATTAAGCTTTTTTCGTCTTTTTAGTAATTCCTGCAATAGCTTGAAAGACAACCAATACAATGTAAAAGTAAAATACATAAACTAATGCTGCAATATCTAATTGCTTTGAAGCGAACCAATACCATTGATTATCTTGTGAGCTATAAATCCAATATAAAATTCCCAATGCAATTAAGCCTAAAGCATTGATAATGGCAAAGATCCACAAATTGCCGTTCTCATGCTTTGCTAAGTAGATTAATGACCAAACTAATGACCAAGCACCCCAGAGGCATGCTGCAACTACAACACACCAATAAAACACCGTTGCGAACATTCTTCTAACCCTCTTTCATTCATATAGTTCTATTTTAACATAATGTGAAAAGTGTAACTTATTTTATTATAAATTAATGTAAAATATGCGTATTTAATAACATCTATTTTAAAAACCTGAAAAGCATTCCTGGCTTGACGTAAACAGCTTTCTCATTATACCTTTTAACTATACTACTTTTATGGAGAAACATATGAAAACAAAAGGTTTATCAGTTAAAAACGTTGTAGCAATCGGAATTGGCTCGGCCATTTATGTCATCTTGGCTCGTTTTACTTCAATTCCTACGCCTATCCCTAACACTAATATTGAGCTCGTCTTTCCTTTTCTTGCCTTACTTGCGGCAATTTACGGAGCTAAAGTTAGTTTTGCAGTAGGTTTTATTGGACATGCTTTATCTGACTTTATTATGTATGGACAAACTTGGTGGAGCTGGGTTCTAGCCACAGGAATCTTCGGTTTGATAATTGGGCTTTCCAGAAAACCATTGGATCTTAAAAACGGCATTTTTGGTTTTAAACAAATTATTTTCTTTAATATCGTGCAAATTCTGGCTAACGCTATCGCCTGGATTGCTGTTGCACCAGTCGGCGATATTCTGATTTACAGTGAACCTGCCAATAAGGTATTCGTGCAGGGCATCAGCGCAACGATCTCTAACGGAATTACTATCATGATTGTGGGTACACTGCTACTTAAAGCATACGCGGGAACCAAAATCAAAAAAGGCAGTTTGCGCAAAGAAGATTAGAAAGGCGTTTTATGACCCAACCAATTATCTCATTCAAGAATTTTACATTTAAATATGATAGTCAGGCATTTCCAACGCTGAAAAATATTAACTTAGATATTAATAAAGGCGAAAAGATTCTCATTGCCGGACCATCAGGTAGTGGTAAATCAACGATTGGTCGCTGTCTTAACGGCTTGATTCCTAATATCGATACAGGTGATATCGAAGGTGAATGCCTGGTTGACGGTAAAAATATCCAGAATACTAATTTATTCGATTTATCTTTTACTACTTCAACTATTTTGCAAGATACTGACAGTCAGTTTATTGGATTAACCGTTGGGGAGGACATTGCTTTTGCTTTGGAAAATGACTGCAAGCCGCAAAACAAGATTCGTCAAACGGTACATCGCTGGGCTGATGAGCTTAATATTTCGCACTTATTAAAACAATCACCCCAGAATTTATCAGGCGGGCAAAAACAAATTGTGGCTTTAGCAGGTGTCTTAATTGATGAATCACCTATTCTGCTTTTTGATGAGCCATTAGCCAACCTGGATCCTGCTTCTGGCGTTAAAACAATGGCCTTAATTGATCAAATTCAAAAGGAATTAAATGCCACGGTAATCATCATCGAACACCGCGTTGAAGAAGTGATGCGTCAATCACTTGATCGTATTATTTTAATTAATGATGGTGAAATCGTTGCTGATAAAAAGCCGAATGATCTTTTACACGAAAACAGATTAGAAGACATTGGCGTTAGAAGTCCGCTTTATTTAAAGGCGTTGGAAAAAGCCAATATTGATATTGCCAACATCCCTGACTTAACTTCCGTTGTAGCTTTGCCCGATGAACCCGAAATCGGTCATCAATTGCAAGACTGGGTTAATCACAGCATACTGGAAGGTGAAAAAGAAGAGACTACTCCTTTGCTTGAATTAAAAGGCGTTGGTCACCGCTACAACAAATTGCAGGTTAATCCATTGCACGATGTCACAGCTACCATCAACAAAGGCGACTTTGTTTCAATCGTTGGTCAAAATGGTGCTGGTAAAACTACCCTTTGCCGTATTATCTGTGGCTTCATCTCAAACGAAGGACGCGTTCTTTTTAACGGTGATGACTTAGCCTCACTCTCAATCAAAGAACGTTCAGAAAAAATTGGCTACGTCATGCAAGATCCTAATCAAATGATCTCCCAAAAGATGATCTTTGACGAAGTCGCATTGGGTTTACGTTTGCGCAACTATAATAAGGAAGCAATCAAAGAAAAAGTCTATCATGCGCTAAAGATTTGTGGCCTCTACCCTTACCGTAACTGGCCTATTTCTGCTTTAAGTTTCGGTCAAAAAAAGCGTGTGACAATTGCTGCAATTCTGGTGCTTGAACCTGATCTGCTTATCTTGGATGAACCAACTGCAGGACAAGATTGGAAGACTTACACTGAGATCATGAGCTTCTTAAATCAACTTAATGAGCAAGGCAAAACGATCATGATTATCACTCACGACATGTACCTCATGATGGAATACACCAATCGCTCACTTGCTTTTGCGGATGGTGAATTAATTGCAGATACTCTGCCAATCAAGCTTTTAACTGAAAAGAGCTTAATCAGAAAGGCAGCTTTAAAGCGAACCAGCTTATATGATTTAGCTAAAAAATATCAGTTAAGGGATCCTGACGCATTCGTTCGCTCATACATCAATTCAGAAAGGAACAAGTAATATGCATGATGAAAGTCAAATACTAGGCTATCAACCAGGGAGTGGTTTTATCTATCAGCTAAATGCCACGACCAAGTTAGTTTTCATGTTGCTAGTTTCGGCAGCTTGTATGATTACTTACGATACCCGTTTTCTAGTTGCGATTGGTATTCTCTCGATCTATCTTTTTAAGGAAGCAAACATCAAATGGCGCCAAATTTCTTTTATCGTTAAATTTATCGTTGCTTTCATGATTTTGAATTTGCTCTTTGTTTACCTTTTCCAACCAACTTATGGTGAAAATATCTATCATTCAAAGAGTATCTTGATTCATGCTGGTTACTTTACATTGACCATTCAAGAAGTTTTCTACCTATTTAATTTATTCTTGAAATACGTCTGCTCAATTCCAGTCGTGCTGCTTTTCTTGCTCACAACGAATCCAAGTCAATTTGCGGCAAGTTTAAATCGCATCGGTATCAGCTATAAGATTTCTTATGCCGTAGCATTGGCATTGCGCTACATCCCTGATATTCAAAATTCTTATTGGTCCATCTCGGCCGCACAACAGGCACGTGGTGTTGAACTATCTAAGAAAGCTAAATTATCTAAACGAATCAAGGGCACATTAAACATTATCATGCCACTAATCTTCACTAGTTTGGATCGAATCGATACAATCAGTACGGCAATGCAACTCAGACGATTTGGTTCCAAGAAAAAGCGTACTTGGTATGTTGCAGAATCATTTAAAAAAGATGACTTTTGGGTAATGGGATTAGCCGTTGTACTAGTTTTACTTGTCGTACTTCTTTGGCAACTTGATCACGGCCGCTTCTATAATCCATTTGTATAATTAAAAAGGATCGCTATTAATTTAGCGATCCTTTTTATGATGTTTCTTCTTTTTATCGTCGTCTTCTAAGGTAACGATCTCTGGCTTTTTAGGTATTGGCGGTGTAATTACTTCATAATTGCGCAAACGTCGTTCTAGATAATCGTCTAGTTCTTTACCTATATTTTCGTGAACAATTATTGTCATTTAGTCCACCTTCTTTTTTCTAATTATACATCTAAAAGTGCAGATTAAATAAGGTGATCACTAGATATGTCATACCGCTGGCAATTACGGGGCCAGCTGCCACGCCTTTGAAGACCACCACACCGATGATCGTACCGAGCACTAAGGCAACGGTCACTTGTGGTACGGCGGCTAATTGGTCAACGCCATATCTAGATAAAATAGCGACTAAGATACCTGCTAAAACTGCGATCCATCCTGCTGGTGTTTTAAAAGTTTTGATTAGGTCTTTAAAACCAATCTGTCCGGTAGCAATAGGGATTAAGATTGCGACTGAGATGACAGTCACGCCCCAGTTGATTCCTTTTGCTTGAATTGTTGGCAGCCATTTACTGGTAAAAGGTAGTAATTTGAATAGCATCACAACCCCTGTCGCAATAATCAATGACATATTTTTTCCAACTAATGCTACTACTAAAATTAAGGCTAAAAATAGCCAACTCTCCATCTACTTTTCCCCCTCAAAAATACTTATTTTCTTACTTTAACAAAAAATTGTTTTCAAGACAAAATAAGTGAAATCTAATTCCAAATATGCAATAATAAAAATACGCAAGGAATGAATATTGTATACGCAAATATAGTCCACGGAAACGTGGACTTTTTTGTTTGTAAAAGAAAAAGCCCGATTGCTCGGACTTTTTGGGACATAAGTTTATTAAGGATTAATTTATTCTTTCTTGGCTTGATCGAAGAAGCCGATCATTATTGATACAGCGCCTAAGACCAAACCAAGTAAAGTAACATGATTTTGCTTTTGTCCAGTTTGTGGAAGTGTAGTTGCCACCTTTTTATTTACTTTTTTAACTTGAGGAGTGACTACCTTTTTTACTGAGATATGTTTGATAACTGGTTTATCCACCTTAACTGCGGTTGTAGCAGTCTTGGCTTTTTTAACTGTTTTTGTCTTTTTATCGGTCAGTACTGCTTTGCCAAAATGGCGTTTTGCTTGAGGTTGAAAGAATACTTCCTCATTATTGTTGGTCGCTGGAGCTTGGCTAACTGTACCTGCATCAGGTAAATGAGTTTTGACTTGGGGTTCACCAAATTGAGGTGTTTCCGGCTCGTCTGAATCTTTAGAGCTGGTGGGAAGAAGTTAGGTTGTTCAGGATCAGAATTTGGTGTTGGTTTAGGTTGGAGCTCTGGTTCAGGTTCTGGTTGGGGATTAGGAACAACTGGATAAGCTGGCATCATCCAATCCCAACGGTGATTTTCACTACCAATAGTAACTTCTTTAGCTACTATGTTACCATCTACATTAAATCCAGTATCAAATACAGCATTTGGAGCTAAAATACTTCCCATGAAATGACCATTAGCAATTTTCAATTCTTGTAAATTGCTACCAAAATTCCATAAAATACGATTGGAATATTTATGATATTCTTATGAATCGATTTTTTCATTACCATAATATAAATCCATATTGGCAGCAGACGATAATGAAGTCAGATTTTCATTTTTTCCAACATTAATAATAATCAATGGAGATTCTTTAGTATCTGTTAGGCCATGAAATGTTATTGTACCGGAAGTCAATGTTTATGACCTAGCGTGAACGGATTAGCATTCATCACAATCGCAGCTATCTTCTTATTAGCTTGATCGTCAATCTTGGGCAAGTCATGCAAGTAGTCTTGGATATCAGGCGTACCATTTTCAAGAAAGGCTGCCTCGTCAGTTTTCGCCAAGAGATTGAAGTGCAAGTGTTCAAAGCTTGCCGCATACTTTGCTTTCGTAAAAATAAAGGAATGGAAAGTCTTTTCTTGGGTTAGGTAATTCATCAAATTGGTGACTACCTTGTTCAAGCATTATCGTTTTTAACACCGATATACTTCAAAACATTGCCACTAACACTACCAGTTCCCACTTTTTTCTAGTCGAGGAGTCGTTTAAAAATAAATCAACGACTTTGTCCATAAACATGCCACCTTACTAAGCATTAATAACAAGTAATTATTTTCACAAATTCAGTGTACTCCCAAATTTTAATTATTTTAATTTAATCACTAAATTTTTAATTTTTTCAAAAAATCAGCGATGATCTCATGTGTTTTTTCAGGTTGTTCTGCCTGTGGTAAGTGACCACATTCAGGAATTAGAGCAGTTTCTACCTGATCATTTAAGAATTTAACCGCCTTAATGAAATCAGGATTGAAATATGGCGATTTAGCCCCAGCAATTACAAGAAGTGGCACAGGCATATCCATGACCACATCGCGCCAATCTTGCTCAGCATGTTCAACTAAGCATTTATAGTTTTCTTCCGGATCATAAGGAAATTCTTGATATTCCTTCTTAGCTGCTTCAAACATTTCGTCATCAATATGGTGATAAAAAGCCTTGCCAAAATCTAGCTTTAACATTTCAGGATAGTTATCCCAATTTAGATCTTTAAAACCATACTTCCAATTCTTGTCGGCGATCATCTTTGGTGATTGATCCAAGTCAACCATTGCCTTGAGTCTACCCTTGCCATAGATGGATAAATAAGCCCAGATGTTGGCGGCACCCATGGAGTTGCCAATTGCAACAACATCATGCAAGTCTAGTTTAACTAGTAATTCTTCTAGATCTGCGGCATGACGACTAATGCGTTGTCCGCGATAAGTACGTTCAGATTTTCCTTGGTTTCTTGGATCCAGCATAATGAAGCGATAATCCTTCTTAAATAAGTTAATTAAATCGCGCCACATCTGACTAGAACCACCGATTCCTGGGATTCCGAGCAAAACTGGCTTATCTTTTTCACCAGTATCACTGTAATGTAAAGTTACATTATCATTTGTTTTAAATTCCATTTTTCCTTACTTTCTATTACACAAAAAGGCAACCCGGTTATCCCAGATTGACTTTACTTTTAACAGACACCAATAACTTTCATCCATAAAGTACCAACAATACCAAAGATCAAGATGTAGACGATACCTAAAACAAAGTTCATCTTCCACCATTCATTTTGTTTGACATAGCCCGTCGTAGCCAAAATAGAAGCTGGACCGTTAGCATAGTGCGTGGTTGATGCGTTGATTGCGCCAGTGAATGCCAAAAGCATTAGAAATTGATTCAACTACTAGCCAAGTAACACACCAGTACGAGCACTATTTGATGAAATCAAAGCACCCATAATCAATTCCAAACCAGTAATCGCATAACCGATACCAATTGATTTTTTACAAAAACGTTTAATCATGAGGTATGCGACACGGTTACCTAAACCAGTCTTGCTAATACCGTGAGCCATGATAAAGGCCATCGCAATTAACCGGGCAGCTGAGTTACCGAATGAACTCAAAATACCAGTTTGAACGACAACACCTTTTGAGTTAACCCCGTCTTTAACTGGAGCAATTCCAACCAAGACAGTTACAACCATCCCTAAAAGCGTGGTACTACCAATTGGGAGCGGCTTTGTTATACATCCCACAATAGTCGCTACGAAAATAGCAAACATTTCCCATGCTTGAGGAGTTAATCCACTAGGCCGCACGGAGTGATCAGCCACAACACAATCCCCATTACTAAAGGCCAAATAAAGCCTTTGTAGTTTACTCTTTCTAGATATTTCATTTTTTCTTCCCCTGCTTAGCTTTAATAAACTAAATTTTAAAAATGAATGTTTTCACATAGTATTATATACTTTTTATTCGAAATTTAAGCATCTTTAAATAAATATCGATTTTTTAGTATTTTATAAAAATATATTAACTTGTGAAATTAGTTCATAAATAACTTGTTATTTTTATAGGCAAAAGAAAAAAGCCTAGTAAGAACTAGGCTTTGAGCTATTAACCAATGTTGTCCCATGGCTTTAGGTCGATTGCTGGACCTTCTGCCAATTTAACTTGTTCATCAGTCAAAAATTCTTTTCTAACTACGACATCGTAAACATAATCTTCAAACCATGGTTGGCTCATTTCGTAGAAGCCCTTGTGACCATATTTATCGCCCCAAGAGTTTTCAACCTTCCACTTGCGAATGTGGCCGTGATCTTCATCAACGCCGACTAAGGTCATATCGTGAGTAGCAAAACCTTCGCCAGTCGCTAAACGATCAGCCTTGCTCATCTTGGTATCAACACCAAATAATTTATCGGTTTGGTAAAGTTCGGTATCAAGATAACCAGTCTTTCTTTCCATTTGCTTCAAAACGTCGTTACCAAAGATTACGGCATCCCCAGACTTAAGTTGTGCTACAGCAGCTTGAGCCAAATATTCAATTGGCACATTCAAAAACTTAATTTGATCACCGCCATCAACATTGTCATAAAGTGGCATATGGTAAAGCTTGTTAAATTCGTGGTTAGGACAGTTTGATAAAACTACATAATCATCAAACTTAAAGTCCTTGAAATACTTTTGTACGAATTCACGTGGAGTTAAGTCTCTTTCCAAGTGATATTTCTTGTCGTCATCGCGGTATTCCAAGTCAAACTTCTTTGGTGGTTCGCCTAAGGCAACAGATACCATGCGGTAAACTTCATTCAAAAAGTGCTTCTTAGCCTTTTCAAGTTCATCTTGTGAACTGCCTTCACTCACTAATTTACGTAAAGCAATAGCATCTTTTCTTTCCTTACGTGCTAAAGAATCGATCAAACCAGTAGTATTGTTGGAGTTAAAACTTTCAGGCATTGCGTATGAAGGCACAACACCATATTTTTTAACTAGGTTGATGGCCATGCTCCAAAGGCCGCCGTCTTCACCAGCAAAAGCTAACCATGATTGCACTTCGCGGTCGTTAAGTGGCTTATCAGCCAAACGGATCATTGCATCATAAAAGGCATTTGCACGTTCAATCTTATCCCAGAAAAAGTTATAAGCTTGTGAGAAAGTGAAATCTTTTACTTTGTTTTGCTTGCCAAAGTAATGACGCAAAACATTCAATGTGGCAAATTCCCAGCAACGACCAGAATGCTTTTGGTCAGTTACGCCACCTACATCAAGTTCAGTTGAAAAAACATGGTTTAAACGTTCTGAAACGCGATCGTTAAAGGATGCTTCAAGTAATCCGCTACGACGAGCAGCACGTGAAGCAACTTGATTTTTGCTATTAGTATTGAAATCGGCAGAAAAGTCTGCGATCTCTTGATCAGAAATAACTGTCATATCCTACCTCGTTAGTCTCTAATTTCTTATTAATTCTTTAATCATAATAATACCTTCTTTTGTATTATCTAGCAAGCAAAAAAAGGCGCTCAATGAACGCCTTTTTCTTAATATATCTATATCAATTAAAGTTCAATACCTGATAAAACTTCTTGCATTTTATCAGCTGAGTTGAGCATCTTAGCCTTTTCAGCATCTGAAAGCTTGGTTTCGATTACTTGTTCAATACCTTCACCGTTGATAACAGTTGGAGTACCTAAGTACAAGTCGTGCTTAATGCCATATTCGCCGTTAATTGGTGCTGATAATGGCAAGCAGATTGAACGGTTGTCTAAAATAGCACTAACGATTTGGGTAAGCATCATTGCAACACCATAGAATGTAGCACCCTTGTTAGCGATGATCTTGCCACCCTTCTTGCGGACGTCAGTTTCAATTTCACTTAAAACATTGTCATTAATTTCCGCATAGTCGCGAAGCGGCTTGCCATCAACAGTTGATTCATCAAAGTTTTCAAAACTAGTATCACCATGTTCACCAAGAACCATTGAGTTAACCTTGGCAACTGGAACATTAAGCTTCTTAGCAAGTTCAACGCGAAGACGCATTGAATCAAGTGAAGTACCAGTACCAATTACACGGCTCTTAGGGAAGCCTGATAACTTTTGAGTTAAAGTAGTTAAGATATCTACTGGGTTTGCGGAAACAACGAATACACCCTTAAATCCTGATTCAACAACGGGTTCTACAATGCTCTTCAAAATCTTAACGTTCTTAGCAACCAAATCAAGTCTAGTTTCACCAGGTTTTCTAGGAACACCAGCAGTAATTACACAAACGTCAGCATCTTTAGCATCACTGTATTCAGCTGGATGGATATCAGTTTGACCCATAAATGGAGTAATATCTTCAAGGTCCATTGAGTCACCAACTGGGCGATCCTTAGCTACATCGCAAATTGCCAATTCATCAACAATAGCGTTTTGCAATAAGTCATTTGCAAAAGTTGAACCTACGGCACCATCACCAACAAGAAATACTTTTCTACTCATAAGTTATATTAGTCCTTTCGAAAAATATACATTTTTTATCTACAAATTCCATTATACACTAAGCGCTTACATTAGACACAATTTATTAACTAATTATTATGATTTTAAAATAAAACAAGTAAGTTGATTATCGATTACGACAACCAACTTACTATTTTTAATATCTTTAGTTGTTACGACGCTTCTTTACACCGGCTAAACCAATCATGCTGATAGCAACTGCACCAGCACCTAAAATGGCAGCTAAGTCATTTTGATCTTCACCATTTTGTGGAAGTGAGTAGTAATGAACTTGGCCATTCTTATCAATATAGCCGATTACTTGACCTGCGGAATTCAATACCTGCCCCTTGGCGTTAATAGATTCGCCATTTGGCAAAGTTGATTGAGCTTTTGAATCATCGTCATAGTCTTCATTGTCCATATCGCTATCATCTGAATCTTCATCTACATCAGTAGTCTCAGCTTCAGCCTGTACTGTATCATCAGTAAAAGCTGCATTCTCTTCTAAGTTACCTTCAGTTACAGGAGTCGGTTCAGAATTATTAGACTTAGTATCAGCCTTAACATTTTGACCATTCACAGCTCCCATAAATGTAAAACCGATTAAAACTGAGGCAGCTCCAACTGTTAATTTTCTAATTGAAAAACGATCTTTTTTGGCTCCATTTTTTGAAGCTTTTCTTTATTATTGTTTTTTGCTAGTATCTTTAAGCCCCCTACTTACTTAAGTTACTAAACTCTACTCTTGATTATCTACTATCTTTAAACTCTGTTTGTTTTGCGTTACCTTTTTTAATCCAATAGTAAATACCTGTGGGAGTAAATCATTATTATCCAAACGTTGAATTACACCAGGTGCATCAAAATTTGCCGGTTCTGGCTTGCGCTGATAGACTTATTAAACATATCTGTAAGCTTACTCATATCTTTTACCTTTAACTCGTTCAAATCACAAAAAGCAGCCAGGAAGCCACTGACTGCTTTTTCTATATTAAATTTTTATTTTTCACTTACTTGCTATTCGAATTTTAGTCAATGTTATTCATTAACCTAATACACTTCTTATCATAACATTATTTATTCTTTAAAATGAAGCACATAAAACAACTGCATTTTAAGATCATAAAGATGTTTGACAAGCATATGTTTTTAGCACACAAGCCCTCAATGCCCAGATATTAAGACTTTCAGCGCTTTTTTGTGATATTTTATTCATAATAAACTGTCTATTTAAAATAACTTATTTATAGCATAAGTGAAGAAATAAATCTTCAATAAATGAAAATGCTATCATTTAGCTTTAATGATACTGCTTTTACTGTTTTCTTCATTAAAATCATCATTTATACAGATTAAATGCAAATATAATAATTAAATGTTCATATATAATATGAACATGTGTTTCTTTATTTTTGCTATAGTTCTAAAAGAAAAAGTACTGCTCTTTGTTTAAAGCAGTACTTTTTCGAATCTAATTAAATTCTATTCATGACGACGTTTCTTCGCACCAGCTAAACCGATTAAGCCAATGACTGCGGCTGCTCCGCCAAGAACTGCTACCATTTCTTCACTATCGCTTTCACCTGTTTGTGGAAGCTTGTAGTGTACTTTACCGTTTGCATCTAAGTAGCCGCTGCCTTTTGGTGCTGGAGTGTAGCCTGTTGGACGTGGACGAGTTGTGCTGCTTTCGCCGCCATTGTGCTTCTTGTGGTGACGTGGTGTTGGAACAACGTCTTCATCGTCATCCGGCTCATCAACATCCTTGTCGTCCTTGTTCTCATCTGGCTTGGTTTCGTCAGGCTTAGTTTCCTCTGGCTTCTTCTCTTCAGTTGTCTTGCCCGGAGTAGGAGTTACAGGTGTTGGAGTATTGTCAGATGGACCAACGGATGGACCTGGAACGTTTGGAATTAGATTATAAACAACTGGCGTATCCTGGGATGGATCCTCTGGGGTTACCGTATCCTTATCAGGAGTATACTTGCCATTTGGATCCTTTGGTACATTCTCGTCTGGAACTACCTTGGTTGGATCATTTGGATCAGTGGCGTATGGCTCTTCAGGAATGCCTGGAATTGGATTGCCGTCTGGATCAACTGGGATGATGTGACCATTTGGCGTGTAAACAACAGTATCATTAACATCTGGATGATCTGGAGTAGCAGGCTTGCCACCGGCTTGTTTCTTGTCTGCATGATAGCCATCAACTCGTGGAGTATCAACTGGATTAAACTTGTAACCAGCTGGAGTCCAATCAGTTTGTTTGATAATTTTACCAGTGACATTATCAACCGTTACAGTCTTAGTGAAGGCTTTGTCTTGATTTTCAACCTTAGTAGTATCTGGCTTACTGCCATCGCTATATTTATAAGTAATGGTTTGCGTAGCCTTTCTAGTTAAGTCATCAGCGGTTGTGCCTTTTGGCCATTTAGGTCCATCTGGATCATTTGGATTAATTGGAGCGCCCGGCTTTTGTGGCTTATCTGGCGTTACTGGAGTAGTGCCATGCTTAAAATCAATGTTGAAGATTTGAATACCATTATTACTATCAAAAATAGGCTTTCCCGAATCGAATTCATCATTTACAAGAACATAACCTTTATCTTCATAACCGGTAATCTTATTAGTTGGATTATCTTTATCACCAAAGGTAATTGGATCACCAGCTGTACCTGTAACTTCAGGTGACTTATCTAATGTAATGATATTCTTAGGATCATTAACATTGCGATAGATAATTTGTGCGTATTGATCTTTAGCGAAGATTACTAGTGTATCTTTAGTTGGATCCTTTGGAGTTACAGTACCTGGAGTTTTACCTGGATCTGGGTTCTTGGTGATATGCCAACCTGTAATCTTAGGTATTGGTGTATCTGGTTTTACCTTGGTTGGATCTGTTGGATCTGTTGGGTATTGTGGATGATCCACATTTGGAATCGTTTGACCAGGCTTAGTTGGATCTGTTGGATCTGGGTAAACTGGGATGATGTGACCATTTGGCGTGTAAACAACATCAGTATCTCCAGCTGGAGTCTTTGGTGTTACTGTAAGTGGATTCTTCTTACCATCTTTAGTTGTACCTTGTGCTGGATTATGTGTCAAAGTATAACCTGGAACATTTGGTACTGAAGTATTTGGCTTTACACCTTTCTTGTTATTAGGATCAGTTGTATATTGCGGATGATCTACCTTTGGAATCTGCTTACCATTAGGATAAACTGGAATAATATGGCCATTTGGTTCATAAGTAACTGTTACAGTATAGTCATCTTTTTTATGATCCAAGTCATCAACTGGATCAACATCGACGCCATTCTTGCTGTCTCTGTCAACACCTTTAATGTGATAACCACCAACTACTGGTGATGTCTTACCAGTCCAGCTACCAGTATCTTCTTTACCATCTGGACCTACCCATGTTAATGTTCCTAGAACAGCCTTGCCATTATTGTCCAATACAATATGATTATCTTTATCTAGTGTAACTAATTCGTCAGTTCTCTTATCACGTATACCTTTTGCTGTAAAGTGAACTTTTTCTGGATCAGGATCCTTAGGAGTAGCTTTACCAGCCCCTGTGTAGTGAATCTTACGAGTTACATCTTTTTTTTCATTAACATCTTCTGTATCATCATCATAAGTTACAACTACATTATGACTATTACCACGCTTTAAAGTAGTACGATCTACATTCTTACCATCTTTAGCAGCATCAGTTGATACATTAACAACATGCATATCTTTAATAGTTGGTGAAGTTACACCATTAATCTCTGCAGAATCACCTTCACCACTCTTGGTAGCACCATCATTGGTCTTCCAAGTCCAGTTGCCATAGTTATTAATATTATCAACCTTGCCATCGCCTACTTGTGTGATAACACCGGTCTCATCTACTTTAACAATATTACCTGTTGAATTATCTATGGTTGCTGTTCCTGTAAAGGTAATCATTTGGTCTTTAGGATTAGCAACCGTTGTATTTCCTTGACGATTTACATAAGTAATATGACGAGTAGACTCTTGGGTCTTGAATACTTGTGAGGTTGCATGAGCTGTTGCAAAATGATAACTTATAGCATTACTTGCATCGAATGAAGTTTGAGGAACGGTAGTAGAATAAGTAAACCAATAACCAGGGATACTATTACCGCTATTTCTAATAACGTAACTTCTAATAACTATAGGATTCTCTTCTACTTTATATAATGCAGAACCAAAAATTTTTTTTGATTCTGTATAATCCCAGTAACTATAATTGTTAATAACATCTGTACCAACTCTTTGAATTTCAGCATTTTGTTGATCTAGAGACATTTTATTCCAATCGGCTTCTCTTGATGCAAAGAATTTACCCCAATAATCAATTTTAGCCTGATTATCAATTTTATTGTCAAGCAAGTTCTCATTATCACTTGGTGAGAATACCTTGTTATGTGGAAAAACTTGAACTGAGCTTTCAGGGATTGACATTGCACTACCCTTAGATAATAATTGAGCGGCTTCTGTTCTTCCCTTAATATCTGAAGTTTCACCATCTGGAGTAGCAGTTAATCCATTAGAATTCAATGACGACACACTTACATAAGCAGATGAATCTATCTTTATTGGTTGTGGATTAGCTTGATTATCATACAACTGAATAGTAGCAGTTACACCATCACAATGTGAATACAACCATCCATTTGTTGGATTAGTAGATATATAAAAAGCTGCTTTTGGACCATTGATATCTGTAGCATGTACGTCAGAGAAAGTCTCTACTATCTTGCCCAACGGTTTACCATCATATTTAGAATTCTTAAGATTAGTATACGTAATTTGAATAATTGGTCCATCAACCGAATTGTTCTTCAATTGCACAGCATAAGCAGGATTCACAAAAGGAACATTATAATCCATATTTACAGTTACAACAGCATTTTCGCTATCCGTAGTCCAATTACCTTTACTATCTTGAATCTTGTACTCAGACTTTGCGTCCGGCTCACTTTGTAAAATTAAGTGTTGAGCTAAAGTGGTAGGATCTACATCTCCATCTTTATAAATACCCTCTTTTTTTAAGCCTTGAATAAATTTATTTCTTTCTGCAATTTTTCGCCAAATATCATTGGCTTGGTTTTGCATATCTTCTGCACTTAGCTTTTCATTGTCATAAATAACTCCTACTTTAGATTTATCAAGCTTATCGGGAATATCATCGGGAATAGGCTTAGAATCATAAGGACCACTTACAGTTAAGCCTTTAATATTTCTAACGGACTCAATCGCTGATTTTAAATTTTTATATGCTTTTGCTTCATCTGTAGCTTTAGAAGGATCATCCATGTACCAATCAGGCTTTTCAACTTCATCTTGTTTAGTATCAGCGTCTTGCGTAGCATTTTTTTGTAAAGTATTACCGTTTGCTTGTGCATCAAGTTGAGCAACTATCCCACTAGCACCCATTGTCTCAGGATAAGTAGTATTAGCTATATCACCTGTATCAAGATCAGATGTGTTAATACTTTCATTGTTTTGCTTACTGCTCTGTGTTTTTTTAACTGCAACATTTGATGTAGATGTAGTTTTTTGAGTATCACCTTTAGCCCCAGGCTTAGTAATTTTGTCTGCGGCTTTTTTAATAGTTTGTTCAGTTGTAGTCTTTGTAGAAGTAGTATTAGTCTTATCTTTACTACCAACAGTAGTTGCTACAGAACTACTATTGACACTAGTTCCATCAGCTCTAGCAACCTTGGCATTTGCTCCAAAAAGCAGAGTTATACCTAACAACACTGAAGCGGCCCCAACAGTCAATTTTCTAATTCCGAAGTGTGATTGACGTCCAGCGGCCTCTTCCATTCTTTTAATACGGTTATTCTTAGATACCATATTAATGCCTCCAAATTTTTAAATTTTCATTAGTTATAGTCACTTATTATAACACACTTTGATCTTATCATTAAAAAATGTTATTGGTTATAATAAGAAGTATCGTTATTTTAAGATGATGCCAGGTAGATACATAACAGATGCTTTTCGAGTAAGCCCTTATTTTCTACTGTCCATAGAGACACAGCGATTTTAGAAACTTTTGGTTCTTATAAATGAATGTATATGTTTTTTATTTTTTATACCTATTATAAGGATATTATTAGGTAAATTAATCTAAAAAATTTAATATGTTTTTAATGATACACTTTGCACATTTTGCAATACTCAAATATTGAAATATAAAAGAAAAAGCAACACTTATTTATGTTGCTCTTCTTCGTATTACATTTGATATATTACTTAAGAATTCGGATAATTCTTATTTCGGCTTTTAATTTATGTGACGCTTCTTCACAATCATACAGCTGTCCCACCAAAAACTGCGGCTACTGCTACACCTTTTGGTATAACAGCAACGCTATGCCCGTCTTAAAGAGTTCTAGCAAACTTAGCCATTTGAATGCCAGCTTGACGACCGAAGATAACGGTTTCCGCAATTGAGTTACCACCAATACGGTTGTTACCATGAAGGCCGCCAGAAACTTCACCAGCTGCATAAAGACCTTTAATTACGTTACCGTTGGTATCCAATACTTGAGTTTCGGTGTTGATATGAATTCCGCCCATAGTGTAGTGAATAGCTGGGTGAATGTGAATAGCGTAGTATGGTCCACGGTTTAATTCACGATCCATACCAGTAGTTCTGCCAAATTCCTTATCCTTGTGGTTTTCAACGGCCTTATTCCACTCATCTACTGTGGCAGCTAAGTTTTCTGGATCAACATCAATTTCCTTAGCTAAGTCAGCCAAAGTGCTGCCCTCCTTAACCAAGCCAATGTGGTCATAAAATTCCACAGCTGCAAAATGAGCACGAACACCTGAATCGAAGACCAAGTATGCACCGTCTTCGTTTAAACCAGTAATCGCACTTGAAACAATTTTACGGGTGTTTAATTCGTTAACAAAACGCTTGCCGGCCTTGTTAACCAAAATAGCACCTTCACCACGTAAGCCTTCACCGATTAAGTAAACGTGTGGGTTATCAGTATCTGCAGTTGGGTGAACTTGAATAAAGTTCATTTGCATCAATTGCGCACCAATTTCTTTAGCAAGCTTAATCCCATCGCCAGTAGCACCTGGTTGGTTGGTAGTCTTGTAGTCAACTAAATCTGGACGATACTTCTTGATGATTTCTTTAGAAGCGCCAAAGCCACCAGTAGCAAGCAAAACTGCCTTAGCCTTAATTGTTTTAACGCCTTTATCAGTTTCAACTTCTACGCCGTTAACATTGCCATTCTTGTCTTGCAACAATTTAGTTACTTTAGCACCAGTAAAGATATCTACACCGGCCTTTTTAACTTGGTTAGTTAAACGTGAAGTCAAATAAAAGCCAACTGGTTCCATTGAACCTGGACGGTGAGCTCTCTTTACGCTCATCCCACCGGTAATGGTTAAATCAGTCAAACGAACGCCATATTTCATTAACCAGCTAATTGCAATAGCGGAGTGGTTAACAAAGTATTTAAGCATGGCACGATCATTTAACAAGCCGCCGCCCTTTAAAGTCTCTTCGTAAAAGTCACGGTTGTTGTCAATGATTCCTTCATCAAGTTGAACCAATGATTCAGATGCGTTCATACCACTAGAAGCACGACTAGTGTTACCACCAGTTTTACCGTTCTTTTCCAAAATAACAACATTCAAACCAAGTTCACGAGCTTGAAGTGCAGCTGTTAGTCCAGTACCACCTGAACCAACAATAATTGCATCATATTTATTTTTTAATTCCTTAATATTTGGCATACTACATCCCTTATTCTTCTGGAGTGGATTGATCAACATTAGTCATCTTCATGTAATCCATCCACTTATCATATTGTTCTTCTGTAACTTTACCACTCTTTAAGGCAGCTTCCTTCAAGGTAGTGCCTTCTTTATCAGCAGTTTGAGCAATTTTGGCAGCTGCATGATAACCAATATGTGGTGACAATGCGGTAACTGTCATAAGTGAATTTTTAAGCAATTCATCCATACGCTCTTCGTTAACAGTTAAGCCATGTATCATTTTATCAGCAAAACCAGTAATTGTACCAGTCAAAATGTCACATGAATCAAGAAATGCTGCAATGATTACAGTCTTAAAGACATTCATTTCGAAGTTACCTTGGCTTGAAGCAAAAGTAATTGTTGTATCATTACCGAATACCTTAGCAGCAGCCATAGTTACGGCTTCTGCCTGAGTTGGGTTAACCTTACCTGGCATAATGCTTGAACCTGGTTCATTAGCTGGAATATTTAATTCGTGATAACCGGCACGAGGACCTGAAGCAAGCATACGAACATCTTGAGCAATCTTAAACATATCAGCAGCCAAGGTCTTAAGTGCGCCATGAACAACATCAAGACCTGAGTGGTGAGCTAAGCCCCAGAACTTGTTGGTCTTAACCTTGAATTCATGACCATATACTTCTGATAATTTACCAGCAATCTTTTCAGTCATGCCTGGTGCAGCGTTAAGTCCGGTACCTACAGCAGTACCACCGATAGCCAATTCATAAAGAGTTGGCTTCAATTCTTGAATGTATGAAAGATCATGTTTCAATGCGGAAATGTAGCCAGATAATTCTTGACCAAAAGTAAGTGGAGTTGCATCTTGCAAGTGAGTACGACCAACCTTAACAGTCTTCCAGTACTTCTTTTCCTTAACTACTAATTCATCAATCAAATGCTTGATAGCAGGTTCAAGCTTGTCTAAGGCTTCAACAGCAACGATATTCATAGTAGTTGGATAAGTATCATTAGATGATTGACCACGGTTAACATCATCGTTAGGCAAAATACCTAAACCTGGGTGAAGCTTGTTGGCCAAGTTAGCCACTACTTCGTTAACGTTCATGTTACTTTGAGTACCTGAACCAGTTTGAAGTACGTGTAATGGGAAGTCTTTTCTTAAATCTGTATCATTAAGTGCTAAAAGATGATCAATTGCATCTTCAATTGCTTCACCTTTTTCTTTAGGTTCATCCCCAACCTCAACGTTTGATTCAGCTGCGGCCTTCTTCAAATGCAAAAAGGCACGGATGATTTGAATTGGCATTAATTCACCGCTTGGGAAGTTATTGCGACTTCTTTCTGTTTGTGGACCCCACAAAGCATCCTTAGGAATTTTTACAGGACCGATGGTGTCGCTTTCAATACGATAGTTTTCTTCGCTCATTATTTTTCCTCCTTACATAAGCATAAGGTTTTTGTTAGTTTTCAATCACCTTTTATGATACCTGTAAAGGCTTTCTTTTTCAATTAAAGAAAAAAGATCTAGGATAGCCTAGATCTCATCTTAAAAATTTCTACCTATTTTGATGGTTCATCTTTTTAGCAAAGAAGTCACCAACAATTTGTACAATAAAAATCAAAATAATTACTAAGACAGTAGCAACTAAGGTAACGTCATTGTTAAAACGGTTGTAACCATATGAAATAGCTGTGTTACCTAAACCACCGGCACCGATGGCACCAGCCATTGCAGTTAAACCAATCAATGAAATGATGGTTACTGTTGAAACGCGGATTAATTCTGAACGTGATTCACGTAAGTAAACATCAAAAATGATATCTGAAACAGTTGCGCCTAAACTTTGAGCAGCCTCTACTTTACCTGTATCAACACTTTCAAGGGCAACTTGTACCTGACGAGCGTAGAATGGGAAAACACCTAAAGTTAATGGAACTAAGGCTGCCTTCATCCCGATTTGAGTACCAACAATCTTTTGCGTAACAGGTGCAACAAAGGCAAGCAAGATTACAAATGGAATAGCTCTAAAAATTGAAACTATCTTATCGCAAACGTTATACCAGAACTTGTTTGGACGAATACCGTCTTCTTTGGTTACAACAAGCAAAACACCAAAAATAATTCCGAGAATGCCACCGAAGATTGTGGCCCAAAAAGTCATGAATAATGTTTGAAAGATACTAGTTCCCCAGCCAGCGTCTCCGCCCCAGCCGAGTTGTACGACATTTGGACAAACTTTTTCAAACCAACTAATCATCTAAATTCCCCTTTTCATCCAATCTAGTCAAAGTAACGTTTTGCTTCTCCAAGAATTCTCTAGCTTGCTTTTGCTTATCGGCATCCCCTTTAACCAAAACAACCAAAGTACCGATTGCTTCGCCATTTAACAGTTCCACGTTACCATAAAGCATTGAAACCTCTACTCCAATTTGACGGTAAAGTTCAATAATGATGGACTTAGTCACATTGGCAATGCTGTAAACCAGTTGATATACCTCTTCATTTGCTTCTAGCTTGCCAAGGTTCAAGGCCTCTAAAGTTTGAATAGCTTCAAGGCCACCACCAACAAAGCGTTTAGTCAATTCCTTCTTAGGATGCAAGAAGACTTGACGCAAATTGCCTTTTTCAATCATCTTACCGTGTTCCATTACAGCAACCTTATTACAGATCTTCTTAACGGCATCCATTTCGTGGGTGATTAAAACTACAGTCAAACCTAATTGCTTATTGAGTTGTTTCAATAGATCCAAAATTTGTTGTGTATTTTGTGGATCAAGCGCACTAGTAGCTTCATCAGAGATCAAGATATCGGGGTGGTTAGCCAAAGCACGAGCAATAGCTACTCTTTGTTGCTGACCACCTGATAATTCAACTGGATAAAAGTTAGCCTTATCTTTCAAATCAACTAAATCAAGCAATTCTAATGAACGTTTTTCTAATTCTTCATCGGAAAGTTTTGCGTGCTTTAATGCAAAAGCAACATTTTCTAAAACCGTTGTTTCATTTAATAGGTTGAAACCTTGGAAAATCATGCCGATTTTTCGACGTTCTAGTTGCAATTGTTTATTAGAAATAACTTGTTTGCCCTCTTTAACAAAATCGACATCGTTGACCTTGATATTACCCTTGCTAGGATGTTGCAGGAGGTTAATCGTTCTAACCAAGGTTGACTTACCGGCACCAGAGAAGCCGACAACTCCATAAATATCGCCTTTTTCAACGTGCAAAGTTACATCGCTAACTGCTTTGACAACTTTACCCTTTTTTTGAGGAAAATCTACATCAATATGATCTAATTGAATAATGCTCATTCTAACCCCTCCTACTTAATCTTGATATCCCAAGCAGCAATTTGTGAATTACCGTAGTAGTGCTTAGTCATCTTCTTTGTCTTTTCAGTTTGGTAGGCCTTAACCACATCTTTGTAAAGTCGGTTGTTTTCTTGACCCTTCTTAGCACAAATGATGTTGATCCATTGCTTAGAATCTTTGTTAACTGGTTCAACGTAAATAGTTTGCTTATCGCCTAAACCAGCTGGACCAGCATAGTCGTTGTTAACTACTGAAGCATCAACTGAGTTGATTACTCGACCAGTTTGTTCAGCACCAACTTCCTTTAACTTAAGGTTGCGTGGGTTCTTAGTGATATCGGCTACAGTAACAAGTGTCTTGCCCTTTCTTAAACCGATTAAGCCAGCGTTTTTAAGAACAAACAATGCTCTTGATTCATTAGTTGCATCATTTGGAATGGCAATAGTTGCACCATCTGGCAATTGAGACAACTTCTTGTATTTCTTAGAGTACAAACGAATTGGTGCAATATAAGTTTTACCGATTGGAACTACACCACCACCATTTGACTTGTTCCATGCTTTAAGGAAGGCGTAGTGTTGGAAAGCATTCAAATCAACATCGCCAGATTTCAAAGCCTTGTTTGGCTGGTTGTAATCAGTAAAATTCTTTATCTTAATCGTAATACCATATTTATCTTTAGCCGTTTGAGCAACGCTCTTCCAAATAGCTGCATCTTGTTTACTTTGTGAGACAACACCAACTGTTACAGTCTTGGCTTGGGTTTTACTTGGAATTCCTGGTCCAAAACTAAACCAACCAGCAATTAAGATTAAAACGCCGATAATTGTCCAAATAATTGTATTTCTCCGTCTACGCTTACGCATGTAACTCAACTCCTAATAATGAAAATAAAAAAGCATTCATCCTAAAAGGACGAATGCTCGTGTTACCACCTTTAATTCATTTATCACTCACGCGATAAATCTCATTAGCTATCAAATTAATAGCCTGCACTGTTAACGGGTGCAAATCCGCTGATAGCTAAATATCACTATCAGTCATCGTTCCAAGCCCATATTCGCTAGGGCCTATTTGCTAACTTTCACCACCACGTTAGCTCTCTTTATAAATAGGAAACTAGTTACTCAGCTCTTCAAGATGTTTGATTAATAATTTGTTATAAATAAGTTATCATCACTTTTTAATCTAGTCAACATATTTTTTAATTATTCTTCTGAGTAAGCGGTTTTATTTTATAATGTGGTTATATCTTATAATTTAATAATTGCTAAGGAGAAAGAAATGAAGAAAAATCACTTTCGAAGTTTGGCTCTCTTATTAGTAGCGGCAGTAGGCTTGATTTCCTTTGCCAATACTAATGTCCCATGCAATAACCAAACCGTTTATGCCGTTTCAGATAAATCACTCGCTAATCTGAAATTTCATAAACAAGAAATTGTTACGGTCGACCATAATGAACCGCGCTTCTCTAAAAGTACGTTGTCAAAGAAAAATGGTCCCTGGCAAAAATACAGTAATTTAGATTACTTAAATAGAGCTCAGGCGGCTAATGCCCTTTTGAATAAGAGATTGATGCCCCATAGTCCAAGAGCCGGTTTGACTTGGGATCCAACTGGTTGGCACAACAAACGCATTGCTAGTGGCTGGCTTTACAACCGTTGTCACCTAGTTGGCTATCAATTAACCGGTCAAAATAATAATCCGCGCAATCTAATTACTGGAACACGTGAATTAAACGATCCAGACATGCTCAAGTACGAAAATGAAGTTGCCGATTATTTGAAAGACTCTTCAAGTAATTACGTTCGCTACAGAGTTACACCAATTTTCAAAGGTAATGACTTGTTAGCAAACGGTGTTGAAATGGAAGCTAAATCAATCGGCAGCAATGCTGTTGATTTCAATGTTTATATTTTCAATGAGCAACCTGGCGTAATCTTAAACTACAAAGATGGTACTAGTCGCGTTAAACATGGTTCAAGTATGATTGCTGAACATGTAAAAGCTAGAAGCCATCATGTGACTAAAGCAAGAACCATTCATAACATTAAGCACAAGATTTCTACTGCAAATTACCGTGTAATTGGTAACAAACGCAGCAAGATTTATCATGTTGCCAGTGGTGAAAACTATCATATGAGTTCAGCCAATGCAGTTTACTTCCCTTCAGAAGCTGCTGCTAGACGTGCTGGTTATCGTAAATCATTAAGATAATGAAAAAGAGTTATCTGCTTTTTTAAACAGATAGCTCTTATTTTTTTATTGAACGCTCTTGCGCCCGCGTTGATAAGCTTCATGCAGTTCCGCAAAAGTCATATTCTTACCCTTTTGATCAAAGACAACCAATACTTCTTGCACACCATCCAAAATTCTTGATAACCAGCGGAAAATTGTAGTTGCCGCACAGAACAAGACAAATAGAATGAACATTGCCTTATCAGAAATCATGGTCAGTGAGAACAGATTGTGTAAGAAGATAATCGCTAAAACTAACCCAGCGAATGATCCAATCATTACGCATAAACGGAATTTATTTAATGGAGCTGAAATGTGGTAAAGTACCATCATTCCCACTGCCACCAATAAAAGTGTTGCCGTTGTACCTACATCATTATGATCAAGCGATATATAGCCGCCTGCAACCACCAAAATACTTACCGCCAGCATATCGGTTACCCCACCAGGGATTGCTCTTGCCAAAATATTGGGAATAAATTGTCCGCGAATTCTATTGTGATTACTTTCTAGAGCCAACAAGAATGATGGCAAGCCAATGGTGAAGGCAGAAATCAAGGTAATCTGTGATGGCTGTAATGGATAATCAATAACCATTACGAGTGAGAAGATAGCCATCAAAAATGAGAAGATATTCTTTACCAAGAACAAACTGGCTGAACGCTGAATGTTATTAACTACGCGCCGACCTTCATTTACCACCTTAGGCATTCTAGCAAAATTTGAATCAAGCAATACTACTTGAGAGGCTTGAACAGCCGCACTGTTACCGGATGCCATCGCAATTGAACAGTCTGCTTTCTTCATTGCCAAAATATCGTTAACACCATCACCAGTCATAGCAACGGTATTGCCTAAGTTTTGCAAAGCATTAACAAACTTACGCTTTTGTTCTGGCTTAACTCGACCAAAGACACTGTAGTTCTTCACTGCATCTTCATAACCATCATCAGGTATTTCCTGTGCATCAATATATTTATCAGAATTTTTAATACCAGCTTGCTTAGCAACTCTTGAGACAGTTACAGGGTTATCACCTGAGATAACCTTAATTTCTACACCCTGTTTAGCAAAGTATTCAAAGGTTGCTTTAGCTTCTTTTCTTATTGGGTTAGACAAGAGAATATAGCCGTAAACTTCAACTGGTTTAGATAATTTAGAATCGTCTTCAGTTAAAACACCTGGATAATTGACTACGATTAAAACACGATAACCAGTTGCGGCATATTGTTCAAATTCATCCTTATACTGATCGAACTGGTCACGCAAAACCATTTCTGGTGCGCCAATTAAAAGTGTATGATCGTCAAAAATTACGCCACTATATTTATTAACTGAAGTAAATGGCAGAATACCGCTGGCTGTTTTACCAGTATTTTCAGTGAAATGCTCGTGAACAGCCTTCATTGTCGCATTATCTGCCGGCATGCTAGCAGCAAAATCACCTATGAGTTGGTCTAAGTTGTTTCTTTTAAAGTCTTTAGAAGCAACTGCTTTTTCTACGCTCATCTTTGGCTCGGTAATCGTACCTGTTTTATCAACACAAAGTACATTAACTCGAGCTAAAGTTTCAACACTCTTCATATCGTGGAGCATTACCTGCTTCCGTGCTAGACGAACTGCAGAAAGTGCTAATGCAATAGTCGTCAAAAGGTACAAGCCTTCTGGAATCATACCGATAATCGCAGCTTCCATGGAAACGATACTACGGTATAAAGACATGTGGTTGACAAAGAAACTCATCGAGAACAGTGCTATTCCCAGGGGAATAATGATAATGCCGACCCATTTAATCAATTTGTTAATTGAGCGAACCATTTCTGACTGTTCACTGCTGCCCATGGCTTTAGCTTTAATCGTCAGCTTAGAAATGTAGCTTTCCTTACCCACTTTTTCTAGTTGCATATAAGCAGAGCCCGAAACTACAAAGGAACCAGACATTAGCTGATCGCCAACATCTTTAGTAATTTCATCAGATTCACCAGTTAAAAGAGATTCATTAACCCTGATGTCACCTTTGACAACTTGGCCGTCGGCAGGAATCTGATCCCCTGTTTTAAGTAAAACCAGATCTCCTTTAACTAGTTTCTCAATTGGGACTTTTTCTTCTTTACCATCACGTAATGCCACGATCTCTGTTGCATTCATGACGTTCAATTTACTTAAGATCTTTTTAGCACGGATTTCCTGAACAATACCAATTACCGTGTTTAACACAATAACTGGCAAGAAGGTCAAATCCTTATATGCGCCAACTAAGACTAGCAAAATTGAGAGTACCAAGAAAATCAAGTTAAAGTAAGTAAACAAGTTTTCTCGGATGATTTGTTTATTTGTTTTAAATTGATCATCAACGGCTTTATTGACTTCACCAGCTTGAATACGCTGTTCAACCTGGCTACTAGTTAAGCCTGTTTCTAAATTTATTTTTTCTTCACTCATTTTTATTACCCGGTAAATAAATAGTTAATATATTCCATTATAACCAAGAATAAAAAAGGTTCGCAAATCTGCGAGCTTATTTTAGTGTTTTCTTATATAAGTCAAAAAAGTATAAGGATATTTATTCTTGCTATCGGCATCGTGATGCTCTTGATGCACTAAATCAAACTGTGAGTAATCAATCTCTGGCATAACTGTATCTGCTTTAAAGGCGCCCTCAATTTCAGTTTTTTCAAGGATATCAACCTGATCAAGCAAGGCTTTAAAAATTGATACGCCACCAATCGCACATATCTTTTCACTTTGATGATTGGAAAGATATTCATTCATTTCATCGATTGATGTCAAAATCTCTACCTGGTTATTATCTTTCCATTTACTTTTCATTTCTTCATTGTGGGTCAAAACAATGTGCTTTCGTCCTGGCAATAACTTAGGTAAGCTAGCAAAAGTTTTCCTACCCATTAAAATTGGATGATCCATTGTCTTTTCTTTAAAATGCTTTAAGTCAGCTGGTAAATGCCAAGGCAAGTGCCCATCTACGCCAATTTGTCTTTTTTTATCTTCTGCCCAAACATATTCGATCATGCTATCACCTAAACCGCAACTGGTGCCTTAATCGTACCATGGTGCTTGTAATCTACTACCTTGATATCTTTCATTTTAAAATCTTCAATGTGCTTCTTCTCAGGATTGAGCCAAAGTTGTGGTGAATCATAAGGCTTACGGGAAAGCAATTCCTTTACTTGATCAAAGTGGTTGCGGTAAATGTGTGCGTCCCCCAAAGTATGAACAAATTCACCCACTTCAAGACCAGTCTCACGTGCAATCATATTAAGCAAAAGTGCATATGAAGCAATGTTAAATGGCACACCCAAGAACATGTCACCACTTCTTTGGTAAAGTTGAACACTAATCTTTCCATCAACCACATAAAACTGGAACATGACGTGACATGGTGGCAGTGCACTTGTTGGCACATCTTCTGGGTTCCATGCAGTCACGATCATTCTACGTGAATCTGGGGTCTCCTTAATTTGCTTAATTACATTGTCAATTTGATCAATAAAACCGCCATCACGTTTTTGCCAATGACGCCATTGTGCACCATATACATCGCCTAAATTGCCATACCTTTTAGCAAAGTCTTCATCATCGAGAATTCTTTGATCAAATTTTTTCATCTCTGCTTGGTAGACCTTATTAAATTCCGGATCACTTTGACTACGCAAACCGAAATCAGTCATATCGGGGCCTTGGTATTCAGCACTAGTTACCCAATTTTTAAAGGCCCATTCATCCCAGATATGATTATTATGTTCTAGCAAAAAGCGAATATTGGTATCGCCACGTAAGAACCAGAGAAGTTCACTTTTAATCAAACCAAAGGGAACCTTCTTAGTCGTTAATAATGGAAAGCCTTTTGATAAATCAAAACGCATTTGTGCACCAAAATAACTTCTGGTACCCGTACCGGTTCGATCACTCTTGTCATGGCCTTCAGTCATTATCTTTTGCAAAAGATCCAAATATGGTTGTTCAAGAATTGCCATTTTCTACACACCTTTCAAGTTTTCATCTTGTTTAAGATACCATAGATCTGGTGTATTTGATAATGTAAACTACAAGATTTAGTATTTTTAAGCAAAATAAAATAGATGAACTGAATCATCTTTTTCATTAATTTTTCTTAAATTCGCCTTTATGTCTAATCAGGTAGACGACTGTTGCAACAATCAAGACCAATGCGCCGACAATAACTGAGATTCTCGTATCAGGATTAATGAACATGAAAACTACAATTACTAAGAGCATGGCAAAGGCAAAATAATTTGTGAATGGATAAAGTGGCAACTTAAATGGGTGAGTGGCCATTTTATCTTTATTGTGTCTTCTAAATCTAAGTTCGGCCAGCAAAATCACAAACCATGGGATCATCCCTGGTAAAACAGATGAACTGAACACAATAACAAATAAGTCTGAAGCAGAATGATTAAATTGTGAGGCAATTACGTTCAAGACAAAACCAATAAAGATACCACCTGAGATACCCATAATAGCGCGATCAGGCACGATTCTCTTGGAAATATGCTTGAAAGGACTAGGTGCTTCACCATCATGTGACAATTTAAACAGCATCCGACTTGATGAATAAATTCCTGAGTTTGCACCTGACAAAGCCGCAGTTAACACAACAAAGTTGATAATTGAAGCTGCCACAGTAATTCCTACTTTAGCAAAAGTAGTTACAAATGGTGAACCAAGACTACTCAATTTATTCCATGGATAAATAGTCACGATAACAAAGATCGCACCCACGTAGAAAATCAAAATTCTAAATAAAACTGACTTAACACTTTTAACAATTGCTTCTTGTGGGTGAGCAACTTCACCAGCTGAAATACCTAAAAGTTCGATTCCTTCATAAGAACCAACGATAATTGACATTGAGAAGAAGAAACCTTTGACGCCACCAGTAAAGAAACCGCCATGAGCCCATAAATTGCTGAAACCAGTTGGCTTGCCACCGTTACCAACACCGAAGAAGATAACAATGAAGCCCAAAACAATCATTAAAATAATGGTGATTACCTTGATCATCGCAAACCAGAATTCCAGTGAAGCATATGCTTTGGCACTAGCTAAATTGGCTAAAAGCAAAAATGCAATAATGATGATCCCCGACCATAAAGCACTGATATTCGGCCACCAATATTTCAGATATTCTGTCGCGGCCACCACTTCTGACATACCAACAATGATATATTCAAAGACATTGGCCCATTCGGCTAAATATCCAGCTAAGGGATGAACGTATTCTGTTGCATAATCCGCAAATGAACCTGTCCCCGGATTGATGTAAAGCATTTCCCCGAGTGCTCGCATAACAATGTACAAAATCAGGCCCACAAACATATAGGCCAAAAGTACTGAAGGACCAGTCCACTTAATTGTTGACGTAGACCCCATAAATAAGCCGACACCAATTGCTCCACCAAGTGAAATCATTTCCATTTGGCCAGCAGTCATTGTTCGACGCAGCTGGGGCGCGTTATTCTTTTTACTCATAACTCAACTCCATATAATTAATCTATTCCTATTAATTACTGGAATTAATTTACTTTTGCTTTTGGCGTTTTGTCAAGGGCAAAAATAAAAAAGCCACTATAAATTAGCAGCTTCATCAAAATTCATAAATAATAAGGAGTGTACAGGATTTGAACCTGCGCGCCAAGGAAAACTTGGTTCGCCGGATTTCGAGTCCGGTGCATTACCACTCTGCCAACACTCCATAACACTGATATTATAACCTTATTGTTAGAAATAGTCCAAAACTATTTTCACTTTACACAGCATGACTTATTGTTACAATTAGAGTATACCTAATATTTGAAATAAGATATAGAAAAGAGTTTTTAATATGTGTACTTCAATTGTGTTTAGTCCTAAAGATCACTACTTTGGTCGTAATCTTGACCTAGAAATAACTTTCGGTCAGCAAGTCGTGATTACCCCTCGCAACTATGATTTTAAGTTCCGCAAGATGCCGGAATTAAAACAACATTACGCTATGGTAGGAATCGCCCTTAATGCTGGCGGCTATCCTTTATACTTTGATGCTGCTAATGAAAAGGGCTTGGGAATGGCCGGACTAAATTATCCTGGCAATGCCACTTACTATGACGTCAAAGATGGCAAAGACAATGTTGCTTCTTTTGAATTCATCCCTTGGATTTTGGGCCAATGCGCTACAGTAGAAGAAGCTAAGAAATTGCTTGCCAAAATCAACATTGCTGACATCAACTTTAGCGAAAAAATGGTTGCTTCTAAACTTCACTGGTTAATTGCCGATAAAACCGGCACTTCAATTGTTGTTGAAACTGATAAAGATGGTATGCATGTTTACGATAACCCTGTTGGCTGCTTAACTAACAACCCACAATTCCCTAAGCAATTGTTCAACTTAAACAACTACGCAGATGTTTCTGCCGCAATGCCAAAGAACAACTTCTCAGATCAAGTTAAAATGGACGGCTACAGCCGCGGCTTAGGTTCACGCAATTTGCCAGGTGGTATGGATTCAGAATCTCGTTTTGTCAGAGTAGCCTTCAACAAGTTTAACGCCCCTACTTCCGATTCTGAAGAAGAAAACGTGGACACTTACTTCCATATTCTGCATTCAGTAGAACAACAAAAAGGCCTGGATCAAGTCGGCCCAGATGCTTTTGAGTACACTATTTACTCTGATGGTATCAATTTGGATAAAGGTATCTTCTACTACACTACTTACACTAATAAGCAAATCAACGTAGTTGATATGAATAAAGAAGATTTAGACAGCAGTGATTTAATTACTTACGATATGCTCACTAAAGGTAAATTTAATCATCAAAACTAAAAATTGCGCAAATAATGTTAATTTTGTTTAAAGATTAGCATTATTTTTTCTTTTGCGGTTAAAATAGATTTTACAAATAAGTTATTGGGGATATTGTGCATCAATGAATAATTATTTAGTGTTGCTCCTTGCAGCAACTGTTTTATTGTTACTCATTTTTAATATCAAGACCTCACGTCGTTTTAATCTATTTGACCACTGGCTACACCATCAATTAGTTAAAAAACGCAGTGGTTACAAATGGCAAGTAATTGCCTTTATTAACGATCCCAAATTGATGGTCGTTTGGGACGTGCTCTTAGCTGGCCTTTTGTTAAATGAAGAGCGCAATTTAACTGCACTTTGGGTATTGGGTACCTTAGGTTTTGCGGATATTTCCGGCATCATTTTAAAGAGATTGATCCGGCGCAAGCGTCCTATTCTCCACTCAGACATGGAAGAAGGCTACAGCTTCCCTAGTGGGCACGTTTTAGGAGCAACGACCATGGGGCTAATTCTATTGCAGCTTTTTGCTAAAGATTTAGGACTCGCCTTCATCATCACAGTTATTGCTGTTTGGATAATGGTAATCATTTCTCGCTTGAGTTTAAAAGCCCATTACCCATCAGACATAATTGGTGCAACTAGTTTGGCAATCGTTTGCTTTAGCATTTCACAACAATTATTTTTAGCACTCTAAACAAAAACGAGTATGTTTCTTGGAACATACTCGTTTTATTTTAATTTATCTTTTATTCGTGAAAACCAACCATAATGCCGCCCTCTTCAGCATAAAAACTGCAAAGGCCGCGCATTGGACGAATCGTAACTTGAGCATCAGGATATTCAGCCAAGATCTTATCTTTGATAATCTCGACATCTTTTTCATTTTCGCAGTGGTCAATAATCACTTCACCGCCGTGATAATTGTCGTCCTTCATGTATTTAAGCAATTCACGCATTGCTTTTTTCATACCCCTAGCCTTAGTTAATGGTTCAAGCTTACCTTCCTTGCTTGCCGTACCGATCAAGTTAATTTTCAAAAGACCGGCAACCTTGGCTGCGACTGGTGAGACACGCCCATTCAGAGACAAATTATGTAGTGATTGCAGAATAAAGAGCAAATGCGTACGCATTCTGAATTTGGCAATTACTTCTTCGAGATCAACAAAGCGGATATCGCCTTGAATCATTTTCTCAATACCGTGCAAAACAATAGTTAATTCAGGGCCCGCACTTCTTGAGTCAACTACAATAATTCGACTGGTGGGATGCTTTTCCTCATACATTGTTTTTGCTTGAAGTGCTGAGGAAAAAGTACCACTCATACCACTAGTCATCGTGATGATGATAGCTTTTTCGGTACCTTCTAGTGCATTAAGCCAAGCTTGAATGCTAGGACAAGTAGTCTTACCGGCAACTTGATTTTGATTCATATCATTCAAAAATTCTCTGATATTCAAATTTTGATCGTCAATATAATCCTTACCGCCAAAAGAAATAGTCAAAGGTACTACTTCCACGTTGTGGTCAGGATCGCTTTTCATATTGCTACTAGAATCAATAATTAATTTAATATTCTCCATAATCAAATTCCTTATTTATCATAAACAATTATTTTAATACATGTATTATAGCGCATTGATATAGTAATTTATTATTGCCTTTATTAATTTTTAAAATGTAAACCGCTTTCATATGTTTACATGATCACAAAGTTAGGCTAAAATTTGAATTGTAAGCGGGACAAAAATTGTTCCGTATGGCATGCAAAATTTTTGTTACATGCCATAATTTTTGAGGAGGTTTATAATGCTCAAATCAGTTATTGAAAATGTACACGCACTCGAAATTTTTGACTCACGTGGTAACCCAACTGTTGAAGTTCACGTTACCCTTTCAAACGGTGTCGTAGGTAAGGCTGAAGTTCCATCAGGTGCTTCAACTGGTGAAAACGAAGCCGTTGAATTACGTGACGGTGGTTCACGTCTTGGTGGTAAGGGCGTTTCAAAGGCTGTTAACAATGTTAACACTGAAATCAACGACGCTTTAAAGGGTATGGACCCATTTGACCAAGCTAAGATTGACCAAACTATGATCGACTTAGACGGTACTCCAAACAAGGGTCGTCTTGGTGCTAACGCTATCTTAGGTGTATCAATGGCTACTGCTGTTGCTGCAGCTAAGGCTAACCACCAACCTCTTTACCGTTACCTTGGCGGTATTGATCTTGAAATGCCACAAACTTTCCACAACGTTATCAACGGTGGTGAACACGCTGACAACGGTATCGACATCCAAGAATTCATGATCACTCCAATTGCTAAGACTTCATTCCGTGATGGTTTCGAAAAGATCGTTAACGTATACCACACTTTGAAGAAAGTTCTTGAAGACATGGGTTACGAAACTGGCTTGGGTGACGAAGGTGGTTTCGCACCTAACATGAAGAACTCAGAAGAAGCTTTAAAGGCTTTACACGAATCAATTGTTAAGGCTGGTTACAAGCCAGGCGAAGATATCGGTATTGCATGTGACTGTGCTGCTTCATACTTCTACAACAAAGAAGACGGCAAGTACCACCTTGAAGGCAAGGTTCTTGACGATGAAGAATTAGCTGCATACTATGACAAGCTTTTGGACGAATTCCCAGAATTAATGTCAATGGAAGACCCATACGACGAAAACGATGTTGAAGGTATGGTTAAGTTCACTCAATCACACAAGGACCGTATCCAAATCGTTCTTGACGACTTCATTTGTACTAACCCAGCACTTTTGAAGAAGGCCATCAAGGAAGGTGCCGGCAACGCTTCATTAATCAAGTTGAACCAAATCGGTACTGTTACTGAAACTCTTGAAACTATCCGTATGTCACGTAAGAACGGCTACAACACTATGATTTCTCACCGTTCAGGTGAAACTGGTGACACCTTCATCGCTGACTTGGCTGTTGCTATCAACGGTGGTCAACTTAAGACTGGTGCTCCAGCTCGTTCAGAACGTGTTGAAAAGTACAACCGTTTGCTTGAAATCGAAGAAGAACTTGGCAAGGGCGAACGTCTTGCATTCTTCCCAGATGATGTTGACCACGATTAATTTCGATTAACCGAGTACAATTTCAACAAAAAGCATGTAGATTAATTTCTACATGCTTTTTTGTTTCATCTTTAATTATTCAACTATTTGCTTAAATTTCTTATTTAATACTTTATCATTAACTACTTGTACCACTATTGGATTAGTATTTTTAGACTGATCAAGCAAAATTATTGGCTTATCCTTCTTTAGACAGAATAAATATGTATTATGCCAATTTTTAAAATTATCATTTGCAATAGCTACAACATTATATTGATATCTCTTTTTGCCGATTGGACTATATCCTATGCTAATCGGCTTTTTATTTAAAACAAATTTTCTTTGTTTAAAAGCCCAAGGATAAGTAACGCCATTTTTCGTCTTTAAAACTTTTTTCGATAAAAGACGTATTGCTGCCCACTTTTTTTGCTCCAGTTACTTACTATAACTTGCAGCTTCCTAGTTTTATCCAAATTCCATTTATTGATAGATTTCGACTTTTTTACTTTTTTATTAACTTTCTTATGTATCTCAGTCTTATTTGACACTCGCTGATTAGTCTTTTTAGGTTTAACTACTTTCTTTTTGGTAACCTTTTTCTTTTTAGATTCAACTTTGCCAAAAGTTACAGCATCTCTATCAAAATGGACCTGACATCCTGTAAGTGTCACTCCAAAAAGAAGTGCTGTCACTCCTACTAATATTTTTTTATTCATGTGTTCTCCATATTTAAAACTACTCTTAAATCCATTATATGATACGAATGCTGATTTTTAACCCCAAACTAAATTCATCAATAAATGGTTACCTGATAGTGCTGAGAACGATCCTCTTTTTCAGATTCTTCCGCAATTTTACCTACTGGCACAATTACTGTTACTTCAAAGTCAGAATCAATACCCAATTCTTTTAATACGTCAGCATGATTATTTAATTTGGCAGCACCACCCATTATATATACAGAACCTAAACCCAGATCCGTGGCTTCTAGCATGATATTCTCAGCAGCAACTGATGCATCTCTTTCACCAAACATACTATTTTTCTTAGTATTAATTACAAACAAAATTGGTGCATTATAGCATGAATTATCAGTTGCATTTTCAATTTCTTGGCGCAGTCCCTCATCCTTAACGACAACTAAATTCATCACATCTGCTTGATGCATCCCACAAGGTGCAGTTTGAAATGCTTCAATCAAATCATTAATTTGATCATCGGTAACTACATCATTAGAAAAATTACTAACAGCTCTTCTATTAGTAAAAATCTTATTTATCATTATTTTTCCTTCCTAAAGCCTACAATATTAGCTCTATAATCTTATATTAGCATCAGAGAATCTATTGACAACGCTTTCAAAAATAATTATGATTGATTTAAAAGTATATATTTTTATTAAGGAGATTTTTATCATGAATTTAGCCGTAATTGATATAGGTGGTACAACAATTAAAATAGCAACTTGGAAAGACAACAAATTGCAAAATAAACACGCAGTAGATACTCCCAAAGATCTAGACACTTTTTATACTGTATTAACTGATGAAGTAAATAAAATAAAAGAAAATACTAACATTAAAGGTGTCGCAATTTCTGCACCAGGCGCTGTAAATCAAAAGACAGGTATTATTGGCGGCACTAGCGCCCTTCCATACATCCATAACTTTAAAATCGTTGACGAATTAGAAAAGCGTTTTGAATTACCTGTTTCTATAGAAAATGATGCCAACTCCGCTGCGTTAGGCGAATTAGCAGAAGGTGCTGGCAAAGGCAGTGACAGCATGGCTTTCTTTGTTATTGGTACAGGTATTGGTGGTGCCATCATTATTAATCAAAAAGTCTGGCATGGTGCTCACCTATTTGGTGGTGAATTCGGCTATATGGGCATTGGTACAAAATCTGTTAGTGATCTGGCATCCCCAGTGGCAATGGCTAACCGCTATAACGAAAGAACTGGTAAAAAACTTGATGGTAAAACAGTCTTCGCTTTAGCAGACGAAGATGATCCAGTAGCCAGCGATGAGCGTCAAACCTTAATTCATTCCCTAGCCTTAGCAATTTACAACGTTCAGCAAAGTTTTGACCCTGAGAAAATTGTAATTGGTGGTGGCATTTCTAATAATCCAAAATTAATTCCGTTATTGAATCGCGAAATTGACTATATTCGCAAACAAGTCAATCCAGCAAGTATTAAACCTGAAATTGTGCTTTGCAGTTTGAAGAGTGATGCAAACTTACGTGGCGCAGTTGCAGATTTTGAACAAGCACATTAAATTTTGATAATTATTTAATTCCATTAAAAGCCCGCTGTGATGGGCTTTTTGTTTTGTATTTATAAAAAGTATATATTTTTATATAAAAAGCTGTTTATTTTTGCATGCATTATGCTATACTTATTTGTGTAAAAATTGAAAGCACTTACAGAGGGGAGAGAGAATCTAGATGACTGAAAAGCGCAAATTGCCATCCACATTCCTTTGGGGCAACTCAGTTTCCAGTATGCAAACTGAAGGTGCATGGAATGAAGATGGCAAGGGTCTTTCAGTCTATGATGTCCGACCTGCTACTGACAATACTAGTGACTGGCATGTAGCAATTGATGAATATCATAGATATGACGAAGACCTCGACTTACTGAAGGACATGAACATGAACATGTATCGTATTCAAATTTCATGGTCTCGTGTTTGTCCTGATGGAGACGGCGACTTCAATCAAAAAGGTATTGACTTCTATGATCGATTAGTTAATGCAATGCTTAAACGTGGCATTCAACCAATGATCTGTCTTTACCACTTTGATATGCCGCTTAATTTAGCCAAAAAGTACAACGGTTTTATGTCACGGCACGTAGTTGACGCCTTTGTCCGTTTTGGCAAAAAAATGATCGATCATTTCAGTGATCGAGTGAAATATTGGATTGTCTTCAACGAGCATAATCTATATTTCCAAGATGAAGTTTTTAATATTTCAGGTTACGAATCTGGAGATAAAAGTTTGGATGATATGTACACTATCTTCCACCATACGATGATGTGTCATATTCAATTAGCAAATTACATCCACGAAAATCACTCAGACGTAAAAATTGGTGGAATGCTTGCTTACCAACAAATTTATCCAGCAACGAGTAAACCTGAAGACGTTTGGGCAGCAAAGCAAGTACAAGAGTTTTTAAACTTTAATATTTACGATGCTGACACCGGCTGCGGCTATTCACCAGAAGTAATGCAATATGTCAAAAATCATGGCATTCAAATGGACATTACGGATGAAGATAAAGAAATTATGAAGAAAGCTAAAGCTGATTTCCTAGCATTTTCTTACTATTCATCCTGGGTTTTATCTAGCGATAAAATTCCTGATGGTGAAGCTCCTAACCATTACCTTAACAAGGGCGGAGTTGAGTCCAAATATGTTAAGACAAACGATTGGGGCTGGGCAATTGATCCACTAGGATTTAGGAATGCAATTACTACAATGTACAACTACTACCGTATTCCTATTTTCCCTATTGAAAATGGTATCGGCCTCAAGGAAACTTGGGACGGTGAGCATATGATTGAAGATGATGAGCGTATTGCTTATCACCGCGACCATATCAAAGCAATGAAAGATGCTATTTTTGATGACGGCGCCAAGGTGCTTGGTTATCTCGGCTGGGGATTAATTGATATTCCAAGTTCTCATGCTGATATGGAAAAACGCTACGGTGCTGTTTACGTCAACAGATCAAACCACGATTTAAAAGATTTAAAACGTGTGCCTAAGAAATCATTCTATTGGTTCCAAAAGGTACTTAAAGATAATGGAGATGAATTATAATGGCTGATCAAAAACAATCTGGGTTCAGTAATTTTGTGAACAGCAAAATTCTGCCACCTATTATGAAATTTGTTAATACTAAAGCTATTGTTGCTTTACAGAATGGTATGATTTATACTTTGCCATTCATTATTGTTGGTTCTATTTTCTTAATTTTATCCAACATCCCTATTCCAGCAGTGGCTAATGCAATTAATGCTTCTGGTTGGGGGGCAATTTTCACTCAAGCTTACACCACAACTTTTAACGTTATGGCACTTTGGGGCTCAATTGGTATTGCTTATATTTATGTCAAAAATGAAGGTTATGAACCATTAGCTGGTGGGCTTACTGCATGTGCTTCCTTCTTAATGCTTCAAACTTTATCAATCGACAGCCCATTAAAAGCTGCTTTAACTTCCGGTATCAATAACGGTCAAATGAGCGGCAAGGTAGTTGCTGCAAATATTGATAAGTTACCTCATGCTTTACAAACATTCTTGGAAGCTCCTGTAACTGGTGTTATCAACATCAATTGGCTTGGTGGTGACGGTATGATCGCTGCCATTATCGTAGGTTTGATTGTTGGTTGGGCTTACTCAGCAATGATGAAAGCTGGTTGGACTATTAAGCTTCCTAAGCAAGTTCCACCTGCAGTATCTAACCAATTTACTGCTATGATTCCAGCTGGTGTAATCTTAATTGTTACTATGCTTATCTTCGGTGCATTTAATAACTTTGCACACACTGACTTCTTACAATGGGTATACAAAACCATTCAATCACCATTACAAGGTGTGTCAGATTCATTTGGTGGTGCAGTTGTTATCGCTTTCTTAGTACCATTCTTCTGGTTCTTCGGTGTTCACGGTGGTTTGATTGTTGGTTCCATTGCTGGTTCACTTCTTCAAGCAAACTCATTTGACAACGCTCAATTATACAGAGCCGGCAAATTAACTATTGCCAACGGTGCTCACGTTGTTACTAACGAATTTTACAACAACTTTATTAACTTAACTGGTTCTGGTATTACTATCGGTTTAGTTATCTTCATCTTAATTGCTGCTAAATCAGAACAAATGAAATCATTAGGTAAATTGGAATTAGTACCTGGTATCTTCAACATTAACGAACCATTCCTCTTCGGTATGCCTATCGTTATGAACCCATTCCTTGCAATTCCATTCTTCTTAACTCCAATTGTCGTAGCTATCTCTACTTACTGCGTAATCAGATTTGGTATTGTTCCACCATTAAATGGTATGGCTGCACCTTGGACTACGCCAGCTATTATTTCCGGATTCCTAATCGGAGGTTGGAAGATGGCCATTTGGCAAGCATGTACTCTAGTAATTTCTACCTTGATCTATTGGCCATTTGCTAAGAAGTATGACAATATCTTACTTAAACGTGAACAAGCAAACGAGACTAAATAATAAAAGAGGTATTTAAAATTGAATGATGAAGAAAAAATTGTAAATGAATTTGATCGTGACGGTCATCATTATAAAATTGGCGTCAAAGCCGATGGCCAAGTATCTGTATACTTAGATGATGAAACCAAAGCTCATCATGGATATCACTTCCCTGGTGTTATCCAAATCCCTAAAGGAATTGAAATCGATGGTCAAATGGTTTTACGACTCCCTATTGACTGTGATGATGCAATTGATCAAGGTATTAAAGATTTGAAATAATTCATAAAAAGAGACGTTGTTAGGCTATAAAAATAGTAAAATAATGTCTCTTTTTTACTAAAGTATAGACTTTGCTATACAATAAAAATATAAATCTAATATAGAAATAGAATGGAAAAACATGGCAAAGGCAAAATACCTAGAAGTAGCAAATGAATTAAGAAAAAGAATTGAACAAGGCATCTACAATAAGCAAGAGCCTCTTCCCGATCAAGAGACATTTGCTCAAGAATTTAATGTCAGTCGCTTAACTGTCAAAAAAGCATTTGATGGTCTTGAACGACAGGGTCTGGTTTATAAACAATCCGGACTTGGCACCTTCGTTACTGGAGAAATTCCAATTAAGGAAAAAGTTGATGCTCCAGCTAACGCATTCATTGGTTTAAGAAACCAAATGGGTAAAGATGCTATTAAGAGTCAAATTATTCATTTCTCCGTAGAATTTCCTGGCGAACAAATGCAAAAAAATCTTGAAATCAAAAAAACAGAACCGATTTATAATATTGTTCGTTTAAGACTTTATAATGATAAACCACTTACCCTTGAGCATACTTACATGCCGGTTAAATTAGTTCCTGATCTTGATGAAAACATTTTGCATAAATCAATTTATGACTACATTCATAAGAATCTTAATTTAAAATTTGGACACGCATATCGTAAGATTCGAGCAGTAAAAGCAGATGAATATGACCAAAAATATTTAAATGCAAAAGAAGATGACCCTATTCTCGAATTAGAACAGATCATTTGGCTTACTAATGGTCAACCTATCGAGTATTCTATCAGCAAGAACCGTTATGATACACGTGATTACGTACTATTAGATAATAATCGTTTCTAGAGGTAAATATATGGCATTCACAAAAAAATTTACTTGGGGCGGCGCTACCGCTGCCAATCAATATGAAGGTGGTTATGACGAAGGCGGTAAGGGTTTAAACGCCGTTGATGTTTTAACTAATGGTTCAGCTACTGAACCACGTAAAGTAACTTGGAAGAAGCCTAATGGTGAAACAGGTGCTACTCCCCTAGTTTGGGGCAAAGACTTCAAACTGCCTGAAGGTGCAGTTCCTACTCTGCTTGATGGTTACTATTATCCAAGTCACCAAGGAACTGACTTCTATCACCATTACAAGGAAGATATTAAATATATGGCAGACATGGGCTTTGATGTTTTCCGTCTTTCAATGAACTGGTCCAGAATTTTGCCAAACGGCGATGATGAAAAGCCTAACGAAGAAGGTTTAGCATTTTACGATAAAGTCTTTGATGAATGCGCCAAATATGGCATTCAGCCTTTAGTTACTTTATCTCACTATGAAACTCCCCTTTCTTTAATTACCCGCTTTGGCGGATGGAAAGATCGTCGCTTAATCGATGCTTTTGTTCATTATTCTGATATCGTGATGAACCACTACAAGGGAAAGGTTCGTTACTGGCTTACCTTTAACGAAATTAATGCGATGGATATGGCCCCATATATGGGCGGTGGCCTAATTGATGGTAGTGAACAAAATCGGGCTCAAGGCGCTCACAATCAATTTGTAGCTAGTGCTAAAGTAGTTAAATTAGCTCACGAAATTGATCCAAACAATCGTGTGGGACAAATGTTAGCCTACTCTGCTTACTATCCATACACTTGTGATCCTAAAGATCAACTTAAAGTAATGGAAGCAAAACAAGACATGCTCTTTTACAGTGACGTTCAAACTGGTGGACACTATCCAGAATATCGTTTGAAGAAATATGAACGTGACGGTATTAAGCTTGACGATACACCAGAAGATTATGAATTAATCGCTAAGTACCCTGCTGACTTCTTAAGCTTCTCCTGCTACACTTCAAATGTTTTAACTACTCATGAAACTGAAGCTAAAGCATCTGGTAATGTTAGCGCAGGTGGCGTTAAGAATCCTTACCTTGAAAGTAATGCTTGGGGTTGGGCAACTGATCCAGATGTCTTAAGAATAGCTCTTAATGACCTTTGGGATCGTTACCACAAGCCTTTATGGGTAGTCGAAAATGGTTTAGGATCTGCCGATATTTTAGAAAAAGATGGCAAAGTCCACGATGATTACCGCATCAATTACTTGCGTAGTCAAATTAAATCTATGAGGGATGCCGTTACAATTGATGGCGTCGATCTAATGGGCTACACTACTTGGTCAGCAATTGACCTAGTATCTAACGGTACTGGTGAAATGAAAAAACGCTATGGTTTTGTTTATGTTGATCGTGATGATCGCGGCAATGGATCACTTAAGCGTTACCCTAAGGATTCATTCTACTGGTACAAAAAAGTTATTTCTTCCAATGGCGAAGATTTAGACTAATTTAATCCTGAAAATAGAGCCTAACTTGTAAAAAAGCTAGACTCTATTTTTTAGATAAATATAATAAGATATAAGTAATATAGAAATAGAGAGAAGAGAAACAATTGATAACTACTTCCAAACAATTTAGTTTTAAAGCAAAAGATTTCTTTGACTATCTAGAAAGTCAACTTATTCCTGCAATTAAAAAAGCTCGTGGCAATAACATGCCTGTAACTTTAACTAAGGGTACTAAGTACGAAATGGATGATACCAAAGTCGAAATTACACAATACGAGCGAGGCAAAGTTTATGCAGCTCACTTCATAACTCCTCGCCTTGAGCTTCAGATTAAGTATATAACTGAAGATAATGATGACGGCGTACTAATTACCTTTAGCGAGGATATGCTCAGCTTTGATCGTGAAAAGCATGGCAAACTGCAGACTATGTTTTATAATTGGCAGCTAAAAATGGGAGCTAAGAAAGAATTAAAACGTATGGGTGATAACGTTTACGCCAATATGGTGGCTTAGAATCACCCTCTCAGCATGAAAAATGCCGTAGTTCGTTTGAATGTAAGCGTAAAAAACTGAAGTATCTTAAAACCCCACCTTGGCTTGTGCTAAGATGGGGTTAATTATATTCAAAATTTATCTGCAGCTTGCCTGCACTTGCTTTGTCCATGGCAAATAAGCCGACAGTGCTTCTTTGTCTGTCAGAGTTGATTCATTGGGTAATTTATAGAGCAAATATTTTAGATATTTTTCTGGATCTAAATCATTGCGTTTTGCAGTTTCAATCAAACTAAGAATGATAGAAGATTTGGCTCCGTTAAAACTCTGAGAGAATAACCAGTTCTTGCGCCCAATTACTAGCGTCTTGATTGCCCGTTCAGCTAAATTGTTGGATAAAACCAGTCGACCATTTAATAAAACATGCTTGAATGTTGTTTCCTGATTCAAAGAGTAAGCAAAGGCTTTTCCCAACTTGGAATTAGGCAGAGTCATTGCTTTATGTTTACGACACCAGTCAAAGAACCCTTCCATGAGTGGGGCTAGTTTCTTCTGACGTAGCTGTAGACGCTCTTGATTAGATATTTCTTGTTTGAGGCTTCAGGCGGAACGGCTTCGAAAAATTTTCTTCTGACATGAGCCCAGCAGCCAACTAAGGTAGCTTGGGCCAATTGACCACTGCGATGTGGATCATGATGATATAGAGTAATTGTTTTTTCGCCTGCTTATCAGATAAAAAAGTCCAATAAAAAGTTTTTACTGTCTCACTTTCCAAGACGCGATAAGTGGTTTCATCTGCATGCAAGAACTTTTGCTCTAGCAGCTTTTCTCAGTCGTTCTCTTGACGATAGGCTGGTACTTTCAATTCATACTTTTGATAGAAAGTGTGAGCAATGATTGAAGCTGAGCCGTAACTGTGAGCCAGCGGTGCTTTAGGTACCGGAGCCTTGACAATCTTGTCACTTTCATTGCTTAAGCTGCAGTGCTTACACTTATAAGCATGCTGGACATGATCCAGACGTTTGATTTGTCCTGATAAAGGAGTTTGTTCTGATGATTTGCCGTAAAGCTTTTGTGTTAAATAGGCTATTTGTTCACGCAAAAGGGGAGATCTCTTCATTTAAGTTATTAATTGTGGTCATTAAGCCTTGAATGATTTCATCTTTGGTTTCAGTCTTCCTCATTAGGATCTTCCGCTCTTTTTTAGATAATTTAAAGCATGCCAGAAACGCACGCAAAATCAATAGAAATTGCGTGCGTTCGTTGTTTTTATTCTTGGCTCAATACAGAAGCCTTTCATTAGCCAGTCTACTTGTTCTGGTGATAAAGCCCTAACTTCGTTCTGATTGTTTGGCCAGCTCATCTTGCCATTTTCGAATCTCTTATATAAGAGCCAATAACCTTGACCATCCCAATATAAAGCTTTAAAGCGATCACGACTGCCGCCACAGAAGATAAATACCTGACCAGCAAAGGGATCTAAATCAAATTTATCTTTAACTATGGCAGCCAGGCCATCGATTCCGCGCCTCATGTCAGTTCGACCACAAACAATATAGACCTGTCCTA
>OLPK01000091.1_pt1 | contig 113078 bp, 105 predicted proteins | sample 1672261 | NCBI WGS metagenome assembly OLPK01 (sample SAMEA3136665, study PRJEB25190) | human gut metagenome
TAAGTCCTTAGTCGCATAATATCAATAAAGTGTCCGAAAAATGCGGGTCACTACATCCGGATTCTTTTTTTATTACATTTGTTGTAGACGTTTAATTCGCTCGGCTGTAGGTGGGTGCGTATCAAAAAGACTGCCACTATGTTTAAATGGGTTTTCGATATACATGCCGCTACTTGAGCGATCGGCTTGTTTCATTGGCTGACTGCCTTCAATTTTTTCTAAAGCAGAAATGAGTCCTTGCGGATTTCTGGTTAATTCGACGGAACTAGCATCTGCTAAAAATTCACGGTTTCTGGAAAGTGCCATTTGGGCTAGGGATGCAGATAATGGACCTAAGATCAAAACAAAGACAATCGCAACAACTTTAAAGATCATCTCAAAAGCATTGTTATTGTCATCGTCGTCATCACTGCCGCCAAACCAAATGAAGCGGCTAGCAAGACCTGAAAGAAATGAAATTACCCCAACCAGGACAACAGCAATCGTTGATAAACGGATGTCGTAATTTCTAATGTGGGAAATCTCGTGTCCTAATACGCCTTCCAGCTCTTCACGATCCATCATGTCTAATAAGCCTTGCGTAACCGCTACGGCGCTGTGATCGGGATCTCGGCCCGTCGCAAAGGCATTAGGACTAGGATCATTAATGATAAAAACGCGGGGCATAGGTACGCGGCCCACCATTGCCATATCTTCTACGATATGCCAAAGCTGCGGATTGTCTTGTTCGTGAATTTCTTGAGCATGGTTTAAACTCATCACCATGTTGGCAGGATCGCGCATTACTAAAAAGAGATAGGTCAAACTACCGATTAAAGCAATAAAAATTCCCGTCCATGGCGTATTGCTGAATAAATAGCCAAAACCTGCTCCGACTAAAGTTAAGATGATAACGAAGGCAGCCATAACCACTACAGTTTTGCGTTTATTACGTGCAATTTGTTGGTATAGCATTTTCGTATCCTTTAAAGCTTAACCTTTGGTGCTTCTTTTTCTTCCTTTGGTGTTTCTAAGTAGTCAACCTTAGTGAAGTGGTGAATCTTAGCTACAATATTTGATGGGAAGGTCAAAAGCTTTTGGTCGTATTGAGCAGCACTTGAGTTGTAAAGTTGACGTGAGTAGGCAATCTTGTTTTCAGTGTTGGTCAATTCTTCTTGCAAGCTTAAGAAGTTTTGGTTGGCCTTTAAGTCAGGGTAATTTTCTGATAAGGCAAAAATTGTCTTTAATGAGTCAGTAATTTGGTTAGAAACCTTCAAAGTTTCTTCGTGATCGCCAGCAGGGATTTCAGTTAATTGGTTGCGTAATTGCACAACCTTTTCAAGCGTTTCACTTTCGTGCTTAGCGTAGCCCTTAACAGTTTCTACCAAATTAGGAATCAAGTCATTACGGCGCTTCAATTGAACGTCGATTTGACTCCAAGATTCTTCTGTATAAACTTTGGCTCTTTGCAAGCCGTTGTAGGCAGTAATGTAAATAGCCACAATTAATACGATGATGGCTAAAATTATCCATAAAAGTGGTGACATTTTTGTATCCTCCTCCACACTATATTATTTAAATTTTAGCCGATTGTATACTTTTGGACAATAAAAAAGAATGCTTTGAAAGCATTCTTTTTCATTTCTTAAATTCTGAAAATCAACAATCCTAAACCAACGATTGTCAAAATGATCAAGCCAGCAAATTGCATGATTGTCCATTGAATAAAGAACTTCTTGCGGCTGACTGTAGCGTGTTGGTTGAACGTCTTCATTACCAGCATGTTGGCCATTGAACCGATTGCGGAACCAAAACCACCGATGTTGGATCCAAGGAACAACGCTTGCGCATAATTAGTGAACTTACCAACCAAAATAGTTGATGGAACGTTACTCATAATTTGACTAGTAAGAATTGATGCGAAGTAAGTTGAGCTCTCAGAGTGAACAGTCATATGAATCAAGTTCACGATTGCTGGAATCTGTTGGATATCACTGATAAAGATAAAGAAACCAGTGAAGGTTAAGAGCAACGCATAGTCGATCTTAAGCATGATTCTTGGATTAATTGCTAGTGCCAAGATAATTGCGATCAACATTGGCCAAACAATATTCACGATTCTGAAAACTCCAAAGAAGAAGAAGATAAAGACAGCGGTCGTGATAATAGTAGGACGCCAGCTGATTCGAATTGGTTCAGTCTTTTGAACCGGAATTTCTTTCTTCGGAATAAATATGAAGACCAAAATCATGATCGCCATTGAAATGATCAGGTAAGGTACTGACCATTTGAAGAAAACTAGTGGCTTAATATCGAAGCGACTAACTAAAAAGATGTTGTGGGGATTACCCCAAGGTGTAAATGCGGCCCCAATGTTTGCGCCCATACCGATTAAAGTAACAGGCAAAATTTGTGGCAGCTTGTAGCGCTTAGCGATATTTAAATAAAGTGGAATTAAAGTTAATACAGTAATGTCATTACCTAAGAACATACCGGCGATAACGGCCAAAACCGTGAACAGCATGTTCAACTTACGCGTATTATCTGCGATACTCGTAAGTTTGTACGCTAAAACATCCAGAACGTGCAAATAAGCATAGATCTGGATCAGCGTCAGCATTGCGGCAACAGACCATAAAGTGTGAAAATTAATATCTGCTAACCGCGGCCTAGCGAAAAAAAGACTTACTACTGTAATTAAAACTGTAATCTGTAAAATTCTATCTTTAGCAATATTCTTTAAGACGGTCATAAAAGGTCCCCCTTACGTATTACAATCGTCTAAAAACCCTATGTATCATTTTGAGCTTTTTTAGGATAGCTTGCAATGATAAATTTGAAAAAACTAAAGATTTAGGCCACTTTGAGCATTTTAATAGGGGATTTTGCTTAAAAATACTATACTTAAGAAAATGAGTAAACGTAACAGATTAGAGCGAGGACACAACTATGACACAAGAAACTATTTCAATTAACATCAAACCAGAAGCAAAAGAAATTATTGAAAAGAAAAATCCAGAAAACAAGCCACTTTTATTAGCTTTAAATGATGGTTCAAACAAGTATTCAAGACTTGGTGGTACTTGTACAATTGGTGCCAACTTTCAATTCGTGATTCTTGATGAAAAGGATCCTAAATATACTATTAAAGTAGAAAACAATGCCGGTTTTGATTTATGGACTTCACCAGACGAAGTTAGCTTCTTTGAAGGCGGCCTAGTAGTCAACGCAAGAAATTATACATTGAGTTTATCCGATGATAGTGGCATTCTTGATGGAGCGGTATCAATTGATAAATACACACCGCAAGAATTAACTAAGAAGGAAATGCAAGAGGGTAAAACTTGCTAATCATTAGGTAATGAAAGCAATTAATGAAATAAAGAATTTTTCAGCGGAATTTAAACAAAATTGGTTACAATACTTAGTCCTTTTTACGGGCATTAGTGTATTAAACCAGTTTGTTTTTATTCCGTTTTTTCGTTATATCACTACATTTGTACTGCAAAAGGGTGCCATTCCGTTTGTTTCGCTTTCTAATTTAGAAATTATTTTAACTAAGCATCCCTTTGTGGCTTTAGCATTGCTAATTGAGTTAGCTGCATTGCTATTTGTCATTTACAGTCAATTTGCGCTGCTTATTTTGGTGATCAAAAATCAATTTGATTTAAAAGAGAGCCTCAGTGAGTACGGGCAATGCTTGAAACACTTTCGATTAGGCTCACTACTTTTATTGGCAATTTATTTTTTGTTAATTGTACCTTTTGCCAATATTGTCTTTAGAACGCCACTTTTAGCCAAGCTAAAAATCCCACAGTTTATTGTGGACTACATGACGCGAGATTGGATTTTACTGACGGTTTTAGTTGTCTTTTATGTCGTGATTTTTATTTTGGCACTTCGCTTTTTATTCACTTTGCCAATTATGGTGCTGGATAGAACGACCACTAGAGAGGCAATGAAGAAAAGCGCCAGTTTAATGAAAAAGAGTTGGCGCAAGGTATTGGGCTTCTTTATTACCTTGGAAATAATCGCTATTTTGGCCATGGTAATTAACAGCGTGCTGGCATATTTACTGCAGCTATTATGGGACATATTTCCCAGGGAATTAGCCTTAATACTAGCTACGATAAATCTATCACTCTTTCAAGTGATCAGTGAACTACTGCTGATCTGGACTAGTACTATTTCACTATTATTTTTAATTAAAATTACCACAAAAGAAGAAAAATTACCTAATGCATCCCACAATAAAGCAATCGTGACACCAATCATGATCATCTGGATCTTTGCCATAATCGTCAACGGAGTCGAGAATGTTTTTTATCTGACGGGGATAGACAACCATGCGCCAGTCACCATTTCCCATAGGGGTGTAAATGATAAAAATGGTGTGCAAAACACGATCGAGGCTTTAAAGAAGACAGCCAAATTTAAGCCGGACTATGTAGAAATTGATGTCCATGAAACTAAAGATAATCAATTTATCATTATGCACGATGAAAATTTGAAAAAGCTGACTGGGGTAGACAAAGAGCCGAAGTATTTAACCGTAAAACAATTAACTCAGTTAACTGCTAAAGAAGATGGCCATCGTGGCAAGGTTGTTAGTCTAGATCAATATATAAAAGCCGCTAAAAAGTTAAAGCAAAAATTGCTGATAGAGATTAAGACTACACAGCATGATTCCAAGAACTTTGTGGCGAACTTTAATAAAAAGTACGGTCAAACAATTTTGAAGAATAAGTACCAAGTGCAGTCGCTTGATTACACTGCTGTCAAAAAAATGCACCAGCTTAATTCAAAAATTCCAGTTTTATATATTCAGCCTTACAACCTAACTTATCCGCGCAGTGCGGCCGATGGCTATTCCATGGAATATTCCACTTTAAGTTCTGATTTCATTTGGCAAGCTCATTTACAAAATCACGTGGTATATGCTTGGACAGTCAATAATACTGCCGAAATGAAAAAGATGATGTATGAACACGTCGATGGCTTTATTACCGATGATGTGGCTAAATTAAATACTACGATTGAAGACTTTGAAGGGCGTAAAAGTTATGCGGAACGACTCTTAAATTACATGACTGCCTTTCCTATACTTGATTAACGCGTTTGATCATGGTAAACTATACTAGATTTTCGAAAATCTGAAAGGAAGTATAGTACTATGCGTAAAGGTGAAAACTACAACACTGGTTGTGAACCAAACCAAAGACCTAAGAACAAGAGAAACGCAAAGAAGCGTGTTGCTCACGTAGCAGCAGTTGTTGCATTTCTTAATAAGGCCGTAAAAGACGAAAACAAGTAATTTCGTTTTTTAAAATTAAGAAACAGAGAAGAGCTACTAAGAGATCGTTAGATTTGTTAGTAGCCTTTTTTCATACAATGGGAGTTTTGAGAAGGTTAGGTTATGAATAAAAAATATATTAGACTAGTATATTTTGCACTGCTGGCAGCACTGCTTTTTCCAATTATTACATTTTGGCTAGCGGATTCTTTCGAAATTAACGTGATTAACGGTTTGTTAATGATTTTTGTATTAGCAATCTTCGTTGGCCTATTTTCAGCTAGATACTTAGTTAGTTGGCTGATTATTATTTTGACTACAGTCGCAGTTGCTTTTTTGCTGCTGGGGTATGTGGTAATGGCAAGTACTGAAAAGACATTCTTGATTATTGCCTTTCCGGTTGAAGCAAGTTTATTAAGTGTAGTGCGACACCATATTTTGGACTGGAGTATTGTCTCTGGTCGTGAAAGCGATGCTAAGCGCTCGATAGGCCACTATGATTTAAACGTGAAGCTGCAGACTTATTACAATGCAAGTAAATTCTATGAAGATGATCTGAGAAAGATTAAACGTTACCCTGACATGAATATTTGGGTTAATGCGGAATTGATCAGTTGGGAACATCACCAACAAGTCGAAGAGCAACATCCACAATATCATGCCAAGTTATTACGTGAGATTACCAAGATTTTAAAGGAGACACGCCTAAAAAGCGAGTTTATCTATTACGTTGGCGATGGTAAATTCTTGATCCTTTCACCTAGAGTTACAGATGAGATGCATAAGGAATTAGATGAGCAAGTTTACATTGCTTTGCAAAAATTGGATACCGGAATTCCGTTGATGCTTAAGGTAGCAACTCAGAGTGTAGACTTGCAAAACTGTGAAAAGTTTTCTGATCTGGACAAGCTCCTTAAGCATTTGGAACGAGGCCTAGAAACAGATATCATTGTGGAATATTTGAAGGATGATCAAAATGACTAATTGGTTTTACTTTTTGGCAGTTGGCATTACGTTGATTTTTATCATCTGCTTTTTCATCATTTTCTTTTGTACATTAAAAATTTTAAGTAATATGGAACAGACTTTGATTAAATCGAAGAGGAAGAATGACAATGAGTGATGTAATGCAGATAATTACGTTGATTTCGATTTGGCTATCGCTGCTCATGTCGATGGTTACTCTAAGTGGGGCAATTGCATTTTGGCTAAAGCACAGCAAGGTTTTAGTTAAAATTACACCGCTTCCTCGTTATCCTAAAGTGACGATCGTTGTCCCAGCCCATAACGAAGAATTGGTAATTAAAAATACGGCGACAGCAATTTTGAATCTTAATTATCCTAAGGATAAATTAGAAGTCTTATTTTACGCGGATAACTGTGAGGACCATACTGCTGATGTTCTAGACAGTGTTTTAGCAGAAGAAAGATTTAAAAATCGTAACGCTAAAGTAATTAGACGAACTGGTACCGGTGGTAAGGCCGGAGTTTTAAACGATGCCTTGAAAATTGCTCACGGTGAATACCTAGGCGTTTATGATGCGGATGCCATGCCTGAAAGCAATGCACTGTACTTTTTAGTTCGAAAAGTGTTGGAAAATCCTAAGCGTTATATGGCGGCTTTTGGTAGAAATAAAACGCGTAACGCTAAGCAGAACTTTTTAACTAGATGTATCAACCAAGAGATCGTTGTAACGCAGCGAATTCAACACTGCGGTATTTGGCAATTATTCAAAATTGGCCGAATTCCAGGTACTAATTTCATTATTAATAAAGAATATGTAGAATCAATCGGTGGCTGGCGTAATGGTGCCTTGACCGAAGATACCGATATTTCCTTTAAGATTATGGGCTCAGGCAAATTGATTGCACTGGCTTATAACTCTGAAGCTTTCCAGCAAGAACCAGAAAGATTGAAGGACTATTACTTCCAGCGTTTGCGCTGGGCTAAAGGCAACTACGAAGTGGTCATCAACAACTTCAAGCACTTGTTTGATCGAAGCAATTGGCGCGTAAAACTAGAAACGTTTTATTACTCATGTACTTTCTTCTGGTTTAATGCCGCAATTATTTTGTCTGACATTATTTTCTTAGCCAATGTGATTGCAATGATCGTCCACATTTGGCAGCCAGGAGTGCAATTGCCATTCACAATTACTTCAAGCAACATCTTGCTGGCACAGATTTTGTTGCTTAATTGGCTACTGATGATTTTGCTTTATATTTTGCAAATTTATGCGGCCATGTGTACGCAGTTGGGTCAGGCAACTACTGGGCAAATTTGGCTAGCCTTGGCCTCATATTTCTCATATTCGCAATTGTTTATCGTAGTTTCCGTTCATGCAGTATGTTCAGTTACGGCCGATAGATTGTTCCACCGTGATAGTACTAAGTGGGTTAAGACGAAGAGATTTGCCGATTAAGGAAGAAAAATGAAGAGACTAAATCATAATCATCATTTATCCCTGTATTTTATAGTGATTATCGCTATTTTTTCAGGGATTATGGCATATGTACGATTGCAAAACAGTAGCCAATTGCGCCACAATTTTTATAGACAATGGCACAAAGATTACGTTGTTGAAGTTAATCAACAAGAGAGTTTTATTGATACGACGCCAAAAACAGAAACCAGAACCGCGCTATCTGAAGGGCAAGGCTACGGCATGTATATTGCTGTTTTGTCTGCTAAAAGAAAGTGGAGCAAGAAAGAATATTTTGATCAACTGAATAATTTTTATCTCAAGCACCGCGAAACGATTAATAAAGACAAGACAGCATTAATGTCTTGGCGTGCCGTTGAAAATAATGGTCACTGGACGATTAATAAAAATAGTGCCACAGACGGTGACTTATTTATTGCCCAGGCATTATTACTAGCCAGCAAGCAGTGGCATGATGATAAGTATCAAAAAGAAGCGCATGCCATTTTGCAAGATATTTTGCGCTATGAGTACAATCCTGATACTGAAACGCTGACTGTCGGAGACTGGGCTGATTCGAAGTCCAAGTACTACAATTTAATGCGGACTTCTGATGTGATGCCGGAATTCTTCGACAACTTTTATCAAGAAACAGGTGATAAGCGCTGGCTCGTGATCAAAAATACGATGCTTAAGCGACTTAACCAGCTCAGTCATCAAAATAAAACTGGCTTAGTGCCTGATTTTGCTTGGGTAAGCAAAAATGACGCCCAACCGGTTAAGCCTAAGACTATTTCAACGGAAAATGATGGCTACTATTCTGCTAATGCTTGTCGTGTTCCGATGATGCTGGCGGGATGCAATGATCGCTCAGCACAGAACACTTTAAAGAGGATGCTTAAATTCTTTAGTAAGCAAAACACCATAACAGCAGGCTATACTCTAAAAGGCAAGCCATTAAACAAGTACCAGTCTGCCAGCTTCAGTGCACCGATTTTCTATGCCGTATCGTTCAATCGAAATGAAGGCTATGACGATTTGTTCATGTCTCAGCAGTATATTTTTACGCGTCATTTACCGCAAAATAATTATTATGATGCCGCATTGACGACAATGGCTGCTTTAGATGCTGATAAGTTATAAAAAATCCCACAAAAGTGGGACTTTTTTATTTTTGTTTTTATTTATTCACTTGTTCTTGCATCCTGGCAAGTGCTCGTTGCAAAGCTAGGGAAACAATTAGAGCTAAAAGATCGATGACGATGAAGACGACTAGGGTCACAAAGTAGTTGTGCAGTATTTGGTGAGTGTAGGATAACAAAATTGGACCTACCATTCCCGCTGCGGCCCATGCCGTTAAGACATATCCATGAATTGCTCCTAATTCACGAGTACCAAAAACGTCGCCTAAATATACTGGAATTACTGAAAAGCCAGCACCGTAACATGATAAGAGTAGGCAAAGGGCAAGAGCAAAAATCACGGGTACTTTGCACAAGATTAAGGTGATTAACATGACGATATCCAAAATAAAGATGGCGCTGTAAGTTCTAGGCCTACCAATATAGTCTGATAAAGTTGCCCAAATTAAACGACCAAAACCGTTGAATAAACCTAGGATACCGACCATTATGGCAGCGGTATTTGCTGTCATGTTTGTCATCGACTGTGCCATTGGCGAAGCGGCAGACACTAGGGCAATACCGGTAGTGATATTGATGAAAAACATGAACCATAATGACCAAAACATTGGGGTTCTGACTGCTTCGTTAGCTGTCATGTTTTGACCAGTTAGGCTGAAATGACTTGCTTTTTTGATCACTGCTTTTGGCAATTCATTTTTACGCGGCTTTTTAATAAATTGGGCAGCTATAATCATGACCAGAAAATAAAAGATACCCAAAATATAAAAGGTGCTGGAAACACCAAAACTTGCCATTAGAGTTTGAGCAATCGGACCCGTCAATAAAGCCGCAAAGCCAAAGCCCATGATGGCTAAACCGGTAGCTAGGCCACGCTTGTCCGGAAACCAGCGGATAATTGTAGAAACAGGAGTTACGTAACCTGCTCCAAGGCCTAATCCGCCGATTACACCATAAGCTAAGTAAAGTAGCCATAGTTGTTGGTTGCTAATTGCAATCCCAGTTAAAAAGACACCCAAACCGTAACAAACACTAGAAATTGTACCAGTGATTGTGGGTCCGAACTTTTCAACTAAACGTCCCATAAAGGCTGCTGACATCCCTAAAAAGAAAATAGCTAAACTAAAGGCAAAAGAAACGGAGGTTTCTGCCCAACCGGTTTGTTTAACAATCGGACCGGTAAAAACGCTCCAGGCATAGACGCCGCCGATCATTAAATGCAGTGTGATCCCGGCTGAGGCGATAACGTACCTATTTCTAGTTTTTATCATTGATTCTCTCCACAAAACATGAACAAATATTGATGAAACTAAATAATTTATTAGTCATCTAAAAGATAAATTATTAGTTATTATCTAGTCAAGAGAAACACTTTATATAAAACGCGAACAATGCTGCCAAAATCCAGCTATATTTGCATCTCATTTTGATTTTTGATAACATAGTAAAAATTTTTAAACATTTTTAGCAATAAATTTTTAAGAGGAGGACAAAAAATGGGATTAAATGCATACATTCAAGGTTTTAACAGTTTAGAGTCAATCGATCGTGCACCAGGTTACTTCAAGTACCACCACCACTCAGTAGCTGATCACTGCTTCAGAACAGCTGAACTCGCACAAATGATGGGTGATATCGAAGAAGTTCACGGCAATAAGAAGATCAATTGGAAGGCCCTTTACGAAAAGAGTTTGAATCATGATTATACTGAACGTTTCATCGGTGATATTAAGACACCAGTTAAATACGCTACTCCTCAACTTAGAAAGATGATTGGTGATGTTGAAGAAACAATGACCACTAAGTTCATTAAGGATGAGATTCCAGAAGAATTTCAAGAAATTTATACTAAACGTCTCTCAGAAGGCAAAGATGATACTTTAGAGGGTAAAATTTTATCAATCTGTGATAAATTAGATTTGTTATATGAAGCTTATGGAGAAATCGAATTAGGTAATCCTAACCCGGTTTATATGCAAATGTTCAAGGAAAGTCTTGAAACGATCAAGAAGTTCGACGATTTAGTTTGCGTACAATACTTTATTAAGAAAATTTTGCCAGATCTTTTTAAAGGTGATTTCGCGGGAAAGGATAAGATGCAACGAATAGCTTTTAGCATTCTATTGTTAGGGGATGATTAGGTGAAATTTCAATGTAGTTCATGCGGGCTGCGCATGGACTCTTTGCATTTTAAGCAAGAGGGGTTAATGAATCCTAAGTTGACCAGTATTTGCGACATTTGTATCACGCGCAACCTGAATCCGGAAGATTACGCAAATGATGCGGTCGCAACTTTTGCTCAAAGCTTGCTTTACACGTTTGTCGGTGCAAAGAAACAAGATCAATCAGGTTTTATTGTGAAAAATAAAAAGGACCGTAAAAAATACGAAGCCTTTTTACAAGATTATGATGGTAATGAAATCGCCCGCCAACAGATTAAAAGGTCTGATTTGAATTTGGCGGTAATTAAAAGCGAAGATGGCAAGCTTAATTATGTGCCTAACCAAGGCGTAACTTTTGAGCAAAATTTAAAGGGAATGAGTTTGGAGATCAATTTCCAGTTAAACGAAGTTGATTTTATTGATCGTGAACGCATTCGGGCCAAGTATAAATACCGCTGCCAATATTGCGGCAGACGTGGCCACAGCGTAGATCATAAGGATCCTGTTTCTCTTAGTCACAACAACAGCTTAGATAATTTAACTTTAGCTTGTGCGGAATGCAACCGAATTAAGTCGGATATGCCTTATAAGTTGTTTATTCAACTGAATGATCAAATTTCTGAGATCAATAAAAAGCTAGTTAAGTATGAAGATGCGCTGGGTACTTTGAGAGAAGAATTTGAGCATCGTCGGCGCTATTTAGCGGCTCAAGTACACCTTAAGGGTGTGATCAATGATCCTGAGCTAAATGCGATTAGAAAGCAAAATAAGAGCTTACAGGATGCCATTGATAGTTTACAAAGTGATTATGATGATTTGCGTCAAACGCGCAAGACGTATTTTGATACGGGCTGGAAATTAGCTCGCATTAAGGAAAATAAGGATATTATTTAAAACGTAAAAAAGCGCTATTTTTTGTAAACTCAATTCAAAATAGAAAATGAGTTTTAAAAAGATCATCCCCATATAGGAATGATCTTTTTAATTTTGATCTATCTAATTCGATCTTCTGGATCAAATAAATATTTGTCCCATTTAACTTCATTTTGAACAGTAGGGTGGAAGAGCAAGAATGCTAGCAACAGTTGACCAACGTAAGGAATTACGCCCAACCACCACCAACCACCGTTAAAGCCCGCGTCGTGCAGACGACGAACAGTGTGACCTAATTGTGCTAAAAAGGCCCAAATAGCTGCTGCAATAAAGAAAATAATAAAAATGATGAAGATTACACCGATTACCTTGGCATCGCCAGAATCAGATTCAGTAACGCTGAAAGGAGCTAAAAGCATGAAAGCAAGTAGGTAACAAGCAAGTACGCCGATTGTCATGATAACTTGGCTAATTGCAGTACCTACCCAGAATGAGGTTCTAGTAGATCTAGCATCCCACTTGAAGCAGTCAAAGAAGTGTTCCTTCAAGATTTGACCAATAGTTGGTACAGGAACATTACTTTTTGCGCCGCCCTCAGGATAATCTTGATCGCTGAACAAGTACTTGCCCCATTTAACCTTGTGTTGGACAGATGGTTGAAGTGCTAAGTAAAACATAAACATTGTGCCATAACCAGTGAAGGTAGCCCAGTACCAGTAGCCGCTGTAGCCAACGTCATGCAAACGACGGATCATTTGACCAAGGCCAGCTAGAAATACCCAGACATAGATAGCAATCGCAACCACAGCGTCGATTACTCTGATACCTGGATTAAGGCCTTCATTGAAAGCATAGAAGCCAACTACAATAGCTAAAATGGCAATAATGAAGTTGGTTAAGACGCTCCACCAGTAGGACTTACGAGTGGTTCTTGCGCTCCAATCGAAGGGATGCAAGTAGGTTTCGTTTAAAATTTGACCAAAACTTTCTGCGGGTGGTTTTGGTAAATCTTCATCATACGATTTGACGAAGTAATACACTCTTTCATTCATAAATATTCCTCCAATTAATTTTTTATTAATTATAAACTAAAAAAGCAGAGAAGTAATCAAACTTCTCTGCTTTTAAAATTTTAAAAGTCCATTTTTCTGAAGTTACTCAGGAACTTTTGTGTCTTTTCGTTCTTTGGATGATCAAAGATTTGATCAGGTGAACCTTGTTCAGTAATGATACCGTCACTGATGAACAATACACGGTCTGAAATGCTCTTGGCAAAGCCCATTTCGTGGGTAACGATCACCATCGTCAAACCGGTTGTAGCAAGCTTTTGCATAACGTCTAGTACTTCGCCAACCATTTCTGGGTCAAGGGCACTAGTTGGTTCGTCGAACAATAAAACTTCTGGATTCATTGAAATCGCACGGGCAATAGCAACACGCTGTTGTTGACCACCAGATAATTGTTGTGGTTTAGCCTTGATAAATGGATCCATACCAACCTTTTTAAGGTTCTCCATAGCAATCTTACGTGCTTCGTCTTTTGAACGCTTGAGGACCAATTCTTGGCCGATCATGCAGTTTTCCAAAACATTCTTGTTTTCGAATAAGTCGAATTGCTGGAATACCATGCCGACCTTGGATCTAAAGGTATTACGGTTGTAACCAGGTGCCAAAATGTTTTCACCGTGGAAATCGATCTCGCCACCAGTAGGTTCTTCGAGCAAGTTGATGCAGCGAAGGGTAGTAGACTTACCACCACCGGAAGGACCAATGATGGTCACTATCTCGCCTTTGTTGATATCGAAAGAAATGTCCTTCAATACCTTGTGAGCCCCATAGGACTTTTGCATATGCTTTAAACTTAAAATTACTTCGTTTGATTCAGTCATTAATTGTTTGCCTCCGCATCTTTTGGAGTACCAACTTGAACTTGGTTAGCCATCAAGTTGTAGTTCTTGTTACCTTCGAGTCTCTTTTCAATGAAGTTGAAGATTCTAGTAATAGTAAAGGTCAAAATCAAGTAGATTGCTGAAATCATTAAGTAAGTTGGGAAGAACTTGAATGATTGACTGGCAATAGTAGTACCAACGAAGAACAATTCAGAAACTGAGATGATACTCAATACTGAAGTATCCTTGATGTTAACGATAAATTCGTTGGTGATTGATGGTAAACAGTTTCTAATAGCTTGAGGCAAGATGATATGCCACATTCTTTGGTTGTGGGTCATACCAAGTGCACTAGCTGCTTCGAATTGACCTTCTGGAGTTGAAATAATACCACCACGGATAACTTCGGCCAAGTAGGCACCAGTGTTGATGGAAACAATGATCAAAGCGGCAACGGTTCTGTTCAAGTTCAAGTGCCAGAATTGAGCGATACCGTAGTAAATTACGGCTGCCTGAACCATCATTGGAGTACCACGGAAGATTTCAACATAAACTGATAATAACCACTTAACAAAGTTTAATGCCCAGCGCTTGCCGCGAGTAGTAGGTGTTGGAATAGTACGAACGATACCAACGAGCAAACCGATGAAGAAACCAACGATAGTACCAACTAAAGCTAAGAGCAAAGTCATGCCGATACCTGACATGATCATGCCACCGTATTGCTTCCAGGTAGTAACAAGCCAGTTTTCCTTCTTAGTTTGGTTACCAGCCTTAGGTTGTTCCTTAACGGCTTGTGACATTAATTGATCACGCTTTTTGTTAGAAATAGTTCTCAAAGTAGCGTTAACTTCGTTTAAAAGTTTAGTGTTGCCTTTCTTGACACCGATACTAGTAACGGAATCGTCGTGGTCAACCTTGAAGCCGGCCATCTTGTTCAAGTTAATGGCAACGATGTTAGGGTTAACGTTGTGGTAACTTTCAAATTCGATGTCTTCGGCAATGTAACCGTCGATAGTGCCTGAAGCTAAACTTTGACGCATAGCTGAGAAGTCACGCATCGCAGGTTGACGCTTAGCACCCTTTAATTGCTTGATTAAGTTGTAGTGCAAAGTACCTTGTTGAGCGGTTAACTTAGCACCTTTAAAGTCAGTTAATTTCTTAGCATTTGAGTACTTGCTTGCCTTGTTAGTGATAACAACGAAAGTACTCTTACGGTAAGGTTCTGAGAAGTTGATGGCTTTACGTCTTTCAGGAGTAGGTGACATACCAGCAATGATCAAGTCAATTTTGCCTGAAGTTAAAGCTGGTAAAAGTCCATCCCATTGGGTCTTTTCAACGATAACCTTTTTATGAAGTCTCTTACCAATGATCTTGGCAATTTGAACATCATAACCGTTAGCGTATGAGTTAGAACCATCGATATGAACCGCACCATTAGTTTTGGTTGGTTGAGTCCAGTTATATGGTGGGTAGTTAGCTTCCATACCGATCTTTAATGTGCCGGAATCTTTTTTAGCAGCTTGAGTCGAATTACTACTAAAGCTGAAACCGATAAATATACTGAGGAGCACTGTAAGTAATGCAGCGATCCATCTAAATCTTGACTTCAATTGTAAAACCTCCGAAAAAATAGTTTTAACATAAAGCCAATACAATAAAGCGTAAATAAAAACCTCGTTTGCCAAAACAAACGAGGGTCATAATCATCAGTATTTAAACCAAATCTTATAGCGCTCCCTGGGGACTAACCAGGACAGTCTATAGAATATTGTTCTATAGCCCAACAGATCAACACGCGAATGTTAAATCCATTTCGGCGGCAGCCCTAAGATAACCTTCATTGTCTTCGCGGACTCTGAATTATCTTGTGGTTGTCGCAACCTCTATTGCATTGGAAAATTATTTAACTGATAAAAAGATTAAAAGAAAAATGAAGTTTTGTCAAGCCCAACCGTTGCTGTAAGCGCAATCTCTTTTTTTCATATCTGAAACGTAAGGATTACCAGCAACGTAAAAACGTAATTTTTTGTTAGCCCAGACAGGATCAGATTGATTAATCCCGACGCGTTTATCTGCGATTATTTCCTGGGCAATACGTTTATGATTATCGTCTAAATCGATGATAAATGGCGAATCTGAAAGAAAATGTAGATTCCAGTTTTTATTGTGGATACCAAAAGCTTGCATCATTTTAGCAGGACCGTTGGTGAGGAGAACTCCGCTTTTACCATTTCTGTTTTTAACCATAGTATCAATACCCCAAGCAGGATCAATTGCGCGAATCAAAACTCCTTGTGGTTCATTTTCTTCTTGGCAGGCAACATCGAAGAAAAAGTATTGTCGTTGAGCATAAATATAAATGGTGCCGCCAGTGCGATAAAGGCCTTCGTTAGAGGGACTGCGGCGACCACCGTAAGAGTGGGCAGCACGGTCGAGTTTTCCTATGTAAGCTTCGGCCTCTACGATATAGCCGCCAAGTTTTTCTGTTCCATTATTAAAAGTGAGTGGTCGTCCAATTAAATCACGGGTGATTTCGTCAGTGGGACGGTTAGTAAAATATTCTGCGTAATCCATAAAGTGCCTCGTTGTTTCTAATTTTTGCTTTTAGTAATACACTAAAAAAAGAAGCGAGGAATTTCAAATGACAGAAATTAAATTAGTACGAATTTATGATCATGAACAACCCGAAGGCTACCGAATTTTAGTTGATCGGATGTGGCCACGTGGTATGAGTAAAGTTAAGGCAGACTTGAGTGAATGGGATAAGCAGATTGGCCCAACAAACGAATTAAGAAAATGGTTTAACCATGAAGATGAAAAATTTCCCGAATTTAAAGAAAAGTACATCAAGGAATTGGATGAAAATGACTTTACGCCTGAATTTATTGAGACAGTAAAGGATAAGTTAAAGTCTGGCGATGTTCTGTTTCTTTATGGTGCTAAGAATAGGGAACATAATCAAGCAGTTGTGCTTAAAGAATATGTTGAAAGTAAAATGTAACTAAAAAAGCTTACCTCAATTGAGATAAGCTTTTTGCTTTCTATAAATGTTTATGTCCATGCTTTCTGATGCGCCAGAAGTGGAAAATAATGGTTATACCTAAAATTGCAAAGACGAGAATTGCGAATGCTGTATTAGGCATTTCCCATCTTAGTGGTGGCAAAGCCAATAACAACTTAAGTGCAATAATTCCGATCAAAACATAAGCCATTGGCTGCAATTCCGGAATTATGTCCATCAACTTAATGATAATTTCGGCCACACCTCTCATGCAGAGGATACCGATCATACCACCAATTAAAACAACTACTGGGTTGTCTGAAATAGCCAAAGCTGCAAGAACGGAGTCGATTGAAAAGACGATGTCCATTGATTCAATCGAAATAACTGTCCGCCAGAAAAGAGAAAGGACGTGTTTTTTCTTCTTTCTCTTTCCTTTATGACGTGCTTCTTCACGCTCTTCCTTTTCTTTTTCGTGTTCAGCTGCTTGCTTAGGGTGGCGCTGATCATAGAAGAACTTGAATGATAGGTAGAACAAATAAATACTACCGGCTAATTTGATTTCCCAGAAGTTGATCAAATAAGTACCAATCCCAATAACGATGAATCTAAAAAGGTATGCGCCCCAAAGACCATAGATCAGGGACTTTTCCTTTTCAGCTTTAGTAGGTAATACTTGAGTTTGAGCCGCTAACACTACGGCGTTATCAACTGATAGCAGACATTCCATGATGATTAAAGTAAGAATAATCATCCAGTCCTTGCCACTGGTTAAAACGTGCAACCAGTTATTGCCATCGAAAAAGGGTGCGTACAATTTAAGAATTGCCATGCAAATGACTCTTTTCTAGTTTAATTAATCTGATTTTTTCTTGTTGTCCTAAACGATAGGTGCCCACTTGGTTGTTAGATAAAACAACTCTGTGGTCTGGAATGAAAAATAATACCGGATTAAGAGCAACAGCGTGTTCAACTGAGCGATAAGAACTTGCATCAGGCATACTGGTTGCTACACCTTCGTAACTGATAGTCATTCCATAAGGAATTCGTTGCACCGCTTGCAAAACTCTTCGCTGAAATTCAGTTCCAAATTCTGAAATATCAATCGGAACGTCGAATACTCTTCTTGTTCCAGTGAAATACTCTTTTAGCTGCTGAACATATGGTGCCAATCTTTTAGGATCACGCACGAACATCCGGTGAGGATAGAAACTGAAGATAGGAGAAACAGTTTCATCTCATTTAAGCCCTACATATGTTAAACCGAACTCTGAAGCCGTTAAAAAATAAGTTCTCGGCTCAATCGTGACGTAATCATAATAAAAAACCTTTGCCATGTTTTCAACACCCATATAGTTATTGTTTATAAGAATAACAAAACAAAAATTCTAATTCAATTGTTTAAATGCATCAAGCGCGTCTCCAATGATTTGTTTTACGCCAGGAGCCGGAATTTCAGTTTTGTTAATCGAATAAATTTTTGCGTTTTCTTTGCGGTAGGCCAATAGTTGGGCAAATGGATAAACCACAAAACTAGTACCGCTGATGATAATTAAGTCGGATTTTTGCATAACATTGACCGAATTGTTTAGCGTTTCGGGATTGATTGATTCCCCGTAAAGCACAATTCCTGGACGAATAATTCCGCCGCAGTTTTGATGAATGTAGCCCTTGGCGTATTCATCATAGGAAACTGGCTGATGACATTTAGTACAGTATATATTATACAAATTGCCGTGGAATTCTGTTACGTGTTCATTGCCAGCTTTCGTATCCAATCTATCAATATTTTGCGTGATCAAATCGCCTTTTTTATTGCAAATTTGCGCAATTTTTTCATGAATTAGATTTGGCTTGGCATCGGGAAAGTACATATTGTCCATCACGAAATGATAGAAAAATTCGGGGCGATTATAGAGTGTACTTTCACTTAAAATCGTCTCGGGCCTTTCCTGTACGCCATTGTAGATACCGTTTTTGGAGCGGTAATCGGGGATGCCTGAGTGTGTAGAAACACCGGCTCCCGTTAAGAAGACAACATGTTTTGCATTATCTAAATCTTGCTGCAATTCAGTTAAATCATCATGATTCATTATTTTGCCTCTGAAAGAATTACTATGTATAATTATATATCGACTTTTTGTTATAATAAAACAAATAAAACGTTGAGGAGAATTCTTATGACATACATGTCCTACTTTTATATAGTAATTAACATCTTAATGTTGGCTTATGCTTGTTACAGTTGGTACTGGCAAGCAAAGGTCGAATTCCGTGGTCACTACCGTGCTTCCTCAATTGTTTGGGCCGTCATTTTTATCTGGCTAGGCTTCACCTGGAACTACATTGAAAAAGGTGATCCAGGCTTAAACGTCTTCCTAGCTTTATTCCTATTAATCAGTATCGTTGATGGTTTCTCAGGTTTCAGTCCTAAGAGATTAGTCGTTTCCGGCTATTTCAAACGCACTGTCAAATATGAAGATATTGCTGACATCACTTTGATAAATATGCAAAATCAAAGAAAGCCATTGATTGTGGCTCTTTTTAGAACGAAGGACAACAAGTCATACATGATGCGTTTCCGCAATCAAGTGAATGAAGTTGTACCAGCCCTTCAAAAATATATGGGCAAAAATGTCTCAGTCGAAATCCAATAATTATAAAATTGGTGATAACATACGAGAAAAACTCTGCAAGGTTCGTAATAAACGACCTTGCTTTTTTATTTCCTCAGGTGTGAGCAAATGAGATTTCATCATATCTTCTTCAAAGACCTGAGCCATTTTTTCGTTGAAATCTTTATCGTAAAAAATAGCGTTGTCTTCAAAGTTCAAATCGTATGAACGATAGTCTTGGTTCATTGAACCGACGCTAGAAAATTTGTCATCGATGATAGTCGTTTTCGCATGTAAAAAGCCATCTTCGTAAATATAAATTTTGACACCGCAACGAGTTAACTCATTAGCGTACCATTGCGTAGCGCGATAAATGAATGGGTGGTCCGGTTTGCAAGGAATCATGATGCGCACGTCGACACCCGATGCAGCAATCGTTTGCCATGCCGCAAAAACGGCGTCATCTGGTATCAGATAAGGCGTTTGAATCCATAATCTCTTTCGAGCCAGTAGCATGAGTCGCATCATGCCGTTGCGCATGTATGGCGTGTAACGGTCGGGACCATCTGAGACGATTTGCGTAGCGATGTCGCCCTGATGAATGTTGGTTTCATCAAGATCTGGAAAAAGAGTGGAGTTAAAGCGAATGATCTGATCTGCTTCTTTAACTGAAGCGTTCCAGTCCATCACGAAACGTTCTTGTAAAAGCAGAGAGGCAGAACCCACAATGCGTACCTGACTGTCGCGCCAATGACCGAATTTCTTTTTCTTGCCTAAATATTGATCACCAATGTTGAAACCGCCAGTCCAAGAAATCTTACCGTCAATGACCACGATTTTGCGGTGCAAGTGGTAATTGATACGGTATCTGGTGATCATATTTTTAGAAGTAATAAAGGGCAAAACTTCGCCGCCCGCATCCCGCAATTGATCAAACCAGGCTTTAGTGGCACCCATTGAGCCCCAGGCATCGTAGATTACGCGCACCTTAACGCCTTGTTGGGCCTTTTTAATCAACAGTTGCAAAACACGGTTGCCAATGTTGTCACTGTAAAAAGTGTAGAATTCGATATTAATAGTTTCTTTAGCGCGAACAATGTCTTTTAGCATGTCGTGGAAGAAGGTTTCGCCTTCCGTGTAAAGCTCAACATTATTGTTTTTGGTCAAAGGAGATTCATCATCCTGGTTAAAAAAGCGGATGGCTATCTCACCGGCACTTGACGTATCAGAAGGGCTGACATGCTTAGGGGCCTCAGTAATTGACTCCTGAACATTGTGCAGGCCGATGTGTTTCTGTTTATTGATGGCAAAAATGTTTTCCTGGGAAATGCCTCGACCAAAAAAGGCATAAAGGGTAATACCGACTACTGGCAGAATAAGCAAAATAATCAGCCAAGCCCAAGTTGTAGAAACTGAACGCTTCCGGTGGAAAACGATGTAGAAGGCTAAGATCGTATTAGTTATAAAGATAATTCTGATAAAATCATGCCACCAAATCATTTTCTTCCTCCATAAAAACTATTTTTTTAAGTTAAGAAATTTATTAATAATGTCAATTACGAAAGGATTATCGTGCATCCAGCTGTGTTCTGCATCGTTTTTGCCACGGACCTCGACTTCTTGGTAGAAATGAGCTTTAGGGGCCAAAATGTAGCGAATGCTTTTAGCTGAGACGACGGAAATAAATTTATCTGTATTAGTATTGTCCAAGACGTTGCCGTAGATATTTAAGACGGAAATGTTGGGATTGAATTTTCTTCGGTTGAATAAAAGATAGAGATAATGTGGGTTCATCATGCTTGGACGTCCGTTTTCGTTTAAAACATTAACGTTAGGGATGTCGCCAAGATAAGTTACCCCGTCAAATGGACCAGCAATAAGAGCGCATTTAGTTAAATGCGGAAAAGTTTTACTTGAAGAATGCTTCATCTCGGTTCTAATGATGCAAGGACAAGCAAGTGAGTGGGCCACTGCGATGTAGTTTTTGAAGTGGTATCTTTTAGATAAAAATGGCAGGACAAAACTCAGGTAATAGTCGATGCCATAGATGCCGACGATTCTTTGCCGGAAGGCAATTTGCACGATGGGATGCTTGTCACCTGTCCAGGTACCTTCAAGTTTAAAATTACCGAGTAAATCGACAGTAACCTTTAAAAATTTCTCGTTTCCTTTGTCTTTAGTTGCCTGATGCACCATGACATTGGTGGTGTAGTCACCGCCGCGGAAGCCGTGGAAATAAATGATCGGCACTTGCTCGACGTCGCTTTCTTCAACGACCACATTATCGGTAATATGGCGCTTATGCATGCGCAAGAAAATACGGGTTGGGGCAAAAGTTGCCAGTAGTCCCAATGAAATCATGTTAAACATGGTTGGTTCTTGCTTTAGATCATGTTTATGGTTCTTTTCCGCTTCTTCAGCGTATTTTTTAGTATTGAAAAACAACTTTTGCTCACCTTCATTTCTTTTCTATATAATGTGAATGGTAATAAGTACATTTTAACATTTAGTGGAAGTTTTTTGATTTTTGAGGTAGCTATGAAAATTTATGCAGTAAAAAAAGGTCGCGTTCCAGGCGTTTATCGCAATTGGGATGAGGCCAAAAAACAAGTGGATGGTTTTTCCGGCGCTGAATATAAATCCTTTGAGAATATCACCGATGCAATTGATTATTTGGGCTGGCAAGAAAAGTCACATGAAGAAACAATCAACCGCAAAGATGACACGCTAGAAAATGCCATCGAAAAAATAAAGCACAACAGTAAAAAGCCGGTTAAGGCAACCAAAAATAAGAAAACAAAAAAGCAAAATACCCAATCTAGTGAGTATTTTGCGACTACTTATACTGATGGCGGTACCCGAAATACCGGTGTTTATAAGGGCGGCCACGTTAAAAAGACAGATAAGGCTGCCTGGGCCTACTTAATTGAGTGGGATGGCGGCTCTGAAGATGGTTCTGGTGGCGAATACGGCGCAACCAACAACAAGATGGAGCAGACTGCTTTGATCAATGCATTGAAAAAGCTAATTGAGCTTGGCTTTAACGAAAAGCATTTGTTGTTTGTGCTTGATTCAAAATACGTTTTAAATGCTATTAATCAGCACTGGCTCCAAGGTTGGAAGAAACGCGGCTGGAAACGCTCATCAGGTCCATTAAAGAATGTGCCTGAATGGAAAGAACTAGACCGCTTGCTGCAATCCTTCCCTGACAGCACCTTTGAATGGACTAAAGGCCACGCCAATAACCGCGGCAACGAATATGTCGATCACGCATTGAATCGCTACATGGATGAGCATATGTAATTAAAAAAGGTCATGACTATCATTGATAATCATGGCCTTAATTTTTTAGCCTAAAATAACTCCGCCGAACATGTGGCTGAAGAAGTTCACGATACTGTCCCACAATTGTTGTAGCCAGCTGCGATTTTCTGGCGTGTTGAACTTGTTAAAGATGTTCTTAGCACTATTTTCGATTTGACTAGAAAGCTTAGAAGCTTGACCCTTGAAACTGCTGCTCTTAAGGGCACCAGAATCACGGATTTCAATCAACAGGTTAACAATTTGGTTCTTTTGATTGTTGTTAATGGTGTTGCCCAAGTGATTGATATTGATTTGGTTATTTACAATATCACGAATTTGGCTGTCAGAAATGTTTTGACCTTGCTTAGCCATTTCACTCTTGGCACCGGCAACCGCGTTGTTCAATTGAGCGTCAGAGTAGCCTTTTTTATCTTTGTTGTCTTGAGTAATGCCACTCAAAGTATTCATTTCGTCTTGAGCTGCATTAACTTGCTTTTGGTTCAAAGCATTGCCGTTTTTAGCGTATGCAGCATAAACACCAGCCAAGGCACCTGAACCGTCGATTGGAATAGCACTAGTAACGTAAATGTTAGCGTCTGTGATACCGGCAGTTAAAGCCGCGTTTTTGTATTGGTTGGCAGTGATGGTTGTAATGTTGTTTTTGCCGTTATAGTCCAAAATCTTAACGTTAATTCCGCTACCGCTGCTGGTCTTTTGAATCATGGCACTGGACCAAACGCCAGAAGAAGTAGTGAAGTTGTCACCAGATGGATTCAAATATCTAACCAAGTCAGAACCGGTAACAGTGATGGTTTGGTAGTTGCCGCCATTTAATGGGGCAGTCAAAATCTTTAATGTACCATCTTTTTGTGAGTCGGTTAATGAGGTACCAAGTGTTACCACGGGAGTTTCATCGTCAGCTAAAACACGATTGTTTTGACCAACTACGATTGTCGCGACAGCACTAAACAAAATGGCTGTTAAAATTTTAATAGTTTTTTTCATGTTTTTTCCTCTTATCGAATGTTTATTCTGTTTGATACGAAATATTATACTAGATAATTTTGAACGGAATGTAAATCTTCTCCTAAAACTTTCTTAATTTCAACCTAAAACTTGAAGATGGTATAATTAAGAGCAATAAAGGGGGACAATATGTTACAAGTGCCTAAGTTAACTATCATTATGCCGGTCTATAATACGGCACAATACCTGCCACGTGCTTTTGAAGCTCTGCTCAAGCAAGTCGACAAGAGTTTTAAGTTAATCGTGGTAGATGATGGCTCAACAGATAATTCGGCTGAGGTAGCACAGAGCTATGCCAAACGTTTTCCATACTTCAAATTAATCAAAAAGAAAAATGGTGGCCCATCCGACGCACGTAATGTCGGTATGAAATATATCGATACGCCATATGTCACCTTTCATGATGGTGATGATTGGGTAGATCCAGGTTACACAGCATTCTTTATCAGAGCTTTTGAAGAACATCCAGATGTCAGTCTGGTATCTTGTGGCTACTGGATGGATTATCCTGACAAAAAATCTCATGTTGTTGGTCATCCTGAAGGTGGTCTTTTAACACGCGGTGAAACTTACCTTAAATTGACCAATGTTTTCGGCTCGCCAATGAAGGGCTACAGCTGGAACAAAGCTTATAAGACTGCAATTATTAAGAAATACCACTTAAGATTTGATTGTGATATTTCACTGCTTGAAGATCAAATTTTTAACGTAAAGTACATCTCAGTCTGCAAGGGTGTATATTACACGCAAAAGCCTTACTACCACTACTGGCAAAGAAAAGGCAGTATTATTCACCAACCTAACATCAAGAAGGTAGCAGATAATTTCCGTGGCAATTATCGAGTATGGCATAAGATTATCAAGACCATGCTTAAAGATCGTGAAGATGAGAAGCTACGTAAGAAGATGGATGATAATCCAGCTTTGCGCGACAGCGACGCTCAATAAGAGAGGGTTTTATGAAAGAAAAAGTCAACGGTGTTGAATTTTATTACCATAAATTAGGCAAAGGTGCACCTTTGCTTCTTCTTCATGGACATCATTTAGATGGCGGCATGTTCGATAAGATCGTGGCCCCATTATCGCTATACTACTCAGTTTATGTTTTAGATATGCGTGGTCATGGACTGAGTGAAGGTGATATTGCGGAACACTATCAGACCGAAGTCGAAGACGTTTATGCTTTTATTAAGCAAGTTGGCATTGAGGGATGTTACTGCTTTGGCTTTGATGCAGGCGGCTTAGTAGCCATGATGCTTGCCAAGCAGCATCCTAATATCTTTAAGAAAATGATCGTGGCCGGCGTTTTTGTAAATGGTGCAGGAATTCGCCCATATCACTACCTCACTGAAGGATTTCATCGTTTCTTGAAGCTAGATCGTGATAGCCGCGTTGAATTGACTGAGTCATTTATTTCAGAAGACGATTTGAAGAAAATCAAGACACCAACTTTGTGCGTGGTCGGTGAAAAAGATTGGATAAAAGTTGAACATGTTCGTTGGTATAGTCAATTAATGCCAAATGCGCGCTTAGTAATTATGCCCCGCCAAACACATAATAGTTATGCGGTTAGAAGCCTAAAATTGCTTGATTTAATTAAGGATTTTTGTAAGTAAATTAGCTTATTTTTTCGTTTTGGTCTAGTATGTAGATAGAATAATGCATAATGAATTTTGACTAGATTAAAAAGGAGAAAATTATGGTTAAAGTTGTAGTACTTGGTGCTCACGGACGAGTAGCCCAAATTGTAGAAAAGTTTTTATTTGCGGATAAAGACGTTCAAACATCATTGTTTTTACGTAACGCTTCTCGTATGGCAGACAAGAAGAATCAAGCTACGATTTTTGAAGGTAGTGCAACAGATGCTGCTCAACTTGAAAAGGCAATGAAGGGTCAAGATATTGTTTATGCTAACTTAGGTGGCAAGGATGATATTGATCTTGAAGCTGAAGCTACGATTGAAGCAATGCAGAATGCCCACGTAAAGAGACTGATCTGGATTTCAACTTTAGGCATTTATGACGAAGTTCCTGGCAAGTTCGGTGAATGGAATAAGGAAACTTTAGGCGATTACATTACTGAATATGCTAAGGCTGCTAAGAGAATTGAAGAATCGGGTTTGGATTACACGATTATTCGTCCAACTTGGATGACCGATAAAAACGAAGTTGACTACGAAAAGAGTGAAAAAGGCGAGTCAATCAAGGACACCGAAGTTTCACGTAAATCTGTTGCAGCTTACGTTTACCATTTGATCAAGTATCCTAAGGAAGATATTGGTAAGTCAATCGGTTTAGGTAAACCAGGTACTGAAGGCGACAGACCAAGCTGGTATTAAGTGAATTTACGTTTCATTTTAAACGTAAAAAGGGACGCAAAAAAATGCGTCCTTTTTTACGTCCTTTTTTGGACGTAAAATCTGAAATTTACGTTTTAAAAAGGACGCAAATACTATAATTTAGAAAAAAGAAAAGCAGGTGACTTAAATGCGTGAAACGAAAAATTTGGAATTTAAAGAAAGTATAACTAATACCTTTTTAAAAACAGTTAGTGCTTTTGCCAATTATAGCGATGGAGAAATTAATTTCGGTGTTAAAGATGATGGAACTGTAGTTGGAGTAAAAGATCCAATTCAAACATGTTTGAATATTGAGAATAAAATCAATGATTCAATTAGACCACAAGTTGATTATCGTTTACATATTGATGAACAAACTAATGTAATTACATTGAAAATTTTTCAAGGATTATATCCTCCATATTTATATAAAAAAAGCCTACAAAAGAAATGATAGTGCATCTGTACCAGTAGATTCTTTAGAATTATCACGTCTTATTCTAGAAGGACAAAATTGTTCATACGATAGTTTGCCATCTCATGCATCAAATCTACACTTTTCTATTTTGGAAAAAGCTTTACAGTATTGAAAAACTTACGCCAGATTTATTGATTACGCTTGGCTTGAGAGAGAAAAATGGAAAATATACTAACGCTGGTGCATTATTTGCAGGTGAAAATGATTATCGAGGCATTGACTTAGTTAAATTCGGTGACAACATTAATGTAATGCTTGATCGCGCTCAGATAGAAAAGGTGACAGTATTGAAACTTTATCAAGATGCATTGCAAAAGTATCGACAATATTATCAAAATGAGGTAATCGATGGGGCATACCGCAGAAAAAATGAGCAAATTCCTGAAAATGCCTTTAGAGAAGCGATTGCTAATGCGATTGTTCATCGAACTTGGGATGTTAATGCTCAAATCAAGGTCGCAATGTTTGATGATCGAATTGAAGTGGTTTGCCCAAGGGCCTAAGTAAAGAAGAATATTTAGCTGGTCAATTATCTATTTTACGTAATCCAATTATTGCGAATATTTTCTTTAGACTAGGTTTAATTGAACAATTTAGTACAGGAATTCAGAGAATTCTTGCTGCTTATGCTGATAGCAAGACTCAACCACAATTTTCGATTTTCGAAAACTCAATTAAGATTGTTTTGCCAGTGGTTAAAATGGAACTTCAGGGTGTTTCAGAAGATGCCAATGAAGTATACTCAATTTTACAAAGTGCACCGTTATCAAGTTCTCACATTAGTCAAGAGACCTCTTTTAGTAAAAATAAGGTTCTGAATCTCTTAGAAGAATTAATCCAAAAGGGCTATGTAGTAAAGATTGGCAATGGTCGTGGCACTAAGTATCATAGATCAAAGTAGAAAGAAACACCTCTTTTATTTCTAAGAGGTGTTTTTTTGTATATAATAGACCTGTATATAATTTTTAGAATTCAGAAGAGGTCGTTATGAACAAGGAAGAACTCCATCAATTATTACACCCAATGAAGGTGATCGGGTTAGGTGGTAATCCCGCATTAAATGAAAAGATTGCTTCAATTTTGCATCAACCACTAATCGAAACTGCAGTTCATCACTTTAGCGATGGTGAAATCCAAGTTAACATCGGTGAATCTGTCAGAGGTTGTGACGTTTTCGTTATTCAATCTGTTCAAGATCCAGTTAACGAAAACTTCATGGAACTTGAAATTGTGTTGGATGCACTTCACCGTGCATCAGCTCATGCTATTAACGTGGTAGCCCCATACTTAGCATATTCACGTTCAGACACCAAGACACGTTCACGTGAACCTATCACTGCCAAGCTTGTTGCTAACTTGCTTCAATTAACTGGTATGGATCGTCTGATCACTGTTGATTTGCACGCTTCACAAATTCAAGGTTTCTACAACATTCCTGTAGATCACTTACACGCTATTCCACTTCTTGGTCAATACTTCTTAGACAACGGTATTGCTACCAAGGAAGACGATGATATCGTAGTTGTTTCACCAGACCACTCAGGTGCTAAGCTTGCTCGTAACTTTGGTCAATACTTCAATGCTCCAATTGCTATTGTTGACCAACGTGGTGCACGCTACGACACTGAAGTTCACGATATTATTGGGGATGTAAAGGACAAGAAGTGTATCATTGTTGATGATTTGGTCGATACTGGTTCACGCATTTCATCTTCAACCAAGTCAGTTTTAGCTGCAGGTGCTAAGAAGGTTTACGTTGCAGCAACTCACGCACTTCTTTCAAAGAATGCAACCGAAGTACTTAACGAATTGCCAATTGAACAAATCGTTGTAACTGATACTATCAAGCACACTCGTTACCCAGACAGAATGGTTCGTATTTCTGTTGATCAACTTTTGGCTCGTGGTATTGATTATGTTTACAATGACCGTTCAATTCACCAAATTTTTGATGAACAAAATCGCTTAAAGTAAAATATAATCCAAAGTTGATATATAATAATCCTCATCAACAGTGAGGATTATTTTTTGTGTTAAAAAGTTGAGTAGATAAACCATAAAACTATTCATAAATAGCAATGATTGATATAATTGATGTAAGTTGTATAGAAAGAGAAAGTTAGAGGAATAGACATGGCACGACGGAAAAACATGAAAAGACGGAGAATTATTCTTGGCAATACTTTCCATCTGATCAGAGAAAATGGAATGGATAATGTTTCTTTGCAAATGATTGCAGAAAAATCAGGCATTTCCAAATCCCTGTTGCAATCATATTATCCGCATAAAGCCAAGTTGACTAATGATATCATCCGCAATCTTTTTAATACGTTAGGTCAACAAGTAAATAATTACGACATGGCAAACAGTAGCGCTCCATACGCTAGAACCAAGGCCTTTATTTACACAATTGTTATTTTGGGGATGCACGATGAAGGGTTAGACAGAATCATCTCAGAAGCTTTCGCAAGCAATGCTACCTTGGATAACTGGGGCGTAATGCTCAACGACTGGATTCAATCTAATCATTTGTTTGATGGCATCGATGTTGATGAAAAAGAGCTTGAAACTGGGATTGCTTTTGTTACCAGCGGTATTGGTCGCGTGTACCATGACCGTAAGAAGCATCAATTAACAGCTGAAGCAATGGCTGACTACGCAACTAGTGCATTGATGTTCAGTTTCTTGCATTGTTCTTCTGATGAAATCGATCATGCCTTAAAAGAAGGACACGAAATTATTGAATCAGCTGATATGGAAGTCGTTCACCGTGCGATTGATACGATGTTTGACGAAGGTAAAGAAATTTTCAGCTAAAGGGGAATCGTCATGGTTGAAGGCAAAAGAGCTGATTTGCGACGAATGGGACATGAGCAAAACAATCAGTATAAACGAACGCTTGCTTTCGTAATCTTTTTGATTGCGGCATTAGCCCTAATCACAGCTACTTTTCTGAATCCAATTTTTATGAAAGGTCAGATTAGAACTAGCTCCAATCAAGCTGTTGTTGTCAGACAAATTAATAAAAATTTTGATAATCTTGCTGATTTGGTAGGGGCAAGAAGCGAAGATGATGCAAATTTGCTTGCTAATGCGCAAACTCAACCCATTGCCGACCATGTTATTGACTACTCGCTAGGCATTCATGGATTTAAGGTTAATAATCTAGATCTGGCTAATCAAATTCTGACAGATATTCATAAGGGAATTGATAAGGGTTCATCTAGTGGAGCCCAAACAATCGACAGTAAATTGAAAAAGCAAGGGACTAACGCACCATATGCGGTAGCTAAGGCATTTAATCTAAGCGTAGTAACGTTAGGTGCCAATATTGCTTGTCTGCTAGTGATTGTTAATATCATTATCATCATTGTCACTATCATTACTTTGTTCTCACTGCTCAATGATATGAGAACTAAGTCGGCAACACGCATGTTGATTCACGACATCGCGGCAGCTGGCATGTGGGCTGGTTTCTGGGTGATTTTGATTTCAGGATTGTTAGCAGTAGTGCCAGTTATTTTTGACGTTGATAATATTGAGTTGGGTTTCTTGCTAGAAATTGGCAGCAGCGTCTTCTTAGAGTACGTAATTACGGGGGTAGTTATGTACGTGATCTGTGCCATTCCTTGGCAAGCAACATCAGCTAAATAGTAATGTGAAAAACGTAATCACGCAGTGTGGTTACGTTTTTTCTCTTGCACAAAGCTTATTCTTTCTTTACAATTAAAAAATAATTAATAATCTTTATATGTATTTAACGAAAGAGTTAGGCGAATTGATATGAAAAAAGCAAAGATAATCCATTTGTTTCTTGCTATCATTACACTAATTTCAACTCTTTTTTTGTTTAATCAACCAACTTTTGCGGCCACTAAAAAGGTCGAAAGCGGCACAGTCATGAAGAAGATTAAGCAATCAAAAGAGCTCGTCGTGGGTACCTCTGCTGACTATCCGCCACTTGAATTTACTATTAGTGTGAATGGAAATACTAAATATGTTGGGATCGATATTGAATTAGCTAAAGATATCGCAAAGGACTTGCACGCCAAGTTGGTCATCAAGAACATGAGCTTTGACTCACTTCTTGTTGCCCTTGAAACTGGCAAGGTCGACATGGTTATTTCAGCCATGACGCCAAACCCTGAAAGAAAAAAGAGCGTCGATTTTTCTAGGATTTACTACAAGCCAAGCGGCGAATACTTTTTAATTAATAAACGTGATCAATCTAAATACAGAAAGATCAAGGACTTCGCTGGTCAAACCGTTGGTGCTCAAACAGGGAGTATCCAATACCAATTGATCCAATCACAAATGAAGAAGTCCAAGGTTAAAGGTTTAGGCAAGATCAACAATTTAGTTTTGGCCTTAAAGTCAGGCAAAATGTCTGGTGTAGTCATGGAAGAATTGACTGCTAAAGCTTATGCGCAAAACGACAATAGCTTGCTGGCCGTAAGAAGCGACTTGCGTGAACAGCAAGCTGGTAACGCAGTTGCTGTGGCAAAGGGTCAAGGCGACTTAGTTAAGGCAGTTAACAAGACGATTAACCGTGTAGAAAAGAAAAACTTGATCGACAAGCAATACTTGCTAGAAGCTGCCAAGTACATGAAGACGGCGCAAAAGACCAACACGATGGCTAAATATGCACCATACTTTGTTAAAGGTGTCGGCTACACGATCGTGATTACTGTTTTCTCAGTATTAATCGGTATTGTGCTGGGGATGTTACTTGCTCTTATGCGTTTGTCCAGAAACAAGTTGCTCCACTGGATTGCTGTTTGCTACATCGAATTCATTCGTGGTACACCGCAAATGGTTCAAATTCTGTTTGTTTACTTCGGTGTTGGTGCATTAATTTCTAATTTATCAGCCGTAGTTGCAGGTATTATTGCGATCGGGCTTAACTCAGGTGCCTATGTTGCCGAAGACATTAGATCGGGTATTGCTTCTGTTGCTAAGGGTCAAACTGAAGCCGCAAGATCACTTGGACTTAGTCAGGCCAAGGCATACCGCTACGTCATTATTCCTCAGGCCTTAAAGAATATTTGGCCAGCTTTGGGGAACGAATTTATTACCTTATTGAAGGACAGTTCATTAGTTTCAGTTATCGGGGTAACCGAATTGATGTACCAAACTGAACTTATTCAAACTTCAACTTACCGTGGCGTCTTGCCATTATTTATTGCGATGATCATCTACTTCATCATGACCTTTACTCTAACTAGATTACTTAACTACTTCGAAAAGAGGATGAAACACAATGACTAAAATGATCGATATTCAACATCTTAAAAAGACTTTTGGCAAAAACGAAGTGTTAAAGGATATTTCAGCTTCTGTCGAAAAGGGTCAAGTAATTTGTATTATTGGTCCTTCAGGATCTGGTAAAAGTACCTTTTTGCGCTGCCTCAACGTGCTTGAACATCCTACAGCCGGAAAAATCCTTTTTGATGGCACAGACCTAGCTAGCTTAAAGGATGGCAAGGAACTAGATCAATTGCGTGAGAAAATGGGCATGGTGTTCCAAAACTTTAACCTGTTTCCAAATATGAATGTCATTGAAAATGTTAAGTTGGCACCAATGAAGGTTAAAGGAATTAGCGAAGCGCAAGCCGAAAAAACTGGCCTAGCTCTTTTAGAAAAAGTAGGTTTGGCTGATCGAGCAAAGCAATTCCCAACTAGTCTTTCAGGTGGTCAACAGCAACGTGTGGCGATTGCTAGAGCTTTAGCAATGGACCCAGAAGTGATGCTGTTTGACGAACCAACTAGTGCACTTGACCCTGAAATGGTTGGCGAAGTTTTGAAGACCATGAAGGATCTGGCTAGCTCAGGGATGACGATGGTAATCGTAACCCACGAAATGGGCTTTGCACGTGAAGTGGCCGACGAAGTCTGGTTTATGGCTGACGGCTACTTGCAGGGAAAGGGTACGCCTAAAGAAGTATTTGAACATCCTACAAGTGAAAGAGCAAAAGACTTCTTATCCAAAGTTTTATAAACGAAAAAAGACCAAACAATGTTTGGCTTTTTTTAATGCTTTTGAAGGCGAATGGTTTTGACAAAGAAGTTTTGTTTCCATTTGCCTTTTTTAGTTAATTGATCAAATAAATTATTTGAATTAGTTGGCAGTGATACGGTTTTGGCATCAATTGCCGCATTCAAGATTTTATTTTGCAATAAAATCGGTGACTGTACTTCAGTTTGTCTATCTAAAGAAGTGTTAGTCTGATTAGTTTGGTTAGCTTGCTGCTCTTCTTGAGTGGCATAGATAGTAGTGTCATTAGTGGCATCTTGTTTGAAGAGTTTAAATCTGTATTTGTAGACACCGTTGATGTTAATCTCGTATTCATGGCCTGATCTAATAACCGTTTTACCAGGTGAGTAGGTAATGATCGTCTTGAAGTTGCCATAGCCACCAGAACTATAATTTCTTACGTGCGTACCATTCGTAACGATATCTGTATCTAAATCCCTGATGGTGATCGTTGGCGTAGTTCTGACGACTCTGTTAGATAGATAAATTGACCAAACGATGTTCTTGCCTTGGGCCAATTCTGAAGGAAAGAGCCGGACGCTAGGGTAGGTAACCACTGGCTGACTAGATGCGCGGAACATATCGTTAGCGTTGAGCACTTTCTGCACGGAGTAGCGATAACCGTTATTGCCATAGGCGGCACCGATTCCGGTCGTAGTCAAACGAGTAGAAAGCAGCCATGCCCGGTGACCGGTGTCTGTTCCGCTTAAGTTATAGTGATCGGTAACCAAGTCGGTAATTACTTCGCCGGCCGATTGACGTGATACATTAAAGTTTAAGTTGGAACTTTCAGAGGTTTCTTTTGCTAATTTCCAAGTTGCTTTAGAAATAAAGCTTGGTCTTTTTTCACTAGGCAAACCGTGTTGATTGATAAAAGGATTGGCATTGATTGCGGCCATAACGGCTGCTGTTTTTTGCGTATCACTATTTGAAGAGTCACTAGTAGTAACAGGCGACAGGCCGAATAATGAGCGATAGTAGTTGATGTAGTCGATTTGCGTATTGATGTATTTAGAACGTAAGCGACCAGCTTTAAATTTTTTGCTTAAATGAGGCTTAACGGCATAAATGTTTGAAGCGCTATAATTAGTTTTATCTAAACTAGCGTACTCTTTTTGAAAATTATGGATTTCGTTAATTTCTTGAGTAGTAAAAGTGGCGGCTTGCGCATCTTGACTCACAAGCGGCACGAATAACAATGCTACGATAGCCGTGATAGAGAATTTTCGTAAAAGCATGTTTAACTCCCTTCTGGGGCTTTCTTAATATATTATTAATTATAAACTATTGTGAAAGGGCTTTAATGAAAAATATTCCACTATTTTGAGTTTTTCTGGTATTCTTTGCGTATAATAAAGGTTTGGAACATTTAAAAGAGGTATAAAACAATGACTAAAAAAATACAAGTCGGATTAATTTTTGGTGGTAACTCATCAGAATATGAAGTATCAATTGTTTCGGGTCACAACATTTATAAAGCGATTGACAAGGATAAGTTTGATGTGCACCCAATCTGGATCACTAATGAAGGCTACTTTGCAAACGAAGAAGAAAGCTTCAAAGTATTGGAAGATCCTTCATACCAAGTTAAGAATCCACACAAGGTTCACAACATCTCTAACTTAATCGAATTAGAAAACTTACCAGAAATTGATGTCTTCTTCCCAATTGTTCACGGTAACTTAGGTGAAGACGGTGTATTGCAAGGTTTATTCCGTTTAATGAACAAGCCATTCGTTGGTGACGACGTCTTAGCCGCTGCCGTAACTATGGACAAGGAATTTACCAAGATCTTGGCTCAAAAAGTTGGTGTTCCAGTTGCTGATTGGATTTCAATCAAGCGCTTTGAATACGATGACAAGAATAATGATAAACTTGATTATGAAAAGGTTGCTGAAAAGCTTGGCCGTGACATGTTCGTTAAGCCATCCAACCAAGGTTCATCAGTTGGTGTAAACCACGTTACTAACGCTGATGAATACGCTGCAGCATTAGAAGAAGCCTTCAAGTACGATGATAAAGTTTTAGTCGAAGAAACTGTACCAGGTACTGAAGTTGAAACAGCCGTTTTGGGTAACGACAAGCCAATTGTAGCAGGTGTTGGTCAAATCACCAATGCAAAAGGCTCATTCTACACTTACGAAAACAAGTACGATGACAACTCAACTTCTAAGTTGCAAATTCCAGCAGACTTGCCAGATGAAATTATCGATACAGTTAGAAAGAACGCTCGTAAGGTTTACGAAGTTACTGAATGTAGCGGTATGGCTAGAATCGACTCAATGCTTACCCCAGGTGGCAAGGTTGTTTTAACTGAAGTTAATGCTCTTCCTGGCTTTACCAACATCAGTATGTATCCTAAGTTGTTCGAAGAAGCTGGCATCCCTTACACTGAATTGATTACTCGATTGATCGAAGCAGGTATGGAAAGATTCGACCACAAGAAGACTTTGCTTCACAAGCACGATTAATGCCGAAAAGTACAGAGGTAGATTGTAATGACTAACACGCGTGATTTTGAGGAATTAGCTGCACCTAAAACAGCCGCAGAAGAATTAGGTATTAGTGTAGCTACATTAAGGAAATATTCTTTAATCGTGGAAAAGGTAACGGGCAATACTAACTACTTTGCTCGTACTAAGCAAAAGGCTCGTTTATACCATCAAAAAGATATTGATGACTTGAAGGCCCTCCACCGTTTATCTAAGAATAGCGGTTTGACTTTGCAAGAAGCTGCTCGTCAAATTTATGCAGTTAGTGATAAAAAAGACGAAAGACCAAAAGAAGAGCCAAAGAAGGTAGTTCCATACACCAATAGTGATGTAATGGATACTAAAGAAGTAGTAAAATTACTCAACACTCTTCAACAAACTATCTCTAACCAAAATGAGGCTATTAGTTCTTTGCAAAAGCAATTGAACGTGATTCAAAAGCAGAATCAAGATTTAATTGAGGCCCAAAAGCAGCTTGCTGCACCTAAGGATAATTCTGATAAGATCGCCGCATTGCCGGATATTTCTGGTGTCGTTAGCGACGATGACGCTGAACCTAAGAAGGATGCAAAGCAAAAGCGCGAAGAAGTAAAAGAAGACATGCATAAGAGTCAAGAAGAGATGCATGACGAAATTATTTCTAAGGCCAAAGAAAATGCTAAAAAGCGTGCAACTGCAAATGTTCACAGAACTCTAGAAGATATGCAACTTCCAGAAAGAAAGGAACATTGGTGGCAAAGAATTTTTAAATTTTAAACGAAAGTCTAAAGATTTTATTGAAAATCTAAAGAATTGAAAGGCGACCTAACATTAGGCCGCCTTTTGTTTTACAGTAAAAGTATCAAAGAAATAGGAAGTTGTAATAATGAAGCATAAATGTAAAAAACGCTATACTGCAGCGATTATCGTTGCAGTAGTGGGAGCAATTTTTACGGTTTTGACCTACTTTGCAACAGACATCTATCATAAGGATGAAGTAGCACTTATTACAGATGCCCAAATCAAAGATACGCTGATCGAAAAGAACGAAGACGTTTATAAGAATCAGGATCAAACCAGACAGCAAATTTTGCACTTGAAGATTTTGTCAGGTAAGAATAAAGGGGAGACGTACACCACGAAAAACGTGTACTATCCTTCACAGCTGACGACTCAGAAGTTCCGGCCGCGGCAACGAATTTTCGTGAACATCAAAAAAGGTGATCCGGCAATCGTAAATCCTAAACGTGATTGGGTATTGGTGTTAGTAGTTACGATTACTTTGACCTTGATGGTGGCTGTATCAGGTAAGCATTCGATCTCGCTGGTGGTTTCGATGATTCTCAGTTGGATTACCTTTTACTTGATCATTGTCTGGGACGTTCATTTAAATGGTACACACATCATTTTATTGTTTGGCCTAGCCGACATTATCTTCTCATTCGTGAGTCTATTAATTGTGCAAGGCTTTAATAAAAAGATGCTGGCTACGTGGCTGGCCACACTGCTCGGAGTATTCGTCTCCTTTGCCTTGTGCTATGTCATTATGAAGTTAACCGGCGAATCTGAAATGAAGTATGAAACTGGGGACTACGCAACGCAGGATCCACGTGGATTGTTTTTAGCCCAAACCTTGATCGGAATCTTGGGTGCGGTAATGGATGAAGCAACGGATATCATTTCTAGTTTGTACGAATTGATTCAAACGAAGAAGGATATCACAACGAAGCAATTGATCCAGAGTGGTCGTACCATGGGACAAGAAATCATGGGGCCATTGATCAATGTTTTGGTTTTGATTTTCATCGCTGGGGCCTTGCCTGAGACGATTTTGTACTTGCGGGACAATAACACGTTTGCATCTACTTTCGGCTTTACGTTGTCGCTAGGAGCCACACAGAGTGTAATTTCTGCGATTGGGATTGTCTTGACGGTCATTTTTGCGACGGGATGTAGTTTATTCTTCTTGAAGAATAGAGATTGGAAGAGTTTGTTTAAAAAAGAAGGTGAGAATAAATGAGTACGCTAATGGCGTTAATCATCGTTTTAGCGATTTTGATGACGATTGTCGGCGGTGAAACTGGAATTCGTAGTTTCTTTAGTGTTTTGATTAACACCTTGCTGCTGATCTTGGTAGCGATGCTAATTTCATGGGGAATCAATATTGCAATTTTGACGTTGATCTTCATTCCGCTAAAACTAGTGACGATCATTTTCCTAGGAACGCACGATTATACTGTAGCGAAAAATTCATTCTATTCTGCCTTCTTGGTCTGCTTGATCGTGAGCTTGTTTATCTGGGGCTGCCAATATTTGGCACAAGCTGCAGGACTTGGACCAGAGGCAGGAGAACTGCTGGTAGGTTTGTCACAGATGCCAGGCTTGAGCTACCCAATGATCGCGGTAACTGTAGCCATCTTCTCAACTCTAGGTGCGATTGCGGAAGCAGCCGTAGCGATGAGTTCAGGTTTGCTTGAAATTAAGAAGCACAATCCTGATATTGGCAAAGAAGAGTTAATGAATAGTGGTACGGCGATCGGTAACGACGTTTTAGGTACAGCCATGAACACTATTTTATTCGGAATGTTTGGTAGTTTCTTATCCTTGTTCTTATGGTATTTCCGCTTAGGTTATACACCAGGTGAAGTCGTTAATGAAAAACTTTTTGTTAATGAAGCATTAATTATCATGTATTCTTTAATTGGTGTTATATTAACGGTACCTCTTTCATCATTTATGTTATCTAGAGGAATGGGTAAGAAAGGACTGAAACATGAAGATAGAAAATCTGACGCTAACTAATTTTAATCAGCGTGAATTCAAAATTCATACTTACGTGCTGGATCAAAATCCGGAGCTGGTGGAACAAAAACGTCCTTTGGCAATTGTGGTTCCGGGCGGCAGCTTTGAACACTTGTCTCAAAGAGAAAGTGAGCCAGTTGCTTTAGCGTTTAACAATGAAGGTTTTAATAGCGTGGTAATGGAATATAACTTAGTGCACGATGAGGGCAAGATTTATCCTGATGCGGGTCTTGATGTTTTATCAACTGTAAAGTTCTTTAGAGATCATGCGGAAGAATATAATTTAGATCCTGAACGCATTTTGACAATTGGTTTTTCAGCTGGTGGACATGTTGTCAGTGTAGCCAACAATATGGCAACTAGTCCTTTGTATCAAAAAAAATACGGTTTTGAAAAAGATGATGTATTACCTAATAAGACGATTTTGGGATATCCACTAATCAATATTGAGAAGATTGGTTTTCCTATTCCAGAAGATCAAAAGAATAAGATGCCAGAAGAGAAGGATCTTTTGGATAGTGCATTAGGTGTTACACGTGAAACACCAGATACATTTATCTTCCAGGCATGGGATGATCCAGTTGTTTTGATTGGAAACTCAATTGAATATATTGGTGCATTGAATAAGAATAAAGTCCCAACTGAAGTACATTTGTTTAATCACGGCTATCATGGATTTTCTTTGGCACGACACAATGTGCAGACTAAGGGCCGTGAATGGCAAGAAAATCCGCACGCAGCTCATTGGTTTAATTTAGCAATGGAATGGCTAAAGAGCGAATGGGGCGAATAAAAAAAGAGTTCTCAATTAAGAGAACTCTTTTTTAGTTTGACTATATTTAGCTTTATTTCTTTTCTCTAAAGAAGATAATTTCCTTAGATGCGATAAATGGACCAGATGACTTGTAGACCTTCAATCTGATTGCCTTAACAGCCACATCACGTAAGCCCACAACTTTATTCTTGCTGTCGGACTTCCAAGTGAGACGTTCGCCATAAGGCTTAAAGTTGACACCATCCGTTGAAGTTTCAACGCTAACCTCAACCGGGTCACCTTGATGATCAATCTTGCGAGGTACCCAAACCATGCGGCTTAAATGCTCTAATTGGTTAAACTTGAAGTTCAATTCAAGTGGTTCATCTTCACTTACGCCATTAACTGTTTTCCATTCGCTAGCTAATTTCAAATCGGTCAAATATTCAAGTGGGTGGTCTTTTTGACTGGTTAAATTGCTAGTGACCTTGATATTGTTAATCGCATAATTCATTGGGTCCGGCTTAGTAATTGCGCCAAATGGATCTGACCATTCAGAAACCTTATTACCTGCAACGTAACGCAAACGCAATGTGTAGCGAGTATTTGGTACCAATTCATGGAAGGTGAATGAACTGCCATCAATGCCATCATGCAAAATACCATTGACTTCGATTTGAACTTTATCAGTCAATTGTGGCCAAACAACCGTCAATGAGTGTGAGCTGATCTTATCAGGATCAACTGTTGGTTGTTTTGGTGAACGAAGCAAAGAGTCAGTAATTGCGTGCACCAAAGTTTCGTTACCATATCTAAAGTTGCGGATGGTAATTTCAATCTTAGAATCAGTGATGTCACGCTTAGCCAACTTAATTTGCAAAGCCGTTTGCTTCTTTTCTTGGTATTGATCAAATTCAGGCATCCAGCTGTAGTTGGTGTTGAAGAAGAAGCCTTCCTTTGCGTGGGCAAAAGTATCAACTGTGCCATATTCTTGCATGTTGATGACTTGATCATTGATCTTAACGGTTAAACCATCAGGATAGCCGTCACACATGATGTTCAAGTTAGTTGTATTTTCCGTTTGGAAAGTACTGAAATCACCTTGAGTTGGATCAATCGTAATAGTTAACTTGCTTGCTTCAAGATCACTGCTGATTTGGGTAGAAACATGGTTTCTTGAGTAATCGTTGTAGCCATTATCATCGTAAGTAACCATTTTGCTGTGGCCTTGTGGGTAAAGGACGTAGTTGCGTTCACCTAAGTCAAAGATTGAACCGCCACGAACAAAGACAGGTAAGTGCCAAGATGGGTAAGATTGCTTGTTGTAAACTCGGCCACCCAAGTATTTCTTACCGTCGAACAAGTCAACCCACATTGTGCGGTGGTTTGGCAAGTAGAGGTTATCTTTTCTAGAATTGCCGTTGCCATCTTCACGACCATTAACGATTGGTGAAATCAGTAAGTTAGGTCCAAGCATGAATTCATGACCTACTTGAGGCGTGTAGTTGATTTGTTCATGTGGGAATTCCAAGAAGAGTGGTCTCATAATTGGTTCACCCACTTGTGCGCAGTAAATCAACGTGTACATGTAAGTGCGAAGTTGTTCACGCAATTTCAAGTAAGCGCGATTAATTTGAGTCATCTTGCTGTTATAAGTAAATGGCGTCTTACTGAATTTGCCTTGGTCATCCAAATTAAAGAGTAGTGGAGTGAATGCCTTCCATTCAAAGTCACGGATACTGATTTGGGCATTGCCGCCACCAGCGGTACCGTCAACTGCACTACCGATTAGAGGTTGACCTGAAAGACTAGAACCTAAGAAACCGGCAACCTGAGTTGGGATATTTTCCCAATTGCCGCCAATATCGCCAAAGGCTAAAATAGTTCTGCTTTGGCTACCAGCAATTCCCGTATTTGAGAAAATAAGCGGACGCTTGCGCTTTAAGTTATCACGCAAAATAATCGCATCATCTTTTAAAGTCTTAGGATTGCTGCTGGTTGTTTGAATAAAGGGAGTATCTGGAGCTGTCTTAGGCGTTTCGTCGCCACTCCAAACACCGGCATTAACGTCGCGGCTAGAAGCATAATCGCTAAAGCTGGCCATTGCTTCTGGGTTAACGTCTTGAATTTCGTAGTTAGGCACAATCCAACTTAACTTGAAGTGTTGCTTCTCATAACGATCAACCATCGCACGAGCAGAGAATTGATATTCTTCTTCGCCATTCAAAGAAGCCTTACCGTTAGAATCTTCTGGATTATCGGTTCTAGTGTAGTAGTTGCCATCTTCAAAGACGGTGGCATTTCTTTCCTTGGCTTCGCCAGGTTGCCAAAGCGTGGTCAAAAAGTTGCCGATGTGGCCCAAACCTAATGCGTACTTAGGTGGCATCAATGGCTTGCCAGTCAAAGTGTAGTATTTAGCCAAAATATCTTTAGGAGAATTGCCCAAAAGATAGAAGGTATCAAACACGTTAGTGTTGTGCTTCAAGATCGTGGCATCAGCTTCAGTTTTACCGAAGTCATAGCTACCAGTTGATTCAGTGTTGCGCAATTCACCAAAACCTGAGTTAGCCCAGAAAAATGGGATTTGGCTTAGCACGCCGCCTTTACCCGTAATCTTGTCACGCTTAATTTCGATGACCTTGCCTTTATGACTGAAGTAGCCATTTTGCATCCCGCCACCAAAGTAAAATTCATTCTTATGTTGCTTCAAAATCTCAGTTGTTTGATTTTGATCGAGCTCAAGCGGACTAAGCTGCATTACGCGGTTGCGGTGCAAAGTCTCATCAAAAATATTCATCACGGCTGGTTTTTGCTGAAAAATAAGCTGGTAATTGCCAGATTGAATAATTAATGAATCGCTAGTAGCCTTAGGCTTAGATTTTTCAAAGTAACTATTATCAAATTGAGCCAGGTCAACAAAAGAGGAGTGATTCTCGTCAAAATTTTTAGCAGGATCAAGGAAATAACGGAATATTCCCTCAGCTAAAATATAAAGACGAGCAACTTCTCCAGTGGAATAATGGAGTTCATAATAATGATCACGTTTATTAGCACCGATAAGCTGACCTAATTGGTGTCTTTCTATTTGAGTATTTTGTGTCATATTGCTTTCTTCCTAATTTTACTTGTTACCCTATATTATAACGAAAAAATAGAAAACTTTTTGTTCAATTATATTAAAACTGGTATTGACCAATTTTATCGGATATAATAAAGATATTGAAAGCGATTATTATTTTTTTGATGAGAGAAGATACATATGACTTATTACATTCATGCAGACAAGTTTTTCTTAGAAAACAGAACAGAAAATGGCGGTTATCTTGAAGTTCAAGACAACGGCAAGTTTGGCTTTTTCTATCCTGAGTCTAAAAAGCCAGAAGGTAAGATCGTTGACTACAAGGGTAAGTGGGTTGCTCCAGGTTTAGTTGATACTCACATTCATGGTTCACTTCGTGAAGATGTTATGAAGAGTGACTGGGAAGGCATCAACAAGATTTCTAATGGTCTTCTTAGCGCAGGTGTAACCTCATGGCTGCCAACTACAATCACTGCCGGTAGCGATACTTTGACTAGAATCTGCAAGATGTTCGCAGACCACAAGGGTCAAGAAACTGGTGCCAAGATTCAAGGTATTCACTTTGAAGGACCTTTCTTTACTGAAGAACACGCTGGTGCTGAAAACCCTAAGTACATGATGGATCCAGACATCAACGAATTTAACAAGTGGCGCGATGCTTCAGACGGCATGCTTTGCAAGATCTCAATGGCTCCTGAAAGAAAGGGCTCAAAGGAATTTATCCGCGAAGCTGTTAAGGAAGGCGTAGTTATTTCATTAGGTCACTCAAGCGCAACCTTTGAAGAAGCAGTTGAAGGCGTTGAAGCTGGTGCAACTATGTTTACTCACACCTTTAACGGGATGCCAGATCCAAGCCACCACATTCCATCAATTTCAAACGCTGCAATGGCTTTGAACAACGTAACTGACGAATTAATCTGTGATGGTCACCACGTTCAACCATCAATGGCTAAGACCTTGATCAATGCAGTAGGTCCAGAACACATTGCTTTAATCACCGACTGTATGGAAGCTGGTATGATGCCAGATGGTGACTACATGTTGGGTGAACTTCCAGTTTACGTAAAAGACGGTATGGCTCGTCTTAAGGACGGCGACAACTTGGCTGGTTCAATTTTGCAATTGAAGCAAGCTATCAAGAATGTCGTTGATTGGAACATTGTAACTCCAGAAGAAGCAGTAATGATGGCCAGCTACGTTCCAGCTAAGAGTGCTCACATCTTAGACAAGTGCGGTACTATTGCTCCAGATAAAGATGCCGACTTCTTGATCTTGAACCCTGATATGACTTTGAGTGAAACCTACATGAATGGTGAATCAAGATACAAGGCTTAATTAGTGATAAAAGATATAGAAAAATGGCGTTAGAAAGCTAACGTCATTTTTTATAATTATTTTTATGTAAGCGCTTTTAATTTTGAGAAAAGGTGGTATAGTATTGGTGAGGAGAAAAATAATTACTAGTTGAAAGGTTTGTGATACCGATGGGCATTGTAAATTGAACAGTAATAATTTCTCACCAAGTGACGAATAATTAATATAAGTGGTCCGGACCTTGTAAGGTGGACATAGAGTAATGATAATTTGGCAGTCGCTTGAAGAATGTATGTAATCTGTAGTAGAAAGACAAAAGATACATGACAAATTCTAATAAAAAATGACCTCTCGTAATATAAGTGAAATTGCGAGGGGTCATTTATTTTGTCTTTTTTATTTTTTCAATTAATAGACAGCACCATCGTAAAAGTTGAAGCGAGGTCTGTTAAAGTCGAAGTCTTTCAATTCGCTGATCTTGATTACGTTGTCGCAAACGCCCCAACTCATCAAGTTGATTGGCTTACCATAGTCTTCGTCAGGGATGACAAGCAAGATGTATTTACCTTGAGACAATGCGTAGCCAAGTTCCATCCCAAGGCCAACATCTTCTTCTTCAGGTAAATAAACACCGAGCATTACGTCTGAAGACTTAATACCAACTAAGTCATTGTGGTAGGTAGCAGATGCCCATTCAATATCGTGTAAATATTCTGGGTGTTCATCAACGCGGATGCCTTTGTATTGGTTATCAAGTGGGACGTAACTGTTTTCTAAGTCAACAGTAGGGTTCTTCTTTAAAGCTTCCATGGCTTCTTTGTAAGCCTTGTTTTGCTTTTCGTTGAACCAACCAGCACCGAAATATAAAGTCTTTGTTTTTGTCATGATATTCTCCCTAAAAAATAAACAACTATTAAGTTAACTTTATCATCTTTTTGGTTGAAAAAAACGTCTTGTTAACTTATGGTGAAAATGTTAATTCCACATTTAGAGAGGAAATTTCAATGACTAATTCAAAAAAACTTTTCGCACCTAACGCTGTCTTCGTGTCAGACCAGCCTAAGCAAGATTTAGTGTTAAAAGAAGTCTACGACAACTTGCTTGAACAAGGCTACGTAAAGGGTAACTTTTTATCCCACATTGTTGAACGGGAGCACAATTTTCCTACAGGTTTAGACACTTCAACCTTGGGTAAAAATATTCCTAATATCGCAATTCCGCACACGGAAGGGGAGTTCGTCAATACCAAATTGATTGTTCCAATTTCATTGACTACCCCAGTTGTTTTTCACAATATGATTAATCCAGAACAACCGCTTGAAGTAAAATTTTTATTCATGCTGCTAGACAATGATCCTGATGGTCAAGCCGAATTGTTGGCCAGTGTTATGGACTTTTTGGCCGACACGCCAGCCAATGAATTGCGCGAAGTTTTTAACTTCACCGATCCGCATGCAATCTATGCTTTTTTGAAGCAAAAATTTGAGGACAAAGAAAAAGAAGACTAAAAATTAGTCTTCTAAGTAAATATCACGTAATTCCATGATGTCGGCACTTGAAAGCTTCATGACATCACGCAAGTAGTCGTTGATACTGCCGTATTCGTCGTTTAAAACTTTGACTGCGTGGTCAAGGTATTCTGCACGAACGCTTTGGATATCACGAATAGATTGCAAAACATTTTCATTACGACCGTTTTGACGGGCATGTTCGATCATGCTGTCAATGAAGTCCTTAGTCGTGATGTTGGTTAAAAGGTAGTCTTTCTTGATAGTGCTAAATGGTACGCCAAGTGCACTAAGAGCAAGTAAAGCACCAAAACCGGTTCTGTCTTTACCAGCAGTACAGTGGAAGATTACACTTTCACCATCGACAGTATTTTTAAGCAAAACGTCGAAGAACTTGCGGTAAGCATTTTGGGCAGATTCACTTTCAATCATGTCTTCGTATGCGTAGTGCATATGGTTGAAACCGAAGTCTGCATCATCATGAGCTTGCTTGTTTAGGTCGTTTAAACTCTTGGATGAATTGGTCAAGTCTTCGCTAAAGACGGGATCGTAGATGTATTCTACGCCATCTGGCACACGGTCTGGTTGGTTATCAACTTCTTGTTTACTACGGAAGTCGACATCGTATTTAACACCGTAATCAGTTAAGAATTGCTTGTCGAATGGTGATAAATCGGCTAAGTTACCAGTTCTTAGTAATTTGTGCATCTTGATTTTCTTGCCAGACATGGTTTCGTAGCCTCCAAGTTCGCGGAAGTTACGGCCACTGGTGACGCCGATTAATTGATTAGTTAATTTTTTAGTCAAAAATTGCTCCCCTTTCCTTAATCTATTCATGAACAATATTTTATCAACAAAACTCACACTAAACAATTATTTAGAAAGTAACGGCTTACAAAATTATGCTAAAATAAGAATTAAGTATTAATGCATTTTTAGGAGATGAAAATTATGGCAAAAGAAAGCATTTTAGTTCCAGTAGATGGTTCAGAATCAGCTGAAAGAGCTTTTGATAAGGCTGTTAGAATCGGCCAAAGAGATGGCGCTCATGTTGATGTATTAAACGTAATCGATACACGTCAATTTATGGGTGAAATGCAAGATACCTTGATTTCTGGTGACACCATTTATCAAATGACCCAAGACTCTGAAGAATACTTGAAGAGCTTGAAGAAATGGGCACATGACAACTTCAACTTTGATGATGTTGATTACCACATTCGTTATGGTAGTCCTAAACGAATTATTTCTTACGACTTCATCAAGGACCACCACGATACTTTAATCGTAATGGGTGCTACAGGTTTGAACGCCGTTGAAAGAATGTTGATGGGTTCAGTTACTGAATACGTAAACCAACACGCTTTGGCTGATGTTTTGGTTGTTAAAACCGATATGGCCAACAATCCAGTTAAGCCAACTATGAAAAAGAACTAATATAAGAATAATCGTCAAATGATCCTAAAGTCATTGGCGATTATTTTTTTGAAAAAAGTTGCAAAATACCTTGATAGAACACGAATGTTTCTGGTATTATTTTATAAAATGAACGTGGAAATGTAATAAGGGGGAGTGAAAGACAGTGTTTATGCAATCAGAACAATTTATCGTAATGAATGATGTGTCTTTCGCTCGAAAAGACGTTTTTTCTGTTCGTTTAGTTATTAGAAACGTTATCAATTAGACTTAATTATTGATCGTCTTTGGCGACCCGTAATTAAGTCTTTTTTTGTGACGTTGGTAGTTTGTTTTATCACTATTTTTTATGTTTATGGAGGACATAAATTAAGATGAAGAGATTTAGAAGAATCTTGGTAGCAGTAGTTGCTCTTCTTGTAGCAGTAGTCGCAACTGCCTGCTCAAACAAGAGCAATAGTTCTAAGGGCGGCTATACCCCAAAGTCATTGACTATTCAATTTGTGCCAAGTCAAGCCGCAACTAAGTTGCAAGCTCGTGCAAAGCCTCTTGAAAAGATGCTTTCAAAGAGATTGGGTATTCCTGTTCACGTTTCTATGTCAACTGACTACAACACTGTTGTGGAAGCTATGAAATCAAAAAAAGTTGATGTAGGTTTCCTTCCACCAGATGGTTATGTTTTAGCTCACAAGCAAGGTGCAGCTGATTTGCTTTTGCAAGCTGAACGTTACGGCGTTAAGCAACCAGGTGGTAAAGCAACTAACCAATTAGTAAAGAGCTACCGTGCAGAAATCCTTGTTAAGAAGGGTTCAAAGATCAAGAACTGGAAAGACTTAAAGGGTAAGTCAATTTCAGTTCAAAACCCAACTTCAACTGCCGGCTACGTATTCCCAGTTGCTGAACTTAAGCAAAAGGGTTTAGACGTAACTAAGGATTGTAAGTTGGTTACTGTAACTGGTCACGACCAAGCTGTTTTGAACGTCTTAAACGGCGATACTGATGCAGCTTTCGTCTTTGAAGATGCACGTAACATCGTTAAGAAGGACAATCCAAAGATCATGAGTCAAGTTGTTCCAATTTACTTTACTAAGCCAATTCCTAACGACACTATCTCAGTAATTCCAAGTATGTCTAAGTCATTCCGTAAGAAGCTTGCTAAGGCATTCATCGCTGTAGGTAAGTCAAAGGAAGGTAAGAAAGTTATCGAAAGCGTATATAGCCACGAAGGTTACGCATACGCAAAGGATAGCGACTTCAACGTTATTCGTAAATACGACAAGATTGTTGAATCAACTAAGAAATAATAATTCAAATTAAGGGAGTTAACGATTAAATGGCAGATAAGCCAATGATCCAATTAAAAGATGTTTCCAAGATCTACGACAACGGTACTGTCGGTTTAAAGGACATCAACCTAACTATTAATAAAGGCGAATTCGTAGTAGTTGTTGGTTTGTCTGGTGCTGGTAAGTCAACTTTGCTGCGTTCAATCAACCGTTTGCACGATGTTACCTCAGGCGATATTTTGATTGACGGCAAATCAATTACAAGTGCCAAGGGCAAGAATTTGCGTGAATTACGTCGCGATATTGGTATGATTTTCCAGAACTTTAACTTGGTTAAACGTTCTAGCGTTTTGCGCAATGTTTTGGTAGGCCGCGTAGCTTACTACCCAACTTGGAAGACTACTTTTAACTTATTCAGTAAAGAAGATAAACAAAAGGCTTATGAAGCTTTGCAACAAGTTGATTTGGCCGATAAAGTTTATGCACGTGCTGACGAGTTATCAGGTGGTCAACAACAACGTGTAGCGATTGCGCGTGTACTTATGCAAAATCCAAAGATCATCTTGGCCGATGAACCAACTGCATCACTTGACCCACAGACTTCAGTGAGAGTCATGAACGACTTGAAGATGCTTAATGAAAAATATGGCATGACCGTAGTTGCTAACTTGCACAGTATCGAACTTGCACAACAATTTGGTGAACGAGTAATCGGTATTCGTGCCGGTCAAGTGGTTTACGATGGCAAGATGAAAGATACTCCTAAGTCTGTCTTCACTAATATTTACAATGGTGGTAACGGCAGCGAGGAGGAAGAATAATGCCTGAACAAATAAATCAATTGCCTAAGCGCAAGTTCAAAGTCATGAACTTGGTTTGGACAATCATCATGATTGCAGGACTATTTATTTCAATCAACGTCACTAACACGCACATTAGCGTCTTGTTTGAAAACTGGGACCAATTTGCTGATATCTTCGTGCAAATGTCTCACCCAGACTGGAGCTACTTGAACGTTGTTTGGCCTAAGTTGATTGAAACCATCAAGATGGCCGTTTTGGGTACCGTAATTGGATCTGTTGTCGCATTTATCTACTCATTATTGATTGCCCGTAATATTGTTAAGAATAAGGCTGTAACTGGCGTACTTCGTGTCATTATGAATATCGTCAGAACTATTCCTGACTTGCTTCTTGGTGCGATCTTCGTAGCTATCGTAGGTATCGGCCCAGTTGCCGGTATCTTGGCTTTGGCAGTCTTCACCTTTGGTGTGGTTGTTAAGTTGTTCTACGAAGCAATCGAAACCATTGATCCAGGTCCAATTGAAGCTTTGACTGCTGTAGGTGCAAACAAGCTGCAAATTATCCATTACGCAGTTATGCCACAAATCATCACTTACTTCATTTCATATGTTTTATACGCATTTGAAATCAACGTCAGAGCATCAACAGTCCTTGGTTATATCGGTGCCGGTGGTATTGGTCTTAACTTGCAACAAACTTTGCAAGTCTTCAATTACGCTCAAACTGGTACGATTATCATCGTTATCATCGTAGTTGTTGTTTTGATCGACTATGTATCATCTAAGTCACGGGAGGCATTAATGAAATAATGGATACTACAATGAAAAAATTACCCGCTAAACCCGTTGACCGTAAGAAACAAGCAGCGCATTGGCTGATTGCGATAGCGACTGTTGTAATTATTGTTTGGTCATGTACCGGCATTAATTTCGGTGGTATTAAAGCTACTGCTGGTCAAATTGCTGGTGCGATCTTCGCCGGCATTTTCCATCCGGACTGGAGCTATGTTTACAATGGCTCAGGTGAAGACTTGATCTCACAATTATGGCAAACCATTTGTATCGCTTTCTTAGGTACATTTATTTCCGCAATCATTTCATTGCCATTTGCCTTCTGGGCAGCTCACACTAGACACAAGCATTGGTACACTTCGAGAATCGGTAAAATTGTTTTAGCAATTATCCGTTCATTCCCTGAAATTGTTCTTGCTTTGATGTTCATCAAGGCCGTAGGCCCTGGTTCTGCAGCCGGTGTTTTGGCATTAGGTTTCCACTCAGTTGGTATGCTTGCCAAGTTGTTCTCAGAAGCCATTGAAAACTTGGAAGAGGGACCAAACGAAGCTGTGATCGCAGCCGGTGGTTCTAAGTTCCACGTAATCATGTTTTCAACGATGCCTAACTTGATGCCAGCTTTGATTTCTAACACCTTGTACCGTTTTGATGTTTCAATTCGTTCTGCATCTATCCTTGGTTTGGTAGGTGCCGGTGGTATCGGTTACCCATTGATCATTGCACTTCAATATCGTCAATGGGACCGTGTAGGTATCATCTTACTTGGTATCATCATTATGGTTGTCATTATTGACTGGATTTCAGGTTGGATCCGTAAGAAGTTAGTTTAATTGTTAATGAACTCAAAAAGAGCGAAGATAATTCTTCGCTCTTTTTTCTATGCCCGGTATTTGAAATTGCAGCGCTCTAAATGATCGTTGATTAAGCCGATCGCTTGCAGGTATGAATAAACGATAACTGGCCCCACAAAGAAGAAGCCGTCTTTTTTCATTTGCTTAGAAATCTTCTTGGAAAGATCGTTTGAAGCAGGGACATCATCAACGATTTCGGGATGATGCATGATTTGGCTAGGGATGAAATTTTGCAGGTATTTGGCAAAACTGCCATGTTTTTCTCTTGCTGCTAAAATTGCTCGCGCATTTTTAATTGCGGCGTTTATTTTCAAATGGTTGCGAATGATGCCCTTGTCCTGCATGAGCATCCTCGCATCGTAATCGGTCATCTGCGCCACTTTTTCCACGTTGAAGTCTTTGAATGCTTTTCTAAAATTCTCGCGCTTATGCAAAATCGTGCTCCAGCTCAAACCTGATTGGAAAAGTTCAAGCACCAGCATCTCATAGAGATATTTCTCATCTAAATTAAGCTTGCCCCATTCGTGGTCATGGTATTCTTGCATTGCCTTGTCTTTAACGTCGCCCCATGGACAGCGGCTAATAATTTGATCGTTCATATTTTTCTCCTCAATCTATATTTTTACCCTACACTATTTATTACGCAAAAAATACCAATTTTTTTCTAAGAAATTTTATTTTTATGCATGAAATAGGGGCCTAAATAGCTTTTTTTGTTATAATTAGGGTTGAATTTTAAGGAGGATCATATGGAAAAATTAGATACCATGATGTTGGCTGACGATTTAGCCTTATCACAAGACAAGATTTTGAATGGTGAACAAGACTTTGATGCCGAAGCTGTTTACAAGGTGATCGACAACTTAGGCGTTTTAAATAATCCGATCAAGGATTATTTCGATATGACCGAAGAACAATACTACGAAGCAGAAAGCGATCATAAATTAACTTTGATTAAGATGGCAAACAAGTTAACTGATTTGCATGATCGTATTTTAACGAACCACGTTGACGGCTACGTTGATAAGGACGAAATCAATTTAACTTACAACCATGAAAATCCATATGAAGATGATTTATACGACCCAGCAACTGATTACCGGATTATTGTGTACAGCTTGAAGGTTATTGGCGCAGTCCAAGCAATCGCTGCCAAGGATTTACAAGAAGTATTATCTAAAGACGCTGTATTATCAATAGGACTTGCTGCTTACGCTTTAGCACACAACGCATAAATTATTTGAGTCGGTTCGTATTGGACCGGCTTTTTTTGTCTTTGAGGCGAAAAGAATGAATCTTTTTAAACAAACAAAAGGGATAGTTGATAGGATTATCGGAGCAAAAAAGCGTTCCGCAATCGAGAAAGAGGGGGGCTTGCTCGATCCGATGCAAAAATACACGACCATTGGCGAATACCATGTGGGACCAGAAGATGGTACGCCTGATGGCAAGAAGTTTGTCTTGACCGTTTATCAAGACAAAGATGGTGTTTTGCGTCAAGGCTTAAGCTCTGAGAATACAGCAGAACTCGCACCAGAATACGTGCGTAAATATAATGAAAAGCTGGGGCGTTTTCGTGCTTTCCGAAATAAAAAGACGGGCCGTCGCTATTTAGTAGAAGATTATCTTGATGATTTTACCAATGAAGTAAAAAAGCATATTCGTGAGGGTAGAAACTCAGTGAATATCGGCGTGATTACCGATACCCACTTTAAAGACAAGGATAGTATCGATTTTTACGGCTGGAATGGTTTGCAGCACGTACAAGAATTTTCTTACCTTGAAAAATCAGGTTTGCTTAACATGAAGGCCCACCTAGGTGATTGGATCGATGGCTCTGATGCTGGTCTACTTGGCGAAAGCGAACTGATCAAGTTAAACAATTCGTTTAAGTCTGCTACGCTTCCTTACTTAAATATTAAGGGCAACCACGATGAAAATGATAAGTTTGACGAGCAACATGATTTGAAGGCTTCATTCCCAGAAAATGAGTTTGAAAATATCATGTGGCCTGACATGTACCGGCAAAAGAATATCCATTATATTTCACGCCAACATGGTGTAGCATACTTTGACTTCGATGATATCCGCGTCATTTCCGTTAATACGTCGGATTTGCCTTATGTTTTGAATAATAAGGGACAAAAGAAATACGATGCCAAGATTACTTTAGCTGTGCGTGAAGACCAAATTGAAGAGATCATCGAAATTCTGACTAGATCATCCAACAAGAAGATTATCTTCATGAGCCATGCCAACCCAATTAATCGCAAGGGCAGTAACGCCCTTAAATATAACGGTAGATCTTTGCATGAATTGCTTGTTGCTTTTAATCAAAGAGAGAAGGGCCGCATGCATGCTAGCGATGGTGAACCAGCAGAATTCCGTTTATCCAATGACTTCGACTTTACGCACGTAAAGAATGCGCGCATCATTGCCTACTTCTGCGGCCACCGTCACCGCGAAGATCAATATCGCATCAATGGTATCCAATATATTCTGTTTAATTGCTCAGCCTTAATGGGGCCAAAACATTCTTTAACAACCAAATTCAATAAGAACTTGAAGCGGCAGATCGACCACAGCAATGAAGCGGCCGGTTATATCGTTAACGTTGATTTGAAACGCCACCGCATTCAAGTCTTTGGCTATGGCGCTGCCGCAAGACGGCGAGTATATTTTATTTAGTTAAAGAAGAGTAAAGCTATTTGGCTATTACAAGTGTTTAGCTTATAATAAAAAGGTTAACGTAGAAAAATATGTATAGATAAAGTAGAGAGAATTTAGCTTAGGGGAAGTTTAAATATGTGCGGAATTGTCGCATTTTATGATCCAAAAATAAACGAAAAACAGGCCGTTATTGGCAAAATGATGGCTACGATCAAGCACCGTGGACCTAGTTCCGACGGTTACTACACTAACGATGAGGTTGCCCTTGGTTTCAGAAGATTGTCAATTATCGATCTTCGTGGGGGTACGCAACCTATTTATAATGAGGATAAAACTAGAGCAATTATCTTTAATGGTGAAATTTACAACTTTAAGCCATTAAGAGAACAATTAATTAAAGCAGGCCACACTTTCACTACCAAGGCCGATACTGAAGTATTGCTTCACGGTTATGAAGAATGGGGCATGGATGGTTTACTTAAGAAGGTACGTGGTATGTTTGCTTTCCTTATCTGGGATGACAACAACAAGACCCTTTATGGTGCACGTGACTTCTTTGGTATCAAGCCAATGTACTACAGCAACCAAGATGGCCACTTGCTTGTTGGTTCAGAACTTAAGAGTTTCTTGGAATATCCAAAGTTCAAGCGTGAATTGAATGTTGAAGCTGTTAAGCCATACCTCATGAACCAATACAACGACCTTGAAGAAACTTTCTTTAAGGGTGTTTACAGATTCCCAGCAGGTCACTGGTTCGAATACAAAGATGGTGAAATGAAGACCCACCAATACTGGGATGCTGAATACAAGGAAAACAGCTTAAGCTTTGAAGAAACTTTGAAGCGCATCAACGATGACTTGAAGGAAACTGTTGACTTGTACAGAAACGCCGACGTTAAGGTTGGTGCCTTCTTGTCAGAAGGTATCGACTCTTCATACTTGACCACTTTGCTTAACCCAGACGACGTTTTCTCAGTAAGTTTTGACGACTCAACTTACGATGAAGCTTCAAAGGCTAAGGCTTTAGCTGACATTAACCACTGGAAGTTCTTCAGTGACAAGGTTGACGCCGATGAAGCTATGCGTGATTTCCCAGAAATGCAATACCACATGGATGAACCTGATGCCAACCCATCAATCATCCCACTTTGGTACTTGTGTAAGTTGGCTCGTAAGCACGTTACTGTTGCGCTTTCTGGTGAAGGTGCCGACGAATTGTTTGCCGGTTATGTTAACTACGGGATGCACACCCATAATGATTTGATTAAGGTCTTCACTAGCGAACTTAAGAAGTTGCCTAAGAATAAGCAAGTTAAGTTGGCCCACAAGATTAAGAAGATGCCTAACTTCCCAGGTAAAGTTCACATGTACACCAATTTGGCTGAACCAAGTGAATTCTACGTTGGTCAATCAGTAATTTACGACATGGATTACCCAACTATCTTTACCTCAAAGGATGCCAACAGCATTTTGCAGCCAACTTACCGCAACAAGTTGACTGTTAACGGCATTTACCAAAAGGACTTCAAGAAGGTTAAGGGCATCGACAACGTTAAGCAAATGCAATACATCGATTTGCACCACTTCATGCTTAACGATATTGAACAAAAGGCCGACAAGATCTCAATGGCTCACTCACTTGAAGTTCGTGTGCCATATCTTGATAAGAAGATCGCAGAATTAGCTAACTCAATCCCAACTAAGTACTTGGTAAACCGTCATGATACCAAGTACGCACTTCGTAAGGCTTCAGAAAAGGTATTGCCTGACGAATGGGCTAAGCGTCCAAAGCTTGGTTTCCCAACACCAATCAAACAATGGCTTAAGGAACCACGCTTCTACAAGCAAGTACGCAGCTTGTTCGAAGAAGAATTCGTAAATGATATCTTCGATCAAAAGAAGATCATTAAGCTTCTTGATGACAACTACGAAGGCGATGGCTCACACAGAAGACAAATCTGGGCTATCTACACCTTCCTTGTTTGGTACAAGTTGTTCTTCGTAGATTACGAAAACACTGTTAAGAAGTACCAACATGTTCAACCTGAAGTTGCTAATTTGATTAAGCAAGGTAAGTTACTTTAATTTAGGGGATTATTGAAGATAATGACTAAGAAATTTACACCAATTTTACTTGGTAGTGACATTAACGTTTATGGTATGGCTCGTTCATTCAACGAAGCATACGGCATCAAGGTTAAGGCAATGGCTGATGCCCAACTTGCCGCAACCCGTTATTCAAAGATTGTTGACGTAGAACTTCACCATGGTTTTAGCGCAGATCCAACTTTTATGGATGTTATGCGTAAAAAGATGGAAATCTACAAGGATCACAAGGAACCAGTAATTTTGATTGCTTGTGGTGACGGTTATGCAGAACTTCTTTCAAAGCACAAGGAAGAATTGAGCAAGGTATTTATCGTACCTTACATCGATTACGACTTACTTGAAAAGTTAATTTCTAAGGAAGGCTTCTACGAAGTTGCCGAAGAATATGGTTTGCCGTATCCAAAGACTAAGATCATCACTATGGATGATTACAAGTCAGGCAAGTACACTGATGTGCCATTCCAATTCCCAGTAGAACTTAAGCCAGAAGACCCAGTTTCATGGCTTAACTGCCAATTCGAAGGTCGTAAGAAGACTTTCACCATCCACGATGAAAATGAATTCAAGGATATCGTAGGCAAGATCTACACCAATGGTTATACTGAAGACCTTATTTTGCAAGACTTCATCCCTGGTGATGACTCAAACATGAGAACCTTGAATGCTTACGTTGACAAGAACCACCAAGTTAAGATGATGTGCTTAGGTCACCCATTATTGGAAGACCCAACCCCACAATCAATCGGTAACTACATGACTATCTTGCCAGCATACGACGAAGAGTTATACGAACAAGTTCAAGCCTTCCTTGAAAAGTTGAACTACACTGGTATGGCTAACTTCGATATCAAGTACGATACTCGTGACGGCAAATACAAGTTCTTCGAAATCAACTTGCGTCAAGGTCGTTCAAGCTTCTACGTAACTTTGAACGGTTATAACTTGGCTAAGTGGTACATCGACGATTACGTTGAAGACAGCTTGAAGGATAAGGACACCGTATACGGCAATAAGTTGAAGTCTAAGCACGTTTTATGGATGGGTGTACCAGTTAAGATCTTTAAGGAATACGCCTTTGAAAACGAAGCTAAGGACACTGCAGAAGAATTAATTCACGAAGGTCGTTATGGTACTACTGTCTTTTACGACAAAGACCGCAACTTTAAGCGTTGGCTTTTGATGAAGTACATGTTCCACAACTACTACGCTCGTTACAAGAAGTACTACGAAGTAAACAAGGGTCAATACTTCAAGAAAAATAAGTAATTGAATATTTAAGAAAGCTTGGAAGTTATTTCCAAGCTTTTTTATTTTTGTTTCTATCCTTGGAATAAATAATTGGTGATATAATGACAATGAATTTTTTCAAGGAGGAAAAAAGGATGAAAATTAAAAAGTTAGGTATTATTGCGGCAGCAGCTATTATGGGGATTTCTGTTGCGACTCCAGCTACTAATGTACAAGCTAGCCCATATTCAGATGCCTTTTGGGGTTCTTTTAACGGTTATTTAGCCGGAAGAGCAGTAAATATTAATGACTGAGACTATGGTAATTTAAGCGATGGCAATGTTGAAGTAAAGACAAAGACTGGCGTTACCTATGTTGGCGATGTAGTCATTCCAAACACTGCTGATTTATCTTATGCCTTTGCTAGTTCAGGTACCTTGCAGAAGCTTGATGTTGGTGCTTTGGATACAACTGGCGTCGATAGGATAGCTCAAACTTTTGCGATGGATCATAATTTGGTTGAAATCAATGGTTTGGAAAATTGGGATGTTTCTAAAGTAACTAATTTTACTTCTACTTTCTTAAGTGATTATAAGATTCAATGTTTGGTTAACTTAAGTAACTGGGAAATTCAAGATAATGCTCATACGGATAATATGTTTAGCCCAAGTCGGGTAGCAACACCACTAATGGTTATTGTAAAGAGTGGCGCTCAAAACATTAATAGAGGTACTGATGTTTTTGGTAAAGATAATGCCCAACACTACTTATACAAAGTAGAAATCAACGGCCAAGTTGTTGAAACACTTCCAGCTAAAGCATTTAACTCTGCTGAAGAAACTGTAAACGAAATTCAAAAGCATTTGGGCGAAATTGCTACTAGCAGAAACTCCTGTGACTCCGGCTCAACCAACCACGGCTCCAGTCAAACCAGAAAACAAGCCTAACAAGACTAAGGACAACGGTAAGACCGTCAAGCCACACGCAGAAAATGCAACCAACAGACATGGTAGAAAGTACGATCCAGCAGTTGCAGTAAAGAACACTACTAAGCCACAAGGTACTGTATTGAATAACACACAAACCAAACAACATCCTCAAGCAACAGCTAAACCACAAGGTGTAGTGTCAGCTAACAAGAAACAAAATCAAAAGACTTTGCCACAAACAGGTGCTAAAAAGTTGGGAAAAATTTCTCCCAACTTTTTTTCGTGCTCAAAATCTCTTAACAGCAGTCTTTTGCTAAATACAAGGTGTAGACGCCTTTATATGTATAGAATACAAGATATTGTGTTTTATGGTAAGATTGATTCATAAATTTAGAGAGGTTGATCTTTATGTTAAAGCAAGAATTGGAGCAAAAGCTAGAAACACCAACAATGTTCGTTAAGCGTGACGGCTCTAAATATCCGTTCGAATTATTCAAATTGGAAATGGTTATTCACGCTCTCGGCTTAGATGATGTTAAGACAATTATTTTAAGCAAGATTATGGACAAGCTTGATGATGACACCGTAACGGCACAAGATGTTGCGGCCGCATTTAGACAAAGCTTGAATGAACTTGGCTATATTGAAGCTGCCAAAAAGTATGTTGCTTACCGCAAGCACGACGTTGCCGAATGGGAAAAACAAATTGATACTAAGGACCGTTTGGAACGCTTAGTTCATAAAGACCCAACCATCGTTAACGAAAACGCAAATAAAGATAGTGATGTCTTCAGCACCCAACGTGATTTGACCGCTGGTACAGTAGGTAAGACCGTTGGTTTGACCATGATGCCTGAACACATCGCTAAAGCCCACCTTCGCGGCGACATTCACTGGCACGACTTAGACTACACGCCACTTTCACCAATGTCTAACTGCTGCTTGATCGACTTCAAAGAAATGCTTACCAACGGCTTCAAGATTGGTAATGCCTACATGGAAAGTCCTAACTCAATCGGCGTTGCTACCAGCCAAGTTGCCCAAATCATCACTAACGTAGCTTCAAGTCAATACGGTGGTTGTTCGTTTGACCGTGCCGATGAAGTTTTAGCTCCTTTTGCTCAAAAGAACTACGAAAAGCACTTAAAGGATGCTAAAGAATTAATTGACGATGAAGAAAAAGCAGATGCTTTTGCTAAGAAGCGTACTAAGAAAGACATCTACGACGCTATGCAAAGCCTGGAATACGAGATCAACACTATGTTCTCAAGCCAAGGTCAAACACCATTTACTAGCTTGGGCTTCGGCCTTGGTACTTCTTGGATTGAAAAAGAAATCCAAAAAGACATTTTAAGAATCAGAATTGCTGGTTTGGGTAAAGAACACAGAACCGCGATCTTCCCTAAACTACTCTTCACCCTTAAGAAGGGTCTCAACTTGCACCCAGGCGATCCTAACTACGATGTTAAGAAGCTTGCCATCGAATGTTCAACCAAGAGAATGTACCCAGACGTTTTGAGCTACGACAAGATTAAAGAAATCACCGGCTCATTCAAGTGTCCGATGGGTTGTCGTTCATTCTTACAAGGTTGGAAGGACAAGAACGGCAAGGAAGTTAACTCAGGCAGAATGAACTTAGGTGTTGTTACTGTTAACTTGCCAAGAATCGCTATGGAAAGTCACGGCGATATGGACTTGTTCTGGAAGATCTTCGACGTTAGAATGCAAACTTGCCACGAAGCATTGCAATTCAAGGCTCACCGCGTAACCGAAGCTAAGCCAGTCAACGCACCAATCCTTTACCAATACGGTGCATTTGGCAAGCGTCTTTCAGAAGATGGCAACGTTAACGACCTCTTCAAGAACGGCCGTGCCACTATTTCCTTGGGCTACATCGGCCTTTACGAAGTAGGTACTGTCTTCTACGGTTCCGATTGGGAACACAACAAGGAAGCTCACGACTTCACTGTTGAGATCGTTAAGAAGATGCATGACTTATGTGCTAAGTGGGAAGAGGAAGATCCTAACCACTACCACTACAGCTTGTACTCAACTCCAAGTGAAAGTTTGACCGACCGCTTCTGCAGACTTGATACTGCTAAGTTCGGCAAGGTTAAGGACATCACTGACAAGGAATACTACACTAACTCATTCCACTACGATGTTAGAAAGCACCCAACTCCATTTGAAAAGTTGAGTTTCGAAATGGATTATCCAAAATACGCTGCTGGTGGTTTCATCCACTACTGCGAATACCCTAACTTGAAGCAAAACCCAGCAGCTCTTGAAGCCGTTTGGGACTGGGCTTACGACAAGGTAGGCTACCTTGGTACCAACACCCCAATCGACAAGTGCTACAAGTGTGGTTTTGCCGGTGAATTCAAGGCTACTGCTAAAGGCTTCCAATGCCCAGTCTGCGGCAACCACGATCCACGTACTTGTGACTGTGTAAAGAGAACCTGCGGCTACCTTGGTAATCCTTTGAAGAGACCTATGGTTCACGGCCGTCATGAAGAAATTGCTCACAGAGTAAAGCACATGACCATGGGCTTGGTACGCAAAGAAGCTGAAGAGGAAATTAAAGAAAATGCCAAAGAAAGATAAAAACGATCAAGAAGGCCCTGACATTCGAAGCAGTTTGATCAAGGTTAATATTGATGGTGATACGGTATTTGTTGACTCAAATCAATATAAGCCTCAAGTTGATCACGCTAAGAAGTTGCTTAAGCAAAAGGCGATGCCTAAGAATCCTAAGCCACAAGAATGGAAGAGTGAAGAGCATAGTTTGCACAAGATTGCGGACTATAAGCCGTTCAACTTCGTTGATGGTGAAGGTGTAAGATGTAGCCTTTACGTTTCTGGATGTTTGTTTGACTGTCCGGGCTGCTACAACTTGGCAGCGCAGAACTTCAACTATGGTCAGCCTTATACGCAAGACCTTGAAGACCAGATCATCAAAGATATGTCTCAGCCTTATGTGCAAGGTTTGACCCTTTTAGGTGGTGAACCATTCTTGAACACTTGGGTTTGCTTGAAAATTATCAACCGGGTGAGAAAAGAATTTGGTCATACCAAAGACATCTGGTCTTGGTCAGGCTACACTTGGGATGAATTGCAAAAGGAAACTCCTGATAAAAAAGAAATGCTGTCGAAGATCGATATCTTGGTTGATGGACGATTCCTTGAAGCAAAGAAAGATTTGACCTTGCAATTCAGAGGTTCAAGCAACCAACGAATTATCAATGTGCCTAAGTCACTCAAGGCTGGCAAAGTCGTTATTTGGGATAAATTGCAAAGATAGATAATAGATAAAAACAAGGGGTAATTGTAAAATTAGATTTACAGTTACCCTTATTTTGTGGAGAAAAATGATGAAAGAAGAAAAAATAGAGTTAGTTGATCAGATTATGACGGCCTTGCAAAAGGTCATCGATCCAGAATTGCAGGTTGACATTGTTAACTTGGGTTTGATCTACGGCATTGATATTGATGGTACGAAGGCCACGGTAAAGATGACTTTGACGATCAGTGGCTGTCCACTTTCTACTTATTTGCAAGATCACATTAAACAGGCTGTATTTACCGTTAACGGCATTGATTCATGTCAGGTACAATTAGTCTGGTATCCTGTTTGGTCGCCTGAGAGGATGACTGAGGCCGCTAAGAAGCAGCTGGGGATGCTTGATGATCAAAGTGAAAAAGAAGAGATCGAAGATACTGAAAAAGAACAAAAAGTCATCGCCTTTTCTGTGCCAATTAAAAAGCTGGCTGATGAATATCCTGATTTTATCCAGATTATGTATGACTGCGGTTTTACCAGAATTAAGATTCCAGGCTTGCTCAGCACAGTAGGTAGAGTAATGACGATTCCGCTTGGTGCACAAGCAATGAAGATCGATTTAAACAAGATTAAACAGGCTTTTGAAGAAAAGGGCTACAAGGTGATTGAATAATGGCGAATTTAAGTAAAGAAAGACAAGAGGCGCTGCTCAAGATATTGCATTATATCCAAGATGGCGGCGATTTTGCGACAGCGAAGAAGATGTTTCAGGAGGCGTTCGATAAGGTCGACGTATCTGAAATTACGGCAGCAGAGCGGGAATTAATCGCACAAGGTTTGGATCCACGCAAGATTCAATATTTGTGTAACGTTCACGCTGATGTGTTTAGGGGCAATATCAAGGAAAACAAGGAGAATCCTGATTTTTCCATGCCAGGTCATCCGGTGAACACAATCAAGCAGGAAAACGTGGTTATCAAGTCGCTGGTCAATGACTTTTTATTGCCTAACTTGAAAAAGTGGGAAGATAACAAATCTGATGAAACCTTAGATAAAATCAAACAAGCATTGTCTGATTTAGCCACGATCGATAAGCACTATGCGAGAAAAGAAACCTCGCTTTTTCCACTAATGACCAAGTACGGCATCACTGCTCCGCCACAAGTAATGTGGGGCGTGGATGACAAGATTAGACGTTTAATTAAACAAACAAATGAGATTGCTAATACTGATCCAATTGATGCAGAAAAATTAGATAAGGCAATCAAGGAAACTAGCCACGAAGTACTCGAGATGATCTTCAAAGAAGAAGACATCATGATTCCAATGATCGATGAAGTGGCATCCCCCGAAGATTGGGAAAACGTTAAGCAAGAAGAAAAGCAAATCGGTTACACCTTGATCAACCCACCAATGAATTGGAAGCCAAAAGCAGAACCAAAGGCTGCCGGCCCAATTTCGGTTGATAATCTTTCCAGCTTGTTCATTAACTTCAAGGAAGGATCATTGAATCTAAAACAACTGTCCGCAATTTTAGACATGTTGCCATTTGCTTTAACTTTCGTCGATGCTAATGACAAGGTAGCTTACTTCGGCGGCGGTGCGAATATTTTCCCTCATTCTAAAAACGCGATCGGCAACTCCGTCTTCTCCTGCCACACACCGGCCAGCAAGCCGATCATCGAGAAGATCTTCAAGGAATTTCATGAAGGTAAGAAGAACGAGATCTCATATTGGTTCACGCCAAGAAAGATGGGTAGAAAGCTCTATTTGCGTTACTACGCCGTCCATGATGACAATGATCAGTATCTGGGATGCCTCGAGGTGGCGCAAGATATCACCGACATTGAAAAATTGACGGGACAAAAGAAAACAGAATAAGTTAAATAGTTTACGAACAGTGTCAGCTTGGCACTGTTCTTTTTTTGTACTTCTTGATAAGCTAGACAATGGAGAAAAAGAACATTAGGGAGGCAAATATGAAAAATGCACATGGAAAAATTAAAACTGATGAAATTAAGTTAATTTGGCTGATCGTAGGTGAATTAGCTACTTGGATCGGTGCTAGTTTCATTTGGCCATTAACTTCTGTTTACTTAAACAAACAGCTGCACATCAGTCTGTCAATCATTGGTGTGGTCCTGTTCTGTAACTGTGCCGGCAACATCCTCGGCTCAATTATTTCAGGACGTCTTTATGATAAATACAATCCGTACCCATTGATGCTCTGGGGCTTAGGTCTAGATGCCGCAGTCTTATTTTTGATGGCCGCATTTCATGGCTGGCCAGAATATTGGGTCTGGCTGACTTTGACCGGCTTCTTGGGCGGCTGGAACGGAACCTTGATCAACTCCGTTGCCACTAGTTTGAAAAAATATCCGAGCCGCTACGTCTTCAACGTTTTGTACTTCTCACAAAACTTGGGTGTGGTAACCGGTACTTTGATCGTAGGATACCTCTACGACTTCTCAATTACGCTTCTATTCGTGATTGCGGCACTACTCTTTGTGATTGCCTTCATCAATGCAGTCTTCAACTACAAGCCAATTATCGTCTTCCACAAGGAAAGAATGGCCAAGCATAAGAAGGGTGAAAAGCACAAGGCAGAACCAATGCCAAAGCGCAACTTCATTATGACGATGGTCTTCTTCACCACCCTGGGCGTAACTTGGCTGATGTACATGAACTGGGAATCCAACTTGTCCGTTTACATGGTTTCACTTGGAATTCCATTCCACTTGTACAGCTTGCTTTGGACCCTTAATGCTGGCGTTATCGTCATCATGCAAGGGATCCTGGCTCGTTTTCCTAATATTTTTAAAAATCTCTTCCATCAGATCATCTTTGGGATCTGCATGTTCTCACTATCGTTTATCACATTAGTTTTTGCCAAAGACTTCGCGCACTTCGCTTTATCAATGTTCATCTTGACCTTGGGTGAATCAACCGCGTTCCCAGCTATTCCTGCTTACGTCAACGACTTGTCACCACTCACCAGTAAAGGCAAGTACCAAGGTGCCAACATGGTGGCTTCCGGAATCGGGCGTGCGTTTGGACCGCTCTTTGGTGGTTTAATCATCGACCATGCTGGTTATATTCCATTCTTCTGGGTAGCCGCTATCGTGATTGCCTTGATGATCGTAGTCATGATTCCAACTTACATGAGAGTGCACAAAGAATTAACTATTTATAAGTAAGTAAAAAGCATACAAAATTAAATTAAAATGATATAATTAGCTTGATTTAATTTTTTAGACACCAAAAAAGGAGGATTTTCCTGAATGAATAATAAAATGGCCGTTCGCGGCGGTGCCGGCGACATCCTCGAACCCAAAGTAGGTACTCGTCCACAAGATAATTTATACTTAGCAGTTAACTCTGAATGGCTTGAAAACGTCAAGATTCCATCAGATCGTTCAAGAATTGCCAGCTTCGACAACATTGACCTTGATGTTGAAAAGAAGTTGATGAAGGACTTCGCAGATTTTGCCGATGGTAAAAAAGAAGTTGCTGATGTGCCTAACTTGAAGAAGGCAGTTGAACTTTACAAGTTAGCGCGTGACTTTAAGCGTCGTGATGAAGATGGCGCTAAGCCTATCCAAGCTGATTTAGCCTTGCTTGAAGGTATTCGTGACTTTGCTGACTTCAACTTGAAGGCTCCAGACTTGTTCAAGGCGGCTTTTGCATTGCCATTCAGCTTCGACGTTGATGCCGATATGAAGAACACTAAGATCAATGTATTGCAATTCTTCGGTTCATCAATTTTCTTGCCAGATACAACTACTTATAAGACTGATGCGGCACAAAAATTGCTCGACGTTTTGAAGAAGCAATCAATTGAACTTCTTAAGATGGCAGGTCTTTCAGCGGGTCAAGCTGAAGAATACGTTGACGATGCCATGAAGTTCGATGACAAGGTATCTAAGGTAGTTAAGTCATCTGAAGAATGGGCAGACTACCCAGCAATGTACAACCCAATGCCAATCTCAGACTTTGAAAAGAAGATTACTAACTTCAAGATGGACTACTTCTTGAAGGAAGCTTTGGGTGAAGTTCCAGACCGCGTAATCGTCGCAGAACCTCGCTACTTGGATCACTTCGATGAATTGATTAACGAGGACAACTTCGATGAAATCAAGGGTTGGATGATCGTTAAGTTCATCAATGGTGTTGCTAGCTACTTGTCACAAGACTTCCGTGAAGCATCATTCCCATTTAGCCAAGCTTTGTCAGGTCAACCAGAACTTCAAAGCCAAGAAAAGCAAGCATACCACCTTGCTAACGGCATCTTTAGTGAAGTTGTTGGTGTTTACTACGGTAAGACTTACTTTGGCGAAGACGCTAAAAAAGACGTTTTATCAATGATTCACAAGATGCTTGATGTTTACGAAGAACGTATCAAGAACAATGACTGGCTTTCTGAAGAAACTAAGCACAAGGCAATCGTTAAGTTACGTGCCTTGATCTTGAAGATCGGTTATCCAGACAAGATTGAAGAAATCTACGATCGTTTGCACGTAACCCCAGCTAGCGAAGGTGGCAGCCTTTACTCAAACGCTAGAGCTGCTGAAATTGAACAAGTTAAGTACAACGTAGAGAAGCTGCACAAGCCAGTTGACCGTACTGTATGGCTCATGCCAGGTAACTTGGTTAACGCTTGTTACGACCCACAAAGAAACGACTTAACTTTCCCAGCCGCAATTTTGCAAGCACCATTCTACGACTTGAAGCAAGATCGTGCTGAAAACTTCGGTGGTATCGGTACTGTTATCGCCCACGAAGTTTCACACGCATTCGACAACAACGGTGCGCAATTCGACGAATACGGCAACATGAAGAACTGGTGGACTGACGCTGACTACGCAGAATTCAAGAAGCGTACGCAAGCTGAAATCGACTTGTTCGACGGCATCAAGTATGGTCCTGTAACTTTGAACGGTAAGCAAATTGTTTCAGAAAACATTGCTGACCAAGGTGGTTTGACTGCTGCTGTTCAAGCTAACAAGGGTGAAAACGGCGATATGAAGAAGTTGTTTGAAAACTTTGCTCGTATTTGGGCTAACAAGCAACTTACTGAGTCTATTAAGACGCAAGTTTCAGTTGACGTTCACGCACCTGGTCCAGAACGTGCTAACGTCCAATCACAATGCCAAGAAGAATTCTACAAGGCATTTGACGTTAAGGAAGGCGACGGTATGTGGCTTGATCCTGAAAAACGTGTGGTAATTTGGTAGTTTAGATAAAGAAATAACCTCATCCAAATGGATGGGGTTATTTCTTTATCTATCGTTAAAAAATGCCGTTTTTTTGATGATAGAAATTAGTGTAATAAAATAATATCAAAAAACAGTTGGCAACAAGGCCAACTGTCCTGGTATGGTTTAGTCGGATTACGATTTAACGCAGGTAGTGATTGAAAAGTGACTTAAGACGTTTTTTGATCCACTTCTTAAGACGCTTGATCATCTTACCGTCCGATGGTATAAATACTAGTATGAAGAAATGGTACACTATAACGTGTGTTGAGAGTCGACTAGCTATCGACTCGAAAGAATTGTGGGCGGTCGAAAGACCGCTTTTTTTATGCTTTATTTTCTATCGACAGAAAATTGATACAACTATAATATTTGCTCTTTTTTAATATTCTCGAGAGCAAATGTTAGCTATTTTACATTGTCGAAACTATAATATGGTTGATTGCAGTGCTGCTACTACACTGCAGTTGGTATAACTTAACTACCCATAATAAGTTTATTGCACTGAGGACCCCCGTGAGGGAGCCCTTTTTATTTCGCATTTTTAAAGGAAACACTAGTTTTGTTATTTCCCTTTTGATATAATTTTTAGACAAGGAGGGGGAACAAATGTGCTAAAAATACAATTCTACTTAATTAGCTATTTGATTTAAGAAACTCTGAAAAGAAAGGAGATGAAATAATGGCTAAGAAAAGAAAAAAGCCCATTCCTCGTAACAGCACGCAGTATGAACAGCTAGCAAGCGAATATTTGATTAAGGCTACACCTGTTTTAGACGAGACGGCAACACAAGCTCATAATCTTTATAATCGCGCACTTTACGATATCCGCCAAGCTTTCTTTAAGCATCAGTACATTAACAGTTTTACTGATTTAAATGCCATGTTTAAAAAACGTTACGAATTAAAAGAAAACATGCTCTACCACAAGCTAGGCTACGTGCAAAGTGCTCAGCAAACGCTTAAAGAAGTCATGACGGTCTGGCAGGCATGGCTTAGGGCTTTAAAAACCTACCGCAAGAATCCTACTAAGTTTACTGGTAGACCGAGAATGCCTAAATACCTGCATCGAGATCAACGTCATACTTTTTACGTAACCAGTCAAAACGCTAGGGTAAATAAAGCCGGCTTTCTAGTTATTCCTAAGCTAAGCATTAAGATTAGGCTCGCATCGACGGATATAAAAAAGATCGGTAGAGTAGCTTTTAAGCCTATGGCTAACGGATATAAGGTAATCGTGCCGTATAAGACTAATAAGGAAATTAAATATTTGTCTGATAATGGTAAATATCTTGGCATTGATCCTGGCATTGATAATGCTTTTGCCTGCGTAACCAATACTGGTGATCGTCCTTTATTAATTAACGGGCATGCTATAAAATCAGTTAACCAGTACTACAACAAAAAACGTGCCGAATTAAAACAGCTCCAAGCTAAGTATCATCAGCTAGAGAAGATGATTAATACTAAGCAAGGGTTAAAACCAATCTATCAAGAGACGAAAGCCATGAAGAGAATTACCGCTTGGCGCAATGACAAGATTAGGCAGTTCGCCCACAAAGCATCTAAATGCATAGTTGATTATGCGTTAAGCTGTGGTACAAACACGATTGTCATTGGCAGAAATAAGTCATGGAAATGTTCTTCTGATATGGGCAAAAAAAATAATCAGAATTTTATTGGTATTCCCCATAAGACTATGATCGACATGATTAAATATAAGGCAAATCTTGCAGGAATCACGGTTATTCAGACCAACGAGTCCTATACTAGTCAAACCAGTGCATTAGATCATGAACAGCCTTGTTGGAACAATGCTAATAAAAGTAGAAAGAAACAAGGCAAAAGCCCTATTAACCGCAGAATTAAGCGTGGTTTGTTTAAAGCAAATGATGGCACGTTAATCAATGCCGATGTAAATGGTGCATTGCAGATCATTAAAAAAGTATTCCCGAATTTTTCATTAGATGACGGGATAGTGGGCGCAGTGTTGCGACCGATTAAGTGGAGTCCAGCCATTTAATCGGATACCATCTAAACAGGCATCTTTCATTTAAGAGCCTGCTTAGTAAATGAATATGAGTTTTGTCTTGGCTTAAGTCAGTTGAAAGCCTCGTAAAGTTGTCCTGCCAGTATTGAAAAAGATTATTCTTTTTTGGTGTGTTATTAAGCAGGTTAAGTCTGATATTGACGAAAAAGAAAAGATAAGATGCAGGAATGTAGCCAAATGGATAGATATGACTACATTCACACAATATTTTCTTACATAAGTTTATTGCACTGAAAAGATTCTATGATTGATTAATCTATCAACATTATTTCTTATATAGAGTACTAAAAAAGACGCCCGTGATGTGCGTCTTTTTTGCTAGCTTCTATTATTTACTTTTAGTGTTTGAATAATCTTTAGGCTTAATCCGTTTAATGTAAGATGGATTTGGTTTACCCAAGATCAATGGTACACGCTCGATCACAGTATCTGCGTATTCCAAGCCAAACCATGAGGCAGGGTTAGAAGACAGGTTCTGCAAACGAACACGAGCTTCAACTAACCATTTTTCGTAGCCAACTAATTGAGTTTGTGGACTAATCACGTCGTTTACGATAACAAATGAGAAGTCACCTACATCACGCCCTGGGGTGGTGGTGTATTTCTGGGGTTGAGGTTCAATCGTGCCGTCTGCGATCAAATCATGAACGATCTGACGGATGTAGACATTAACACTAGTCTGCTTCTTGAACCCTAAGTAAAGCTGAATGTTGATTACGTTCTTTGTACCGTACGTGTTAACTGCGTATTCGGCGGTAAATGGTTCGTTAGTTACGTTAACAGTGACGAACCAGTAAGCCTTCGCACGCTTTGGACGTTTATCCAAAATTGAGTACAAGATTTCACGTTTAACGAACTTGTTGTACTTAACGTTGGCCATGTAAACCAAGTTAGTTGCGTAGGTAGGGTAATCTTCATCGTGACTCAAGTTAGTCAACATGTCGGTGTATTCGTCAAGACGAACGTAGGCATTGCGTGATTCACGCTTGTCACGAACCTTGTTACCGTAGTACCAAACATACATGATGAAGCCAATTACACCGGCGATGAAGAGTGAAACATAACCACCGTGAGTGAACTTGGTCAAACTTGAAATCATGAACATGATGTCAAGAACACCGAAGAAAATTAAGAAGATCCAATTCCAGATTGGGTTAATTTTCTTCATCGCTAACCATTCATAAAGCAGGATGGTAGTTGCTAACATTGAAATTGTGATGGAAAGACCATAGGCTGCTTCCATGTGAGCAGAAGTTTGGAAGTACAAAACAATTGCAATAGTTGCAACACAGATTCCCTTGTTAATAGAAGGAATATAGATCTGACCTTTTTCTGTTGATGGATAGTTGATATTCATTCTTGGCAAGAATTTCAAACCACTAGCTTCAGCAACCAAGGTGAATGATCCAGTGATCAAAGCTTGTGAGGCAATAACAGCGGCAATAGTGGCCAATATGATGGCGAACAATCTGATGTTGATTGGAATCATTTCGTAGAATGGGTTAAGCACTCCGCCATCGGCAAGCTGGAAATGAGGATTATTTAAAATCCAAACCCCTTGACCAAAGTAGTTAAGTGACAAGCAAACAAATACAAATGGCCAAGAACCAATGATATTCTTCTTACCAACGTGACCTACATCTGAGTAAAGGGCTTCAGCACCAGTAGTAGCCAGGAAGATTGATCCTAAGATAAAGATTCCAGCTTTATTGTAAGGGCTAAATAGCAATTTAATGGCGTAAACTGGGTTAATTGCTTGAATGATTGTCCAGTCGCCAGCCATGTTGATTACACCCATGACGCCTAAGAATGTGAACCAAATAAACATGATTGGTCCGAATGCCTTACCGATAATACTGGTACCCATCTTTTGAATAGAGAACAGTACCAGCAAAATGACCACGGTAATGACAATTACCATTTCCTGGGTAGAAACAGGAACGTTGCCACCGAATTTAAGACCTTTTAACCCTTCAATCGCGGTCGTAACAGTAACGGCAGGAGTCAAAGTACCATCGGCTAGGATAGCGGCACCACCGATTAAGGCTGGTAATACAAGCCATTTGGCACGCTTTCTAACCAAAGTATACAAGGCAAAGATACCACCTTCACCGTGGTTAGTTGCTTTCAGGGCAATTAATACGGTTTGCACGGTTGTCAGCAAGGTTACAGTCCAAAGGACTAGAGAAATAGAACCAACAATAAAATCGCGGTTCACATTACCGATACCACCATTGCCTTCGACAATAGACTTCATAACATAAAGTGGACTAGTTCCGATATCACCATAGACAATACCAATGGCGATAAGTAAGCCAGCCGCACTCATACGTTTTGACTTAGTATTCATTATAAATATCTCCCACAAATAAATTGTAGCTATCAATAAAAAAAGAAAATGCCACGATGACATTTCCCTCTAATACATTCATTTTCGTCTATTTTAGTTCACATTGCAAGTAAAATAATTATGTTTTAATTTTGCAGCCAAAAAGTCAGGGTGTTCGATATAACTGACAGAATTCGCATTTTTTGTCAGTTATACTGAACACTTTGACTTAATTAAAATCAGATGTTAGTTTTCACTATGTTGGACGATTATCTTCTCAAGATAAGAATGGATTGCGTAAATTCATTGATGAATTAGGGTAACAAAAAAGACTCCCAACTCGGGAGCCTTTTCTGTCTTCAAATTATGAAAGTGATGAAGGAATCTGGGCACGTTGTTCTTCGTCCCATTTTTCCCATGCTTCATAAGTAAGCATTTCTTCAGGCTTAACACCAGTCTTGTCAGCCATTACCTTAAGCAAATCCTTGAAGTTGTAATCGTGGTATTGCAATACGTGATCAACAAGCTTCTTACGTGGGAAGTGAATGTTGTTCAAAAGGTAGCCGTTGATATCAACCATGTTGTGGTTAGTATCGTAAAGGTTGATTACTTCAAGATCGTCTTCATCGAATTCAGCGATGTAGAAGTTAGCGAAAACCTTCAAGTAGTCAGGTTGTTCCTTGAATTCTTCAGCTGGCATGGTAGTCTTGTTAGCTTTTGGCATTACGACTTTAAGTTCGTCGTTTTCTTCTTCATTTTCTTTATCTGCTTGAGCTTGTGCGTTTTTTTCTTCTTCAGTCAAAGTTGTTACCCCTTTATTTAGAAAATAAGTAGTACAAAGTCAATAATAATTCTATCTACTTTTGCAAATAAAAGCAAATGTAACTAATCTATTTTACTACAGTTGTTAGGATGATGTGGGGAAATATTGGATTATATAAAGTAGGAACTTTCTAAAGCAATAAAAAAACCTTGCGATAGGACGTATCCATTAGAGCAAGGGGATAGATCTTTCTATAATTCTAATAGATATTGAACTTTAAAGCAAACTACTGCCTGTATGGAAAAATATCATGATCATATTCAAAGTATCTTGATAATTTAGGGCAAAATGATCAAGATACTCATATAATGATCAAGATACAAAATAGAACATGGAGATGAACAACATGAGTAAAATTCAAGATTTCATCAAAGAAGACATTAAGAAGCATCCAGAATTAAAGAAAGAATATGAGCAAACAAGCCGCGATCTTGATGAAGCTATGGCTAACTTCAAGAAGGGAAAAGTATCTGCTCCAGTAGACTTATCAGATTTTAAAAAATAAATTTAAAACTACCAATTCCTATCAAAATTGTCTTTTGTTAAAATAATGCCTAGCGACTACGTCCTCCCATTGAGAGGAGGTGAGTTCACTATGGATATTTTTACTTCGATTGTTGCACCTATCATTGTGGGTATAGTGCTTGCACTGTTCGATCACTGGTTGAACCATCGAGACAACGATCACAAATAAGTAGTCGCTTCGTTCACCCTCACGCTTGGTAGTTGCCCCAAGTGAAAAAAAGAAGCCTTACCAGTTGCGATGGTAAGGCTTTTTTGAGTATCACTATTTAGATATTTTTACTTCGTTGCACAATTAGTATAACATGATCCGACTATTTAGTCAGCAAGATAGTTTTCTCTTATTTCCCAGTCTTGCCACCTTGGGTGTTAGATTGAGCGGCTGAAGATTGGGTTGATGACTGAGTAGAAGATTGCGTGGTGCTAGATTGTTGCTTGTCGTCATCGCTTGAAGATGATTGCGCAGAACTGTTCTTGTCCCTGTCTTGCTTCTTGTAGCTACTGGAGCTGGAAGAATTGCTGCTATCAGATGACTTGCTTGCATTAGAATCGCTAGAAGAATTATCTTCCTTATTATTGTTCTTACCATTATCATCGGCAGGGCCGGACTTAGGATTCTGACCCTTGTCGGAACCGGACGTGTTGGTGGTGTTCTCGTGTTGCACAGCGTTGGTATGATGAATGTAAGCACCGGCGCCGCCACCTCCTAGGACAAACATTGCAAAAATAGCGCCCCAAAAGATTAATTTTTTCATGTAAAGACAACTCTCCCTTGATTAGAAAAATTATTTCAACAAATTTGGCCCATTTTTGGGTTTCAAATTGTTAGTAATAGTGTAAGACATCTGGCCGGCAGGTTGATTACAAAAAGCTCAAAATTTAACAAATATTAATAGTAGGAGAGAACTAAACATGAATTTTGAATTAACTGAACAATCAATCCAATTTACTTTCGGTAACAAGAAATACAAGAGCGGACTTAAGAACCGTACCTTCATGAAAATGTGGGTAAGGCCATTGCCAGTCTGCAAGACGATTCACTTGATGATGCGGTCTTTATTCAGAGAAGACGTATTGTCGAAGCAGCTGAATAATTAGGCAAGATAAGTTAGTTAATATAATAAGGAAAACAAGGAGAAATTTAAATGGCTAAGACTACTAAGACTTTGAAGTTAACTTTTTTGAATGGTAAGAACAAGAAGACAAGTGTTACGTTGGGGGATGCAGTAGATAATCTTACTGCGGAAGAAGTTCGCGGTGCGATGACTACTATTGCGCAAGCCAACGTGTTTGAGAAAGACGGTGTTGCATATTACGTTATTCCTCAATCTGCTTCATATATTGAACGTACTGTTAGCGACATCTTTAACGACGCAGATACTGATGAAGCAGAATCTGCAGACAAGCAAGACTAATCTTGAGTTGTTATTTGAGGTCATAGATTTACTGAAAAGTAAACTTGTTAAAAAGTGAAGAAACACACTAGTTTAAATACGAACTCTTTGTAGAAACGTTAATACAAATATTACTTTTTTGTTGAAGTTTGTTATACTTTTGTAAAAAAGGTAAAGATTCTAAAAGGAAAAAGGCGGACGAGAGTCCGCCTTTTTCTTGTTATAGCTAGGCTTTGGCTATTTATTAAAAAAGAGGCCGGTTAAACGTTGATGTGACGGAAAAGGTGAAAAATATTACAAAAGAAAAATTTCAGTTGATTTAGCTTGCTATTTTGAGAAGAGGTTAGTACAATATGAATCGTGGTAAGTAATAGGACGTGCTTCAGGCGTGTAGCCTGTACGCATGCTGATCCTTCAGCAAGACTACTACCTCGCGAGAGTTATAAACTCGTGGATCCTGCTTTGAAGGGTTTTGTACATTATAGGCTCCTATCACATGCTGAACCTATGGCCTATTACATTTTTTTATATTTCAAGGAGGAAAAGACCACATGAAGAAAAATTTAAGAATTGTTAGCGCTGCTGCTGCTGCTTTATTAGCTGTTGCTCCTGTTGCTGCTAGCGCCGTTTCTGTTAACGCTGACCCTGTAGAAAATATTCAAACTACTGATAAGAGTTGGGGTATTGGTAGTTTACCTAACAATGCTGCTGTTAACGTATCATCAAGCCTACAACTTAATATTGCTAATCCAGAAGCTGGTGTTAAGCAAAACTTAACTGGCGGTGTTTCTGTTAATGTAAATGGTACTAATTACAGTGGTTTATTCACACCTAACTATAGTGGCGTTGAAGTATTTGGTAGCTTGACTGAAGCTAAGAAGGGTGGCAAGGGCTACCCAGTAACTGCTGACTTAAAGGCAGGTACTAAGTACTACGTAAACATGTCACATGTTTCATTTAACTTGGGTAAGGAAAATGCAAACAAGACTATTACTGTAACAGTACCAAGCGATTCAGCATTTAAGTACTTTGGTAACAGCTCAACTCCAGACTGGGAAACTACTGAAAAGATTACTGTTAAAGCAGATGGTACTTTCAGTTTAGGTAACCTTATTCTTCCAGTTGATGCATATGACTTAACTAATGCTGCTTCAGTTAACTTCTTTGACACTGTTACTGGTCAAGTTGTAACTAACGGTTCAGTTTCACTTTACGCTAACGCACAAGGCAAGCTTAACACTGCCGCTGTTGCTGCTGAAATCAGCAAGAAATATGCTGCTGCTCAAGTAAGTTCAGATGTTCACACTGCTAAAGCTGCTGTTGTAGTAAGCCCATCTGACGTTGCTGCAGGTTTAAAGAAGGCTAATGTTCCTGTTGATGCTAATGGTTGGTTTGATGCACCTCAAACATTTACTGTTGACGTAAATGCTAAATCACAATTTAACGGTGCTACTGCTACTCTTCCTGTAACTGTAACTGTACCAAACGGTAAGGCAGCTGCACAACCTCAAGAAACTACTAAGACTGTAACTATCATGCATATCTCAACTGTTTACGACAAGAATGGTAAGGCTACTACCGAACCTGCATTGCGTGCATACGACACTTACTCAGTAGTTTCAGAACCTGTAACTATTAATGGTGCTAAGTTCTACAAGCTTGCTGGCAAGGACCAATACATCAAGGTTGGTAACGTTGATGGTACTTCACGTTCATTGAAGCACAACTCATACGTTTACAAGTCATCAGGCAAGCGTGCTAACAAGAAGACTTTGAAGAAGGGTTCATCAGTAACCACTTACGGTAAGTCATTCATGATTGCTGGTCACCAAATGTACAGAATTGGTAAGAACCAATACGTAAAGAAGGCAAACTTCTAATCATTGGTTTATAACCAGTAATTAAACAGAAAAACCGAAGCGAAAGCTTCGGCTTTTCTTTTGCACAAAGATATTAGAATTATGCGAAATTTTATAATAAAACTTACTTCTATTTTGTTTTGCTTAACTTTTTTGTTTATGCACACTGAACTGGTTTATGCAAATAACTTACCAGTTAAGCATTTTAAAGATGTTGAGGCTAGTTTTAATACTCAGAATAATAAGATTGAAATTTATATAAAATCAAAGTTTCAACGAAACATAAGTATAAAATTAACCACTGGATCATATAAATATATTTTAAGATCTAACATTTCAAAACTGTCTTTTAAAAATAGCAATATTCATAGTGTCGATCTTATATGTATAGAAAAAGCTGCTGGACACAATAGACATTTTATTTTAAAAGATATGGGGAGGATTAAAAAAATAGATAATAGCAATTATAACTATAGAATTTATTACAAAATACCTATAAGAGAATTAAATGATAATCTAGATAGTTCTGCAATTATCAATTTAAATATCCTACATCCTATTAAAAAAGGAAGTATTACGACAATTAGTCTAAGTATTCCACCATGGATGTCAATATTAATTTCTTTGGTTTGTGTATACCTTCTTAATGAATTTCGTTTGCAACGGTTAACAAATAAGGATTAATATGCAGTTAATAACAATAATTGTAATTATTGCAACTATTATTTGGTTGTATATTCTTACAATACTTAAAAGAGCTGAAATTCATGGAGTATTTTATTGGGTCGGAACCATTGGTTTTTTCCTCCTAATTACTTATTTTTTTCACGATCCAATTTTTCAACTACTATCATACCTCGTCTCAAAAATTATAGAAGTTATTGGTCAGCTGACAGATTTATATTCTATAAAAACTAATATCCATTTAATCTATGTCAGGTCTAAGCTTGATTTAATATTATTGAATATTAATTATGAATGCTCAGGAGTCTTAGAATTACTGGTGTTTGTTAGTTTACTGATTTTTTATCCTATTTATTCTGTACTAGAAAAATTCTTTAGATTGATCGAAGGATTCATCTGGATTATTACAGCAAATATTTTACGAATATTACTGGTAATTCTTAGTCTTAAATATTTTGGAATAGATAGCCTATTTCTCGCACACTCTATAATTAGTCGCATTTTATTCTATATTTTAATTATTATTCTTTACTATAACGTCTTTACAAAGCAACAAATTATTAAAGGATGGAGGAATGGATAGTTGTATATAACAAATTTGATAATACAATCAGGCTTTTGGATTACATGGTTATTAATACCTATAATTTATGAGCTGATTCCTGCAATAATAGGCTTTTTTAGTCTACAAGTTGCTAAACAACACTTTAAGCACCTTAAGCCAATATCTAAATATCCGTACATCACTTTAATTGTCCCCGTATATAATTCTGAAGATTCTTTGTTTAACTGTATTAAATCAATAGAAATGTCATCTTATCCTGACGAAAAAATTAAAGTTTTAATTGCTGATAATCAGAGTAAAGATAATAGTTACCAAGAGTATCTTAGGGCACGAAATATATTCCATAAATTAAATATGCAATGGTTAAGTACTGACCAAGGTAAAGCTAAAGCATTAAATGCTGCAATTTATAATTCTATTGGTAAATATGTAATTCATATAGACAGTGATGGTGTCTTACAAGAAGATGCATTGTTATACATTGTAACCGATTTTGAAAACGACTCTTCAATCGATGCTTTGACTGGTACAATTTTGACGAGAATAAGTTTAATAAAGAAAACAAAAAATAAATTTCTAAAGTTTATCAGAGAAAATGAATATATGGAATACTGTCAATCATTCCTAGCGGGTAGAGCTGTCGAGTCCCAGGGTAACCGATTATTTACTATGTCAGGTGCTTTTTCTGCATTTAGACGTAATAAGTTACTCGGAACTGATTTATATAATATTGAAACAATTGGAGAAGATATTGATATGACCTTCCAAATAAGGTATCAATTAAAAGGTAGAGCACTTCTTTGTCCTCTTGCTATTTTTTATGTATCACCTTTGGATAATATAAATAAGCTATATACACAAAGACAGCGCTGGCTTCGTGGCGAACTAGAAACGTTACATTTATTTTTTGAAAATCATTCAATTGGTATTTCAACCTTCTTTAAAAACTTTGTAGTTAGACGATTAGTTATGGATCACACCATTCTATTACTCAGGGTTATTTGGACTTTTGCTTTTGTGTTATTAATCTTATTAGGATATTCTTCAAACGTTGTAATCACATCTTTTGTGTTACTTTATTTGCTTTACTTGTTTATTTTATTGTTGAACTTTTTGAGTATTCAATCATTCTTAAAGCGGTTTTCTTCAGATAAAAAGTATTACTTATCTAAGTTCTATATTTTGCTTTCACTCCCAATATATTACTTTGCATGTAGTTTCATTCAAGTTATAGGTATTATTAATGCAATGACAACTCCAGCAGCTTGGACGACAAAGAATATAACACAAGAATTTAGTGATTGTAAAAAAGTAATAGAAAAAGATTGGATGGCAAACAGATATGGAAAAAGGAAGAGGAAGTTATAAGATCATATCATTCTTAAATGCTTCTACAGCTTTTAGAATGGGAAATCATATTGGTAGCAGGAATGCTAATACTTTTGAAATCACCTGTTACATTCAGACTACTAAGAACTTCGTAACATTCAGTGAGTTAGAAGATGCTGTTAATAATGTAGTAAGAAGCTTAACTGATAAGGACCTAAATACGCTGCCAAAATTTGCTGATAAAGATTTTTCAGTTGAAATGTTAACTGAATATTTAGCCGTTATGATTAATAATGAGCTATTTGTAAATGGAAATAGGCTTGTTAAAATAGAAGTTGCACAATCACCAACTAAGATATTTTGTTTAGATTTCGAATAAATTCATTTGATAAGAAGGCAGTAAAAGCCTTCTTTTTTTGCACTAATCATTTTCCTCAAGTAGCCAATCGAGAACATATTTAACCTGAACGCCATTAACTATGCCGACGTCATTTTGATCCAAAGAGAGAACTATTTTCTCAAAGGCATCAGGAATCATTATTAGATTGTCGGTTTCTCGAGTGCTGTTCTCAGGCAATTGTAAAGTTACTTGATAGTACTTAACTTGCTCACCTTTACGGGCGATGAAGTCAATTTCTTTATTATCGTAATTACCAATGTCAACCTTGTAACCACGTCTGAGCAACTCAATATAGACGATATTTTCCAGTTGATGGCCCAAACTATCTCTAGAACTACGATTGAGCTGAATATTACGTAATCCAGTATCGACAACATAGTATTTGCTGAGAGTTTGGAGCCATTTCTTTCCACGAATGTCATACCGACGTGCACGATAGAAGATGAATGATTGCTCCAATAAATCTAGATATGTGATGACTGATTTAGTTTGTGTCTTAAAGCCATTAGATTGCAAGGTCCTTGCAATCTTATTAGCTGAGATCGGATTACCAATCTCACTTAATAGATACTCTGCAATAGCAGAAATGGCACGGTCATTCTTAACCTGAGCCCGTAACGCAATATCTCGATACATAATAGTATTGAAAATATCCTGTAGGACTGTGTTTCTAAAATCAGCATCTGGCGCAAGGATTGAATTAGGGAATCCACCTAATTGTAAATATTCGTTGAAGAATTCGTTCTCTTGGAAGGGTTGTCCCTTCTTAAAATTGAAGTATTCAGCAAATGAAATTGGATAAACGGTTAGTTCAACGTAACGACCTGCAAGTAAAGTAGATAATTCTCCAGAGAGTAAGTGCGAATTAGAACCAGTCACATAAATATCGGCATCCATATCTACGCGAAAGCTATTGATGGCCTTTTCCCAATCTTTGACATTTTGAATTTCATCAAAAAAGAGGTAATTTCTTTGTCCCTCAGTGATATGATCGTGTACATACTGCCAAAGCTGCATGTAGTCATTAATTTTAGCATATTTTAAGTTTTCAAAGTTAAGGTGGATAATACGGTTATCAGGGATACCTTCTTCACGAAGCTGATCAATGAACATATTCATTAAGAAAGTTTTACCTGATCTTCTAACACCAGTAATTACTTTGATGAATTCTGTATCTTTGAATTTATTCAAAAATTTCAAATAGTGTGGTCTTTCAATTATCATAGTAGCCCCAATGTTTATTCTAGTAAAAATTCAAGTGTTTTTTGTGATTTTGTTTCCTACAATAAATATTTTATCATATTTTATGATTTTATTTATTCTAAGAAACGTTTTTACCATTTTTAGGATTTTGTTTCCTGTAGGGAATAAAAAAGCAGATTGAACGTTTGAATTCAACCTGCCTTTTGTTTAGCGAAACTAATTTGCTATAATATAAAAGTGCACTGAAATACATCAATGCACAGCCAAAAATATTATGAAAGGTCGTGACTTCACTTGAAGGCGTCCTCTTATGCGCTTGGCTGATGATGTATAAGCAGTACGTCAAGATCAAGAGCGCTCAGCGACAAGTGTTGTCAGCCTAATTGATCAACAATATTGATCACTTACTACAACAATATTGTAGCATTTGCTCGCGATTTTTGAAACTGTCTGAATTTTTTTCAGGCAGTTTTTCTTTACAAAAAAAGAAGCAGGAGACCCTGCTTCCTTCGCTTAACTAGTGATTATTCAAAGTTAGCAACTCTGACGTATTGCTTGCCCTTACCGATTCTGTAGTAAGTCTTGCCGTTAGCAAACTTGAAGGATGAACCGTAAGTTGTAACGATTGAACCTTTCTTGAGAACCTTCTTGTTAGCACGCTTGCTACCAGTAGCGTAAACATATGCGTTCTTCTTAAGCATACGCTTAGTACCTTCAATGTTTGCAGCTTTTACGTAGTAGAAGGTGTTGTAGACTCTGTAGTATTGAGTGCCCTTGATAGTTACCTTGTTGGAGTAAACGTCAATGTTGCGGAATTCTCTGAAGGCCTTGCCAGTCTTGTTACCGTTCTTATCATACATAAGAGCCTTGTGCATGGTGTAAACGGTGATCTTAGTAGCATCGTCGTCACCCTTGTAAGCACCAGTTAACCAGCCGGTCTTAACAACTAAGTTTGAGTTTGCACTATTCAATCTGGTGTATGAAACGCCATCTATTTCAACAGTGCCGTAGGTTGAAACTGGGGTATCAACTGGAAGAGTCATGCCAGTTTCTTCAACCTTATTACCATTAATTTGGTAAACACCAGCGTTGCTGTCAGCGTCACCCTTGATGTTTTGAACGTCGTGGGTGTCACCTACAGTTACGTTAATAGTGACTGTGGCCGAAGTGTTGTTGCTATTATCAGTTGCAGTTACTGGAACTGGGTAAGTTCCGGCAATTTGAGTATTGATATATGACAAATTAATAGAAACAGAGCTGTTTGGAGTAGCAAATGCACGTTGAATGGCATCTACATCAACATTGCCGTTAAGTGGCACATGAGTAAATGATGCATTACCAACATCAACAGTAGCATTATCATTGTATGAAGTACCATTATAATTAATACTTGCTGCGTGTGCAGTGTTGCTTGCAAGCAATGGAGATACAGCAAGCAAAGCTGCGGCAGCAATACCGATAACTTTAATTTTCTTCATTAGATATTTCCTTTCTGTGATAGGCTAACTAATATCTTATAGTCAATTATAGCATCTAGCGCTTATGTATTAACTATGTGAGAGATAAAAAAGATCTAATGTTTTATTGCCTATTTTCATAAAGTTTCAAATTGTACCTCAAATACTATATAGTATTATTATGTATGAAGAGAAGTGTGAAACATTAGGAGGAAAAGGCATTATGTATAACGTATTTCAAGTCGTAAATTGGCTTAGAGTTAGAAATAATGCTGATTTACGTATCGACCCAAATGCAGAAGAATTGACTCAAATGAAAGCTATGAAGTTGCTATATTACATTCAAGCAGCTAGTCTGGTCTTTACGGGTTAAAGAATGTTTGATAATGATATAGTGGCTTGGAAATATGGCCCTGTTGTTACGGAAGTTCATAATAAATATAAAGGACAGCGAGGTATTGTCGGAGACATTGGCAATGATCCTCAAGCACTTGAAGACTATAAAACACTCCAAAATGATAAGGGAGTATCTTATATTTTAAATAATATTTACGATATCTATGGTCATAGTTCAGCACATGATCTGATGGTGCAAACACATAGCGAAAAACCATGGCAAGATACGCCACAAAGTAGTGTAATTAGTGATCAAGCAATTAAAGATTATTATAGTAAAGTATTCGTGGTAGATGCATAGTCAAAGTAAGAACTTTAAAAGTAAAAACTTTAGAAGTTACACACTTCCAAATCAACCCCAATTTAAGAAACCTCATTCAAGTAGATTAGCTTTTAACTTTTCTTTTTTAACCAATTCCACTCAATACAATTTAAAAAAGAATAATAAAAATGTAGATTAAGAAAATACGTTTAAAACTTTTAGAAAAAATATTTATCTTATCACAAGAAGATAAAGTTTTAGTCTTAGGCTATCCAAAAGCTCAAGGCTTAGAATCGATACCAGAAGATCAAGTAAGCCTAAGGATTAATCAAGAATTTAAGGATTCTGGTAGATATAATGAATGTGAAGATGACTATTGGTTTTTTCGATTAAGTACAAAAGGAAGAGTAATTGGGAAAATCAGCAATAACATTTTTTATATACTTGCTGTCGATCCTAAATTTGATTTATATAAGCATTAAAACGCTCTTTGTCAGAGATTTGGCAAGGAGCGTTTTTGGGTTAAATCAGAATATAACAAAAAAGCCGAAGCTTTACGCTTCGACTTTCTTTATTTAATTACTGGTTATAAACCAATGATTAGAAGTTTGCCTTCTTTACGTATTGGTTCTTACCAATTCTGTACATTTGGTGACCAGCAATCATGAATGACTTACCGTAAGTGGTTACTGATGAACCCTTCTTCAAAGTCTTCTTGTTAGCACGCTTGCCAGTTGACTTGTAGACGTATGAGTTGTGCTTCAAAGTTCTTGAAGTACCGTCAACGTTACCAACCTTGATGTATTGGTCCTTACCAGCAAGCTTGTAGAACTTAGCATTGTTGATAGTTACAGGTTCTGCAACTACTGAGTAAGTGTCGTAAGCACGTAATGCTGGATCATGGGTAGCAACACCGTTCTTGTCGTAAATTGCTGCGATGTGCATGATAGTTACGTTCTTAGTAGTTTCTTGAGCAGCTGGAGTTTGAGCAGCGTTTGCAACGTTAACAGTTACAGGCATAGTAGCAGTAGCGTTGTTGTAATCTGACTTAGCATTTACGTTAACAGTAAATGAAGCTGGAGCAGTGAAGTAACCGTCATCAACCTTAACGTTCAATGACTTCAAAGCAGCAGTTACATCTGCAGTAGATGCGATAACAGCAGCGTTAGCTGGAGTTGGGTTTGAAGTACTTACTTGTGCAGCAGCGTACTTTCTGTTAATTGCAGCAGCAACAGTAGCAACATTAAGTTGGTGACTTGCGTTAGCAGTTACTGAAACATCACCGCTATGTACAACAGCACCAGTTTCTCTGTTGAAGAAGTTAACTTGAGCTGGGTTAGTCAAGTCAGCAGCAGTTACAGGAAGGATGATGTTACCAAGACTTACAGTACCATCTGACTTAACGAAAACTTTGTGTGAAGTTACGTAGCCGTTAGTAGTAGTGGTGTCGTCTTGAGTTTGGTTTGACTTCCAGTATTGGAATGAACCACCCTCAGGCATGGTCAAAGTAATAGTCTTGTTTGCGTTTTGAGGACCAAGGTTGAATGATACGTGGCTCATGTTTACGTAGTAAGTCTTACCAGCAGTTAATGGAGTCTTGTCACTGTTCTTTTCGATAGGACTAACGTTCTTTTGTGCGTCTGATTCAGTACGGTAAACGCCTGCACCACTGTAGTTAGGTGCAAATAAACCAGCGTAATTTTGACCATCAACGCTAAGTGAAACACCACCAGTTAAGTTTTCTGAGTTAACACCGTTGAAAGTGTTCTTAACAGTAAGTTGTAATGATGATGAAACGTTAACATTAGCATTGTTGTTTACAGTAACACCCCAGTTAGTTGCGTCACCGATATTATTAGTAATACCAGTATTAGCAGCGTTAACAGAAACGGCGCTAGCAGCAACAGGAGCAACAGCTAATAAAGCAGCAGCAGCAGCGCTAACAATTCTTAAATTTTTCTTCATGTGGTCTTTTCCTCCTTGAAATATAAAAAAATGTAATAGGCCATAGGTTCAGCATGTGATAGGAGCCTATAATGTACAAAACCCTTCAAAGCAGGATCCACGAGTTTATAACTCTCGCGAGGTAGTAGTCTTGCTGAAGGATCAGCATGCGTACAGGCTACACGCCTGAAGCACGTATATTGAGTACGCGATACTAGAGTAGAGGTGTGGTGTGGGAGTGATCCTTCCTCTTATTTGCTAAGGGGAGGTTGGATGGATTCTTTCCGCCGCGACTTTTCGCTAGCTGTGAATAGAGCACAGCAAAAACAAAAAAGGTTTCTAACAATAACATCGTCCTCAAAATTAAGGTGTAAATATGCATACTTAATCATTATTAAAATAACATAATTGAAATATTACTTTTATCATACAAATCAGCCGAATCCCTTGTTTTAAAATAACTTGCTAGATACAATAGAACTGTTAATAATAGGAGGAACCAACTTATGAAGAAGAGACTTTTGACCAGCATTGCTAGCGCAGTTATGTTGACTTCAGTAGCTACGCCAGTTGTAAGCAATGCTATAAATATTGTTCATAGCCAAAAAGTTTCCGCAGCAACAACCGATGAACAAGCAGAATTTTTAAACAAAGCCGCAAAGCAAGCAGTGAAGGCTGCTAAGAAGTACGGTACTTATCCATCAGTAATGATCGCCCAAGCCATCGTTGAATCTGGTTGGGGCCAATCAGGATTGGCAGTTAATGCGAACAATCTTTTTGGTATGAAGGCTGATGATAGTTGGACTGGTGCCACTTATACTTCTAAGACGCGTGAAGAAGATAAGAACGGCAAGAGTTACTACGTCACCGCTAAATTTAGAAAATACGATACATTGGAAGAATCATTCGAAGACAACGGACAAAAGTTGCGTGAAGGTGTTTCATGGCAACCACTTCGCTACAAGGGTGCCTGGATCGAAAACGCCGATAACTATGCTCAAGCTACCAAGGCTTTGACCGGTACTTACGCAACCGATACCCAATATGATTCCGCACTTAACTCAAGAATCACCGCTCACAATTTGAGCAAGTATGATCCAGTTGTCACTAAGACTGCTAAGGTTTACACCGTTGAAAAGGGCGGCTCAGTCTACAACTGGCCAACCGACCACTCAGTTGCTAGTCCAGTCGGCTCAGTTAAGCAAGGCGAAAAGGTTACTGTAACCAAGACCATTACCTATAATGATGGCTCATCTAGAATGTATATCGACGGCAAGGGCTGGATCAACGGCAGTGCTCTTGGCAAGGGCAAGAAGAGCAGTAGCAGTGAACCAATCACTCAAGCTCCAAAGGGTGTAACCAAGATCCAAAAGAACTTGATGCACAATGCCTACGTTTATGACAAGAACGGCAAGAAGCTCGCTGGCAAGATGTTCAAGGTTAACGACGAAGAAGGCGCTAAGTTAATCAACACTTACGGCACCAAGACCATCAAGGGCAAGAGCTACTACCGTATTGGCGAAAATGAATACATCGCAGCCGGCAACATCGACGGTACCCTTAAGTTCTTGAAGCGTAATTCTTACGTTTACAACCAATATGGCAACCGCGACAACAACTTGAAGCGCAAGAAGAACGAACAAGTTGCTACCTACGGTAGCGCCGTAACTATTAACGGTGCCAAGTACTACAGAGTTGGTATCCGTCAATACATCAAGAAATCTAACTTCATGTAATAAAGGATGGTTTAGTGAAGCTAAAGAAATTAACGATCGCATTTATTGCGGCCATCAGTTTAATTGGTACGTTTAGTTTTAATAATGAAGAAACTCAGGCGGCATCGATTAACACTGAAGCTAAAAAATATAAGTACAGCGGTGTTACTTATTTATACAAGATGCTCAAACTTGAGGGTATCAAGTACAACAAATTCCCTGGCGTTGAATACCAAAATGGCAAACCAGAGGGAATTGTCGTTCACGAAACCGATGACCCTGGTGCCACTGCCCACGATGAAGCAATTTACTTCAACCGTGAATGGCAGAACATCCAGGCCTATGTTCATGCTTTCGTCGACAGTAAGCAAGTAATTCAGATGCGCTCACCCGACATGGGTACCTGGGGTGCAGGTCAGCAGGCGAACAACCGATTTATTCAAGTTGAATTGTGTGAAGAAGATAGTAGGGATGCATTTATTAAGTCAATTAATAATGATGCGATCTACATTGCTAAGCTTTTACACCGTTACGATTTGAAGCCGGACAATGCCTGCGATGATGGTCAAGGTACGATTTGGTCGCACCACGCCGTCAGCAACTTCCTTGGTGGCACTGACCACGTTGACCCCGATGGCTATTTTGAAAAATGGGGCTACAGCATGGATCAATTTTATTCATTGATTAAGTATTACTACGACTTACAAAAGGAGAATACTCAATCTCAATCTAACTTGAAGGACAAGGATAAGGATCCAAACAAGACTAAGGAAGAAATCCCAGTTGTTCAAGGTGCTGTAACTTTAGGTCACGATGCTTACATCTATGATGCTAAGGGCAAGAACACCAAGAAGCTCAAGTACGCCGGCAGTCCAGTTGTGGTCATGGGCTACAAGATGATCAATGGCAAGAAGTACTACCAGATTGGCAAGGACCAATACGTAGTTGCTTCAAACATCGACGCAACGCCTAAGACCGTGAACAAGGATACTTACTTACGTACTCGCACTGGTGAGATAGAGAAGCAAAACAAGGTCAAGAAGGGCAGTCGTGTATTAGTCTATGGCAGCAAGATTACTATTAAAGGTCAAAAGTACTACGCACTGAATGCTACACAATATGTTTTAGCAAGTGACGTAAATTAAGAGAAAAACACGTCTTATTCCTAAAATTATGGGAATGGGGCGCGTTTTTTTGTATAATTGCTGTTGATTGAATGAGAAAAGGGGAGAGAAATGGCACAATTATCGCTATTCTTAGTCGTATTATTGGCATTAATCATTCCAATATTTATGGCTCGTTTTCAAATTAGCAATGTCCCAACCGCGGTAGCCGAAATTATCGTGGGGATTATCATGGGATCGAGTGGTTTCAACCTGATTTCTTCGACGCACGATCTGACTTTTTTGTCTAATCTGGGCGTGATCTTACTGATGTTTTTATCAGGGATGGAAATCGACTTCGATTTATTGCAAAGAAAGAATAATCCGAAGGGGAGATCACAAGCCGGAAAAATGGTTGATCCGCTGAAGACAGCCGTGATTGCCTTTAGTGGAATCGTCGTCATGGCTATGGCCTTGGCCTTTGTTTTGAAATGGATCGGTTTGTTCAGTGAAGTTATGCTGGCTGCGATTATCTTGATGACCGTTGCTCTCGGCGTGGTGATTGCCACCTTGAAGGAAAAGGACATTTTGGGTCGGCCAATTGGCCAGACGATCCTGTTGACGGCTGTTCTTGGTGAAGTTATTCCACTGCTTTTGCTTACCATTTATGCATCAATCAACGGTGGTAATGCAGGACAATTATGGTTGATTATCTTGCTGTTTTTGGCCGCAATTTTTCTTTTGCGTAGATTTAAGCAACCATATTTGTGGTTTGCCAAGGTAACTAAGGCAACGACGCAACTAGATATTCGTTTGGCATTTTTCTTAATTTTTGCACTAGTTACTGTTGCCGAAACTGTTGGGGCTGAGAATATCTTAGGTGCCTTTTTGGCTGGGATGGTCATGAAGCTGCTTGAACCAAGTGAAGAAACTAAGGATAAGTTGACCTCAATTGGTTATGGCTTTTTTATTCCTATTTTCTTCATTATGACAGGGGTAAGATTGAATTTGCGTTCATTCTTGACCCATCCCTCAGCCTTAATGCTTTTGCCAGTCTTGGTTATTTTCTTATTGCTTGCCAAGTTGCCGGTTGTTTTAACCTACATGAGATTCTTTGAAAAGCGCAATGCTTTTGCCGGCGGCTTCCTAACTGCTACAACCATTACGATTGTTTTGCCAACCTTGCAAGTTGCGAGAAGATTGCACGCCATTACTTCAATGCAATCCGATGCCTTTATTTTGGCCGCAGTTATCGTATGTATTTTGAGTCCGATTGTCTTTAACTCAAGCTTCGTTTTGTCACCGGAAGACAGAATCAAGAAGACCGTTACCTTTATTGGGGCCAACGCCTTCACGGTGCCGGTTGCACACGATTTGCACGATAATTGGTACTCAGTCAAGATTTTCACTGCTAATAAAGTCGACTATGAAACTTACGACAGCCGAGTTGAGAATATTACTTTATTACCTGACTTGGATATAAAGACGCTGGAAAAGGCTGGCGCATATGATTGTGATATCTTTGTGGCTGCGAGTCACCAAGATGAGAACAATGCCGATTTGGCAAGGGATGCTAGAGAAGCTGGAGTAGAGCGTGTAATTGCACGACTCAGTCAGGTTGATAGCGATATTGTTGACGAATTTAACCAAAGAAATATTGAAATTTTCAACTTTACCAATATTCGTTCTGCCTTGATGCGTGCGTTGATTGAGTCACCAACTGTTTACCGGATTCTTACTGATACGAAGAATGTGCTTTACTCAGTTAAGGTTACGAATACGCATTACACTGGGCGTCCTTTGGCCGATTTGGACTTTATCGACAAGATTACGGTCAGTCGAATTTGGCGTGGAGATCAGTGGCTGGCTCCGCACGGCTGGACTGTGATTGAGCCGGGGGATGTTTTGGTCTTCTCTGGTGAATTCAAGGATGCTGATCAGGTACGGAATTTGTTGAGTCATGAATAGTTTGTAGGAAGTCATCCATTTGGATGGCTTTTTTGCTTGGAATGTATTCCAAATGAGAGGCGAAAATGGAGTTTATTTGGAACATATTCCAAATGGTTGATAAAATTAGTGCAAGGAAGTGAATAATATGGTAGAAAAACGATACGTTGCTAGAACTGAATACCTCGATTTTTTAAAGAGACATCAAGGGAAACAAATTATCAAAGTCGTTTCTGGTGTTAGAAGATCCGGAAAAACAATTTTATTTTCGCAGTTTCAAGAATATCTTCGGTCTAGTGGTGTAGCACCTGAGCAGATAATCACCATTAATTTTGAAGATATGGCTAATGAACCTTTGCGTGATCCTCATGCTTTGTATAAATATTTAACCAATCGTCTTGATGATGGCAAGATAACCTACATTTTTTTGGATGAAATTCAGCACGTTACTGATTTCGAAAAAGTAGTTGACTCATTGTTCATTAAAAACAACGTGGATTTATACATCACAGGCTCTAACGCTTATTTCTTGAGTGGTGAAATTGCGACATTGCTGACGGGTCGCTATGTGCAAATAAATATGTTGCCACTATCTTTCAAGGAATTTGTGGAATGGCACAAGCAGAACGATTTATTCACTAACGATACAGATATGTTCAATGAGTATTTGAAGAGCTCATTTCCTTATACATTGTTTGTCCAAGATGAACAAGAAAGAATGGAATATCTGCAGGGAATCTATTCGACAATTGTTTTAACCGACATTGTTACCAGGCTTAAGGTGAGGGATGTCCCTGTTTTGGAGAGAGTAATCCGTACTTTGTTTAGTGACATTGGTAGTGCAATTTCGATTAGCAATATTGCTAATACCTTGAAAAGTGCTAAGCTGCCAGCAGACAATAAGACGATTGACCGATATGTGGAAGGCATTCTGAACAGCTTGCTAATGTACGAAGCTAAGCCATATGATATTCACGGCCGTTCGATTTTACGTGCTAACAGTAAATATTATGCTGTTGATTTGGGCTTGCGGCGTTTGCTTTTACCAGATCACCAACAAGATTATGGTCACATCATCGAGAACATTGTCTTTTTGGAATTGAAGCGCAGATATCCGCATGTTTATGTCGGTCGAAGCAATGATTTGGAAGTTGATTTTGTGACATTGAATGTCAAAAATGAAGCAAGATATTTCCAAGTTGCTTTGACTACATTAGACGAAAAAGTGCTGGAAAGAGAATTACGTCCGTTGAAACAAATCCATGATTCTTATCCGAAGTATTTATTGACGATGGATACTTTGAATAAGGATGCTAATTATGATGGTATTCAGAAGATGAATATTTTGGATTGGCTTTTGGAAAGAGATTAGAGAGCAAAAATAAAAGATTGATTATCAACGCTTTTGTAGCGAAGATAACCAATCTTTTTTAGTTTAATTTTTTATTCCTCAGAATTTCTTGCAGCAGTCAAAATTTGCATTGACTCAAGCGTATTCACAAATGCTTCATCAGCTTTCACCGTATCATGATTATCGATGATCTCACTAAACGCATTAAACTCGCTCGTCATACGGTGGTCGTATTTATTCAAGTTGTAACGCTTAGGTTCTTTGCCTCGCATTTGTACTGTAAAGTTGTTAAGTTCGCCAGTTGAGCCATCGATATAGATGCTGCCTTTTTCACCTTCGATGAATGAACGTGGCGTTACGTAGCTGTCCTTTGATGCGGTGAGGGATGCTTGTTTGTCAGGGTAGGACAAGTGCAAGATACCTGATGTATCAACGCCTTTTTGCATGTTGGCGTAATATTGAACCTTATCAGGCAAGCCGAACAAAGCCGCTAAAAGATGGATGTTGTAAATGTTCAAATCCATCAAGGCACCACCATCTTTATTTGGATCAAAGACTGGTGCAATCTTGCCTTCAAGGAAAGCATCATAACGGCTTGAGTATTGCGTATAGTTCATGTTCACGATATGAATTGGGGCAATATTCTTGAGCTCTTTTTGAATTTGCTTGAAGTTCTCTAAGTAAAGATTGGTAATTGCTTCAAGAATGATCAAATCTTTTTCGTCGGCAAGCTGCTTCAATTCTTTTGCTTGTTCAGTGCTTTCGACAAATGGCTTTTCGCAGATTACGTTTTTACCATGCTCTAATGCTTCTTTGGCAATCTCATAGTGCAAGAAGTTTGGCACAGCCACGTAAACCGTATCGACATCTGGATCTACCATCATTTTTTCGTTATCAGTGTAGGTTTTCTTAATGCCATATTGGTTAGCTAATTCCCGAGCAATATCTTTGCTACGGACAGTTGATGAAATTGCTGTGAGTTCTAGATTGTTGATCTTATCAGCAGTCTTCAAAAAATCGTGGACGATCATTCCACTTCCGATAATTCCTAATTTCATAATTCAACCTCTACTTTTTCTTACTATTATTATCAGTTGTTGGCAATGGCTTAGCATTAGTTGCGGAAGTTGGCACTCTTAAGAAGTCGTGGTTACCAAAGTTGCCGTAACTTTGACCAACCTTAACGGTCATCATCTTGCCAAGCTTCATGTTAACGAATACGTTGAAGCCAGCCAATTTGTTGTCTCTAACCACAGTCTTAACGGTCATATTCTTGTACTTGCCATATTTTTGAATTTGCTTAAAGACCTTAGCTTGGTTGGAGCTTTGAGCCACAGTATTAAAGACTGGCGCTGCTGCTTTTTTCATTAAGTCCTTGTCTTTGATATTAGCAGTCAAAGTGTAAGTCTTTTCCTTCTTATTACGTTTCATCTTGTAGGCGTTAACCAAAGTGTCGCTTGGATTATGGATCAAACGATTATTCATAATCGCGTCAGTCAAATCTGCGTATGAGTGACCCGTTAATTTTTCAAGATCAGCCTTGTACCAAGTATCACGACCATTGATGTAGACGTTGTTCAGGTTGACCCATTCTTCGCTTGAACGAGTCTTGCCCTTGCTGGTTGTTTGGTTAGTAATATGGTAGACAGTTGATTCGCCACCAAAGGTAGTGCTTGCCAAGGCTACTTGGCTAGAAGTGTCAGTGCCCAAGGTAACAGATTGGATGACTTGGCCACTTCTGAAGCTCTTTTTAGCCTTTTGCACTACCTGACTTTTAGTTAAAACTGGGTCGGCAGTGTTTTTCTTTTGCTGACTGCAGCCACCCAGTAAGAATAGGGTAGCGAGTGAAATACCAATAAATGCTTTTTTAAGTTTTGTATTCATAATTTTTCTCCTATAGTTACACCTATTATTATATACGAAAAAAGCCCGAATCTCTTTGGATTCGGACTTAGTATTAATTGTTCGTGCTCATTTTTCCTAAATCGACTGCGCCTTTTTTAACATTGGCAGGAACCTCTAAGTTCTTGATCTGGTCAATTTTATCAGCATTCATCGTGAAGGTTCTCTTTTGACCTTCGTCTTTATAAGTAGAGAGCACCTTTACATCGGTGATGTGGTAGCTTTTATCAACGTCGATTTTGATTTCATTATTGATTGGTTTCACGTTGTCTAAATCGATACCGATCAAAGCAGTGATCGCAGAATCGGAAACGATGGCGTTCCAAATTTTCTTATTGTTTCCTTTATAAGAGAGGACGTAATCGTTGCCATTGGGTTTAACTTTAAAACTCTTGCTGGTAGCAACGAATGGATCAAGCATGTTGTCTAAACTGTCTGTTAATACAGCATATGAACTGCTTTTGCCTAGTTTGGTCTTAAACCAGTGACTAGAACTGGTGCCTTTCATTTGGATGTAGTTGTTTTTACCTTCAATCCACATCTTATAGTGGTTGGAAGCTGTGGCCACATTAGCGTAGATGACTGTTGGATCCTTAACGTATTGAGCTTCTGCTTTTTGAATCGTTTGCCCATTTTCAGTTTCGTTCCAAGTAGTATGCATCGAATCGAACTTGGTATTTTGCGCCTTAGTCAAAATCGTTTTGGCACTTGGCAAAGTATTTTCTTTTTTAGTAGTAGATTTATTATTTGAACAGCCTGCTAACAGCAAGACAAAAATGCCAATGAGGCCGATGATAATTTTTTTATTTTTGAATACCATAATTCCGCACTTCTTTTTTGATTAATATTTTCTGTTCTAAGTTAGCACAAAAGGGTAAATATTTGAAACAATGTCTAAAAATTAATGTTTTTTTGTCATATCTCTATGAAAAAAACTGCGAAATGTGTAAAATATGGGTGAAACATTGAATTTAAAAGGAGATATTTCATGTCAAAATTAGTTTTAATCCGTCACGGTCAAAGTGAATGGAACCTTTCAAACCAATTTACTGGTTGGGTTGACGTTAACCTTTCAGAAAAAGGTGTTGAAGAAGCTAAGAAGGCTGGTCGTTTAATCAAGGAACACGGTCTTGAATTTGACCAAGCTTACACTTCATTATTAACTCGTGCTATCAAGACTTTGCACTACGCACTTGAAGAAAGTGGCCAACTTTGGATTCCAGAAACTAAGACCTGGAGACTTAACGAACGTCACTACGGTGCTCTTCAAGGTTTGAACAAGAAGAAGACTGCTGAAAAGTACGGCGATGAACAAGTTCACATTTGGCGTCGTTCATACGATGTTTTGCCACCAGCTATTGATGACGACAACAAGTACAGCCAAGCTCACGACCGTCGTTACGCAAACTTGGACCCACACATCGTGCCTAAGGCAGAAAACTTACACGTATGTCTTGACCGTGTAATGCCATTCTGGGAAGATCACATTGCTCCAGACTTACTTGATGGCAAGAATGTAATTATCGCAGCTCACGGTAACTCACTTCGTGCTTTGACTAAGTACATCGAAAACATTTCTGACGACGACATCATGAACCTCGAAATGAAGACTGGTGAACCAGTTGTTTACACATTCGACGAAAACCTTGATGTTGTTAACAAGGAAAAGTTGGACGACTAATTAAATAGTGGTTATTCACACAAAAAGGACTTCGAATTTTCGGAGTTCTTTTATTTTTTAGGGTAAAAAAAAGACATCCCCGGAAGGGATGCCTTTTTTCATCAACTTGCTCCAAAAATTTTAATATATTATTCTATTTCATATTTTTTGAAACAAGTATATTATATTATAAACAAAGAAAAACTGCCATTTTTTTTTAAGAAAGAGGCAAAAAGTATGAAAATCTTAGTAACTGGGTTCGATCCTTTTGGCGGTGAAAAAATTAATCCGGCTATTGAAGCCGTAAAGAAGCTGCCAGATGAAATCGACGGCAATCAAATCATTAAACTAGAAGTACCGACGATTTTTTATCAAAGCGCCAAGGTAGTTAAAGAAGCAATAACAAAATATCAACCAGACATGGTCATCAACGTCGGCCAAGCAGGTGGCCGAGCTGCCATTACACCTGAAAGAATTGCTATTAATTTTCAAGCGGGCTCAACTCCCGATAATTCAGGCAAGGGTCCAAAAGAAGGCAAAATTGAAGCAGACGGTGCCGACGGTTACTTCACCCAATTGCCAATTAAAAAGATGGTCACTGCCATGAGAAAAATAGGCATCCCTGCCGAAGTCTCAAATTCCGCTGGCACGTACGTTTGCAACCACCTTTTCTACGAGGTGCAATACATGCGCGCACGCGAATTTCCTAACCTAAAAGCCGGCTTCATTCACATTCCATTTTTGCCTAGCCAAGCGAAAAATGGTCGTCGTCCATCCATGAATTTAAGTGACATGGTAGAAGGGTTAACCGCTTCCATTAAAGTGGCAGTAGCTGGCTAAAGATTGACAGTACCCCCCTCAAGTGCTATTTTTGTCTTTAGAATTAAAGTTGGGAGAAAAATATGCAAACAATTGATGATTCTCTCTTTCAAGTCTCTGTCGATGAGAATGGGGCCAAGGTGGCCCACTTAATATCAGTAACTGATAATTATGACTATCTCGGCGAAGAAGGGACTAAAGAGGGTACGGCAATTGCTTTTCCAGTGATCAATCATGATAATGACTGGGCCAGCAAAATGCCTTGGACTGTCGTTGATAAAGGCGATACTCGAGTGAGTTTGACTTTAATTGATACACCGAAAAGCTATAAGAAATTCCCGTATCACTTTGAAGTGATGACTACATATGCCTTAGAGGGCAATCAAGTCGAGATAACCTTTTTTCTAAAGAATTCTTCGCATAAAGAAATGCCATTTTCATTAGGTTTTGTTCTACCAAATAATTGGCCTACTGAAGAGGGGATTAACAAAATTAGTTTAAATAATGGAAAACATGAAATTGATGTTGCTTCAACTGATTTTAAATTAAATGTAGAAGAAGATCATGTTACCGCATTTATTGATGAGATCAAGCTTGAAGCAGAAAGTAGCAAGACTTTTGCTTTAAATTTGACTTTGAAGTAAAAATAAGTAACGATTTTAATAAGATATAGGAAGCAGGTCAGCGATGATTTGCTTTTTTTGTTATAATACACTCAATGTGAATTTACATATAGGTATGACTTATGGAGAAAAAAAGACAATATCATCCGAAAGGCACGCGAGTGCAAAATCATAAATATCGAAAACACCACATTTGGCCGTGGATTGTTGGTTTAGTTGTGCTAGCTGCAGTTGGCGCAGCAATTGCGTACTTTACTTCTGTTTACTTTAAAACAAAGAATGCAGTTGATAAGACCTATGATCCCCATACTGCAGTGAAAACTACAGGTGAATTTAATGGAAAGAAATGTTTTGCCGTTTTACTGATGGGTACGGATACCGGTGCCTTGGATAGAACGGAGAAGCGGGGTAGAACCGATACCATGATTTTAGCTGTAGTTAACCCTGCAAAGAAGCGCTACACGCTGATTTCTATTCCGCGTGATACGATGGCACAGATGATTGGTGCCGATTCTTTCCAAACTGAAAAGATCAATGCCGCGTATGAACTCGGCGGTGCCAAGATGTCAATGGACAGCGTTTCGAAATTGATTAATGTGCCGATTAAGTATTATGCCGTGGTTAACATGGGCGGAATCATGAAGATGATCCGTTATGTTGGCGGTATTAACATTCGGCCAACGCTCAGTTTTGAATATGGCGGTTATATCTTTAAGAAGGGCAAATTAACGCACATGGGCGGTGCCGGCGCGCTGGCCTACTCGAGAATGCGTTATGATGACCCACGCGGCGACTACGGCCGACAAGAAAGACAGCGTCAAGTGATTACGACTTTGATCAAAAAGGCAATCTCTGTCAGTTCGCTGTCGAATCTTGATTCGATCTTAACGTCGGTATCAAGCAACGTCCGCACTAACTTGCCATTTAGCGCTTTGCAACAGATCGCGACGAATTATCGTGGCTGTGCGAAGACGTCTTCTAGCGACTATCTGCATGGCTATAATGCGATGATTGATGATGCTTCATATCAAGTTCAACCAACTAGCGAATTGCAGCGAATTTCTGATAAGGTTCGCACAGAACTAGGTCTTGAAAAAGAAACCATCAGCAATAACGAAACTTACCAAAATGAGCGCAATATTGCTCATGGCTTTAGTTTCAAGAGCGATAAGACGCAAGGCTACCATATTTATGACTACACGGGAGATGATGATAATTGATGACGCCTATTTATGCGACACTGATCGGTTATCTCTTTGGTAATTTTCTGACTGCGATGGTTGTCGGAAAAATCTTTTTGAAAATAAATCCTACTCAATATGGTTCACATAATCCTGGAACAGCCAATATGGGTGCTGTTTTTGGTAAAAAATGGGGCATCTTAACATGTCTCGGTGATTTGCTTAAAAGCTTAATTGCCTTATTTATTGTTTACTTTGCTTTTCCAGGTCACATTAACATTGCTTTTGCCGGACTCGGCTTGATTTTAGGACATTGCTTTCCATTCTGGAATCATTTCCAAGGCGGCAAGGGAGTTGCGGTTGCAGCTCAGATCACAGTGTTCTATGATTGGAAGGCTGGTTTTGCGACATTACTGGTGGCCCTCGTGCTGACAGCAATCATGCAAAATTTGACGATTCCGCCTTTAGTGTTTATGCTTTTATTCAGTGTTTATGAATTTCTGCAAAACCAAGAGGCAGGAATCATCTTTATGGCGATTACTTTAATCATGGTCTTCAAGTTTTGGAAGGATATCGTAGATTTCTTTACCGGCCACGGCAAGAAGGTCGATATTTTATACTCGATCAAGAAGAAGCTTGGGATCAAGAGTAAGTAATGGCAAAAAAGAATTTTTTAGTAAGGACATAGACTAAGAAAATGAGTGAGATTAAGAATAAAAAATCACTAGGTGTTGTCCAAATTATCTGTATAATTGTGGCAGCATTTTTCATGCTAGTGCAAATGTTCTCATGGGGTAGCCTGTTTGGTAGACTTCCACTCAGCACTTTAATGAGATACATCCCTGGACTGCTAGACTGCAGCACGATGGTGCTTGTGCCAATGGTCTTTGGGGCTGTCTACAGCAAGAAGAAGGTCCATCCAACTGAGGCCTTCAGATTCTGGATTATGGCAGTTGTCACACTAGTATTGCTGTATTTGGTCAACTTTATGAAGCGACCAGGCAGCTTTAATATGTGGAAGTTGTGGGGCGTATTTTTCCCAGTACTAACTAGTACATCAGTACTACTTGCTGGATTAATCTTCAGTATGTTGGCTCAGCCATACATCTATGAACTGCAACATCGCATTACTACTAAGCAAAACTTGCTTTTGCTTAGTGCATTGACTTTGGTAGGATTTGCCACTAACGCTGGTACAATGATTTTCAACTACTCCATCTATGGTGTTTACCTAATCTTGTACTTCGCATGGGGTATGTTTTTAGCTAATGTCAAAATTCCTAAGAAGGTATTTGGCTGGACGATTGGTGCCGGCATTGTATCATTCTTTGTAATGTTCATCGGCGTTCCCGGATTTAACGGTGTTTACTGGTACCAACGTTTATCTGGGCGTAGTGGTGTTTATTCTTGGAATCCAAGATTCTTAAGCAACGTTACATCACCATTTCTATTCTTAATGGTTCTTGCCGCATTTTTGATTTTTAGAAAAGTAATCGTTAGTTTCTCTGCTAAGGAAATGCGCTTCTTTATTCCGGTTGTAATCTTTATGGATGCCCCAATTATCGGCGGCTTTGTAAGATCATTCCGCTTCACTAACAGCGCCGGATTTAACAAGTTCTTGATGATTATCATCATGACGATTGCGGCCTTTATTTTGGACTATCTGTATGAACGATATCTGTTCAAATTTAAGCCGGTCAAAAATGCAATTACATTCTTTAATAAACATGATAATCTGGCGCAAATTGTCGAAGATCTCTGGGGCAAGTTTACTGCTTGGGTTGTGGAAAACAGAGTAAGACTTCTTACTTGGGGTTGGTTCTACATCTTGAGTTTCGTCTCATTCTTGATCGAATCAGACAATTTACGTATTCAAATTACTACTGCTACAGACATCAATGCAGTTATCTTCTTGCTCGGGACTAGATTCTTCGCCATCATTTTGACGGCTATCTTCCTCGACGCAATGTTTGCGATCTTCTACTTCATTACTACGCGTTACTGGACTTCAACAGTTTTAGTCAGCGTAATTACTATTGGTTGGGCTATTGCCAACAAGATTAAATTGAACCTTCGTGGTGAACCAATTTACCCAACCGAAATTGACGAAATCGTAAACTGGAAGACCTTGCTTCCAATGGTTGGTCAAAAGACAGTCATTATGGTTGCCGTTGCATTGGTCATTGTCATTGCATTATGTGTCTTCCTTGAAATCAAGTTTCCAATTAAGAAAAAGGGTTCATGGAAACGTCGTGGTATTTGGGCATTACTCAGCTTGCTCTTATTCATGACACCAATGCGCTTTAACCACGATGGCGGTATGATCTACCACATCAACCGTGGTTTTGACAACAAGCAATCATTCAGAAACCCTGAACGTGATATTCAAATTAACGGGCCATTATTGAACTTCTTGAACTACTTCGACTTGCAAATTATGAACAAGCCAGCCAACTATTCAGAATCTACAATCAAGCATTTGGCCCAAAAGTACAGCAAACTTGCTGATAAAATTAACAAGACAAGAAAGAATACTTTAAAGGATCAAACTATTGTCTACAACTTGAGTGAAAGTTTTGTTGATCCATATACTTTCCCAACAATTAAGATTGATCCAAAAACTCCAAACCCAGTTAAGTTTATCCAATCAATGAAGAAACGTGCCACATACGGTAGCATGCTTAGTGCCGGTTACGGTGGTGGTACTGCCAACATGGAATGGGAAACTTTGACCGGATTCAACATGGGTATGTTCAAGTCAACCTTGACTCCATATGTACAAATCGTACCAAACTACGACTTCTACCCAACCATTGGTATGGACTTCAACTACAAGTCAGCTGTTCACCCATTCATTGGTACTTACTACTCAAGAGTAGAAGACTACAAGAGATTTAAGTTTAACAAGTTCGTTTACCTTGGTTCTAAATACAAGATCATTGATCAAAAGAAACTTGGTAAGAGTACTTACAACTCTGACTTCACTGCTTATGCTAACGGTTTGAAACAAATCAACAGCATGAAGGGTGGTCAATTCATTAACTTGATCTCAATTCAAAACCACATGCCTTACAACAACTGGTATCCAAACAACGAATACATGGGCAAGGTATCTGGTGAACTCTTCAACACTGCTGCCGTTCGTGAACAAATGGCAACTTACATCAAGGGTACGCAATACACCGACAAGGCAGTTAAGAAGTTTATTGGTCAAATCGATAAGATCAAGAAGCCAATTACTATTGTCTTCTACGGTGACCACTACCCAAGCATCTTGTCACAAAACTACACTGGCAAGTATCCAGTTCAAATGCACTCAACTCGCTACTTCATTTACTCAAACAAGTACGCAAGAGAACATGGTGCTAAGAACAAGTTGACCCACAACACTAACTTCGTCAACACTAGTGACTTCACTGCTATGATGCTTGAACAAACAAACAGTAAGGTAACTCCTTACCAAGCACTTTTGACTGAAGTTCACGAGAAGCTTCCTGCAATTACCATTAACTTCAATGGTGACAAGGGCTTCCAATTGGTTGACCAAAAGGGTCACTTTGTAGATCCTAAGAAGTTGACTTCAGAACAACAAGCTATATTGAACGATTACGAAATGGTTCAATATGATATGACCGCTGGTCAAGCTTATGGTTTGAAGGCTAAGGGCTTCTACAAGATGAACAATTAAAATAAATAAGAAAAGGACTAGAGCACTGCTTTAGTCCTTTTTGTTTATGTAATGATAAAATAATAGATATGAGTATAAAGATTAAAAGGTGAAAACAATGAAGAGAATTTTAGCAATGGCACTTGCTAGTGCTGCTGGTTTAGCTTTTATGACTACTCCAGTTAATGCTGCAAGCAAACCAAACATGGTAATTGGCCAACGACAAACTTTACAAAAGGGCCAAAAATATCATTTTTACATTAATGCAGCCGGTCGTGTCCGAATTAACGGTAATGCTAAGTTTACGATGACCAATAGTTCACGCAATAAAATTGCCAACTATGGTTCAAGCAAGAACCAAGTATTTTATTTGCGCAAGGGTAACTATTATTTAACCCCAACTAATACGGCTAGCGTTAACTCTAACTTTACGAATTTAACTAAGATTCGCAAAGATTTTGAAACAGTAGTTGAGACTAAGAAGAACGTCAATGATGTAAATCATCCAATGGAAATCAAGAGTGGTGATCATATCAAGGGGATGCTAGGCTTCTACAACTACGATGAAACTGATGCTTATACGTTTAAATTGGATGAGCCTTCCAAAGTAACTTTTGACGTTAATGCTTTGCCAATCTACCCAGGCCATTACCAATATTACAGTTTGCGTTGGAAACTTAATAGTAACGGCTATCCATTGAACATCTTTACTAAGGAAAAGAGCCAAAAAATTGTTTACAATTTGCCTCAAGGTACTTATACAGTAAGATTGTCTAATCTACGTGGTCGGTATAACTTTGATTTCAAGATTGAAGATGGTAGTGATACTGTCCCAAGTGCATCTAAGATTGAATCAGTTACCGATGAGAAGGATGCTGTACGAGTTAATGTAGCTCAAGCGGATAATGCCAAGAAATATGAATTAATGTTCACCCAAAAGGCAACTAACGGTAATGCCACTATTGGTATTCCATTCCAAAATGAAAGACTTGTAGGTCAAGCATTAGGTACAAGCACAACAATAGTAACTGATCCAGTTTTTCATAATCCTTCATACGGCATGACTTTTAAGCCAGTTGATGGACAAACATATTTAGTGCGTGTACGTGGCATAAATAGTGACACTTATCGTGGTCAAATCGATGCAGACAAAACACCAGTAGGTGAATGGTCAGATCCATATGAATTTACCTACCATGCACCTAAAAATTAAATTAAACGGTTGACTAAAACCGTTTTTCTAGTTAAGATCGTACTTAACGATAAGTAGCAAATCGATTCAGCGTTCAGAGAACTAGCGGTTGGTGTGAGCTAGACAGGTCGATTTTGACGAAATACTGATAGGGTGGTTTCTTTATCAACCAATAGAGATGCCGAATAGGCATGAACGTGGGTGGTACCACGGCTAAAGATGATAATTAGTCGTCCCTTGAGATTTATTCTCGAGGGGCGTTTTTTATTGGAGGAAAAATATGGCAAAATTTGATATTTTAGAAGACTTAAAGTGGCGCGGCGCCATTAACCAACAAACTGACGAAGAAGGCTTAAAGAAGTACTTGGCTGAACACGATGATTTGGCCCTTTACTGTGGTACTGATCCAACTGGTGACTCACTTCACATCGGTCACCTTATTCCATTCATGATCTTGAAGAGATTCCAAATGGCAGGTTACCACCCAGTAATCTTAATCGGTGGTGGTACTGGTGCAATCGGTGATCCATCAGGTCGTAAGACTGAACGTGTTCTTCAAACTGCTGACCAAGTTAAGCACAACGAAGAAAGTTTGACTAACCAAATGAAGAAGTTGTTTGGTACTGAAAACTTCGAAATTCGTGATAACGCAGAATGGCTTGGCAAGCTTAATTTGATCGACTTCTTGCGTGACTACGGTAAGTACTTCCAAGTTAACAACATGATCAACAAGGATGTTGTTGCTAGCCGTCTTGAAAATGGTATTTCATTCACTGAATTCACTTACCAAATTTTGCAAGCCATCGACTTTTACCACTTGAACAAGGAAGATGGCGTTCAATTACAAATTGGTGGTAGTGACCAATGGGGTAACATCACCGCTGGTATCGACTTGATCCACAAGCTTGAAGGTGCAGATCGTCCAGCATTTGGTTTGACCATTCCATTGATGCTTAAGGCTGACGGTACTAAGTTTGGTAAGTCAGCTGGTGGTGCTGTCTGGCTTGACCCAGAAAAGACTAGTCCTTACGAATTCTACCAATTCTGGATTAACCAAGACGACCGTGACGTTGTTAAGTACCTTAAGTACTTCACTTTCCTTAGCCATGAAGAAATCGAAGATTTGGCTGAAAAGACTGAAAAGGAACCTTGGAAGCGTGCTGCTCAAAAGAAACTTGCTGAAGAAGTTACTAAGTTCGTTCACGGTGAAGCTGGTCTGAAGGAAGCTCAAATGATCACCGACGCTTTGTTCTCAGGTGACATCAAGAACTTATCAGTACCTCAAATCGAACAAGGTTTGAAGAATGCTCCAAGTGCTGAAGCAGGTAGCGAAAAGAAGAACTTGGTTGACTTCTTAGTTGATACCAAGATCGAACCTTCAAAGCGTCAAGCTCGTGAAGACATCAAGAACGGTGCTATTTACGTTAACGGTGACCGTGAACAAAGCGTAGACTTCGACGTTGATCCATCAAGCGCCTTTGATGGGAAGTACGTAATTATCCGTAAGGGTAAGAGAAAGTACACTTTGGTAACTATCAAATAATTAAAGATATATTTTTAAAGCAAAATATAGTATCAAAAATAGAAGGTTTAACCCTCTATTTTTTTGTCTTTTTTAGTGCTATACGATATTTAAAAAAGATTTTTTATGCTGAAATTGGTCTAATTTTGCCTAAAAAGTGGAATAATTTACTTAAAATCTGCCTGTTATTTTATTTATTTCTAAAAGATTTCATGAAAGTTATTTAAAGTTTGGTAGTTGGTTTAAGTCTTGTCGGTGTCGGCAGTGGTGTTGCACAAGCTACTTCATTCACTGCTCCTAAGTTAGGAACTGCAGAAGTTGTTCCAACTGACCCTTCAATTAAGAAAGGCGGCAAGATCTTCGTAGTTGTAAAAGATACTAAGAATCAAAAAGTTGCTATTTACAACCAAAACGCTAAGAAGACCGGTGCTAAGGTTACCATGGGTTCAACTTACACCGCTAAGGCAGTTAAGAAGGTTGACAGCAAGAAGATTGTTAAGATCAACAAGAGTCAATGGTTGAACAGCAAGGACGTTGTTAAGAACTAAATTTAACTCAATCTAACTACTTTACAATTTAATAATCTCAAACTATTTCTTATTTTCAAACTCTTGGATTAGGAAAATGAAAAAAAGAGACAAAGACATTCGAAATGATTGTCTTTGTCTTTTTTGTTACAATAGAGACGCCGCTTTAGCTCAATAGGTAGAGCACCGCCGTGGTAAGGAGGAGGTTCCCAGTTCAAACCTGGGAAGCGGCTTTTTTTCGTGGGCAAAATAATGCTAAAATGATGACAATGTAGTGATTGATTTTAACGAGAAAGGATCTCATATGAAACACGAGCTGACAATGGCAGAAATTGCCAAATTCCAAAAAGATTATGAAGCGCAGCCACAAAACCGCGTGGCTGAACTTGCTGTTGTTAATAACGGTGTGCAAAAGGCTAGTTTTAACAACGAAGGCGTAAGAAAATTAAATCGCACTTTTTCAATTGAAATTCCAACTGACAACGTCACTGATCAAAAGCAATCAGGTCGTTGCTGGTTGTTTGCAGCACTCAATACTTTGCGTCATGGCTTTGCTAAAAAGTACAATGCGAAGAATTTTACCTTCTCTCAAAATTACCTCTTTTTCTGGGACAGAGTAGAACGTGCAAATATTTTCTTCGATAATATTTTAAATACTGCTGATCGTCCACTTGATGACAGAACAGTGCACACTTACATGCAAGGTCCCGACACCGATGGTGGTCAATGGGCCATGGCCGTTTCCTTAATTAGAAAATACGGCTTAGTACCAACCTATGCTCAAGACGAAAGCTTTTCTGCCAACAACACCGCCATGTTTAACCGTACTTTGAACATGAAGCTACGTGAAGATGGTTTGGTTTTGCGTAAATTTTATCAAGAAAAGAAATTCGATGAAATTGAAACTAAGCGTCAAGAATTCTTGAGCGAAGTTTACCGCATGGCTGTTATCGCCTTCGGTGAACCTGTCCAAAAGTTTGACCTTGAATTCAAGGATGACGATGGCAAATATCACTTTGATGGTGATTTGACTCCACTTGATTTCTTCCACAATTACTTCACTGATGATCTCGATGACTACGTTGTTTTGTTCAACGCTCCAGATCATGAATTCGACAAGCTTTACGCACTGCCATTTGAAGACAACGTCGAAGGTGGCACTCCTGTTCAATTCTTGAACACTGAAATCGATAACTTGAAGGAAGCTGCAATTAAGCAACTTGAAGCCGGTGAAACTATTTGGTTCGGTTGTGATGTTGGTAAAGACAGCGACCGTCAAAAGGGTATTTTATCTAAAGGCCTTTACCAAACTGATGCCATTTTCAACATTGAAACTAAGTTGAATAAAAAAGAGCGCTTGCAAACTGGGGCATCTGGTTCAACTCACGCTATGACTTTGGTTGGTGTCGATGTTGTTGACGGCAAGCCTCGTCAATGGAAGATCGAAAACTCATGGGGCACAAAAGTCGGCGAAAAAGGCTACTTCGTGATGGACGATGATTGGTTCAACGAATACCTCTTCAAGGTGGTCGTAAAGAAGCAATACGTACCAGAAAAATTGGTTAAGATCTGGGAAGGCGAAGCTACCCCAGTAGAAGCATGGGACTCAATGGCATAATGGACATCGATCAAGTCATTCAATTTACCAAGGATCATTTAAAAGACGAAAAAACCGGCCATGATTTTTATCACGGTCAACGTGTAGCTAACTTGGCTAGCAAGATGTATCTGGAAGATCATCCTGATGCTCATGAGGATAGCCGGGTAGTGGCCATTATTAAAACTGGCGGTTACTTGCACGACACGATTGATGAAAAGATTTGTGCCGATCCAGAAAAGGTCGTTGCCGAGATTAAAGAATTATTGCCTAAAGTGGGCTTTAATGATTTGGAAATCTGGGACATCTTGTTTACGATCCAGCACATGTCCTTTTCTGCCAATATTGAACATCACTATAATTTGCCTCTGTCAGGCAAGTATGTTCAAGATGCGGACCGCTTGGAAAGTCTCGGTGCCATCGGCATTGCTCGTGCTTTTACCTATGGTGGTAAGCATGGTAACAAAATCTATGATCCTGAGATTAAGCCAGTCAAGTTAGTGAGTCATGACCAATATCGTGGTCATGTCGAGACAACGATTAACCACTTTTATGAGAAACTTTTTCATTTAACCGATTTAATGAACACCTCAGCCGCTAAAAAAGAGGCTGAAAGACGGACCGATTACATGCGTAATTTCGTTCAAGAGTTCATGGATGAGTGGAATGTCTGAAAAAAGTTTAATAATTAATAAGCCTTGATGCTGTAGCATTGAGGCTTATTTCTTTACTTAAATGTTTACTAAAGATTAAAAAAAACTTGCAAATTAAAAATTGATAATATATACTTGTAGGCAACTTAAGAAATTTTATTAATTTTCTCATAAACGAGAGGGGCAATAATATGAAGTTTACAAAATTATTTACTGCAGGGGCAACAGTTCTTATCGCTGGTGCCACACTAGCAGCGTGTGGTAGCAACAGTAACAGCAGTTCATCAGGCAACTCTTCTGCAAAGAAGAGCATCAACTGGATGGATTCAGCCGAAATTCCAACTATGGATATTTCAAAGGCTACCGACGTTACTAGTTTTAACCAATTGGGTAACGTTGAAGAAGGTCTTTACCGTTTAGGCAAGAACTCCAAGGTTGAAAATGCTTTGGCAACTAGCACCAAGGTTTCTAAAGACGGCAAGACTTGGACTTTTACTTTACGTCCTTCAAAATGGTCAAACGGTGACAAGTTAACTGCTAAGGACTTCGTATATTCTTGGCGTAGAACTGTCAACCCAAAGACTGCTTCACAATATGCCTACTTATTTGAGGGAATTCATAATGCCACTCAAATTTCAGCTGGTAAAGCTCCAGTTAACAGCTTAGGTATCAAGGCCGTTGGTGATAACAAGTTAGTTGTTACATTGGATAAGCGTATTCCATACTTTAAGCTTTTGATGGGTTTCCCACTATTCTTCCCACAAAACCAAAAGGTTGTCGAAGCTAACGGTTCTAAGTACGGTACTTCATCCAAGACTACTGCCTTCAACGGCCCATTCGTACAAAAGGGCTGGACAGGTTCAAACCTTTCTTGGAAGCTTGTAAAGAACAAGAACTACTGGGACAAGAAGAATGTCAAGCTTAACACTATTAACTACAGTGTTCAAAAGACTCCTTCAACAGCTTACAACTTGTACCAATCAAACAAGCTTGACGCAACTGTTTTGGACGCACAACAAACTAAGAACTTGAAACACAATGCAGGCTACACATTGCGTGACACAGCTGCAACATTCTACGTTCAATTTAACCAAAGAAGAAAGATCTTCAAGAACGAAAACTTGCGTAAAGCTATTTCAATGTCAATCAACAGAAAAGCTTTGTCTAACGCTTTAGGTGGTTCAAACACTCCAGCCGATAGTTTAACTTCTAAGGGTGTCGTTAACCACGACGGTAAGGATTGGGCTTCAGTAGTTGGCGATAAGGAAAGTGCTTCTTACAACCCAACTGAAGCTAAGAAGCTTTACAAGAAGGCTTTGAAAGAATTAGGCGTAAAGAACGTTTCATTCTCAATCCTTTCAGACGATACTGATGCAGGTCAAAAGACTACTGAAACTCTTCAAAGTCAATTAGAAGAAAACTTGAAGGGCATGAAGGTATCTGTCGCAAACGTACCATTTAAGACTCGTTTGAACCGTTCAACTAACGGTAACTTCGACCTCGTAGTATCAGGTTGGTCAGCTGACTTCGCCGATCCAATTTCATTCGTTGACTTGTTCACTAGCAAGAACGCTAACAACAACGGTAAGTGGAGCAACGCTCAATACGACAAGTTGATTGCAGATTCTAAGACTACTGCAGATACTACTAAGCGTTGGAACGACCTTGAAAAGGCTGAAAAGATCTTGCTTAATGAAGAAGGTATCGCACCTCTTTACTACAAGACTGAAGCATGGCTTGTACGTCCAGACATCAAGGGTATCGTCTACAACGGTGCTGGTTTGAACTACAACTTCAAGAATGCTTACGTAGATTAAATTCATAGTACTTTGACAGGAAAAGAGTAGCTTTAATCAGCTACTCTTTTTTGCATATTCGGAGGATAAGAAAATGAGTAAATTCCGAAAATTAATGGCAACCGGTGTTGTAACTTTAGCCGGAGCTGCACTGGCAGCCTGTGGCAACAATAGTAGTTCATCATCAGCCGGTGGTGGTAAAAAGACTTTAAACTGGATGGATAAAACAGAAATTGAAGGCATGGATGTAGCTAAGGTTACAGATGCCACTAGTTTTACCCAATTGAACAATACGATGGAAGGTCTTTATCGTTTAGGTAAAAACTCTAAAGTTGAAAATGCTTTGGCTACTAAAACTACTACCAGTAAAGATGGCAGGACTTGGACATTTACTTTACGTAAAGATGATAAGTGGTCAAACGGTGATCCAGTAACTGCTAAGGACTTCGTCTATTCTTGGCGTAGAACCGTTACTCCAAGTACAGGTTCACAATATTCATACCTATTTTCTGGTATTGAAAATGCGGATGCAATTGTAGCCGGTAAAAAGAAGCCAAATACTTTGGGTGTTAAAGCTGTCGGCGATGACAAATTGGTCGTAACTTTGGACAAGCGAATTCCATACTTCAAGCTGTTGATGGGCTTCCCGTTGTTCTTCCCACAAAGCCAAAAGGCAGTTGAACAATACGGCAAGAGTTACGGTACTTCATCCAAGACAACTGTCTACAACGGTCCATTTGTGCAAAAGGGCTGGACTGGTTCAAACCTTTCCTGGAAGCTAGTTAAGAACAAAAACTACTGGGACAAGAAGAACGTTAAGCTGAATACGATTAACTACAGCGTGCAAAAGACGCCATCAACCGACTACAACTTGTACCAATCAGGCAAGCTTGATGCAGCTTTGCTTGGTCCTCAAGCTTCAAAGGAATTGAAGAATCAAAAGGGCTACACTTTGAGAAAGACTGCATCTACGATTTACCTTGAAATGAACCAAAAGAAAGCACCATTTAACAACGAAAACTTTAGAAAGGCTCTTTCTTTAGCAATCAATAGAAAAGAATTGGCTAACTCTGTTGGTGGGGCCGCAGAACCTGCCGACACGCTTTCTCCAGAAAACATGACCGAAGTGAAGGGTAAAGACTACACCAACCTTGTTAGAGGTACTGCTACTAAGCAATTTAATACCTACAACAAGAAACAAGCTCAAGCCTACTGGAAGAAGGCTCAAAAAGAGTTGGGCAAGAAGAGCGTAAGCTTCTCAATCTTGACTTACGATGACGATGCTTCAAAGAAGGGCGGCGAATTCTTGCAAAGTTCAATCGAATCCGCTTTGAAGGGTGTCAACGTCAGAGTTCAAAGCATTCCTAAGAAGACTGCCTTAGACCACGCCGGAAGCGGTGACTACGATGTCTTCTTGATGGGTTGGACTGCCGACTTCTCAGACCCAATTTCATTCTTGGACTTGAACACTTCTAAGAACTCGCAAAACTGGGAAAAGTACTCAGATTCTACTTATGATAAGCTTGTCGCAGAATCTAAGGTAACTCCTAGTGAAACCACTCGTTGGAACGACTTAGTTAAGGCTGAACAAAGAATTATCAGCACTCAGGGTGTTACTCCTTTGTACCACCCAGAAGAAGCTTGGATGGTTCGTTCAACCGTCAAGGGCGTTGTCTACAACGGTGCCGGTGCTCCTTACAACTTTAAGGAAGCATACATTGCAAACTAATCTTTTTAATAACCAATAAACTCCTCTCTTAAGTGAAAAGCAGACTGAAAAAATTCAGCCTGCTTTTATTTTTACCCTTGAAAATTGGTTGATCTCCTAGTAAAGTATAGCTAATAATTTTTATTTGTATGAGAAAAGGAGAGCATAATGTCTAATTGGGATACAAAATTTGCCAAAAAAGGTTTAACTTTTGATGATGTTTTATTGATTCCAGCAGAAAGCCATGTTTTGCCAAACGAAGTCGATTTGAGCACACAACTGGCTGATAATATTAAATTGAATATTCCATTAATCAGTGCCGGCATGGATACTGTCACTGAAGGAGCAATGGCAATTGCGATGGCTCTCCAAGGTGGACTTGGCGTAGTGCACAAGAATATGTCAATTCAAGCCCAAGCAAGTGAAGTTGCTAATGTTAAGAGCGTAGTCGTACCAAGCAATGCCACTAAGGCTGCAGTTGACGACCAAAACAGATTGCTTTGTGCCGCAGCTGTTGGTGTAACTAGTGATACTTTTGAAAGAGCAGAAGCACTTCTTGAAGCTGGTGCCGATGCAATCGTTATTGATACTGCTCATGGTCACTCAGCAGGTGTTTTGCGTAAGATTAAAGAATTCCGTGAACATTTTCCAAAGCAAACTTTAATTGCCGGTAATGTGGCAACTGGGGATGCCACTCGTGCATTGTTCGACGCTGGCGTTGACGTAGTTAAGGTAGGTATTGGACCTGGTTCAATTTGTACTACTAGAATCGTTGCCGGTGTTGGTGTACCACAAATTACTGCTATTTATGATGCTGCTTCAGCTGCACGTGAGTACCACAAGCCAATCATTGCCGATGGTGGTATCAAGTACTCAGGTGATGTAGTTAAGGCTTTAGCTGCCGGTGGTAACGCAGTTATGCTTGGTAGCATGCTTAGTGGTACCACTGAAGCACCTGGCGACATCTTTGAAGATAATGGCAAGAAGTACAAGCGTTACCGTGGTATGGGTTCTGTCGGTGCCATGGCTCAAGCTCACGGCTCAAGCGACCGTTACTTCCAAGGTGGTGTTAACGAAGCCAACAAGCTTGTTCCAGAAGGTATCGAAGCTCGTGTTGAATACAAGGGTGACGTTTCTGACGTTGTCTTCCAAATCGATGGTGGTCTTCGCTCAGGTATGGGCTACTGCGGTGCAGCTAACATTTCAGAATTAATCGAAAAGGCCCAATTTGTTCAAATCACTAATGCTGGTTTGCGTGAATCACACCCACACGATGTGCAAATAACTAAGGAAGCACCTAACTACAAATAAAGTACAAACAATCAAAACAATAAATAATAACAACAGCTTAAAAATAAGAGAAAAGCACATACTTTTCTCTTATTTTTTAATTTTTATTTACTTTTTTCTAGTAATTTAAAATCCATCTGGTATAATTAAAACAACATTAAAAATTAAGTAATAAAGCAAAAAAGAAAATGAGGGAGAAATTAATATGGCTAGATACCTATTGAAACGTATTTTTTATATGATCCTCACTTTGTTTATCGTAGCCACGGTAACTTTCTTCTTAATGAAGTTAATGCCTGGTTCACCTTACGCTAACGAAGCGAAGATGACGCTAACGCAGCGACACATTATGGATGAACAATACGGTTTGAATAAACCAGAATGGCAACAATATTTGATTTACATCGGCGGGATGTTTCACGGAGACTTCGGTACATCCTTCCAATACAGTAATCAACCTGTTGCAACATTGATTGGCTCACGTTTGGGTGCCTCAATGCAACTTGGTCTTCAAGCTTTGATTCTTGGTGTTGTGCTTGGCGTTATCGTTGGTGCGATCGCTGCCGTGAACCAGGGAACCTGGGTTGACTCAACTGCAACTGTAATTTCTATTATCGGTAAGTCAGTACCTAACTTCGTTTTAGCGGTACTACTTCAATACTACATCGGTTTGAAACTGGGGCTTTTCCCACTGGCCGGTTGGGGGCAATTCTCCCAAACAATTATGCCGACGATTGCTTTAGCGGTAGGGCCATTCGCCGAGACGGCCCGGTTCATTAGAACGAGCATGGTTGATACTTTGAGTAGTGACTACATTGAGTTAGGTAAGGCTAAAGGTTTAAGCCGGATGGAAGTTATTAGAAAACACGCAATGCGTAACTCAATGATTCCACTTGTTACTTTGATTGGTCCTTACGCAGTAGCTTTGATGACTGGTTCAATGGTTATTGAAAACATCTTTAACATCCCAGGCATCGGTGAACAATTCGTTAAGTCAATTTTAACTAACGACTACCCAACAATCATGGGAATCACGATGGTCTACTGTATCGGATTAGTAGTAATTCTGTTAGTAACTGATATCGTTTACGGATTGATTGATCCAAGAATCAGATTAGATGAAAGCGAGGCTTAGAAGACAATATGGCTGAAGAAAAATTAAACCTTCCTACAGATGCCTTTGAACCTTTACCAAAGGATGAGGCGCAAGATAACGAAAATATTGCTGGTCCATCATTGTCATTTGCTCAAAACGTTTGGATTCGTTTTAAGCAAAGAAAAGCAGCTATGATCTCCGCAATTATTGTTATTGTCATGATCATTGTTGCCTTTGGTTCAACCCCATTCATCAATAACGCAACTTTGGTTAAATCACATCCGCAATATGCTAACTTGCCAGCCAAAGTTCCTGGCATGAGCGCAGTTAACGGTTTGAACGGTAAGATTAAGCAAAACGGCAAATGGGTTGATGCTTACGCTCAAAACAATGTGCCAAAAGACAAGTACTTCATTGCAGGTACTGACTATTTAGGTCGTTCACTTGGACAAAGAATTATTTATGGTACTAAGATTTCATTAATTGTTGCCTTAGTAGCTGCCTTCTTTGACTTAACTATCGGGGTCGCGTACGGAATAGTGTCCGGATGGAAAGGCGGGGGAGTCGATAACGTGATGCAGCGGATTATCGAAATCATCTCCTCCGTACCTAACTTAATTATCGTTGTTTTGATGCTGGTTGTTTTGAAACCAGGTATTACCTCAATTATTTTGGCCATTGCCATTTCTAGTTGGACAACAATGGCACGGCAGGTCAGAGCCGAGACGCTGAGTTTGAAGAACGAAGAATATGTTTTAGCAGCCCGTTCACTTGGTGAATCATCTTGGAAGATTGCGTGGAAGCACTTGGTGCCAAACCTTTCAAGTATCATCATTATTCAAACGATGTACACCATTCCAACTGCTATCTTCTTCGAAGCCTTCCTGAGTTTCATCGGTATCGGTATTTCAGCTCCACAAACTTCACTTGGTGTGCTTTTAAATGAAGGTCAAAAGAACTTCCAATTCTTGCCATACCAAATGTGGTACCCAGCAATTGTTCTGTGTATCTTGATGATTGCCTTCAACTTGCTTGGTGATGGTTTACGTGATGCCTTTGACCCAAGAGGACAAAGATAGAAAGGATTAACCTAAATGCCAGAAGAAAGAGTTTTAGATGTTAAAAATTTAAAAATTGATTTTCACACTTATGCTGGTGAGGTTAAAGCTATCCGCAATGTGTCCTTTCACTTGAATAAGGGTGAAACTTTAGCAATCGTGGGCGAATCAGGTTCAGGTAAGTCTGTTACTACTCGTAGTATCATCGGCCTGCTTGCTCGTAACGCCAAGATCGAAGGCGGCGAGATCAACTTTCATGGTAAGAACTTATTAGACTTGCCAGAAAAGGAAATGCAAAATATTCGAGGAAACGAAATCTCAATGATTTTCCAGGATCCAATGACTTCACTCGATCCTACGATGAAAATCGGCCAACAAATCGCTGAACCTTTGATCAAGCACAAGGGTGCTTCAAAGAAGGAAGCATGGGCTAAGGCACTTGAAATGATGAAGGCCGTTGGTATTCCTAACGCAGAAGAAAGAATCAACGAATACCCACACCAATTCTCAGGTGGTATGAGACAAAGAATCGTAATTGCGATTGCACTTATCTGTGAACCCGAAATTTTACTTGCGGACGAACCGACAACTGCTTTGGATGTAACTGTGCAAGCTGAAATTTTGGACTTGATGAAGGATTTGCAAAAGAGAGTAAAGACTTCAATTATCTTTATTACACACGACTTGGGTGTTGTTGCCGGCATGGCTGATCGTGTAGCCGTAATGTACGCAGGAGAATTCCTTGAATTTGGCGGCGTAGACGAAATTTTCTACGATCCACAACACCCATACACTTGGGGCTTGATCAACTCAATGCCTACGCTTAATAGTGATACTTTGGAATCAATCCCAGGTACGCCACCTAACTTGCTTGATCCACCTAAGGGTGATCCTTTTGCACCAAGAAACAAATACGCCATGAAGATCGACGTTGAACGCAAGCCACCATTTTTCAAAGTTAGCGACTCCCACTATGCCGCAACTTGGCTGCTTGCACCAGGTGCACCAAAGGTTGAACCACCAGCAGAAATTCAAAGACGCTGGAAGAAATATGATTTGATGAAAAAAGAGAACAAACTACCAGGAGTTAAATAATCGCAGCAAAGGAGAATTTTATGCCAGAAAAAAAGAAAATTTTGGAAGTAAAACATCTAAAACAATACTTTAAAAATGGCCGTAATGTCACCAAAGCTGTTGATGATGTAAGTTTTGATATTTACGAAGGCGAAACTTTTGGCTTGGTAGGTGAATCAGGATCTGGTAAGACAACTACCGGTCGTTCAATTTTACAGTTGTATAAGCCAACTAGCGGTGAGGTTATTTTTGAAGGTAAGAATGTTGAAAATCTGAAAAGTAGAGCTGATAAATTAGCTTTTACTAGGGATGCTCAAATGATCTTTCAAGATCCTTATGCTTCGCTCAATCCAAGAATGACCGTTGAAGATATCATTGCTGAAGGGCTTGATATTCACCACTTAGTAAAAAATAAGGAAGAAAGAAGCAAACGAGTAGAAGAACTACTTGAAACTGTAGGTTTGAACGAAAGTCATGCCAGTCGTTTCCCACATGAATTCTCAGGTGGTCAGCGTCAAAGAATCGGGATTGCTCGTGCTTTGGCGGTTGAACCAAAATTCATTGTGGCTGACGAACCTATTTCAGCTTTGGATGTGTCAATTCAGGCTCAAGTTGTTAACTTAATGATTGAATTGCAGAAAAAACGCGGGTTGACCTATCTCTTTATTGCACACGATTTATCAATGGTTAAGTTTATTTCTGACCGTATTGGTGTTATGCACTACGGTAAATTGCTTGAAGTAGGGCCAGCTGACGACGTTTATGATCGTCCGCTTCATGACTATACTAAGAGTTTGATTTCAGCTGTGCCAATTCCTGACCCAGAAGTTGAACGCAGTCGTACAAGAATTCCATACGATGCTCAAAAAGAAGAAATGGACGGAAAAGAGCGTAGCATGCACGAAATTCGTCCAGGGCACTTTGTTCGTTGTAGTGATGACGAAATAAAGCATTATGAAGAAGTAGCAGCAAGCTACGAAGACTAAGCCAAAATAATAAATCTCTCTAAATAAAAAATAAGTCTCAGAAGTTCTGAGGCTTATTTTTGTAGAACTTAAGACAGTATTTATTAAAAATAATCTGTATAATGAAAGTAGATCATACCTTCGCAATGACGGATGGATTTTCCTCTATCAGCGAAGGTTTTTTTATGGATAGAATAATATGGAACATCATCTTTCATATGAAGAACAATTATTACTTTTTAAAGAAAAACGCCCAGAAATCCCCGTATTTTAATGCGGGGATGGATAGGGCTTGCCGTCTCTAACGGCATT